>Ga0209128_1002650_pt1 | contig 11459 bp, 10 predicted proteins | sample ETNvirnome_6_100_FD_184072 | JGI IMG/M metagenome (GOLD analysis project Ga0209128, IMG submission 184072) | Marine viral communities from the Pacific Ocean - ETNP_6_100 (SPAdes) (version 2) | ecosystem: Environmental > Aquatic > Marine > Oceanic | place: Pacific Ocean | collected 2013-06-19 | reverse complement strand
ATACCCCCGCTGATGCGTACTGGTAAAGACCTTCTGTGGCCTTGCCCATCTCGACACCGAATACCTGTCCGAACTGTACGACTTGGTCTGATATTTCAAATAATTCCTTATTGGTGCCCCGCCATATAGACTGGGCGTTGATAAGTTCCTGTTCGAATTGCTGGAAGACTTGTACTACCTCGTTCAATTTATAATAGAAGGCTGTCGCTGCCGCTGTTGCATATACAAAAGCGTTTCTAAGAGATGTACCTATTTGACCTACCTGAGTATCTATTTGATTACTAAATTCACGATAAGCCATGTTACGTTGCATTCTAATTTCCTTTTCCATTCGCTGCTGTTCTCTACGCGCCTCTTTTGCTCTGGCTTGGAGTTTTAATAATCTTCTTTCTCTTTCCTCGTGAGCAATTTCATAGGGTTCAGCTTCTTTCTTCTGGCGTACCATTTCATCTGCAATTTCTTTTGCTTCTTCAGCATCAGCTATAGCTTCATCCCTCTTACGGGCTTCTTCTCTCCAATCAAGACCAGCACCCGCGAAACCCCCTTCTGCCTTTTTCTGAGACTCATATGATGCCTTTGCGCTTTCAGCTGCTGCTTTCTTTTCAGCTGCCACAGATTTAGCAGTCTTTATTTCAGCATCTTGTTGTTTTCTAGTAAGTTGACCAAATCTTTGTAAGTCTTTCTCAAAGTTGGCAGCACCAGTGGCTTGCCCCATTTCCTTACGTCTCTTCTGTATAGACTTATAAGCCCTTTCACCAGCTGCCGTAACCTGTTTTAAACTTCTGGTTGCAGATAGACCCTTATCCGCAGACGCTTTTGATGCAGCACGGGCTGCTTGTCCCCCTGTATAACGTTTTGCTCCTTTTGAAGCGATTGCCTGTTTCTGTTTAACTAAAGTTTCACCAGATTTTTTCGACATCGACTCCAAAGAAGATAAATGACCTCTAAACTCTTGTTCTCTTGTTCTATCAGCCTTACGCTGGCCATCTAAAGCAACTTTTTCAATATCATTCATTACGGCTGATGCAGCGCCTACTGTATTCTTTTTATAATTGGGACCCATTATAAAGTCCCATTGCACCTTGAATGATGATACTGTTCCGCCGGGCATTACTTAATTAACTCCTTAAATGATTGTGGTTTTCTTATCACTCCTGTTTTCTCGTCGTATTTCCTTTTCTTTTCCTGATATGCATTCCACTGAGAACGAACCTCTGGTGTGTCTTTTGCCATTTGGCTTACATGCTTATCCGTATATCCATCCATGCTATGAAGCACGCTGTATTCAGATAAAGCGAATAATAGACCTTCCAGTTCCCATCGAGGTGTACGCTTAAGCGTCTCCCAGCTCATCCCCAAGCCCTTCATCAAGGGTATATAAAGATAGACTGGTTCAATCGCCTCTTTCATCCACTCAACGAAAATTTTCGCCAGTGTCCTTATTACCTAAAACCGTTCCTGAGAGTTGCCAGCGAATTGTTGCTGGTATCTTATCCCATGATTCTCTGGTAATAGTTATACCTTCGGGGTTCTTTTTATTGGCCTTTTCAATCATGGCCAAAACCCTTTCAGTACCAAATTTAGCATAAAGCGACTGCTTTGTGCTTTCGTCTGCTGAATCAACAGCAGCCAAGTCTACTTTAGGTTCTTCGCTTTCTACCAAATCACACCATTGAATTGGTAATTCTTTTTCTAGATAGGTTAAACTATCTGTTTGCACTTTTTCAGTTAGTTCTACTAACTCGTCTATTGTCCATATTTCTAATTCTTTTTTCTTCTCTTCTGTCATTTGACACTCCTCTCTTATACTAAGAGATTTTATACGTTTACGTCTAAAACTTTTCCGTCTTTAGTTTTATGTAGATTAAAACCTACTTCTTCTGTATCTTCTGCAACCACTTTCGAACCATCTGGTAAAAGATAAAGCTTTACACCATCTAGGAAAATAGTTGTGCATTTAAATTCTTTAGATTCAGTTTTTTTAGGCTTTTCCTTTTTTACTTCTTCTTTCTTTTCTTCTTTTGCCATTATAACCTCACATATCGGCTGCTACTAAAACATCCGGTAGCGTAACTCCTGCGGTTTCTCCAACCTTTAAATCAACATTGGTGGAAAATTCTAGAGTTTCTTCGCTTGTTCCGTCACCATTAATGCTTACTGTATGACCAGTAATCTGACAACCGGGAATAGATAACCATTGTCCTCCAGATTTCAATTGAACGTGCACCCTATAACCAAAGCATATTGTTGCATCTGATTGTTTGGACTCAGAAGGAGCAATTAATCCATTAGATATTAAATTAGCAGTGGGAGCTCCTCCACCAGACGCTCTATAAGCTACGCCCCAACGAGCTCCAAGGTCCTGTATCCCGTCGTCATACTCATGTGTACTAAACGTGGGTCCACCAAAAACAACATCCCATTCTGAACTTGACTTCTTACGAGTCAAGGAAACTGTTGTCTCCTTTTTAATCTCAGTTTTAAGAACGCCCATGTTACCCACATAAGATATATCTTCATCTTGAGCACTTATACCAATATCAACGCCAGTAAGGTCAGAAACCTTATTAGCGGTAGTAGTTAGAGAAACTGGTGTTAATTTATGAGCAAAATGTGTGGTAGCATCAAGACCTCCATCTACTTTACAAGTTGGAGGAGTACCGTCAATCTTCACATGAGCTTCATCTGTCTCTGTGGTTATATAAACCTTAACATCGCTTCCTTTATAGTAAACCATTGTTATACCTATCCAGTTACCGTTGGTGCTACTTGTGTTACAAACTCAAGAGTTTCTTCTGCTGTTCCATCTGCGTTCAATGAAACTGTGTGACCAGTTATTGTAGCGTTTCTCAAAGTTAATTTCTGTCCACCAGCACTCATAGTTACTTCCACGGAGTATCCATAATCTGCTGCTGCTGCTGCTGCCGAAGGTGGAGCGGTTAAACCATCATGCTCGTCATCGTCATTAACGCCCCAACGAGCGAGATTAAACACCAAATCCCATGCAGAATTTGACTTTTTACAAGTCAAACTACATGTAGTCTCTTTCTTAATTTCAGCCTTTAAGACTGATTTATTTCCCATGTAAGTGATATCTTCATCTTGAACGCCTATACCGATATCAACGCCAGTTAAATCGGTAACTGCGGTTCCTCCGCCACCAGAGGCGGTAGCAAAAGTTCCATCAGTTCCAACATTAACTTGACCGTCAACATCAAGCCCTCGCGCCGAACTCTCTGTTCTGAGAAGAATGCTTACATCTCTTCCTAAATAGTATGCCATATTTTTACATCCTTTTTAATATAGTTCAATTCCATATTTTACTATTCATTACATAATTTCGGACACAATTTCCTTGATTATGCTTATCTACATTACAGTACACTTTATTATAATCGGCGGGAGTATATAAAGGTTTCCCTAAAAATTAACGAGAGCCACCTAATTGTGCGTATCCCCATGTAGCATAAGGAAGAGCCCATAAGAAACCTAAATCACTTGAAGTCAAAGCTTGTATTTGTCTATTATGTTTTGTATTTGGAATCCATGGAACGCTGGCTCCGTGTGCTCCCCCTGCTACTCTACTTAGGCCGCTAGCCTCTGCTACATGACCAGTTCCCCACGGGCTTGGAGGTTGAGGAATACCGGCAAGATGACCATACTTACTTATGCTTCCAGTACCTGTTCCATGTTGGGCAAGAATACTTAACGCTTCTTGGTCTCCGGGTTGAGTACCAAACACGTTCACACCCTCAGTCATAGCAGCCAACCAGTCCGTGTGTCCATAAGTAGCCTCCATCTGTTGTCGAAGCATACGCATTCCAAACGCTTTAGACTGAATCTTTTCATATCCAAAAGATTTGTCCTGTGCTTTGTCATAAGCACCCTTGTAGAAGGGTTGGCGTTCTAACGGGTCTACTTCACCACTCGTCGTACGTACCTCCAATTCTGATTTCAAAAAATCACCCGGCCAACCTAATGAAGTCTGTCCGGTTGACCCTGTCCTTTCTCTCCATTCCGACCTTGTTTCAAAATAAGGGTCTCCTTCCTGTGGATAAAATTTAACTCCAGCATCTGCTCGTTGTCCAACATAAAGAGCGGGAGGGTGTGTACTAGGTGAATGTAGTAAATCAGGGTTTCGAGACGTGGAGCGACCAGCTCCTGAACCCCAAGCATAAGAAGGCCATCTACCTCTTAATTGTCCTAATACGCTTCCCCTCAACAAGCTTGAAAAAGACACACTTACACCGCGCATATCACTTTGTAGTTGATTTATATATGTTGCAGCAGCATTATCACCCATCATCATAAAAGCTTCTGCCAGAGCACTCATTTGACCCGGAATCGCAGCATCAGCCTTACAAGTAAAACGATGGCTTCCATGTATTATTCTTGCTTTAGCAGTCTCTGGAATTAACCAACCTCTCATTCTACTCATAAAAACTGATAGTGCTGCCGCATCAAGTGCGTTATCATTTTCTAATTGAGAAGAAGTATTTACAGCTTCCATATATATCTGTTCTAGTGACATTGGTATTATAGCTACATCTCCCTCTCCTAATTCATTGAAAAAACCATCATTATCCATCCCAAAATTAATAACAAGAGTCCACTCACCTCCTCCATTATCATATAACATTAACTCAGAATATTCTCTAACAATAAGATTTGGATTAGAAGTAAGAAGGTCATCATATAAAGCATTTACAGAACCCATGTGGTGAAGCACAAACACCAAGTCAGCATAAGATACACTTTCATTTTGACCAAACCATTCACTATAAATTCCATCTGCTATAGCTTCATTTAAAACCTGTTGCAAAGCTCGCATATTTCCCCTTTCTGTTTGTGCATAGGGATTTAACCCAAATGTCTCAAGTCTCTGTGTTTGGCTATCATAAAAAACGGCCGTATTGGAAGGTACGGAAGGTCGAGTCCCGCTTGAAGGGCTGGAAAATCCGAATTGACCAGCCTTACTTCCAACCATCTCAGACCCACCTGTGCCTCTTCCTATTTTATTTATTTGGGTCCCATAAAAAACGGCCTGTCTTCTGTACCAAGCATTTGATGTTTCTCCCGTACTTACACCACCACTTTGAGGGTCTAAAGGAGCATCACCCGCAGCTTGTCTAGCAAAATCTCGAACCATGCTCATTATCCTATTAAATAACGGAATACGATTATCATTATAATGGCCCCTTATATCTTCTGGGTCCGATAAATCATAACCAGATGCGCCCTTTCGTGCTCCCGCAGGTCCTATACTGTGATGCACCTTTTCTGCAAACCAATTACCTTCCTCAATATCAGCTATTTCTTTTATTTCTATATCTTCTCCACTAAGAGTTGGAAATGAAACACCTGCTCTCCAAACTTGGTCAAATCTTTGTGCTCCTCCTAATTGTGTATGTGCCCTATTTTGTAAATTTGTAGTATGAGCATTGGCACGACCTAAATCCGCAGCTATTTCCTGATAGGAATCGCCAAGAATAGAACCACCTTGGTCAAGTCTATCAAGAACTACTTGCATTCCCTCTGATGTATACCCTCCTTCGGATAAAGGGTCTAGCTGAGACATAATTTGAGCCATTTCACTAGGAGCTTCGTTGCTCATATAAGCTTCAAAACGTCTCCAAAATGCACCCCAAAGTCTATTAATAGGTTGCATTGCGCTTCCACTTCCACCATACTCACCAGTAGTCTTGCTTACATAATGTTCCATTAACCTCTCAAGTTGTGGTTGTACTGCATCACCAGCTTTTTTGTGTTTGGGAATAGCACCTTTCCGAGGTCTTCCATATATCCATCTACGTGTAGGAACAGTAGGATTTATATTACTACCTGAACCCCTTACATTATGAGCAGCTATAAGATATTCCATGCGTTCCTGACCACTAAATTCATCTGTGGGCATTATGGTTTCATCTGGTTGGCCAACTAATTTACCAGCCTGTGGTTCACCCATAAGTTTAGCTATCACTCCAGCTTTAGCTGTATCAACACCTCCACCTATCCAATCTGTCATACCTGCAGCTACGGCACCACTTTGAAAATTAAATCCTCTACCTTCCCAATCAAGAGCGTGTCTAAAACCTACACTTACTCTAGAAGCCCTTCTTCTTGTTGGTTGATTTGAAATACTTGGGGAATTTATCTCTGCTTGTAATTTACTAAGCATTTCACTTGTAGAAAGAACCTTTGGCATTATCTATAATTCTTGAATATCAGGCTAAACTCGGCAGTTGCTCCATACCACTGAAAAGCCGGTAAATATCCAACATCCCTCCATGCTCTGAGATGGCTCTCCACTACTTCGACACTACCATCATAACGAGGGTTATAGCTCAACCCGGTTGGAGAAGAAGTTACGCGAGTAGCCCAATCTATGCCGTTAATAGTATTTGCTATATTAAGCATCATCCAATTAAGCAATCTTCTTTGCTTATATTTAGCATTACTAGTGCCTTGTGGAGATGTGCCTATATTATACTCTGAATCTTTATCTGTCAATATATTGATAACAAATGCTACCCCGTAAAGTTCACCTGTATAAGAAGATGTAGTACCATCAACAGGGTTAGTAACAGTAATACTCTCTCCCATCAGCTTTTCTTCGAACCCACTACCTACCTGTTCTACTATAACAGATGGAAATTTAAGTTCTTCAGGCTCGGGAAATTGCCCAAATACCTTTATAACACTATCGTTGTCAGTAGTGTGATGTGTATTGAAAAACACTCTGAGGTCGTCGATTATTTTACGTTCAATGACGTTCAGATAGTCGCCGTTATCTACTACCATTAGTACGCGTCCTCCGCTGGGTAAGGTCCTTGTTCAACATTAATTACCGTTGCTCGCCTTCTAGAGCCACGCTCACCACGTATCTTATCGCACCCTAACTTCATATATTCATCTCGATATTCTTTAATAGCATTTATATTCCATTCACCCGCTTTATAAAGGCGAAAGTCCTTCGTGGTCATACCAGTAGCATTAGAAGTAATAACGACAGTAGTTAAAGTCGTTGACTCGCCATCCACGTTTTTGATGTCAAAATCCCCACCAAATGTTAATGTTACGGGGTCAGTCGTGGCTGTTGCAGCAGCGCTTAGTTCAAATGAAGTAGAACTTCCGGGAGTTCCTGTAATAGAAGCAATAGTGGCCCCATCTGGGATTCCCGTTCCACTCACAGGTAGTCCAGCCACTATTGAAGCATTAGCAACATGAGTAACCGTTGCATCAGTGTTCGTTGTGTCACAAGTAGCGTCAGTAAAACCAAATGTAGCTGTAGCCGTGCGTATTCCAGTCGCCCCGCTAGAAGGAACATATATACAATAAGCCTTCTCTGAAGCATCGACATTACTTAATGGAAGGTCAATTATATGATATTTATTATCATCAAAATTGGTACTACTATCAAAGGTCCATGTTAAAAAGTTTTTCAAACTATCAGTTATAACGATTGTAGTAATTCTATTAGTACCATCGTCATCAATTACTTTAAATTGTAATCTATCCATTTCAAAAGCAGCTGTATTGGCTGTAATAGTATAAGTATCTTCTGTAGTGTCAGAATCAGTATCTGGTGTATCATCAGAAAAAATTATCTTCTCCATATCGAAAAGTTTATCCTTACTTTCCAATTCATTGAAAGAAGAAAGTCTAGCGCTATGTACACCCGTAGAATCTATACCAAGTACATTATTCTTAATTGTCTCAAGTGAGGGTATATAAAGAGTCGCTGAACCAGTAACCAGATGTCCTCCTTTAGCAAAAGTGTCGGTCTTAGTGACTATAGGCGCTATAAAAGCATCAATGTTCGGTATGGTAAGACCTTCATTACCCGTGGCTATATCAGTTATCTCTCCACCGTAATTATCCTTACCCGTAATCGCATCACGCACAAAAGTCATCTTCCGTGCTTGTCCGCTCCTGTGTGCAATACGACGAATGGCCTTCGCCATATTAATAGAACCTGTCTTAACCATATTAACTCCTTGTGTTAGCAGGTGTTGGTTTCATGGTAAGCGTACTATCGCTTCCATCTATATTCTTTTTCCAGTCTACATCCCCTGTATTTGGGTCTGCATTATAAGTGCCTGTCTTTATGCTTAGGCCTAACTGGGCCATTAGCTCACTTCTAGCTTTATTCTCGAACTCTATATAGCCCTTTTTAGTGTCATACGCAATAAAGAAGTCCCCGAGCTTCATAGAGTCCACCCCGAGACCGTTTTGAGCTATTGAAACGAGATAACAAGCGTAATACACAACAGAGTTATTATATGCATCTATTCCATCGGCATAATCAAAGGCTGAACCAACCTGCACTCCAAACCATTCCTTTGCCATAGTGATAAAAACAAGCACATCAGCATTACTCATCTCCTCTGCCTCAACTCCTGCGAGTAGGCGAATTCGAGCTGTTACGTCATCGTCGTCTAATACCGTCATTATATATACCTCAATGCTGCTATAACGCCAGCCATGATTGTAGCTAGTATTCCTAGGCCCCACCTAAGCTGGGTCTTCATGTCGTTCTCCCACTTTTCGTGGTGTGACAAGTGATTGGTGAACATTAGTTCGAAACCGTCCATTTTATTGTAGACCGTTTTAACGCGTTCATCAATGCGTACAATCAAGTCGTGGTCGTTGCCGTTCATATTTACTTAGTGTAGTGTGCTATTTAAAGCTTTCTAGCCTCCCGTCTGTAATTGCAATGCATTATCAAGTGATGGTCTTGGTAATTTCATATCGTCATCGCCCGCTTCGTCCGCGTCTAATACTTGTTGTGTGTCCAAGGTATGATGCCATTGATGTATGTTGGAAATATCGTCATCAAAACTGCAATTTGTTACAGGACCTATTACTGTAAGGTCGCTGCCACTGTATAATTTAAGATTACTTACATTTCCTACAACTTCGTGATTCGTATTTAAGAAAGAAGGTGTATGTACGGTTGAGGAATACCCACTGATTGTTGTATTACCTGTTATCAAGTTAGCACCGTTATTCAAGCTGAATGTGTCTCCCGAAGTTGTGACCTTGAAATTCAAGGTAGAGTTACTAAATGTCAATGTTGTGTTTGTTCCTGCTGTAAACTGCCTTACATTTATTGTATTACCATTGGCGTTGAAACCCACTCCTGTGTTACATTCTAATAATGTTGTAGCTGTAAGGTCGCCTGTACATTTGATGGCGGTCGAATCTCCATCGAAAATTTTTAATCGTGGTGTTGTACATTCTGGTATGTGTACCGTTCCACTTGTGTGAAATGGCTCTAAACTATACAATCCTGCCAATGCAGTTGCCCTGTTACCAAACTTAGTCGGTGAACCTGCGTGTGTTCCGTTATTACCACCTGAACCTGAGTCGGTTGCTGTGGTTCCTGATGTCTCATCTAACTTCCAATGACCTACAAGGTTTGCTGTTCTCCCTTGATTGGGTAGTATGTTTTCAGCAAGAGTTGTAATATCTCCTACACTCAAAGCGGCATCATAGATGCGAACATCTGCCACACTTCCATTAAATGCACGGGCACTATCTTGAGCATTGGAAGCAATACGAAGAGGTTGGGTGCTGGTATCAATAGCACCTGTGGTAGCCTCAGTAGTTTCTAAAGCACCGTCAACATATATTCTCTTATTAGCACCATCATAAGTACAGGCTATATGATGCCATTTACTATCATCTACTGCACTTGTACCGCTTGTATTCAGCTCATCAGTTCCTGATAAACTAAAACCAATAGCATTAGAAGTTGAATATCGAGCCACTCTATATGTATTATCGCCTTTGCATACTAATGCGTTCCAAATATTATCCCACGCACCATTTGTTTTCATCCAGAAAGTTATGCTAATATCTCCTGTGATATTAAGTACATTTCCCATATCAACATAATCGCTCGTTCCATCAAATTCCAGCGCTTGAGGAACAAATATCTGGTCACTTGAAGAATTAAAGATTAATCGTTCTGCCGTTGTACTTGATAAAGTCCCGTCTACTACTAAACTCCCATTGAATTGTAGGTAAGCATCATTACCATCAATATCATTCAGAGTAGTAGTTCCAGTAATATGTAGATTGCCAACACCCTCATTGCCTTCAAAATTAATCTTCTTTGAAGTTCCGGTCATCTTTAGCGTAGAAGTGCCTTCGGTGAATGTTCCTGCTCCTGCCCAAGCTGCTGAGTTAAGTGTTCCGTCATTACTTTGAGAAGATAAATCTTCAACGTCAACGTCTTTTCCTTCATCGAATTGCCACCATCCAATAGCATCTGAATCTGTAAAACCGTTTGGATTGTCATCTACATGATAATTATCAGCAGCCATTGCTGTCCAATCCTTAAACATCATATTACGAATTTGACCTTCCGTTAATGCACTCTTCCAAATAGAAACCCTACCTATTTGTCCTTCCCAGTTCTGGGCATCTCTATCTCCTATTTTGAAACCATTAGTTTGTGTGTTAATAGCATTGGTATGTGCTGCTGACGCATCTAATTTGCCGTCAATATATATTTTACAGGTAGTTTGGTCGTATGTAGCAGCTGCGTGATGCCATTTGCCATCTGCTAAACCTGCTGTTGCAGAAGTAACTGTAGCTCCTAAATCATTCATAGAAAATTGAATGTTACCACCATCATTCATATACAAATAAATATTTCCTGTTGCCCAAGAAGTCCCTCGTGAAAATATAGCTCTATAGTTTGCATCAGTTGTAGCTTTGAACCAAGCTTCTACAGTCACTCTGTTAGAAGTAGCCACTTCATCTAAATTGTCTGTTCCTGTAACTTCTTCACTTCCAGTTAAATTCAAAGCACTCTTACCAATAAGACCACCACTGGTAGTAAAATCTCCTGCTACTGTAAGTGTATGGTTTGAAGCATTTACGGTTGAACCTGTTGCTATTGTCATATTATCTACTTTAGCTGTTTTGGTTGCACTTCCTTCCGTTCCAAGATTAGATACAGTTCCTGTACAGCCTACAATTAAATCTGTAACTCCTGCGGTGTATGAAGGCCCATAATTGCCGAAACTTGGTGAAACACCTAATAATGCAATTCTTCCAAAATTTATTCTTGACAAATAGTGAGTGTCTGAAGCTCGTTGAATATATGTTACGTTTTGTAAACTTGAATGTTGAGTATTAGAACTATAATTAATACCTGCGGTTGTAACAATATGTGCGCCTCCTGCACCGTCTTGTAATCCATTACCTCCTTCGTGCTTTAATAATGCACTAAACTCAGCCCTCTGTCCATTCAAATCTAAAGTATCTCCATTACTTACTATTACGCCATCAAACTCACAATCTCCATCTAATTGTATTGTACAGCCTCCACCACCTGTTGTAACATCAAATTGGATGTCTAAATTCTTTATATGAGCTGTATCTGACACACCGTGGTCAAAATTTATTTGATTGTCACTTCCAGTTATAATACAGGGATATAAGTT
>Ga0209128_1002646_pt1 | contig 11467 bp, 5 predicted proteins | sample ETNvirnome_6_100_FD_184072 | JGI IMG/M metagenome (GOLD analysis project Ga0209128, IMG submission 184072) | Marine viral communities from the Pacific Ocean - ETNP_6_100 (SPAdes) (version 2) | ecosystem: Environmental > Aquatic > Marine > Oceanic | place: Pacific Ocean | collected 2013-06-19 | reverse complement strand
ATCTACTTCTAAATTGAATCCTTTTGCACTTCCATCAAAAGATCCTTCTATAGAATCTAATTTTCTGTATTGTCCTGTACTTAACTGTCTTCCTATATAGCCCATTTAGTTATCCTCTCTACGGTTTTGGATTTGCATCTTTAACTGTTATAAATTTTTTATTTGATTATGTTCCTGTTACTGTTAAAAATAATATCCATTTAACTCTTATTAATGTTGTCATAATGTATTATTGGTTTAGTCATCAGTTTACATATCTTATTACTATGATGCCCGAACCACCATCACCACCGTCCCAAGCGGCATTTTCACCGCCACCTCCTCCTCCACCACCAGTGTGTGGTATAGCATGGGCGCCATTATCAGCGGTGCTCCCCAGACCACCACCGCCTAATCCACCAGGAATATCTGCCCGTCTTCCATCTTCTGTTCCTGAACCACCACCAGCATAATAAACATTAAAACCGGTTCGAAAATCATTTTGTAAACCATCTCCTCCACATCTATCACCATCCGCACCTCCTGCTTCTCCTGCTCCGCCACCACCGCCAGTGGCTGAGATGCCGTCAGATTCACCAGCGCTACCGACCGGGGAGCTCTCTCCAGCATTACCTTGACCAGTTGTTCCTGCTCCACCTGAGCCGTATTTGCTACATCCTCCTCCAGAACCACCAGAAGCACCACTTTTATCAGACCCTCTTCCATTACTAACTCCACCACCACCACCTATAGCAATAGAGGGTGGTGTAGTATCTATAGAAGAATTACTACCATTACTTCCATGGGACCCAGTTGTTTGCGCAAAGTTGGCAAGTATGTATTGTTCCCAGCCCCCCTTCCCACCAAAACCAACTACAGTAGTATATATTCCCACAGGAACACTAACAGAACTTGAAACAATCATACCGCCCGCACCACCACCACTTCCATTTTTTCCTCGGCCGCCACCTCCGCCACCAGCTACACAAAGAATATCACAAATAAGGTCTTGGTGTACTACAAATGAACCACTTGTTCCTAATTCTCTAACCTCATTTGGCCATCCTCTTGACTCGGTGGGAGGATCAGCAAGAAAAGTATGAACTTTATAACCAGTATAATAAGATTCAATACCTCCAGATGCACGGGGAGGATACGCTACGTTATTTGCTTCTACTCTCCCAAACGAACCAGTTGAAGCTGCACTTCCACTAACACCACTAACTACTGAACCACTAATAGCAGCAGCAGTAGGAATATCAATTCCAGTAAGAGAACTTCCATCTCCAACAAAAGCTGAAGCATTGACGTTTTTATCAGTATAAATACTTCCAAACGACCCAGTTGAAGTTGCTGAACCACTAAAAACAGTTTCAGTTCCAGCTGTTCCTGCAAATGCATCTGTTTTAATTGAAGATACACTCGCAGTGATTGCTGCAATACTCGCCGTTGCAAGTGTCATATTAGATGTATTTGTACTGATATCTGTTTTTGCTGTACTAATACTTGCAGTAATTGCAGCAATGCTCGCTGTTGCAAGAGTCATATCAGTTTCTCGTGAATCAAATCTCGTTGCTATTGAACTTGAAGTAGATGTAATTGAACCACTAATATCAGCTGCAATCTGTGCCGAAGAACTTATTACACTTCCTTCAGCTTCACCTTCTTCTGAACTAATCCTTGATGCTAAACTTGAACTCACTGCTGTAAATGAACCACTTATAGCGGTAATAGCAGACGCTGCGAAAGAGCTATCAGCAACTGTTCCCTGATCAGGAGTAATAGTTCTCGTATGTCCTAAAATAGTTCCGTGAAAACTTACTCCACTATCTGGTGCTGCAGTAAAAGCAATTTGAGAACCACTTACAGTATATGCATCTCCAGGATGTTGTAATACTCCACCAAGAAATATAAACACATTAGTAGTTGTAGGCGATAAAGCTGTCCCTCCAACTTCTATATCAAATGCAGTTGTACTGCCATTGAACTCTCCTGATATATCATCTATATCAAAAGAAGCTCCGGCATCTTTTCCACTTGTAGGTGGTGATTTTCCGATATAAGCCATTAAGTTATCTCCAAAACATTGAGAACTACATCTACTGAAGTAGCTGTATCGCTTTGTACTTGTAATATATCTGAAGTATTTAATACTATTTTATTACCAGCCATAACTTCAATACTCGAACCTACTGGAACGGGTGCTTCTTTTACTACATAAACATTATCACCGTCATTATTATTAAGTTTAATTGATGCTTGAATAGGTGAAGTTGTCGTATTTGATACTGAACATCCCAAAACAATAGAACTTGTTGATGCTCCAACAGCATGTACGTTAGTTAAAGTTGTTCCGACACTACCGGTTGTATATGATTTGAATGTATTTGCCATTTTTTATATCCTTTTACTCTTATATAAATATTTTAAAAATTATTATCCTATTATTATCCTAATGCAATTGACAATGCAATTATGTCAGCATTCAATGATGTTACGTTTGTTTCATTCGTTGCAATTCTACCAGCAAGTGAAGAACTTAACGAAGTAAATGAACCACTAATATCTGTTGCAATTTGAGCTGAAGAACTAACTACTGTTCCTTCAGCTTCTGTTTCTTCTGATGTTAACCTTGAAGCTAAACTTGATGAAACTGCCGTAAATGAACCACTAATAGTAGCTGCTTTTGTAAATTCTTTCATTTCTGCGACACTAGCAGTGATTGCTGCAATGCTAGCTGTAGCTAAAGTCATATTAGATTCATTAGCTACGATACTGGCAGTCGCTAATGTCATATCACCATCATTAGAAGTAATACGTGATGCTAAACTTGAACTTGCTGTAGTAAATGAACCACTTATTTGTGTTCCCGAAGTAGTTCCAAATGTAGAATTCCACACACCTGTAGTAACAGTACCTACTGAAGCAAGACTTGTAGCTGATGTAATACTGTTTTGAGCTGCTGTAACAATAGTACCTTGTACAGTAGACGCTTCTACTCTACCAAATGAACCTGTATCTGCAGTAAGTGAACTACTCATATATACTGATCCAGTAAATTGATGAGTATCATCTGCAGCGTCACCAAAAGTATTTGAACCAGAGGAAACTGTGATTGAAGATGATACAAATGTTGTGTGAACCTCAGTTGCTGTAATTGTACCTGTGGATGTAATATCACCAAATGTTACATTAGAATCAGTTTTAACATTCTGGTCCATATCATACAATTCATTTGCACCCTGTCCTGTGTCAACTGTGGCGAATGTCACTGCTGAATCAGTCTTAACATTCTGATCCATATCGTATAATTCATTTGCACCTTGACCCGTATCAACTGTAGCGAATGTTACCGCTGAATCTGTATTTAATTCTTGACCTACATTACCTTTTAGAGTACTAATACTCGCTGTGATTGCAGCAATGCTAGCCGTGGCTAATGTCATATCTGTATCATCAGTAGTAATCTCAGTATTTAGTCTACTAATACTTGCAGTGAGTGCTGCTATACTTGCAGTAGCAAGTGTCATATTAGTTTCATTAGTAGTTAGTCTTGTAGAAACTGAAGAACTAACATCTGAAACTGATGGTACAGACATTTCTACAATGTTTACATTACCAAATGAACCAGTTGAACTTGCTGAACCACTTATATCTCCAAAATTATCGAATGATAGTTGTTCTGAACCAGTTATTGCATTACGAAGTTGGCCACCACCTACACTAACATTTACATTACCTGATACAGGTTCTGAAAATATAATATCCATATGAGCTGAATCTGCAGCTGATATACGTTCTGGTATAATTACATTATCATTTTCATCATAAACTGTAACTGCTGGATATTGTTCACCTATACTATGTGTTACTTGCCAATTTGTAGCTGCTGTTGACTGATTAAATATTACATTTTTACCCAATTCATCTCGAGCTTGACCACCAGTAGATATTATTGCTACACCAGCTACAACTGTATTAAATGTAATTGTTAATGTATTTGTATCTGTCGCAGTAACTGTAGTTGGTATAATAATTTGATCGTTATCATCATATATATCTACATTTACATACTGATAATCAAAGTTGTGAGAAATTGTCCAAGTACTTGCTGCTGTAGTTTGGGTGTGTTTAAATCTTTGTCCTACTGATAATCCACTATATGAACCTGATATAATACCCTGTACAGATAATGAACCAGTAATTTGTATATCAGCATTAGCTGCATACATTGAACCTGTTTTAAGAAATGGAACAGCTGATACGCCAGTAAGACCTTCACCATTTCCTTCTAATCTACCAAAAGAACCAGTACTTATTGCACTACCACTTACTCCACTTACTATTGAACCACTAATTCCTGCGGCCGTGAAATCACTTTCTTCACTTGTAATTCTTGATGCTAAACTTGAACTTAAAGATGTAAATGAACCACTGATAGTAGCTGCTTTTGTAAATTCTTTCATTTCAGCTACACTTGCTGTGATTGCAGCAATGCTTGCAGTTGCTAATGAACTTTCAGTATCTAATCTACTAATACTTGATGTGATTGCCGCAATGCTTGCAGTTGCTAATGAACTTTCAGTATCTAATCTACTAATACTTGATGTGATTGCCGCGATACTAGCCGTAGCTAAAGTCATATCAGTTTCACGAGCGTCGAATCTTGTAGCTATTGAACCTGAGACAGAAGTAAATGAACCACTAATTGTTGTACTTGCTGCTGTACCAAACGTAACACCTGTTATATCTCCACTATCAATATCAACATTTGTCATATTCTGGTCATCAAAATCTATAGCACCTGCAGCAGTGAACGCACCAATATTTGTTGCAGTTAAAGTACCATCTACTGTGGCTGAACCTGTTACTGATAAACTTGAACTTACTGACAATGAACCTGTAAATGAGTGGTGATCATCAGTTGCATCTCCAAAAGTATTAGAACCAGAAGCTACTGCGATTGATGATGAAACAAATGTTGTATGTACTTCTACAGCAGTAACTGTACCTGTAGATGTGATATTACCAAAAGTAACATTTGAATCAGTTTTAACAGCTTGATTTATATTATCGTTTATACTTGCAGTGATAGCTGCAATGCTTGCAGTAGCTAATGTAATATTTGTTGTATTACTATCAATTTCTGAATCTATCCTACTAACACTAGCAGTTATTGCAGCAATACTCGCTGTTGCAAGAGTCATATCAGTTTCACGTGAATCGAATCTTGTCGCTATTGAACTTGAAGTAGATGTAATTGAACCACTAATTGTTGTATTTAAATCTGAACTAAATTTTACAGCCTCAAGTTGTCCAAACGAACCGGTTGATGTTGCTGAACCACTAATCTTAGTTGCTGAAACATTTAACAACACAGCTCCATCATCTTTAACTGTAACATCTCCACCGTCAGCGTTTAATTCTATATCACCTGCTACATCTAAAGTGAAATCACCGCTCGATAAATCTATTTCTGTTCCATCAATTGTGATATTATCTATAGTAACACCACCGTCTGCGTCAACACTATTAAAAGTAACAGATGAATCAGTATTAACTGGTTGACCTAAGCTTGCTGTGATTGCAGCAATACTCGCAGTCGCGAGTGTCATATCAGTTTCACGTGAATCAAATCTCGTTGCTATTGAACTTGAAACTGATGTAAACGAACCACTAATATCAGTAGCTATTTGAGCTGAAGAACTTACAACTGAACCTTCAGCTTCTCCTTCTTCTGCTGTAAGTCTTGAAGCTAAACTTGATGAAACTGCTGTAAATGAGCCACTAATAGTAGCTGCCTTAGTAAATTCTTTCATTTCAGCCACACTTGCTGTTATTGCTGCAATACTTGCAGTAGCTAATGAACTTTCAGTATCTAACCTACTAATACTTGATGTAATTGCTGCTATACTTGCAGTTGCTAATGTCATATTCTCTTCATTAGCCGCAATACTGGCAGTAGCTAAGGTCATATCAGTTGCATCAATTGTAGTAATTCGAGATGCTAAACTTGAACTTGCTGTAGTAAATGAACCACTTATTATAGTACTAACAGTTGAACTTAATTCTAATGCTTCAAGATGAGCAAATGAACCTGTTGCTGTAGCCGAACCACTAATATTTCCTTTCCGGACTATAAGCCCGTGATTCAGAACATTTTTACCTATTCTTTCTAAGGAATCACCCATTAAATTTCACCTATGTTATCTCTAATATGCTTGCAAAAACATCTATATCATCTTTTGCAGACGCTTTCGCTTCTAATTTATCACCAGCTCCTAAATTGATTGGTTTTTCAATTACAACTGTTGAATCTGCGGGTACATCAACTGTCTTTAGTAAATATTTTCTATCACTAAAATTAGCACTTCCACTTACTGATATGTCAATAGTAGCATCATTCGTACCATCAACATTACTTAAATAAATAGCATGCACCACTGCACTCGTAGCGGCGGGGCATGTGTAAAAAGCGCCTAATACGTTTGATGAACCTGTTGCTGCACTTTTAAATGTATTAGCCATTATTAACCTCCAAAAACTATTGCCATCGCAGTTGCATGGTCAACTACTGATGTTCCTTGTTCATAAATTCTTCCATCTGATAAAATATCTCCACTAGCACTTATAGCACCACTTGCTGTTATGTGTGTTACTCCAGCAATAGCACCCTGATCATTCATTTCTATCGAGTCTACATATAGAGTTCTCCACGCTGTACCACTAACACCTAAATCATCTGCACTATCTCCACCTGGTAAAACATTATTTCCGGCAGGATCAAGTGTAATATCTCCAGACGATGCTACTATACTTAGACCAGCATCATTAGTTATTGTATCTGCAGTTATTACTAATCCATCTATTGTAAAATCAGTTGTTGCATCTATTGTTGTACCTTTAATTGTTGTGTGAGAAGACGCTCCAATAGTAGCACCATCAACTGTACCACCGTCAACATTAATAGATGTAAAAGCTCCACTTGATGCACTTACAGCTCCACTTGCTGTTATATTTCCTGTAATATTTAAATCATCTACAAATGAAATTCCACCAACATCACCTCCGGCTGATTGAAAATTATCAGCGTATATTGTACCACTTGAACTAATATTACCACTTGCTGTTATATGAGTCGCACTAATAAATGTTGCAGATAATGTAGCAGTACTAAAAGTTAGATCACTATCATCAGCTAATAAACCATTCGTCCCCGCAAATGTAACTCGTCCTGCAGTTAAATCAGATGCTTCAAGTGCTTTAGAAGTAATTTTATAATTTCCAACATCCACATCATTTGCTACAGTTAATGAAGTAATTGCATCAACAGTTCCAGCATTAATATCAACCGTAGTAACACTACCTAAATCTGCAATTGTGTTTCCAGCATTTGTCCAATTTCCTTGTATACTGGATAAATCTAATGTTGATGTTGATACTCTACCAAATGAGCCAGTTGAAGCAGAAGAACCACTAATTGTAGTAAAATCTTTTATTGTGGTGCCAGTTAAATTTGTTGCAGTTAGGGTAGCTCCACTAAAAGTTAAATCACTATCATCTGATAACACTCCTGCTGTACCTGCAAATACAACTCTTCCACTTGATAATCCATCTGCGGTAATTGTCGCTGCTCTTAAATCATAACCACCTATATCTAAATTACCACCAGCTGTTAATGAAGTAATTCCATCAACTGTACCACCATCAACATTAATTGTTGTAAAATCACCACTTGAAGCACTTACTGATGAACCAGTTATATAAGTAGCTCCATCAATAGAACCTTGACCGTTCATTTTAATTGAATCTACATAAAGAGTTCTCCACGCTGTACCACTAACACCTAAATCATCTGCACTATCTCCACCAGGTTTTACGTTATTACCACCTGGATCAAGTGTAATATCAGCTGCCGCTACAAGTTTTAAATCTGTAGAAACATCAATATAATCATTAGCTCCGTCTATTTCTAATCGTGGAACTCTAAGATTTCCACCAGCTTGTACTAATACATCTGATGTTTCAGTTAATGTAATTCCACCATTATTTAAATTTATTACTCCACCTTCAGCTAAGAACAAATCACTCCACATATTAGTACCACTACCAAGAGCGGCACCGTCTGGATAAACTGGAGATAATGTAGAAGTTACTCCATCAGCAACTGTTAATGCACCAAACGATCCAGTTGAAGTTACTGAACTACTAACATTCCCTGTACCAGTTATATTAACTACACTTAAATCACCTTGTAATGTAACATCACCTTCTAAATTTGAAGTTCCGTCAATGTCTAAGTTACCTGTAGCTGATAAATCACCACTTGCGCTAATATCACCACTTGCTGTTATATGACCTGTTATACTTAAATCATCAGCGAATGATATTCCTTCTGAATCTCCACCTGTTGATTGAAAATTATCAGCGTATATTGTACCACTTGAACTAATATTACCACTTGCAGTAATATGTCCAGTAACTGCCAAATCATTTTGTAATGTAACATCACCTTCTAAATTACTTGTACCGTCTATATCAAGATTACCAGTAGCTGACAAGTTCCCACTTGCACTAATATTAGAACTGGCTGTTATATGAGTAGCTGCAGCAATAGAACCTTGATTGTTCATTTCTATAGCATCTACATATAAAGTTCTCCACGCTGTACCTGATAAACCCAAATCATCTGTACTATCGCTACCAGGTTTAACATTATTTCCACCTGGATCTAACGTAATATCAGCCGCGGCTACAATTTTTAAATCTGTATCTACATCTAAATAATCATTAGCTGAATCAATTTCTAATTTATCTACTCTTGTAGAACCACCGTCTAAATCAAGTAAATTATTAGTTTGTGTAGCTGTAAAATCACCATTATCCCAATTTATTACAGCACCTTCTGCTAAAAATAAATCACTCCATTGTAAAGCTGTAGTACCAAGAGCTACTCCATCAGAACTTATAGGTGATAATGTAGAAGTTACTCCATCAGCTACTGTTAATGCTCCAAATGAACCTGTTGATGTAACTGAACCACTAATTTTTGTTGCTGAAATGTCAAGTAATACTGCTGAATCATCTTTTACAGTTACGTCACCACCGTCTGCATTTAATTCTATATCACCGGCAACATCAAGTGTTAAATCACCACTTGATAAATCTATTTCAGTTCCATCTATAGTAATATTATCTACAACTACACTATTTGCTGTTAAGACTCCATTTATAGTTGTTGAACCTGTAACTGTTGCACTACCACTTACTGATAAAGATCCTGTGAACTGATGACTGTCTGCCGCATCATCACCGAAAACATTTGAACCACTAGCCTTAGCTATACTTGCACTTACAAATGTTGTATGAACTTCAGTTGCTGTAAGTGTACCTGTAACGTCTAAATCATTTTGTACTGTTACATTACCTTGTAGATTTGTAGTACCGTCAATATCTAAATTTCCTGTAGCTGATAAATCACCACTTGCGCTAATATCACCACTTGCTGTTATATGAGTTGAAGTTACTCGTGTTGCTGTTAATGTATCTTCACTAAAACTTAAATCACTATCATCAGATAACACTCCATCTGTACCTGCAAATACAACTCTTCCACTTGTCAACCCATCTGCAGTAATTGTTGCGGCTCTTAAATCATAACTACCAATATCTAAATTACCACCAGCTGTTAATGAAGTGATTCCGTCAACTGTACCACCATCAACGTTAATAGATGTAAAAGCACCACTCGAACCACTTATTACTGAACCTGTTATATCTCCACTGGCGTTTATATCAACAACAGACAAATCAGCCTGCATTGTAACATTACCTTCAAGATTTGATGTGCCGTCTACATCAAGATTTCCTGTGCTATAAATATTGCCACTTGCACTAACATTTCCACTCGCCGTAACATGACCACTTGCATTAATATCAACAACAGATAAATCAGCCTGTAGTGTTGTATTTCCTTCTATGTTAGCAGTACCGTCAATGTCTAAGTTTCCTGTTGCGGATAAATTACCACTTGCACTTATATGAGTTGAAGCTGTTACTGGTCCTGTTAATTTTATTATATTTGTATCACCGTCTCCGCCGACAGTTAGAGAAACTCCATCTATTGTTATTGCACCGCCCGCATCTACATCTACTGTACTTGATGGTGTTAATGAGAATGTAGTTATTCCCGTTTCAGATACAGCCCCTGCCCCATCAAATTCCCAAGTTCCTGTATCATCACCAAAAGAAGCTCCTCCAGCCCCTTTTGCACTCAATGTTGTAGTTGCATCAATTGCAACTGTAGTAGCACTATCAATATCTACTGGACCACCACTCGCTGACATTGAACCACTTAAATATAAATCATTCCATCGTTGACTATCACTACCTAAATTATATGTATCACTTGTGTCTGGTATAAGATGTGAAGTTAAATCAGCGGTTATAGTTAATGCATCAGAAGCGTCATCACCTATTGTAATATCACCTCCGAGTGTAAGGTCTCCATCTACTTTTGAATTACCTGTAACTAATAAATTTGATGCTGTAACTGCACCTTGTACTTCAAGTCCTGTTTTTAATGTATCACCAACATACTGATAGACTGTCATATAGATATATTCACTATCGCTTGGGTCTTTATCAGAATTTAAAAATTGTACAATACCTGTTTTATAATCAAATTGATAATCATTAGTTGAAACAATATCACCACTACTCAACGAACTTGTTTGAAAACTTGAACTAATCTCTGAAGATTTAAATACAGTTGCTAAATATCCAGGTGTAGTATCTTCTGTTGTAGAAGTAGCTAATGATGCTATTGAATATTTTGGTGAAACAAAATTTGTTACTTGATTATCATTTATTAACTGTGCTCCTACTCCATCATTACTTCCTGTTGGATTTAAGAAAAACCAAACTTCATTATTAACATTTGACTTCGTTAATTTCTGTCTATACCAATATTTTGTTACTGATTGACCTTGTGTGGTATATGTAAGATTTTTTTGAGAACTACCACTATGTGGTAAACTTGAAGTAGGAATTAAATGACCGCGCGTATAAATTTCCTCTGATCTTAAATCAAGAACATTAGTAAATGCCTCTTGCGCTGTCGTAAGAGTATTATGTGTATACCTACGAGACGCTAACAGTCTACTTGATTTTGAACCTGAATCTATTAATCCCATTTTATTCTCTAACTAAAAGTTAATGTTATACCTGTTACAGGAGTTGGATTACCTGCATACCTAAGTATTACATATAATTCATTATCATTACTATCTAAATACATTCCATCTGCATTTCTTATTGGTAGTGTATATTGAGTAGTACTTTTTGAACCACCAGTATTACCATATAAACTTAATGCATCGTTAAATGGATTCAAAAAGAAATCTGTTTGATGTGCAACACTACTTGAAATTGCGTTACTTGTTAACTCTGAAGGATCGTATATCCTTGCTACTGATAATTCATTACT
>Ga0209128_1002645_pt1 | contig 11473 bp, 10 predicted proteins | sample ETNvirnome_6_100_FD_184072 | JGI IMG/M metagenome (GOLD analysis project Ga0209128, IMG submission 184072) | Marine viral communities from the Pacific Ocean - ETNP_6_100 (SPAdes) (version 2) | ecosystem: Environmental > Aquatic > Marine > Oceanic | place: Pacific Ocean | collected 2013-06-19 | reverse complement strand
ATTCGCTAAACAGTGCCCGGCGATGAGGGCCTTCGTGCTGGGCTTGGCTCTGGCTCCAGCTGTAGAAGTCGTGCTGCAGCAGCGGCAAATCCAGCAGCCATTCGCCGGGGTAGTCGAACAGATCCAGCGTCAGGTGAGCGATATCCGGCGTAAACCAACCCTGTTGGGCAGGGCGGTAGCGCAGCTGCAAGCGAAGCTCGCTAATGCCACGAGTGGGCTCGGGCCAGCGCGGCGGTGTATCTCTCAGCGATGCCATGCCGGGGTCATAAGGGAAGCGTGGCACGCCTAAGTCCGGCTGATTTAAACGCTGCGCGCCTAGCAGTCGACCTTCACGGGCAACCGGTAGCAGGTCTAACTGTGCTTCTACGCCTGCATGGCGTAGTTGGTTCACCAGCGAGGTTAAAAACGCCGTTTTACCCGCTTGCGAAAGGCCTGTCACCGCCAGCCGCAGCTGCCGGTCTCGGCTTCGCTCTAACATATTGCTCAATTCGCGGCTTAACGGCTGGCGCATCCTGTCGCTTCCTTCATCGGGTGGGGCATCTTGGCGAGGTGGTGGAACGTTAGCGCTGCCACATCAAGACAAGTTGAGAGAGCATGGGCAGGGTCGCAATGATAAAACCGACGACCGCGAGGCTATAGCCGGGCCAGCGGCGCTGCATTTTTTGTGCAAGCGTTAAGCCAACCAAGCACACCACCATACCGATCAGGTTAAAGGCAAGCGTGGCTGCTTCCAGCCATTGTTGTGGATCCATCGTCGCTCCTTGGGGGTGTATCAATGGCTTGATCATAGCAAAGCCTTGATGAACCGATCATTAACCGCGGCTTATTGTCGTCCCTAGCAGGTGCTGTGCCCCTGGTACTAACCAAACGGGGTCAAGGCGAGTATTGGCGGCTTCAACGCATAAAAAGTGTTTGGCGGCGTCGGCGGGTGTGTCGCTGGGCAGGTCGCTATCCGGGTGCCAGACCACCGTGGAGTCGCTGGACTGCTTACCGATGCGCAGCGTGCGCTGGCCGTCGTTGAGCAGCACCGCTTCATTGGTGTGATAAATACGGTCGACCGGGCCACGAATCGCCAGCGTGCCCTGTTGCTCAGATTCCGCAAAGTCACGCAGCTTATCCAAATAGCGCGCGCCTGCTAGGCCTTCTAAGCGGCATTGATGCACCTCATTAACGGCCAGGTAGGTATGCAGTGCGCCGCTGGTTTTGATCGGAGCATCGCCAATGTTTTCGCTGATGATCTCAACGTTTAGCCGCTGGGCGTTGGCTTGAATGACCACGCGGGCGGTGAGCTGGCTATGCAGACACTCTTCCGGCGAGAGATGGACCTCGATGCCTTCGGCGTGGTCGTCAACGGCGTCCAGACGCCACATGGCGTGGCGGGCAAGCCCATGGAAGGGGCCGTTACGCTCGGGGCTTTCGTCAGCGTAGCGCTCGTCGGCAAACCAGGGCCAGCAGAGCGGAATGCCGCCACGAATCGCGCCCGGCAGCGCCTGCGGCGTTGGCGTTACCCATAGCCAGCCGGTGTCATCGGTGGGCTGAAAGTGCAGCACTTGAGCGCCCTGCAGGCTGATCGCCATTTCCCCCCAGGCCATGTTGAAGAGTGCGACGTCACGGCCTTCCCAGGTGGCGCGTTGATGACCATCAACATGGCTAAGTAGCTGTTTAAGGGAGTCGGGAATCATAAGAGGATCCTTGTGGGAAAAGGCAACAAATGGGCAGAACAGTAGCGCCGTGTGCTATGGTAGGACAAGCATAGGTGGAAGGATAGGTTGAAGGTAAAACCCCAAGCTGAGTGAAACCAAGGAGGTAGTATGGGCTTTATTGCGTGGTTAATCATTGGTGGTTTAGCTGGCTGGATTGCTGGCAACATCATGCGTGGCGGTGGTTTTGGTATTTTAGGCAACATCGGCGTGGGTGTGGTCGGCGCCCTCGTAGGTGGCTTCTTATTTAGTTTGCTGGGTTTACAGGCGGGTGGCTTTATCGGCTCGCTGGTCACGGCAACCGTGGGGGCGGTGGTCTTGCTATGGGTCATTAGTAAAGTCAAAAGCGCTTAGCGCACGCTGCTCTTTGCGGTAATCGCTGCCCGGCCTTTGTGCCGGGCAGCGCTGTTTTGTGCGGCTGCTATCGGTCTTGGCAGCAGATTCCGTTACACTATGCCGCTTTTGGCGGCCTCGTTGGTCTGTTCTGGTTGGTTATGGCTTTTATTGATCGCTTTCTGTTTCTTCGAGGTGTCTTTTGTTCGACGCACTAAATGCCTGGTGGGCTCAACAGCTGGTGCTGTGTGATTGGGCTTTTACACCGCACCCACTGGCGGTGGATGCGGTCGCGGCGGAGCAACGCCTGCTAGAACTGGGTATTACAGATCGTGGCGCGTTGGCAGACCAGCTGTTTTTTGCACTCGGCGCACCGTCAGGCAGCGCCGATCAGCTGTTGGGCGCGCTGGAGTGGGCAGCACTCGCCGGGGCGGCGGGTTGGCTAAGCCAGGCTCAGGCGACGAACTGGGCACACCACTTAACACGGCGCATCACTTCTGACTACAGCGATCAGCGAGCGTGGCTGTCGGATCTACGTCGTGCGCTAGGGGCCAAAGGTTGGGAAACCGGTGCCGATGACCGTTTTATCGATGCCTGCCAAGCGTTGTCGGATCTAGAGAGTGAAGGTGAAGGTGTCACATGGCAAACCCTGGATACTGAGCTAGCGCAACGCCCTGCACCGGCTTCGCTATGGCCGCAAGCGCCAGAAGCTCAGCCTTGGCGGTTGGGCGCGCTGTTTCGCCCAGTGGTGAGCTACCCGGCTAGCGCCGCCGACTGGCCCGATGCCAGCGAGTGGTTAGGGCACATCTGGCAAGTGTATGACCGCGAGCAACTATTAGAGGTGATGCTATGGCTAAGCGCCCAGGGTGAGCGCCAGCGCTGGGATATTGAAGCCCGCGAGCTGCTGACCATGGATCGCGCCCAGCGCCAAGAGTGGCAGCGGGGTGCGGTGAACGATGCTCCCTACGCGCCCGTGCTCACTGCGTTCGTCAATCAGGGCGAGCCGTTGGAGTGGGCCGCCTGGGATTGGCTGCGGTTAGTAGAGCTCGCCTGGGCTGGTGCTTGCTGCGGCTGGCTAAGCCAGACGGAAGCGGACGACCTAGCGGCCCATGCGGCTGACCTCGTCGGGCGCCGTTACCACGACTGGCACGCAGTACTGAAAGCCTACATGCGCGGGCAAAGCCTGTTCGAGGGCGTTGATCGCCGGGGGATGACACCCAGCGCCCGCCATAAGCTGTTAATGCACGCTGCCCATAGCCCCTGGAAGCACTCGCTGGGTGCGTTACTGGACGAGCCGACTCGCCAAGCCTCGCGTACGCGTATCAAAGCGTGGCGCAACACGCCGCACCATTGGCTGCTTGCCCTGGCTGGCGTACGCGAGCCGGATGTCATGCTGCGCCAGCTCAATCCCTCGGCCCCGATTGCCGAGCAGCGCCGCGCTGATGCCGCCGTCTACCTACAGGATTCACTTGGCCTGCATGCGGATGAAGGCCATCAAGTGCTGGCGCGCTATTGGCTACCCGCCCAGGCGCACCATCTCAACCAGCTAGCGGCGGATGCCGTTCACGGCGTGCTGCCTCCGTCGCAAACGCGCTTTGGCCAGCCGACGCCTGATGAGCTAAAACAGCGCAATGCGGTGAAAGGGGTGAGCCGCCACGCCGCCACGATTCACATGGCCGAGAAGTTTGCCTTCTACCTGCACATGGCCCTCGATAGCGGCCTATTCGAGCGTGAACCACTGATGCAGCACGCCAGCGCCCTACGGAGCTGCCTATGCCGTTTTTATGCGACTCCCAAGCGCCTGCTAGAAGCCTGGTTTGCCTGGGAGAGCTGCCTGCCGGAGCCAGAGCACGACTCGCTCATTAATGAAATTGCCTGGCATCTGGAAGACCACGGCAGCCTGTTTCACTGGTTAGATTGGCGGCCAGATGCGTGGTGCGAGCCTGGTGAGCGGCCGACGCTGAGCCACTTTACGGCGATGTCACTGGTGGGGCCGCTGAACAGTGCAGTGTGGAGCGAGCCGCAGTTGGAAAGTCCGCGCGAGTGCGCCGACATTCGCGAATGGGTCGAGAGCCACTATCACCTCTCTAGCGCCGACGATATGCAAGAGTTTTTAACCTTCATGTTGGAGGCGGGAGATCGGCAGGAGTACCAGATCAACTACGCGCCCTACACGCTGAACCCGGAGCGGTTGGCGGCTGAGATCGCCATATTGGAGTCCGGCGACTGCGGTGAAGAGGAGCGTCACCACTTGTTGCGCCTGCGCCGTGTGAGTACCAATGAAGATGGTTGTAATGACGTGGACATGGCCGCTTGGGACATTGCCCAGCTCGTGGATCTTGCCATTGCGGCACGTCAGCTGGGTTGGCTCGACAAGTCAGCATTCGCGAACGTGCTCGACCGCGCCTATCAGTTGGCGGCGGATCATTACTCGGGTTGGCAGGAGTATGCGGCGGGCATGTACGCAGGGTTTTCGTTTTTCATGGGCGACACCCCGGAACGAGAGAGCTTCTTGGCCGGTTTTCGTCAAGCGCTGGTGGCTTGGTTATGCGGCGCGCCAGTGCTGGCCGGCCCCTGGGCAAGTCTGGATTTTCCGGGTAATAAACCACGTCATTTCGCGCCGCTGCATATCGACACGTTGCCGGGTGATCAACGAATCTTACATTAGACTCGCCAAGCATAGGATAACTAGCTTATAGTCCAGGGGTTGTAAAAAATGAGTTTTCTCATGCTTGGGTTTTTTCAATTTCCATTTTGTTACGAGGTTAATCGCATGGTTGCGTCGCCACACCCCGCTGTGACCGCTGTCCGTGTTGTAAGTGTTTGTGTCGTCGTTGCTTTGTTAGCTGGCTGTGCAGGCTCTGCCTCACGCCAGGACATGGAAGCCCCCGAGGATTATTTCTCGATGTCGCTTCCCGGCATGGAGGGAGTCACTCCCCAAATGTCGCCCGTTGATCCTATCAGTGCTCACCTGCGTAACCTGCAGACGCCCCCGCCAACGGTCGTTCGCCAAGCGCTGTTAGAGCAGCATCAGCGGTGGGCAGGAACGCCTTATCGGATTGGGGGGACGACGGATCGAGGGATCGACTGCTCTGCCTTGGTAAGAAACGTTTTCCGCGATACCTTTGACGTTGAGTTACCCCGTTCTACCCAAGATCAAGTGCATGAGGGACGCCCGATCGACCGCCAAGAGCTGCAGGCGGGCGATCTGGTCTTCTTCCGCCCACCCGGACGCTACAACCACGTGGGCATTTACGTCGGCAATGGCTATTTTCTCCATGCGTCCACGTCGAAAGGCGTGATTATTTCCAGCCTGGATAATAGCTACTGGCAGCGCTACTACTGGCAGTCGCGTCGTGCCCTAGAGCCGACCAATCTGGCCCAGCTTAGCAGCCGTTTTATGCCGTAAGTGTTCGCCGTGAGCGTTGGTTCACGTTGGAAAGGCCATCAATGATTGAAGCAAAAACGCGCGCCTGGTGGCGCGCGACGGCGGCCCTATGTTTAGGGTCGTTTTTGGTGTTTATTAACCTGTATGTGCCGCAACCGCTGCTGCCGGGCCTGAAAGAGGCTTACGGGGTTTCCACCTTAGGCGTCAGCCTGCTGATGTCGGTATCTACGCTCTCTTTGGCCTTGGCGCTTCTGGTGTTTGGGCCGCTCTCCGATGCCATTGGCCGCGAAGGGATTATGCGCATCACGCTGCTCCTGGCGGGTGGTTTGTCGCTCGCTTTAGCTTTTGCGCCTACCTTCGAGAGTTTATTGTTTCTGCGTTTGCTGCAAGGCTTCGTGCTCGGCGGCTTGCCCGCCGTGGCGATTGCCTGGATGGGCGACGAGTTCGATAAAACCGCCTTGCTGAGTGCCGTGGGGCTTTATATTGGGGCCAATTCGTTAGGCGGTATTAGCGGGCGTATTGTTGGGGGCGGGGCGGCGGCCATCGGTGGGCCTAGTGCTGCGTTTCTCGCGGTGGGTGCCATGACCGTGGTGGGCTGTATCATTTTTTGGCGGCTACTGCCCAATAGCCAAGCCTTTACGCCTCAGCGCTTTCAATTACGCCAAGCGGTGGGGGACCTGCTCGGCCATTTACGCTCGCCGGTGCTGCTCGCTGCCTACTTCCTTGGCGGCATTAACTTTCTGATTTTTATTAATCAGTACAGCTATATCACCTTTCGGCTGGCGGATGCGCCGTATCAACTGGCGGCCAGTGGCCTGGGGCTGATCTTTCTCACCTACCTAGGTGGCACCTTTGGCTCGACAGTGTCGGGCAAGTTGGCGGGGCGCTTTTCCCCCGCCCGCTGCATAAGTGCGGGCATTGTGATTCTCATGTTAGGCACCGCCATCACCCTGGCGGACTCACTGGCGCTCATCATCCTCGGCTTAACCATTAACGCCTTCGGCTTCTTTATGGCGCACTCATTGGCGTCTAGCTGGGTGGGGCGCTATGCCCAAGGGGCACGGGGCAGCGCCTCGGCGCTCTACCTAGTGTTTTACTACCTCGGTGCCAGCATTGGCGGTTTTTGGCTGGAGCCTTTCTGGCGCTGGACGCAGTGGCAGGGTGTGGCGATAGGCTCGTGGCTGCTGCTCTGCGTGACGTTGGCCATTGGTGTTGGCTTATGGCGCTTTGAGCGCCGTGCTGCTAATACGTAAGCTGCCACCTGCCAGATGCCACTGTTGATGGCACAGCCGGTTGAGTAGTGCTGTGTCGTGACTAATCACGATGACGCCAAGCTGATGGTGTTCAGCGTGCGCTTTAAGCGCCTGCCACAGCGACAGCTGAGTGATGGGGTCCAGCATGGTGGAGATCTCATCGGCCACCACATAGCGGACGCCGGGGGCGAGGGCGCGCAGCACGCACACCCGTTGTAGCTCGCCGCCGGAGAGTGCGCTGGGAAAGCGCTTTAGCCATTCATTTTCAATGCCAAACGCCGCCATCAGCGTATCTGGCGGTGTCCACGCTTCCCTCAATATCTTTCCTACCCGCCAGCGCGGGTTCACCGCGAGCTCCGGCGACTGGGGCAGCCACTGCACTGGCCGCCGCCCGCGTGTGGGCAGCGGCGAACCATCTACCTGAACACTGCCTTGGGAAGGCGTTAGCTGGCCTGACAATAGCTTGCCAAGCGTTGATTTCCCCGATCCAGAGTCACCGCTGATTCCTAACCACTCACCGGGCGCAAGGCGTAGGGAGATATCCGCCAACAGCGGAGTGCCTGCCGCAAAGTGGAACGATAGCTGGTGGGTTTCAAGCAAGCGCTGGCTCCTGATGCGTCGGATGGAAGGGGTGTGTGCTGAACGCGTTATCCGGTAGCGCCTGCCACAAGTCTCGCGCATAGCAACTCATAAGCTGCTCGCCCTGGCCTTGGAAAGCCTGGGCAGGTGCGGTTTCCAGCGCTTGGCCCTGGCGAATCACGGAAACCCTGTCGGCAATGGTAAGAGCATGGCGCAGATCGTGGGTAATCAGCATCACCGCTTTGCCCTCTAGGGCGATAGCTTTTAGTGCTGCCAGCACACGGTCGCGCTGGTTGGGGTCAAGGCCTACGCTGGGCTCATCGGCAATCACCAGACGTGCGTTGCTCACCTGGGCCATAGCGATGAGCACCCGCCGCGCCATGCCGCCTGACAGCTCGTGAGGGTAGTGGGTAGACGCGTGGCTAAGCTGATAGCGGCTCAATAGCTCATCGGCGCGCTGATGGGCGGCTGAGGGACCAAATCCTGCCCGTTGGGCCGCCCAGCGTACCTGATGCTGGCTGCGGGCGAGCGGGTCAAGAGCATTCAACGATTGAGGAATGAGCGCCAACTGATGCCCCCTCAGCTGCCGCTGGCGCGCTGGTGTTAAGTCCTCCCCCTGGAAGCGCAGCTCTCCTGCGACCCGTGCCGCTTGGGGCAGTAGCCCCATAATGGCGTAGGCCAGCAGGCTTTTACCTGCGCCTGACGCACCCACCACAGCATGCACTTCGCCCGGCTGAAGGTGCAGCGAGAGCGACTCGATACAGGTGGTCCACTCCCGTCGCCACCAGCGGGGGTAGTAGGGGAGTTGCAGGGTTAGCCGGTCAATGGTCAGCATGGCAAGCTCCTTGTTAAAAATCGCGATCTTTACAGCGCTTTGCGCAGCATCGAGGCGAAGCGTTCAATCGCCAGTACCATCAGCAGTAAACCCAGCCCAGGAAACACCCCTAGCCACCAGTAGCCGCCGGTAAGGTAGCGCATGGCGTCGGCCAGTAATACGCCGATGGCGGGCTGGGTAGGGTCTAAGCCAACGCCTAAAAAGGTCAGGGCCGCTTCATGCAAAATGGCGTGGGGAAACAGCAGCAGTGCGCCGACCAAGCAGTGAGGCAGTACATGGGGCAGCAAGTGGTGCCAAACAATAAATCCTTGGCGTTTGCCAAACCCTTTCGAAATCGCCACATAAGGGGCGTTTCGCAAGCTGAGTAGCTCGGCTCTGAGTAAGCGGGCAAGGCTTGGCCAGTGGGTCAGCGCAACAGCGATAATGACAGCCTGGGTGCCGCCGCCCAGGGCAAAGGCGATCAGCAATAGTAAAATCAGGTGTGGCACGCTCAGCAGCGTATCAATCAGTAAGCTCACCAGCGCATCCAGTATGGGCGAGAGCATGGCGAGACTCGCCAAGCTTAAAGCAATCAGCGTGCCCAACAGTGCCGCGCTCAGCCCTACCCCAAAACTCAAGGCAAGCCCCGCCAGCGTGCGGGCCCAAAGCTCACGCCCTAGGGCATCAGTGCCCAGCCAGTGCTCGGCGCTGGGAGGCATGAGGCGGGCCCCGAACTGCATGTGCAGTGGGCTATCTCCCAGCCATAGAGAACTGCTGAGCAACAGTAATACCAGCAGGCCAAACACACCTGCATAGCCTGCTGCGACCAGGCGCGGCTGGCTATTCATTAGTGCGGTTCCGTGCGATACGTGGGTCGGCCCACTGGTAAAGGCCATCGGCGATGAGGTTGCCAACACTCACAAATAGCGCGGTAAATAGCGCTATGGCGAGCAGTAGCGGCACATCGCTTCTTAAGCCCGCTGCCACGGTGGCCTGCCCAAGCCCGGGGTAGGCAAAGACCTGCTCGATCAGGATGGAGCCGCCAAATAGCTCGCCGAGAGAGGCAAACGCCAAAGTGATCGCTGGCAGGCTGGCGTGGCGCAGACCGTGGCGCCAGGCGATATCGAAACGGCTGGCGCCTTGGGCAAAGGCGTGCAACGCGGTATCCGAGCGCATAAACGCCGCCATCTTGGCCCGGGTATGTAGCGTGATGGTGGCAACGCCTAACAGAGCGAGGGTGAGAGTAGGTAAAAGAAGATGGTGCAGCTGCGTGAGCAGCGTTACTTCTTGGCTCAGCACGCCCGTGGGCCCTGCGCAGCAGGTGGGGGTCCAGCCCAAGGTGACGGAGAAAAGTAGCAACGCCAGCATGGCGAGCCAAAACGTGGGCATCGAAGCAGTGATATAAGCATAGCCGCTGATCAAGCGGTCCAGCAGGGAGCCCTCTTTGCTTCCTGCGGCGATGCCGAGTACTACGCCAAGTATCAGCGAGAGCAGCCAAGCGCTCAACAGCAGAAAAAACGAGCGCTGGAAGCGCTGGTTAATGACGTCGCTCACCGGCTGGTTGTAGATATGGCTCCAGCCCAGCTCTCCGCTAAGCAACTGTTGCAGCCAGTGGTGAAACTGCACACTGGCCGGGGTGTTAAACCCCCAGCGTTCGGCAATCAGCGTGCGCTGCTCAGGGCTGACCTGGGCCATTTGCGGGCCAAGGTAGGCATCCACCGGGTCGATGGGAGATAGCATCATTAGCCCAAAAGAGACCGCTGCGACACTTAGCAGTACCAGCAACAGCCGAAGTAGGCGGCTCGCTAGCCAAACCGTTAATCGCACGTCCAGCGCCACTCAAGCAAGTTGGCGGTGACCGGCCAGCCGTGGCCGTGAGGGGCAACGCCCAGTTCGCCCAGGTCGAGGCAGCGGTTGGTGGCATACACGTGGGCAAGGTTGACCATCCAGGCCCAGCTGGTGTCTCCCTGTACCCCATAGCCGGTATCGCCGTCCCATTGGGCGGCTTGCCAATGCTGATTGGCTTCTTCGGTATTAGCCGCGGCTTGGGCGGCATCCAGGTGTTGGTCGACCGCCTCGTTGGCGTAGTAACCACTGTTGTAAAAACCGAACCCGGCATGCTCGCTATGGAAGAGATAGTACACTTCCTGCGGACTTTGGCTGCCAAAGCCAAACACGATGGCGTCTTGGTGAAGCGCCTCACGTTGGATCTCGTCCCAGTGGCGGCCGGTGGGCTGCATCTCGATGCCGAGTGGGCGCACCATCTCGGCACTCACCTGGGCGAGCTGTTGGCGGGTGGTGTCGCTGGTGGGGTATGTGAGACGAAAGCGTGCAGGTTGGCCGTTTTTATAGCGCAGTCCATCCTCTTCTTTGCGTACCCAGCCTGCTTCATCTAGCAGGGCGTTAGCGCGGGAAAGGTTGGGCGTCGCGAGCTTCTCATCCTTATGGCTCCAGGGAAGACCATCGGCAGGGCCAAAAGCGGGGCGACCAAAGCCGTTTAGCGCAACGTCCACCAGCGTCTCACGATCAAGGGCTAAATTGACCGCCTGGCGAATGGCGAGGTCGGCAGTGACGTTATTACCAATCGGCGCGCCGTTGTCAGCTTTTTCGCCCGTGGCGGGCTGCATAGGGAACAGAATGCCTCGGTTATCAACGCTCTTCATAATCACCCGATGCATCTGCTCAGGGATGTTCTCTGCCAGCGCTGGTGGCACCGCAGCGAGATCCACCTGGCCTGCGTGAGCTGCACTTAGGGTGGCGGCTTCATCGGTAAACAGAAACACCAGACGCTCGAAGACCGGCGTGGGGCCGTAAAAATAGGGGTTCCGCTCAACAATCAGCTGCTCACCCTCTTGCCACTCCCCTAACCGGTAAGGGCCTGAACCCAGCGGCTGCCTGCCATACTCGTCGCCATAGCCGTTTTCTCGCTCGGCGTTGGGCACGATACCCAGCGTCATCAACTGGTCGATAAAAGTGATGCGCGGTGCTTTGAGGGTGAATTCGACGGTGTTGCCGTCGACCGCACGGGCACTCGCTAATGCGCTGAGATCCGCTCTACCGCCTGCCTCGGCGGCGGCGGTGAACGTAAAGGCAACGTCTTCTGCGGTTAGCGGGGTGTTGTCTGAAAAGCGCACGTCCGTGCGTAAGGTGAGAGTCCAGGTAAGGCGATCTTCAGAAAGGGACCATGCTGTGGCTAGGCCTGATTGCGGGGTTAAGTCCTGACCACGGGTAAGCAGCGTAGACTGAAATAGAGGGCTGCCGTACTGACCCCAGCCCAATAGCGGATCAAACCCTTGCTCCGGCTCACCACCAATGGCAAGCACTAGCTGGTCTTTGGCCAACGCTGGCGCGCTTAGCGCTACGCATGTGGCTGCGAGAGCCAGTATGATAGGGCGACGCATGGGAC
>Ga0209128_1002643_pt1 | contig 11475 bp, 15 predicted proteins | sample ETNvirnome_6_100_FD_184072 | JGI IMG/M metagenome (GOLD analysis project Ga0209128, IMG submission 184072) | Marine viral communities from the Pacific Ocean - ETNP_6_100 (SPAdes) (version 2) | ecosystem: Environmental > Aquatic > Marine > Oceanic | place: Pacific Ocean | collected 2013-06-19 | reverse complement strand
GCAGAAACAAGAAGAATTTATTCACCATAACCCTCTTTCCTTCCCACGACTATCCCACTGAAAATCTTATATCTATGGTAGAAAATGAATATGGCGTAATATACAAGAAGGAAGTAGAGTTGACTATGAATGGTAAGTTCAATTATGTCCATAATCTCTATCACGGCGAAAGTTGGATTGGAAGCAGAGACATGAACTATCCAGGTGTGGCAGTAAAAACCCAACTTTGTTTTTCAAAAGGTTCCAAAATATATACGATGCTCATAGAAGAAGATAGCAGGGAAAATCTGATTAAGTTCAAGAATCATTTGAGAAGTTTTTGCGGAGTGCAAAATCATTCTGTGCACATTAACGACACACAAGAAGAGACTTGGCGAATAGCAAGTTCTATCTTTAATGCCAACAGCATCCGTTTCCTCAACCATAGGAAAGTTAATTTTCTTCCCAACTTTGAATCATTTTTTGGAAGATATCAGCAGTTGTTGAGAGAACGGGAAGACAGGGAAGATTTTTGTGTTGATTCAAGTGCGGTGCTTTCCGCTTATGGTCTGAGGGACTGTCGCGACTTAGATTTTTTACATCTCAATGCCATCCCCGATCTCTCTCAGATGATAGAATGCCACAACGCGGAAAGTCATCACTATCGAGTTGCAAAAAATGAAATAATTTATAATCCACAGAACCATTTTTATCTTTACGGTATGAAATTTGCATCCATAAATACGGTGCGAGAAATGAAAAAGTTTCGAGGTGAAGAGAAAGATAGAAGAGATGTCTTCTTGATGGAGGAATTGCCATAAACATATTAATACCAATGGCGGGACAAGGATCTAGATTTTTGAAAGAAGGATTCAAAAATCCAAAACCATTAATAGATATTGATGGAGTTCCCATGATAGAAAGGGTGATTAATTCTTTGGGGATGCGGGGAAATTATATTTTTATCCTCAAAAAATCAAAGTATTCTCCAGATATCAAAGCGTCTATAAGAAATATAAAACCCAATTCCCTTATTAGAGAGATTGATTACACAACAGAAGGACCGGCATCTACTTGTAACCTCGTAAGAGACATTATAGATTCGCCCTCTTCTTTAATAATAGGGAATTGTGATCAAATTATGTGGTGGGATGGAAACTCGTTTGTAAATTTCTGTTCTTATGAAAAATATGACGGGGTTGTTGTTACTTATTTTTGTGATGAAACAAAAAATAGTTATGCTAAAATAGATAAATATGGTTTGGTTACTGAAATAAGAGAGAAGCAAGTGATTAGCACTATTTCTCTTAATGGGATTCATTATTGGAAACATGGTCGTGATTTTGTTAGCAGTTATGATAAAATGGTTGAAAATAATGACCGGGCCTCAAATGGTGAATTCTATGTTGGGCCATCATACAATTATATGATAAAAGAAGGGAAAAATATTGGAATTTATCATTTGCCAAAAATTCAACATCATGCAGTAGGAACGCCTGATGATTTAAGGGAGTATTTAAGAAATGAAGGTAGTTAAACTTTCTACTATGGAGCGTGGGTGGTTTGTGGGAGATTTTGAACCCTCTGTTTTGAGGACATCACTTTTTGAGGTCGGTTTCCTATCCCACTCAAAGGGGGAGTATTGGGCGCCCCATATTCATAAATTATCTGACGAGTATAATCTCTTAGTGGAGGGAAAAATGGAAATATGCGGTGAGACATTGCATCCAGGTGATATATTTGTAATAGAGAAAAATCAAGTTGCCGATCCTATTTTTTTAGAAGATTGTAAAGTACTTGTAGTTAAAATACCATCAGTCCTGGGAGATAAATATGAAGTCATGGAGGGAAAAGAATAAATGATTAATATTTTTACAGAAGAATTTGACGCGAATAGATATTTTGTTGTGACATATAATTTGGCATCCAAGACGACGTTGCGAGATGCGGCATGGGCTCTCGCAATTGGGCAGAGTGTGGGCAATCCCAATGTTAGAAATGCCTGGGAAACAGACGATCTATTTGAAAAACATTCATGCATTATCTTAGGAAACGAAGATGAACTTCTTTCCCGAAAAGAAGGAGAAGTAAAAATTGGATTTCCCTTAGTCAACACCGATTTCGTACAAGATGGCATATCTCATATTCTTTGTCAGGTGATGGGCGGACAGATGGATATTGATATTGTTACTAGGTGCCATGCACTTAAAATTGACTTTCCGGAACATATAGAAAGGCAGTATTTCCGCGGCCCAAAATTTGGAATTCAAGGTATTCGCGAGTTTACAGGGATATACGACAAGCCATTATTTGGTGGCATTGTAAAACCAAAGATTGGAATAACTCCAAACATTCTCCTAGAAATGGTTAAACAAATGGTAGATGGTGGTGTTAATTTTATCAAAGAAGATGAAATTATGTCGAATCCCAATATTTGTTCTATTGAGGAGAGGGTGCCCCTTATTATGAATTACCTAAGAGGCAAGGGAGTTATTTATTCGGTTTGTATCAATGCTGATGCTCCACATCTCCTGAAGAGGGCAAATCTCGTTCATGAATTGGGCGGCAATTCAATTCATGTTAATTTTTGGAGTGGCATTGGCGCCTATCGTTCTTTGCGAGAGTTAGATCTTCCTCTATTTTTACACTTCCAGAAGAGTGGCGATAAGGTTCTTACTGGTAAAAATCACGATTATCATATTGCATGGGATGTTATATGTGATTTGGCTGGTTTAATGGGAGTTGATTTTATCCACGCTGGGATGTGGGGTGGGTATATGAGTGACAACGAAGACGAACTTCAAAAAACTCTTTCTATTCTACACAAACGAGGTGTGATGCCTGCGCTTAGTTGCGGGATGCACCCGGGGTTAGTGGAGGCAATCAATAAACGCTTTGGTGTTGATTACATGGCGAATGTCGGCGGCGCCATACATGGACATCCAGATGGATCTCTCGGAGGCGCCATGGCAATGAGGCAATCTATTGACAGAAGTTACGGGAAAGAATATCACATGGCCATCAACAAATGGGGGATTATAAAATGAAATGGAAAAAGGATTTGTTAAATGATTTATATATCTCATCGCGGTAATATAAATGGCAAGAATCCTGATCGAGAAAATCGCCCGGATTATATCGCAGAAGCATTAAAAAAAGATTTCAATGTTGAAATTGATGTGTGGTTTAGGGACAAAAAATTTTGGTTGGGACATGATAGTCCTGAGTATCAGGTAGATGAAATTTATTTAGAAAATGAAAAATTATGGTGTCATGCAAAAAATTTGCCCGCGCTTGAAAAGATGTTGCTGAACAAAAAAATACATTGTTTTTGGCACCAAAAAGATGATGTCCAGTTAACGTCCCGAGGTTATATCTGGACATATCCCGGCAAGAGTCTTACTAGTAAATCTATTTGTGTTCTTCCCGAACGAGATAGTCCGCCAGACGAACAACTGGGAGAGTGTCTAGGAATTTGTTCAGATTGGATAAAAAATTATGGAAAGAATTGATATGAAAAAGAAGAGAATTGCAATTTGCTTGTATGGAGTCTCTAAGTCTGTATCTTCGCGATCCGTTGACTGGAGAAAATCTTTTTTTTCGTTCGAAAAGATTTTCAATAACCCGGGTGATAATATCGAGGCTGATGTCTTCATACACACATGGAGCACTCAAGAAAAAGACAATTTAATTGAGTCTTTCTCGCCGAAAAAAGTAAGTGTAGAAAAAAGTATATTTCCAAATTATGAGATACCGGAAATCGTCCGCCGGTTAAATTATCCGGACTCTCATGGATATGATATACAGACAAAGATTCAGACGATATATAGCAGGTGGGATTCTGAGGGAAAAAGCGTTGCCTTAAAGCAAAAATATGAAAAGGAACAGAATTTTAAATATGATTTTGTTCTCTCGTGTAGATTCGATTTAGTTTTTCATAGATTTTTCCCACTCCACCTCCTGGAAAAAGATAAGTTTTATATTAGTAATTGGCATCTTTTTAACTCCCCTCGGAAAGAGTGGTTTGGATATCAAGATGCATTTTTTTTAGGGGGCACTGAAATCATGGACGAGCATGCTAAACTTTTCCTTCATCTGGATGAGTATTTAGATCCGCGTGGTGATTATCATAATCATATTAGTAAAAATCTTCGAAGACCGGAGTATGAGTACGTTTCCAATCACGGACTTGCCCGATGGCATGCCATTAATATGGGATATGTAGAAAAAGAGAGACTCATTGGTTTAGAATATGAAACATGGAATTTGTTTCGAAAGAGTCATATAAGAAGGAATCCACATTGGACTCCAGATCACAACATCAACAATCCATTGGATCCCACGCGATGAAAGTTTATATTTGCACTAGTGATAGTAGTAATCATGTACTGCCTATTTTTGCCTATCTTTTTAATAAATATTGGTCTAAAGAGCAGGAGGTGGTATGTCTCGGTTTTAAGCATCCCGACTTCGAGTTGCCCGAGAATTTCTCTTTCCATTCGATGGCGGAAAGACAAGAGGGCGGCATTAATGAGTGGAGCACTTATTTACACAAGTTTTTTTCTTCGATACCAGATGAGCATTTTATTTTTACTTGCGACGATCACTTAATAGTGCGCCCAGTTGATAAAAAACTCTTTGAAAAGATCCTTACAGTATGCAAAGAAGATGATAAGGTAGGAAGATTTGATTTAACTCCGACAATACAATTAGCTAAAGAGCGTAGAGGTCAAACAACGAATTATAAAGATGAAAAATCTCAAATATTGAAACTTAATCAACATAGTGTTCACAACTTTATCTATAAAATAACTGGACAATGGTCGGTATGGAGAAGAGATTATTTTCTTAAGAACTGTCCCATGCATTGGAGTCCATGGCAATGGGAAGTTATTGGCGGCAACCGCGCCGAAGGCGATGGTTTTGAGATACTAGGAGCAAAAGATCACTGGTGCGTCAAGAAAGTAGAAGGACTCAGCGGCACCCAGTGGCCAGGAATTTTAAATGTTAGCGCACTACACAAAGAAGACGTTCATTATATATTGGACAACAACCTTTCGCCAGATCATCGCTTAGAATATTATCGTTCAGAGTGGGAAGAATTGGATGATTTAGTTTTTGGCGGATACGAAAGAATAGACTTAGGAGAACAAAGATGATATCAGATAAGCATAAATTTATTTATATTCATATTCCCAAGTGTGGTGGGATGTACATCACCAACCATCTGGTTCCCTTTTCGGAAGATCTCAATACAGGTGTGGTGGGGAAAAATTCGGACTCTATCATGGTAAGACGACCTTGTGAAAAGTTTCATAAAGATTTTGGACTGAGATATATGCATGCATCTGCCTTTGAATTAAGAAAGTATATGGGAGATAATAAATATAAAGAATATTTTTCTTTTGCTTCGATAAGAAATCCATGGGAAAGAATGATTTCTGTTTATTTTTGGGGTGAGGGCGCGCCCTTCAATAAGGCGGCTTTTATAAATAATACTGCGCCCCACAAAAATGGATTTGAGTGTTACTTGGACAGAATTAAAAAGACTTTTAGAAGATCTGTGACTCCAATAGATTATTTTATTTTAAATGATGACGGAGAAATTATAGTTGACTATGTTTTTGAAATGAAAGAGATGCAAAAAGGATTAGAACACTGTAAACAAGAACTCAATATTTCATTCGATATGGATAGTCGAAGACATAATGTTTCTTCGCATAATCACTATTCCCTTTATTATGATGATGAACTAAAAGAAATGATTCACGAAAACTACAAATGGGAAATAGATTATTTTAATTTTAAATTTGAGGATAAAAGATGATAGAGTTTAAAAACGCCCGAGAATTTATCGGGACAAAAGAAGAGAATCTCCTGATTCGCTGGGCGAACTATGGTTCCTTTTGTTTAAGTAAGGTTCCGAAAGATGGTTTGTGTCTAGAGTTTGGAGTTGCTTCGGGAGATAGTGCCAAAGAAATTATATCTTACCTACCAGATGCGAGGAAACTTTATGGTTTTGATTGGTTTTATGGATTACCGGAAGATTGGAAAACATCGGAACACCATACGCATCGGAAAGGAACTACATTTGGCGCCACACCCGGTACAGTCCCCGAGATAAAGAATTTGGAGATTGTAAACGGATTGTTTGAGCAAACGGTACCTCATTTTTTTAAAAATAATAAACAAAACATTGCTTTCATGCACATCGACTGTGATCTCTATGAGTCTACACGAATAGTTTTTGAGCACGCCGCACCTTTTATTGTTCCTGGAACAATTATTATGTTTGATGAGATTCATGGATATCCTAATTATCACGAACATGAATATAAGGCGTGGATGGAGTTTGTTGCGGAATATAATATTAATTTTGAATGGATAGCTTACCGTTCCGGCAACGGACAAGAAGCAGCCTGTATAATCTGCTAAAAGATATAATAGATTATTTTAATTTTAAATTTGAAGATAAAGGAAAATAAATTATAAAAAACTTTTAATTTTATAAAAAAATGGGTTATAATAATAGGATATGAAAAATATAGTTTTTTTGAATGATTGGGGAGAGGGAAGCAAAGATGTTCTCGCGAGATATTCTAAGCAAACACCTTCTAATAGTGGCATCTGGGGTTCTATACGCGGGGTAGATAGAATGGAGGAAGCAGATTATTATGTTGTTTTCGACGGTTTTGAGGAATATTTATCGACTAGAATAGATTGGTCAAGAGTATTATATTTTCAAAGAGAACCCACTTTCATAAAACCTCTTTTCTCCGGAAAGGAAATTCCAGAAAATGTTTTTTATGTGGGAACTTATGATAATTCATATTGTTTGCCAACTTGGTGGATAGAAAAATCTTTTGATGAATTATCTTCTTTGCCTTATCCAAACAAAACAAAGAAGATAAGTTCTATTACTAGTGGGAAAAGAGGGTACCATACATACGAAAAGAGAATAAATTTCTTATCTGACTTTACATCTAGATACCCCGAAATAGACATCTATGGAAGAGGAAGTTCGTTTTTCGGAGAGTCTTGGAGAGGTGAGTTAAATTACAATGGGAAATGTAAATTTAAGGGTTTAGTCCCTTATGAATATACGGTGGTCCTGGAAAACACATATCAACCAAATACGTGGTCAGAAAAACCGGCAGACGCAATCTTATCCTGGTCCTTTCCAATTTATTCTGGAGACACCGAATATTATAAATATTTTCCTAAAGAATCTTATTACAATTTAGAACTTGACAATTTTAGTTTTAGAGATATAATAGACTTTATAAAAGAACCACCTTCTCTTGAGCAAATCCAAGCGTTGAGTGAAGCAAGAAATCTTCTTTTATATAAATGGAATCCTTGGGCAGAAATTGAGAGAATCATAAGTGAGCGTAAATAATTTTAAATTATTTATATAAGATAAAATTCTTATGTGCTTTAAAGGTGCTGAAATGAAAAAGATTTATTCTAATCTCGAAGAAAATAAACTTCTTCATATCATTAATAGGAAAAACGAAATAACACAAGAGCGTTTTGATGTTGTGCCCAGCGATGAATTTATTCAACTGTCAACTTTGAAACTTTCTAAAGGAAAAACTTTTAGACCACACGCTCATGTCTGGAAGGATGCTCCTGAAAAATGCATTGCTCAAGAGTCCTGGGTTGTTATATCTGGCAAAGTAAGATGTTATTTTTATGATATTGATGATTCTTTGGTGTCGGTTGAAGAACTGGAACCAGGGGATGCTTCTATTACATTATACGGTGGACATACTTATGAAATTTTAGAGGACGACACTGTTGTTTATGAATATAAAACAGGACCATACCTTGGTCAAGAATTAGACAAGAGGTTTCTAGATGATTAAAATTAACATGGGATGCGGATGGAGAGACTTCGGAAAAGACTGGATTCATATCGATTCCGGCGACTATGAACATTTGGATTATTGTTCCATAACGGATCTATCACAATTTGAAGATGATTCTATCGATCTTGTCTATGCATCTCATGTCATTGAATATTTTGACAGAGAGCAGGTTGTGTCGATATTAGATGAATGGTATAGAATTTTAAAACCGGGAGCAGAAATAAGAATAGCAGTACCTGATTTTGAACAAATGTCTAAACTATATGTTGATAATTCTACAGAATTATCAGATATTCTTGGTCCCCTTTATGGTAAGATGTCAATGGGAAATGAGATCATATATCACAGAACGGTGTATGATTTTAAGACACTAGAGAAGACATTAAATTTTTCTGGATTTGAAGATATAGAGAGGTATGACTGGGGAGATTATAAGGATCATGTAGAGAACGATGATCACTCACAATCTTATTTATGCCCGAAGGGTGATAAAAAAAATGGCGTCCTAATAAGTTTAAACGTGGTGGCAACTAAATGAGTTTTGATATAATAAGAAAATTCGAAAAAGAAATATCTTCTTTTTTTGGTTCTCCTTACGCTGTGGCAGTCGATTGTTGTACTCATGGATTAGAATTGTGCTTGAGAATGCAAAATGTTAAGCAAATTGTGGTACCTAAAAGAACTTACCTGTCTGTCCCCATGTTATCTAATAAATTAAATATTGATTTAAGGTGGAAAGATGAAAGTTGGCAAGATTATTATTATTTGGGAGACACAAACATTATCGATGCTGCTGTTCTTTGGGAAAAAAATTCTTACATAAAAAATACTTTTATGTGTATAAGTTTTCAATTTCAAAAACACTTAAGTCTTGGGCGCGGAGGAATGATTTTAACTGATAATAAAAAAGCATATGAATGTTTAAAAAAGATGTCGTATGACGGTAGAATACAGGATGTGCCATGGCGCGAACAGAATATAAGTTCGATGGGATACCATTATTATATGACCCCGGAAACAGCACAAGCGGGTCTAAAAAAGATGCCGGATGCCATCAAGACTAAACCAAGACAGTGGACAATTTCTGATTGGCCAGATTTGACACAAATGGAGGTATTTAAATGAAAAAGGCACTTATAACTGGAATTACTGGACAAGATGGAAGTTATTTATCTGAACTTCTATTATCAAAAGGATATGAAGTTCACGGCATTATTCGGCGCCATTCTGTGGCGGAGAACCAAGATGCTAGAATACGACACCTAGACGATCAAGTGCACACTCATTACGGAGATCTGTTAGATTATCCATCGCTAGTCAGGATAATGCACGAGGTTAGACCAGACGAAATTTACAATCTTGCTGCCATGAGTCATGTTCGAATTAGTTATGACATGCCCTCTTTTACAATTCAGACTAATGCTATGGGCGTTCTAAATATTCTCGAAGTTTATAGAACCACTTGTCCCGACGCCAAATTTTATCAAGCCAGTTCTTCAGAGATGTTTGGTAACTCTGTGGATGAGGATGGAATGCAAAGGATGACAACACCGATGAATCCCGTAAGCCCATATGGGTGCGCAAAGGTGCTGGGGTTTAATTTGGTGCGGCATTATCGACACGCATATAAACTCCACGCTTGCAATGGTATATTGTTCAACCATGAAAGTCCAAGGCGCGGCTCTAACTTCGTGACAAACAAAGTTGTAAAACACGCAGTGGAAATTAAAAAGGGGATTCGAGATAAGTTAGAACTGGGGAACTTGGATTCATATAGGGATTGGGGACACTCAAAGGATTATGTTCGCGCAATGCATGCGATTATAAATCATGAAACTCCTGACGATTTCATTGTCTCCACACAAGAAACTCATTCGGTGAGAGATTTGTGTCAAATTGTATTTAATAAATTAGGAATGGACTATAGAGAATATGTAGTCCAAGATGAGAGGTTTATGCGCCCTGAAGAATTGAAATATCTGAAAGGAGATTCTTCGAAGTGTCGTCAACTCCTTGGGTGGAAACCTGAATATACTTTTGACACGATGATAGACGAGATGATAGAAAAGTGGATGTCCCAAGTAAAAGAAGCAGGAGAATAATGTGAACGATAAGAAAGAAAGGAGCATTATGAAGGCGCTCTCATGGAGAGGATTGGCAGTCCTCACTTTAGGAGTTGTCACATATGGAATTACCGACGATCCATATCAGACTTCTATTATTACCATAGTCTATCATGGACTTCAGGTGGGTATATTTTTCCTCCATGAGAGAATTTGGTCGCATGTCAATTGGGGGCGCACGAGAGGGATATTTATTCAGATGACAGGACTTAGCGGATCAGGCAAAACAACGATTGCTAAAAAACTTCAACTTCGACTTCAAAAAAGGGGATTTAAGGTGGAGGTGATTGATGGCGATGAATATCGTGAAGGACTTTGTAAAGACTTGGGATTTTCTAAGGAAGATAGGAACACCAATATTCGCCGCTTAGGTTTTGTGGGTAAAGTTCTGGCGCGCAACGATGTCATTACTATTATGTCGGCCATTAATCCCTACGAAGAGGTTCGTAAAGAAATACGCAATCTGAGTCGTCGGGTTAAGACCGTTTTTATTGACTGTGATATAGAAGAATTAAAAAGTCGCGACACAAAAGGACTTTATGCTAAAGCGCTCCTTCCGGATGGAGATCCCAACAAGATTCATAATTTTACAGGCATTTCTGATCCTTTTGATGCACCTTTTGTGTGTGATTTAACTATTAACACTACAAATGAAGCAGAAAAACAATCTGTGGATAAACTAGAGAAATTTATTTTGGAGAATATATAATGAAAAAAAGAGCAATGTTTATTGGTCGATGGCAGCCTATGCATGACGGTCATAAGTGGCTGATTAGTCAAAAATTAGACAAAGGAATCCCCGTCCTTATCTGCGTACGCGATATTCCACCAGATGAAAAGAATCCATTTACTACCGAACAGACAGTTGAAATGATCGGGGATGTATATGACGGGCGAGATGTTGAGGTTTTGGTGATATCCGATATAGAGAGCGTGAATTGGGGAAGAGGAGTCGGATATGAGACAAATGAACATAAACCACCTCCTGATGTAGGTTTCGTTTCGGCAACGAGCATCCGAGAGTCGATTAAGACTGGAACAGATAAGTGGAAAGAAAGCGTGGATGAAAAGATTCATGATAAAGTAATTCATTATATTGGGGGGACTGCCGATGAAAAATAAGAAAATTTTAATATTGGGCGGAACAGGCGCCCTGGGCAAGACTTTGACTCGGCGCTATTGTGAAGATAATGATATTATTATTTTCTCTCGCGACGAACATAAGCAGGTTAACATGAAGCGTGATTTTCCCGGAGTAATATATCAAATCGGGGATATCAAAGATAAAGATAGCATTCTACAAGTTCTCAATGAGCACACGCCTGATGTAGTAATTAATACAGCAGCGCTTAAGCACGTGCCCGTTTGCGAGCATAATCCTTACGAGAGCGTAAAAACAAATATTATAGGACATAGAAATTTAATTGATTGCGTAGGAGTCAGTAATCATCAGATAGAGACGCTGATGTTTATATCGACCGACAAGGCGTGCAAACCAATCA
>Ga0209128_1002641_pt1 | contig 11479 bp, 11 predicted proteins | sample ETNvirnome_6_100_FD_184072 | JGI IMG/M metagenome (GOLD analysis project Ga0209128, IMG submission 184072) | Marine viral communities from the Pacific Ocean - ETNP_6_100 (SPAdes) (version 2) | ecosystem: Environmental > Aquatic > Marine > Oceanic | place: Pacific Ocean | collected 2013-06-19 | reverse complement strand
CGGAAGATATTTCTGCTATAATATTTGTTCAAGTTTTAGGTGTTCCACATTATAAAGAAGAATTATTGAGATTATCACAAAAATATAATGTTCCATTGTTAGAAGATGGATGTGCAGCACTTGGTTCGAGTTATGAGGATGGAACGATGGTTGGCCAAGTTGGAGATATGTCTACATTTTCATTTTACTTCGGTCATCAATTTTCAACTATCGAAGGTGGTATGATAAATACAGATGATGAAAATTTGTATCATATGTTATTAATGTTACGGAGTCATGGTTGGGGTAAAGATTTACCAAAAGAACTTTATAAACAGAAAATGATTGAAAACAACATAGACACCTTTCATGAACCATTTACTTTTTTAGTTCCTGGTTTTAATCTTCGTTCAACAGATTTACAGTCATATTTAGGTTTAATGCAAGTTGAGAAGGCAAACTGGATATCTGAAAGAAGAACACAGAATCATATTGAGTATGGGAAAAGATTAAAAGGACATTTTGATTTTCAAGATTGGAGAAATGATAATCCGTGTAGTATTTCATTTGGGGCATTGGCTAGAAATGAAGAACATAGAAAAGAAGTTATTGGTAGACTGGTTGATAATGGGATAGAAACCCGTATATTTAGTGCTGGCAATCTTGGATTACATCCATTTTGGATAGAAAGATATGGAGAATTTCATGGTGAGATAGCAGATAAAATTCATTCTCGTGGGTTTTTTCTACCAAATTATCCTGAATTAACTGAAGAAGATATTAGTTTTATATCTGGAGTTTGTTTAGATGAAAAATAACGAACAGTTAATAAACACCTGGCAAGAAAATGGATTTATAAATTATCCATTTTACACGGTTCAGGTGAGAATAAATCTAAAGATAGATGGAGAAGGTCTTTTTTAATACAATATCAAAAGTATGGAAAGATACCAAGTGCTGGAACTCATATGAAAAGAGAATTTATAGATGTTTATAATTAAAGGAGATAAAAATGTTTAAAAATAAAAGAGTTTTAGTAACTGGTGGAACAGGAATGGTAGGACGAGAACTTGTTCAATTATTACACGATAGAGGTGCAATAATAAAAGTTGTTTCACTTGACAAACCATTAGATTTTACTGAAGATGTAGAATTTATAAAAAAAGATTTAACAAATTATAATAATTGTGTTGAGGTTTGTAAAGGTATGGATTATGTATTTCATGTGGCTGGAGTAAAGGGTTCAACTAAAATGTCTCAAACTCAACCATTAGATTATTTTATTCCAATGATTAGATTTAACACTAATATGATGGAAGCATCTTTTAGGGCTGGAGTTGAGTGGTATTTATATACGAGTTCAAATGGAGTTTATGCACATAAAGACATTTCACACGAGGATGATGTTTGGAAAACATTTGTTTCTGAAACTGATAAACTACCAGGATGGGCAAAACGAATTGGTGAATTACAGGCAGAAGGTTATAAGATACAACATGGTTGGGATAATATATCTATTGTTCGACCAGCTAATGTTTATGGAAAATGGGATAACTTTGATTTAGAAAATTCAATGGTGATTCCATCTCTTATTAGAAAGGGAGAAGAAGCTGGTAAAGGTGGAACTATGAATGTTTGGGGAGATGGTTCACCAATTAGAGATTTTATTTATGCTCGAGATGTTGCAAGAGGAATGATTTTTGCAGTAGAAAATAAAATAACTGAACCATTAAATCTTGGATGTGGTAAAGGAGTTACTATTGCACAGTTAGCATCAAGTATAGCAGCACGATTTGAATGTGGAATTGAATTTGATAAATCAAAACCAAGTGGAGATCCAATTAGATTGTTAGATATGGAAAGAATGTTCTCTAAGGGATTTAAATTATCAGTAGATATTGATGAAGGAATTGACGAAACTATTGAATGGTATTTGAATAATAAAGATAATTTAGATTATAGGTACAATTCCTTTAAATAATATGGGAGATTATTGTGGATTTTATTACAGAAAAATGGATTGATAATCATAATGTAAGTTTAAATAAACAAAAAATTACTAATAAGTTTGTTTTATGTAATAAAAATGATTTTAATTTTCATGATAGTCGTTGGTTATATCATACACCATATTTTAAACATTTGAATTGCAGAATCGAAACCAATTTAGATAATTTATCATTTGATGATATAAATTTTTATGAAATTACTAAATCAATACATAGCACGGCTTTGGCCGATTTAAATGATAAAAAATTTATTTCATTAGTTAATAGTGGTTTGATAACATTGGTTATTAATAATGTTGGAGAATGTTTAAACCAAATAGCGTATGATAATATCTTGGAAATGTTGAGGTCTAAAGGAATTAATACAGATAATGTTATTTTTTTGGATGGAAATAAATATAAATTAGGTACAGAACAAATTTTATTTGATCTTGATTTGTATAACCTTGCGACTTTAAATTTAAAGGATTATGAAGAGAATTATTTTCGTTCTGAATTAAATTTTTATGATAAAAATTATTATAAATCTCATAAGTTTATTTCACTTAATAATAGATTTGCTGTCCATAGAGTATTTTTGGTTTATCAATTATATAAACATGGGTTAATTGATAATAATTATATTTCTTTGTTAGAACGTTATGATAATACAAATAGAATATTAAGTCAAATAAAAGCCGTTTTAGAATATATGGGGATAAATGAACCTGATAATAAAATTAACGAGTTTATTGAAGAATTACCATTGGAAGTTGACGTTAGTGCACTACACGGCCATTGGTTAGATGATAAAAAAAATGAAATAATAATACATAGACAATTACCTGAGGTTTCAATTTTGAAAAATGTTTATTTTTGGATAAATACAGAAGTATGCTTTGGTAATTTGGGGTTTATGAGTACGCTTTCTGAAGCGGATCTACAAGCAGGATTGGGGGAAACGGGCCATTATTTTAAAGTAACTGAAGAAGATAGTGTAAATCGTCTTTGGCTTGGAGAAAAAATGTATAAGTCTATATTAATAGTTCCAACTATTTTACTTGGAGATCCAGGTTCTTTAAATTATGTTCGTTCAGAAGGATTTAAGACTTTTCCAGATATGTTTGATGAGAGATATGATGATATACAAGATGATAGAAAAAGGATGGAATTTATTTTAAATGAGATACAAAGATTATGTAATTTATCAAAAAATGAGTTACATAAATTATGGGTTAAAACTATACCAAACTTAAAACATAATTTTGAAGTTTTTAAGCAGATAAATGTTGATAGGGAGTTTTTTGATTTATATAGTGAAATTTTTGATAGAGTAATACAATATAGAATGGATGTGGTGGAGTAATAGTATGAGTAAAATAAATGGTAAACCGGCATCAGAGTGGATAGAAGAAAATCGACCTGAAAGTGGACTATTTAGAGTTTATTGGAAAGATGTAATAAATTTTGATGAAGGTGGATTGACATTCGATGAAAATGGGGGTGAGGGGCTGAGATGGGAATGGTGCTATAAAGATGGAGAACGAGCAGATGGAGAATCTAAAGGTTGGTTTTCAAATGGACAAATAAAACAATTATCAACATGGAAAAATGGTAAATTAGATGGAAAATGGATTCAATGGGAACAAGATGGCACTAAATTAGAAGAACAAATGTGGAAGAATGGAAAACGAAATGGAAAGAGATTTCGTTGGCATGATAAAAATATAAAGATGTATGAACAAAATTATAAAGATGATAGAAAAGATGGTAAATGGATTTATTGGGAAAATAATGGTGAAAAAAAATATGAAGAAACTTATAAGAATGGGATACTTTGGGATCCAGATTTAGATATACCATATACTGGTGAGTGGTTAAAATATACTTACAAGGATGGGAAAATAAATGGAAAATGGACTAAATACCATGAAAATGGACGAAAGCAGGAAGAAGGAACTCATAGAAATGGAAAACCAGAAGGATTATGGATTTGTTGGCATAACAATGGACAAAAACAGGATGAAACTATTTATAAAAATGGAGTAGAAATTAAAAGAATCGATTGGTATGAAAATGGAAATAAGAGAAGAGAAAGAAGAAATAAAGAGGATTATATAAAGCACGGACTTCAGATTTGGTGGCATGAAAATGGACAAAAAACATATGAGGCACTTTTTAATAATGGTGAGTTAATTTATGAAAAATTTTGGGATATAGAGGAAAAATAATATGTCTTATATAAAAGGTGAACATGCTAGTAAATGGATTGAGGAAAATATGCCAGAAAATGGTTTATTTAGAGTTTATTGGACTGAAAAGGATGGTCCTGGTTACGCAAATTCAATACCTTCGTTTGAAGATACAGGATTATCAGTAAGATATGAATTTATGTGTAAAAATGGTAAAAGAGCAGATGGTGTATCAACAGGTTGGTGGCCCGATGGAAGTTTAAAAAATCAATACACTTGGAAAGATGGGAAATATCATGGGCTGTTTATTGATTGGCACGATTATAAAGGGGGATATAAGAAAGAAGAAAGAAATTACAAGGATGATAAATTAGATGGATTATGGACTAATTGGTATGATAATGGACAGAAAGAAGCAGAAATAACTTATAAAGATCATTTGATATGTGGAAAACTAAAAAGATGGTATCGAGATGGTAGTGTTATGTATGAAACTGAATTTGAGAATGGTTGTGGGATTGATAAAGTGTATTATCAAAATGGACAGAAGAAATCCGAAGGAACTTACAAAAATGGAAAACAAGATGGATTATGGATTGACTGGCATCCCAATGGACAGAAGTCTTGGGAAAGAGCTTACAAGGATGGTGATGATGATGGATTAACGACTGGTTGGTATGAAAATGGACAGAAGGAACGTGAAGAAATTTTTAAGGATAGGCGCCGAAATGGAGTATCTCGTAGGTGGGATAGAAGTGGAGAATTAATATGGAAAATGGTTTACAAGTCCGGAGAAATAATTTCTAAAGATGTAAATGTTGATGTTTGTGATAGAGAAAAAGATTATATTATTAAAAAATTTAGTAAAGAATTTTATGAGAAGATAACAAAGGAATACAATAAGGAGAATTTATAAGTGCCGATCCCCAATACTAATGAGGTAAGAATAGAAACATCAACATCTTGCAATGCTGGGTGTGTATTTTGTCCCTGGCCGACAGAGGATTTTACTCGCCCTAAACAAATAATGACTACGGATACATATAAATTTTATCTTGATAAGTGTTTGAGTGAAATGGGAGAACAAATAGAAGAAATAACATTTTCTGGATTTGGTGAAATATTTACAGATAAAAATATCGTTGAAAAAATAGAGTACGCTTGTTCTAAAAATTTAAAAGTGCATATTCTAACAAATGGTTCTATGATAGAAAATGATGATTTGGATAGACTTTTCAAGGTCGGAATTACAGATATTAGATTTAGTTTACACACTTTTAGTAAAGATAGTTATGGTAAAATAATGAATTATAGAAATAGTAAATATACTTTTGAAAAAACAATAGATACGATTAATTATGCATTAGAGAATAAATCAGATGATTGTGAGATTATTATAACTGCAGATATTGTAGATGAAAATAAAAATGATATTGATGGTTTAGTGGAAGAGTTTGGTGATAGGTGTAAATTGGAAATATGGGCACCACACAATTGGGTTTATGGTAAAGAATATCGTGATAAAACCACACCAAAAACTTTAGATACTTGTGGTAGACCATTTACAGGACCAATACAAATTCAAGTGGATGGTGATATAATAATGTGTTGTTTTGATTTTAATAATAAAATGGTATTGGGAAATTTTAAGGAACAAACATTAGAAGAAATATTTTCATTAGACGGGAATAATTTATATTCTGAAATTTATAAACATCATACAAATGGAACTTGTGAGGAATCAAATTTAATATGTAAGGATTGTGATCAATTATTTAATTCGGAAGATATTGTTTTTTATAATAATAGAGATTTAGATAAAAAAAGTAGAATACAAAAGACATCAACGACTTTAGGAGAGTTGAAAAATTAAGGAGAATTATGTTTTACAAAAATAAAAAAGTTGCAATATCTGGTGGAAGTGGAATGGTTGGAACAGAAGTTATTAATCAGTTACTCAGACAAGGTGCAAAAATAAAAACCCATACTCATATTAACCCATTATTAATAGAATCAAATGATGATAGTGATATTGAAGTTTTACAAAATATAAATTTAGAAAAGTTAGATGATGCAAAAAAACTTGTTGATGGTGCCGACTATGTTGTACATTGTGCTGGAAAAATAGCACATCCAAGTAAAGTCCCAACGGATTTTCAGGTAGCTATGAACCAAATAATATGTGCTACAAATGTATTAGAAGCTTCTCATTTGGCTAATGTAAAAAGATTTGTGGATTTAAATAGTTCTACGGGATATCCTGATAAAGAATATTCTATTACTGAAGATGAATATTGGGATGATGAACCTTATATTTCTTATTATGGGTATGGTTGGTCGAGAAGGTATCGAGAAAAAGTTTTTGAACATTGTTCACATTTTTCAAAGATGAAAATTTTAATGACTCGTGGAACTGCTATGTTTGGTCCCAATGATAATTTTAATCTTAAAACTTGTCATGTCATACCAGCACTTATTCATAGAGTTTTGAGTGGAGAAAATCCGCTTATAGTTTGGGGAAGTCCAGATGTGGTTAGGGATTTTTTATATATAAAGGATGTTGCAAGAGGTTTATTGTTGGTTTTGGAAAAGGGTGAATCTATGAGACCATATAATCTTGGTTATGGTTCAACCATAACTATTGGTGATATTGTTGATACAATATTAAAAGTTACTGGCAAAACACCTAAAGTGGAGTGGGATAATACTAAACCAACAACAATACCATTTCGTTCTTGTTCAACAGAAAGAATACAAAAAGAACTTGGATTTAAACCTAAATATACTTTTGAAGAGGGAATGAGAGAAACTGTTGATTGGTATTTAAAAAATAAGAATGTGTAATGATTTTTGGGTTTGATAAAATAAAAGAAAATGGTGATCCATTACCTAATTGTGAAGATTATGAGTTTCAAGGACTAAAAGTTTGTAATTGTGGAAATGTGTTTTTAGGAATGCTTCAAGATATTACCTATGACTATTTAAAAAAATCAAAAAGAGCATGGGAATTTTTAGAAGTAGATACTTTACATATTGATGAAATTGAATCTAATTATGTATATCATATTGATGTAAATTGTTTTGCATGGGCATTAGGTTATAATAGATGGCCAGGAACATTTGAAGATGTAAGTGTTTTTGATTCTATTCCAAGTAAAGTAATAACGGATACACAAAATGGTAAGTGTAAAATTTTATTGAATTATGGATACGAGGGATTGGGATCATATCACAGAGATACTATATTACATAAACCTTTACTTGAAAGATTACATTTTTTATTGGATAAATATAAAATTTCTCAAAAGGATTTTATTTATATGGATAGTAATCATAGATTAGATAAATTACCAATGGATACGGATATTAATATTATTCAATATGAATATTGTGCAATAGATTGGTGGAGATTTACAAAACAGTGGTCATCTATGATGTATTATGGTGATATAATGTCATCGAAAAACATGAAAAAGTGGTTAGATACTAAGAAGAAATTGAGAAGTAAATATTATATTTCATTTAATAGATTACCAAAAAAACATAGAGTTGATTTGGTAGTGAGTTTAGATAAAAATAACTTATTAGACAAAGGATATGTTTCTTTTGCAAATAATATTTCAGATTGGGATTGGAAAGACGTGGTCACTAAATCTGAAAAAAAATCTTTGGAAAAAAAATTACCATTGACTATTGATTTGAATGATTTAAGTCAGTCTAAACATTCATTTGATAAGTTTGATATAAAGTATTATTTAGATAGTTATTTTCAAATTGTTACGGGTAATAATTTCACAGACTTTGATGATCAATTAATTTTTAGTGAAAAGATATGGAAACCAATTACTAATTTTCAACCATTTATTTATTTGGATGACGTGGGGGCTTTAAAAAAATTAAGAGAATATGGATTTAAAACATTTTCACCATTTATTGATGAGAGATATGATAAAGTTTATGATACTACGAAAAGATTTAATATGATAGAAAATGAAATTAATAAATTATGTAATATGCCAATAGAAGAAATACATGATTGGTATTGGTCTATTGAAGATATATTAAAATATAATTATTATCATTTTTATGAGAATTTTATACCAAAACAAAAAGAAAATTTAATTAAAAATTTGGAGATAAAATGATACATATAGTTGTTGCATCTCGTGGACATTGGTGGTTTGATACCTGGTACGAAAGTTTCACGAAATATACAAAAGAAGATTTCAAAATTTATATGTTTTATGATAGTGACCAAAAATATACTGATGATAATATACCTTTAAAATTACAACAAGTTGATTTTTTTATCAATGGTGATATTATGGATAAAACTGAGATTGATGGACCCAAAAAACCACTAAATGCGGGATGGACTCATGGAGTATATCTTGATTATATGTTCATAAATTTTGTTAAGAAAAATTCAAATGACGATGATTTAGTGATTTTTATTGATGCCGATGCATTTCCTATAAATAATTGGGATGTAATTTGTAGAAAAAAATTAAAAAGTGTAGATTTTATTTCGATGGGCGATAGGTTTTATGGGCCAAAAGTACCACATTTGGGACCTAAACCATGTTTATTTATAACTACAGTTGGGTGGTGGGATAAAAATAAATTTTCTTGGCGTAGTAGTGAAATAAATGATGAAATGGGAACTCAATTAGTTCATATATTTAACAAGTACAAATTTAATTTACTGAATGTTTCCAATAAATGGAAGATTAATGATTATCTATATTTGTGTTATGGTAATTTATTTTATCATCACGGTCAGTCACAATTTAGACCTGAATCTGACATACGAGATGGTCATAAAGATGAAAGAAGATGGATGATGGACGAAGAAATAGCAAAGAAATACAACTTAGATAGAGATAGAATTTTTTATATGCAGGGTAGTTTATCAAGATCAATTTATAATTTGATACAAGATGATTGTGAAATTTTTATGAGGTATTTAAACGGATGAGTTTTGGATATTGGGGTGATAGTGGAAAATTTGTATTGACTTCTGATAAGTTTGCTAAATATAAGTGTAGTGTACATGAAAGAAGTGGTGGACATCATGGATTTATAAATAATACTACTATTAAAAATTATAAGTATCATTTATGGTTTGTACTTTATGACGATTTACATGATAACAATTATTCTGATGATATAATAAAAGAGCTCTTTCCAGATCCAAAATTATACAATAATGATGAAAAGTTATATGTAATAATAGATAGAAAAGTGGAATTTAATGATGGTAGTAGTGTATTTGGTAGATTATCGGATTTAGGTTATAATATAAAACGAATTAAAATTTTATGTAATAATAAATTTAAACAAAAGAAATTAAATTTTGTATCATTTTGTTGGGAATTTTTTTATAATGGACTTATTATGTCACGGACTAATGAAGATTTTGTAAAACTACAACTGGGAGCAGAAACCACGAAAGGATATATTAAGAAGTGGGAGACTATTTATCCTGATGGTTGGGAATCTGTAGGTGAGTTTAAACAATGGTTATATAAATTACCTGATTTTACAAAAGATATAAAACGAGATTTCAAATGTTTATTTTATAATGCAGTATTACATAATCATAGATTGGTTATGTTAGGTGATATGAAACGAAGAAAAATACAAGATAATTTTCTTTATTCGGCATATAATAGGGATATGACATCAAAAGAAAAGTTAATTTCTAATTTAGAAAATACAAAACTTGTATATAATTGTGAAATAATATCATATGGAAAAGATTTAATAGAAACTGAAATACCTAAGCAGTTAGGAAACAGCTTTGATGGTGATAGGGAAGTTTTTAATGACTTGGTAAATTATGATCATTATAATTCTACTTGGTTTAGTTTAGTTGCAGAGACAACTTTTAGTAGTTCTACTTGTACAAGATTGACAGAAAAAACTTTTAGGGCATCTATGATGCATCCATTTATTTTAGCAGCATCTCCAGGATCTTTACAGATGTTTAAGGATTTTGGATTTAAAACCTTCCCATATTTATTTGATGAGAGTTATGATGAGATAGAAAATCATACTGAAAGATTAAGATTTATTATGAACCAAGTACATACTATTATTAAAATGGATGAAAATAAATTCATGGATAAAATAAAAGAATCCTATCAAAATGTAGCGTATAATCAAAAACATTGGATGAATCTTCATAATACCTTAGAGAATTACCTTGTAAGTGTATTCGAAGAAATGGTGGAATGAAAGGTAACACAATGAAACACATTGAACCATTACAATGAGAATATTAATAACAGGTGGTGCAGGTTATCTTGGTTCTAAATTAACAGAAACACTTTTAAGTCAAGGATACAATGTAATTGTATATGATAATTTGTTTTTTGGTTCTAAAGGAGTAGTTCCATTTTTAGATAATCCAAAATATAAATTAATTAAAGATACAATAAAGAATTTTGGATTAATAGAGACCATTGTAAAGGAAGTGGATTATATTATTCATTTAGCAGCCATTGTAGGAGAGCCAAGTTGTAAACAATATGAAAGTTCAGTTTATAGTGTAAATACAGGAGCAACAAATTGGATTAGTGAATGTGCATATAGATATGATATACCATTATTATTTTTAAGTACTTGTAGTAATTATGGGAAAACTGATGAAGTAGTAACAGAAGATTCACCATTAGAACCACTTGGATTATATGCAGATTCTAAAATACAGGCAGAAAATATTGTATTGAAAAATGACCATTTAGTATTGAGAATGTCTACATTATTTGGGGTGAGTTATAGAGTTAGATATGATATAACTATAAACGAGTTTGTATCTCAGTATTATAGAGATAAATTACTTAAAGTTTATGGTGAAGATATTTGGCGACCATATCTTCATGTTCAAGATGCCTGTAATATGATTATTGAATGTATGGAGAAAGATTTACAAGGTGTTTATAATGTGGGATTTAACGATTTAAATTATCAAAAGAAAGAAATTATAAATACGATAGTAGATTATTTAGGTGATGGAAAACTTGAATATGTTAATTTTGATGATCCAAGAGATTATAAGGTTAATTTTGATAAAATACAAAAAGAATTGAAATATCAATGTAAGTTTTCACTTAAAGATGGCATTCGTGAGTTATATGAAGAAATTCAACGAGGAGTTATTCTCAAATAACTTCTAATATTTTCCCTTTCTTATATTTATTAGTGAATCAATGTATCTTAATGGAGTTTGCTTATGATAAAGTTAATAGATTTACTAAATGAGGGAGTAAATGACCCAGGTATTTTCAAGGCAGTATTTCTTGCTGGTGGTCCTGG
>Ga0209128_1002637_pt1 | contig 11493 bp, 13 predicted proteins | sample ETNvirnome_6_100_FD_184072 | JGI IMG/M metagenome (GOLD analysis project Ga0209128, IMG submission 184072) | Marine viral communities from the Pacific Ocean - ETNP_6_100 (SPAdes) (version 2) | ecosystem: Environmental > Aquatic > Marine > Oceanic | place: Pacific Ocean | collected 2013-06-19 | reverse complement strand
GAATGGTTGCGCCGGCGGCTTCTAGGGTGCTGGAGCCAGATATTGAACCTGTAGCCACAAGAGAGGAAACAGAGCCAGTACCCGCCAGAGTAGTAGAACCTGTAACTTTTAAGTATCCGGAGGTTTCAAGTCCCGTCGAAGAATAATGACGCGAGGAGCCAGAAACAGCGTCGACACCGGTTAAATTGGACCCGTCACCATAATATGCTGCCGCATGAACATTGCCTGTGACGGCCACATCTCCCGAGGACGATACAGAACTACCAAATACCGCTGTATGGGAGCCCGAAAGACTACCCGTCATATTAACTGAGGAGAAAGAGCCGGTTGCCGCCAAGGTCGCGGCCCCCGAAACATTAAGAGTGCTCCCGAGCGTAGTGGCGCCTACGGTTTGCAAAGTGCTGGAGCCTGAGATGGACCCCGTAGCTACTATTGACCCCACTGAGGCCGTAGCGGCCAACGTGGTGGCTCCCGAAACGCCTAGGGTGCCTCCAAAAATCGAATTACCAACAATCTGTGCTCCGGCAGAGCTAGACAAAATCCCATCGTTGGGGTTGTAAACTAAACCAGTGTTACCACCTAGTCCCAAAGTACCGTCAGACTGAAAATCTTCTGTAAACGTTACCTTATAGGATATGTCTCCTGTTGAACTTGTTACATCAACCGCATCCGAGCTAACTCCAGTGAGGCCTGCGGCTGAGCCATAAAATATAGCCGCATGCGCGTTTCCAGTAATAGCCAAATCGCCGGAAGAGGAAATTGATCCAACGAAGCCTGCGCCAGCAGAGGAGGAAATTGCGCTTTGTAATGTGGTCGACCCGGTGACGCTCAAATATCCTGATGTTCTTAAGCCGGTGCCCGAATAAACTACTGTAGACCCTGAAGGGCTGCCTCCTCCTGAAGAGCCTATAGTAAGAGTACCCCCTGCACCCGCGTCAGTCAGAGTAATATTCGACCCGGCGGTTAGTACACGCTCTTTGGTGAGATTATCATCCGCTTCTAATACTACATATTGTGCATTATTAGGTGCCCTAGGGACAGCCGGAGGTGGTGACGGAATAGGGAGCGCCGGAACAGCAGCACCAGGCGCGCTGGTTACAATTTGAGGCTTCATCTCTCCGCGAATGCGGAAGGTGCCTTTTCGTGCTTTTATACACTCTGCGCTAATTTGAAACTTATGTTCTACTTGACCAAAGTAGTAGCGAGTATCGTTGTAGGTGCGTGCGATTTCATAGAATTCGTCCCCATATTGTACAAAATCACCAACTCGAACAAAGAGATTTTGATCTTCAGTTATCCTTTTTCGATGAAAGTTAACTGTGAGTTTGGTTTGATACTCATACCCATAGCGTTCGTTGGTTTGTTCATTTTCAACAGTAACGTACGCATAAACACGCACAGGCGCCAACGTTACTTTGTCAATCGCCTCACCATAAATTGGGTGATAGTCTGAATCTTCTAAACTTATTGAATAATAAGCTATAGTTTGGCCAACGACTCTTTCGGCCAGCTCATCATTTACCTGTTTTACTAGATCACGTTCTTTTTTCCCAAAGAACATGGGTGGAGGTGCCGACTCAGGCTGGTTCCACTTATTTACTGGGTCATCAGCCATTTAGTTACCCTTTTTGTACGCCCATCGGCATTTAATAGAAGGTCATGGTAACTAGATAGTGTATTGCTTCCGCTCCTCCAACTGTGCGTAACGTGTCTGTCGCATACCATCTTCTACCATAGCCTCACCATTCCCGTTACCCAATACCAGAGGAACCAGACCAGTTTGAACCACTGGGGGAGTTAGCCTTCACCTCATTAATAGTGTTTGGGGGAATGCCTGTAAGGCCCGCGATTACCGAGCAATTATCAGAGCCACTTAAAAATAGTTGTGTCACCTTAAGCTCTAGGCGTACGGGGCCCGAACCGGTCGTTGGAGGCAACTCCAAGTACCTGTTTTCGAGCGCGGGCCCAGTTAATCCTGCAACCCCGCCGCTAGAAAAACCCACTCTCAAATTATTGTCTGCGCTGTCTAGATTTGAAATCACGACAAAAGAGGTCACATTCGGAAAATCAAGCTGTGCGATGCCGAGTGCATTTGCTCTACAATTAATACTACCGCTCGCCCACGGCCTGCCGCTGACTTGATAAGAGCCTACATTTTGAAGACCAACATGATATTTAAAAGCTGCCATTATAATTCTCTCCGTTCTTTAATTAGTTATTATATTAGGGTTTAACGAAACATTTTTTCCTGTCGGCGTCTTTCCAACTTCTCTCGCGCCTTAATAGCCTTTTTGCGTTTCATCTTACGTTTCACAGAAGGTTTGATATAGTGACTCGTTTTTTCACGATATGTTTCTAGTACCTTTTCGTTTTTAACTTTTTTAATAAATCTTCTGATTAGTCTTTCCGACGACTCGTTGCGCCGGGGTTCTACGATCACATTTACGGCCATTTTTATTCCTTTACATTATCCATGTGAGCGTTCCAGTTTTTTCCTACGCTTCCAAAAAGGCCGCTTATATCGACGCCGGAGTCGCCCGGCTCGACACCAGCCATCGGATTGGCCTGTTGTGTCGCGGTTGTTTGCGCAGGGCCCGGTGATGTCCCCTCAAACAAATTCACTCCGTTGTAAGCTTGAGACCCCACTGCCTCCATTAACTTACGCTTCTGTTCTTTAAGCTTGTCGTTCTGCTTGTTATTAAAAGCATTGCGCTGCAGTCGCGTGACAACAGGATCAGCCGGCGCTTGCGTCTCTACAAGGGGCGTACCCACAACTCCACGAGCTACTTCGGATATAATATTAGAGAGAATGCCCTCATCCAATATTACTTCTTTTACACATTCTTTTATAAGAGGTTTTAGTATCTTCTTTAATTCTGACTTTTTCATCTAACACCCGATAACACCTTCCAACGACTTAGTTTAGTTGTGGTAGATAAAATATTTTGCATCTCGCGTACGCATTCTGCCACCAACTCTTCATGTGCTTCGCCCATATTTTCGGGAGGCTTCTTCCCAATAATCTTTTCAATCTCTGCTGCATCATAGCCGCGGCGTTGCATCTGCCGAGCCAACAAGTTCGTGACCGACTTTCTAAGCTTATTAAACTTTTTGGGATCATCAAAGATTCCCTGGAGCGCTGGGTCTTTATCCAAAAGCTGCTGGTTGTCCGATACGAATCGAGAAATAATCTTCCCGATGATGGTGTCAGCAGCCTTATTGACCCCCTTTCCCACACCGCGGATGTCGCCGCGGCGCTGGGCTTTCCCGGCTGCCTTGGCCTGCCGGAGTTCAAAGCCAGCCTTGTGATATTTCTCAAACTGAGGTGAAGTTTTAATATAATCCATTAGCTGCTTAAGCTCTTCAGGCGCGATCGTGTCTAGGGTTTCGTGCCATCCGCTAAACCGCTTTCTTAAAAATTTCCTAAACTTTTCCGGGTCAGGCTGATTTGCAACTCCATGGAGGCCTAGCACATACTCGGCGCCCTTTGCCTTGGTTGCATCCGAAGCCTTTGGGGCCGTAATGTTTCTCAACGACCCAAAGATAGAACTCTTGAGTCGGGATATATCCGTGGCCTCTTCAAGTCGGTTGGCCTCTAGCAACGTCATGGCAGACTGCAGGAATCCTTTATCAAGAAGATACTGAACTCCTTCCGCAACAGGAATCTTTCGCTGTTGCAAATACTGAGCGATCCTCTTGGCTATCTGCTGAGCAGATTGCTGCGACATACCAATCTTCTGAAGTTGTCCTACAAGTGGTGCTTCCTTTTGTCCTCCGGCGCGCTGCTGCTGGGGATTCTTCCCCGGGCCGACCTTAAGTTGAGGCTGCACCTTGGTTAGGGAAAGAGGGGTTTCCTTGGGAATGGCCGGCTTGTCCTCATCTTCCGGAGGCGGAGGGGTAACCCCATCTTCCGGTGGGGGAGTTTCCTCGGGAGGCGGAGCGCCTGGCGTTTCTTCAGGTTCAGGCATGGCCGGGGGCCTTCCTCGGCGCCGAGCGCCAGGGCCGAGCATCTTCTTAAACGCATCGCGCCAGCCTTCTCGCACCAAATCTTGTGCTAGCCGCACGATCTCTTTTTCAGTTAAGTCGGCAGCCACAGTTCTTATTCCCCTATTATTTCATTCAACAAATTAACAATCTTGTTCTTACGTATCACGTTTTCGTTCATTAACTTGTTCTCAGAAAGGCTCATAAAGGCATTCGGGGTCGATGGCTCCGAAACAATATCAAAACAGATCAATTGGAAGTCATCCTCCACAATCGTCTTGCCCTGCTGTTCTGTAACCGACCCCATCCCACGAGAGGAGATACCGATCTTTACTCCGGAGTCGACGAGTGAACGAAGAATCTGCCCGGAAGGTGTATTAAGAACTTTAGCTTTGCCCATGACATCTGCACCATCCATCCACACCTCGGTGATCATGTGAGACACATTGGCCAGATTAATGATAGAAGACTCTGGGTGATCTAACTCTCCGAGAGCACGATTATCATTCACCACATCCCCATACTTCTTTACTTCTCGCGCAAGAATGGCAGCTGGATAGACACGGCCATTGCCGTTCTGGCAATCGGCTTCCTGGAGCTTACCGGTAAGCATCATACCACCATCACGAACGAAGTTCTTCTCGGCTTCCGTCAGAAGATCCTGACAGACGCCGCCTTCGCATAGTTCATAATATTCTCGGAGAAGTTGGGCCATTGTATTACCTATTTTTTGTCTACGCTTCCCACCACCGGTCCGAAGGGCCCGGATCTCGATACGCCGGGTCGCGCTGCGGCGGGGGTCGATAGCCTGGATTCGGATGATGATTATCTAACTCTTGCGCGTCGACGGGGCGATCGAACCAAGACTCGGTTCCGGTGCCGTGTCTTACGCCCACCATGATTCTTCCCGGTTGTTTACCCTTTTGTACTGCAAAGCTGTCGCCGCGTTTAACCAATACATCACCGTTCATATCTTTCAATCCTTCCCCTTGGGCGATATAGTGATGAACGCCGGCTACCTCTTCCAATACAGAGCCATCGTTGCGATTAACTGTCTCGTGCAAGAAGTATCTTGGATCTATTCTTTTTACGTTCTTTCTGCGTGCCATTATCTTATTCCTTTAAAGTAGTCAACTGCCGGAGCAGCAACGACGAACTGGTTGAATCATCCATTTTTTCATTTGTCTTCTCCTTTGTGAACCAATCTGATTCCGTAATCCTCGACCAACATACTTAAAAAGTACGAAGTTCCAGCACTGATGCAGCCACACATAAACGCGGTTACTGCACCTGAACCAAAACTAAATAGTTCAGTATATGGACTTACGCCCCAAAGAAACACCCCAACCCAAAATCCCATACATAAATGGCAATGAAACAAACGGCCGAAGCCGCCCCATGCCTTGCAAGGTGGTCGGATCTTATTGAAAATGTGGCCGTGGATTATAATGAATGTCATGCCATAAGCGGCAAGTATAAAATATATTAATTCCATTTAATATCGGTAGCGTAACGGATAGTAATAATACCCAGGACGCATAGATCCCTTCTCCGCATATTGCGGGACTTCCCCGTACTCCGTAGAATCGCGATCGTCCGGGTGAGTATACATATCTTCGAGTTCTTTCTCGTATTCGTCAGCTACGCGTTCGGCGGACGCCTCGTGCTTTATAAATTCGGCAATTACAAAAACGGCCGCCTGGAGAGAATTAATTTCTTTGCTGGGATAAACGGCGCCCTCCAGAGAGCGAAAAATATTGCCACCCTGGATGGTCGACCGGTCGATGACCCCTTTATCTGATAATAACTCCAACAGCCTATTTTGGTAGTCGTAGACATCTTCGGTGGCAGTCGTCTTAGGAAACGTAACAATTTTCATTTTGTCAGGGATCACGGCAATATCGATCTTTTTGTGATCCATAACCAACAAGGAGCCATCCAAAGCCTTGCGGGCATTTAACTCTACAGTGGCTTGGGGGCCCCCAATTTTTATTTTAAGCATGGTTTGACAGTTCCCGTACTAATTCTTGAGTCTTCAAAATTTTTGTCAGGTCTGCGCCATCAAACTCTCGCTTTCTAAAACCGTCCAGGTAATTAACCACCTCCTTCGACTTTTCACGAATAAGGGTATCAGCGCTGTCATTATCAACTGTGACACTAATTAAACTTTTAAGTCTTGTGATTTCTTCGTTGAGATAGACGCGCAATTCAAAACCCTCATCCGCAAAGGATGTAATATATTTATTAAGAAAGTCTTTTTGTTCCTGTAATAATTTATCATATTTTTGGTTAAACTTCTTAATAAAGGAATGATAAGTTAAATTGTCAACTGACTTCAGATTTTCAATGTCAGAGGGCGCTTGGCGACACATTCTGTCTACTAAGGCCTGCTCAAACAAAACCTTCTGCTTTACTGGGGACTTAGAGCCAAATACCGAATTAATAGATGCCAATGTTTTAAAATTGGGAACGAAGTTGGACCACACTTCTGGCCCGAGCTTCTTGTTAATGGATGCGATCACTCGCGACTGGGCATCAAAAAGCGATTTCTCGTTTAAAGCGTGGTGAGCAATCTTAGTTTCTTGGAGAAGGCGCTCCGCCAACGTGTCTTTAATATTCTGGGTTTCTAACAAAATATTATACAAACCCAGTTCTGCGGAGAGGAGCGACTCCTTCGCGAAGTGCTCTTTAAGAATGGTCAGGGTTCTCGCTTTTCTTCCATTATCTCTACTTAAAACAGCTTGAGTAAATTCCTTTACCAGAGCCTCGTAGATAAATGCTGTATTACGTTTCTTGTTGTGTTTCATCCTTTTGCGCCTCTTTGCTTTCTAATTGTTTAATAAGCTTGCGTATGTTGGTTGTACTTTCAAGCAATATCACCTCGTCTTTAGTATAAATAGATGCGTCGTTCTCTTCTAGACTAACTAACGCTCTAAGATCTGGCATTCCTACGCGCCCAACCGAATGACCCTGTCGCGATCGATTCTGGCTACTATAGGTAATATTCTCTGGCGCGACCATGCTTCTAAGGTTGCGGCGACGGGGACCGGGATTGTTGGACCGGCGACCATCAGCGCGAGAATCTTTCCTATGATATTTGCGCCCATTGGTATAATAACTAGTATGTTGCGAATCGTCTTCTCTGCGTGCGGGGGCGGTCAAAAGCGGTGATTCCTCACCTCCTTCTGCGCCTTCGCCGCCCATCTCTTCACCGCCCATATCGCCCATGTCACCCATGTCGCCACCCATATCGCCTAAGTCTCCACCCATACCTCCGCCCATTTCTTCGGCGGCTGCCTGTTCTTGAACGCCTTCAAGGGCCTGCTGGTATTTCTTGTCGTAGAACGACTCACGCTGGTTGCGGAGGAACTCTTCGTCAGACATCCCTAAGATATTTTGTGAAAGCCATCGCTTACTGTATACGCCTTCGGGGACTGCGTTTGCAATATCAAACTTGGTTCTCATGTATTCCAATTGCTGTAATTCTGCAAGTCTTGATGGATTATTAAGTTTCAGTTTGAAGCTCACCAAATCTTCCCCTCTAAACCCGAGGGTATAAAGATGAACCACTGCGATCTTTTCAAGCTCGGACAAGAGAGACCGCTGCAGCCTTTGAATGGTCCGCGCAAAGCGAATGTCTTTCTGAGCCAATGTGGTCTTGTCTTCTGTATCCCCCTCTAAATTAGTTAGGTATGACTGAGGAACCTTGAGCGCTGAGAAGAGTTTGTCCCGCAAATATTTAACATCCTCAATATCGTCCAAAGACTTGGCGCCAGGCAACGACGTAATGTCCGACCCGACTCCGCCACGCATTGGAATGAAATAATCTTCTTCTAACGAGAGGGGGTTGTATCGCAGATCTACGCGGCCCGTTGCGGAATTAACCATTTGGTTGCGCTTCATCTCGGTTTTAACTTTTTCCATATACTGAGGCACATCTTGAGGGGGGATATTTCCCACATCAATCTTAAAGACACGCCGCTCGGGAGCACGGACAACGCGATAGGCTATCATAGCATCCTCGATTAAAACAAGCTGCCTCCAGATACGTCGGGCCGGATCTAGGACCGACGTGCCATAGGGGGTATAACGATCGTTCCCCAGGATACGAAGATGGGCAACTTGCCAATCTTCGAACGTCATGCCTGCACCATTCCACTGGAACTGAACATAATTAGGGTTGGTGGGGTCTTGCCCTTCCAGGCGTTCGATCTCCTGGGCGGGCAAACCAATAACCGACTTGACGCCAATCTTCTCATCGATATCTAAATAAAGAAAAAAGTCTCCGAACTTGCACATAGAGCGCGCCCACCCAAAACAATTAAACTCAATATTGAGGGCATCAAAAAAGAGAGATTCTAGAATAGTTTTAATTTCTAAATTAAGACAATCTACGTTGAGAAGCTTATCAAACTCATTAGAAGTTGTCATCTCATCCGCATAGATATCAATAGCTGACGCAATCTCAGGCATGTACTCCATCTGATCAAAATCTTGATACCGTTCGCCACGGTTTTGACTTCGCATCGCATGCGATGAAAGAATGTTATAATTCTGAGAGAGGTTATCGGTGGCGCGCTTAAACTCTTGGCCGCTCATCGAGCGGAATCGATGTCGATATTTATCTAGATCGTTGCGTCTTTCCTGCCGCGCAATTTGAGCTCGGTAGTTTACAATGGGGCCCGAAAATAATCTTGTAAGTCTCTTAAATAAAGGAGAATCAGGATTTCTCGGGTTACTTCCTCTTTTTGGTGCCATGGGTTATCCTTTTATCAAAGCCATATATTGTTCATTATACTGTGCAGCAGCATGAGCTGATTGCGATTCTTTCGTCATCTTGTGTCCCCTCTGGCCAGGAATAGTGGTAGAGATTCCAGTGTGCGATGTAGAAATAGAAGACAGAAACTGCTTACTGTACTCGATGCCCTTCTGGCTTTCTACAATCACAGTATCTCGTACCCAGCATCCAATTGCAAACGATATAACCAAATCATCATTATAACTTCTCATTGCTTCTGGTCGCCCATTGTGCCAAATAAATGTTTTCATCTCGGATAGAAGGCGGTTTGAATTAATTTTAATTAGTTTGTTTCTCATAAACTCTTCCATCTTAGCCACGATAAGGGGACGTGTCTTAGAAGAGGTTGTGAAGCCTGGAATAGCATTCGTTTGCCATTGTGCCGTGAGGGGGTCCACATATTGATGATCGCCTTTAGTAGAATGATATATGTTAGGATACCCTTTATCTAACAGTTTTTTAAGTACTGCGTAGCCTATATTGTTGTTTTCTATCACCAACATAGGATTTCCATACTCGCGGGCGACATTATAGAGAATATCGGCGAACTCATCGGGGTTCGGTTTCCCTACGTATTCGGCAACAACCTCTAATGATTCTAGCTCAAATATATGAAATGCACTATTATCTTTGCCATCTCCTCTTGCAACATCTGCCACAATAAGATGAGGTTTCTCGGGATCGAAACGCTTCCAAATCCAGTAGTTTCGATCAAACCCTGTTCTATATTCAGGTGCTACCACTCTCTCCAGGTACCAATTCAAATCGTCAGGATGGACGACAGTTTCACCTGAAACATTGAAGTTGCACTCAAGCTCCTGTGCAATCTGTCGCTTAGACATGTTCATGGTTTCTTTTTCAAACCAAGCTTGGTCACGATCGGGGTGAGCATCCCACATTAAAGTGGTCATATAAAAGTCATTGGTGGAGTTCTCGGCCTCAACACACGTTTGATGAAACCAGTTGCCTACTCCATTGGGCGTTGAGAGTGCAATACAGCGGCCGCCCGTTGACAGAGTGGGATAAAGAGCTGTCCACAGGTATCCTAGTTTTTCGACGTGCGCGGCCTCGTCAATTACCAAAAGTGACAGTGCCTCTGAACGACCAACATCTCCGGAAGTTGAAGCGGCCTTAATCTGAGAGCCATTCGATAGCTCGAAGGATGTTCGATTATCAACAATGATTTGAGAAATCTGCATCCAATCTGGCAAATGTTTAATTATTGCTTTTACTTTTCTTACCAGGTTGGTGGCTGTTTGTAATTTGGTGGCAACAACAAGAATATTTTTATCACGATGGAACATCATTAGCCACCCAATATAAGCAGCTGTAATAGTAGAAATTCCCAGCTGGCGAGCTTTTAAAATAACATTAAAACGATAGTCGTTATAATCTTTTAATAACTGCTGCTGGTAATCGTATGCCCTGAACGGAATTAGCCCTCGTTGCGGATGAGAGATGCGGCAATAGTTGGTCGTAAAATGAACCGGGTTTTTCCCTGCTTTAACGACTTCCTTTAGTATCTCCTCTTTTGTAAGGGCATTTGCCATGTCACCCCTTAACTGCCCTTTCGCGTATCATTAGAGGGACGCTTCTTTCCGGGACCCAGTTCAAGCCAGCTCTTGATGGCCTTGTCTAGGCGGTCCTTGTCAGAGCCCTTCTTTACTTCGTCCACATCTTTGAGGCCGCCAATCTTATAATCACACTGTGCCTGAACATCGGTGCGATAGTTGGATATACGTTGAACCAGAATATTATGATCCCCCACTAGCGTAAGGGTTACCGTGTCGCCAGTGATGGCCTTATATTCCTTCTTAAGAAACTTTACGATATCTTTGAGCTTGGAAATAATAGAATCCTCGAAGCCTTTATCCTTTACATCTTGTAGGCGAATCTCAGCCTGATAAGAGACTCGAAGTATGGGTCCGATAAACCTTACCTTAAAGCCGTCCATCACTCGGCGATCAAGAATGGGGTCACCATCTTCACGAGTAAGTCCGACGTCAGCTTCAGAACCATCGTATGCATTTGCTGCTGCTTGATTGATTCCTTGAATAATTTCGTATACTGTTGCCATTTTTTTATTCCTCTGCTGCGCCGCCGCTGGCGCCGCCCATCATGCCCATTATCAGTGGAGCAAGGGTGGTGGCCAACGTTTTCAACAACTCGGGGTTTTTGGCTACAAACCCAATAATTGCGGGAGCCAGCTGAGCTAGCATCGCAACGTTTTCATGTAGGGGTTGACCCTCTTCCAACCCTCCTCCAACCATTCCTTCGAGTCGCTCAACACGTTCTTCGAGTTCGACAATCTTAAGATCGGACTGACTCATGGCGGGCATCATCATGTCTTCTCGCGAGCCTTCATCGAGCTCTTCCAAGATAATCTCTTTCAATCTTGATTTTGTAATTCTCATCGTCTTTCGCTCCTATAAGCATATTCATTTGCTAACGCTGCCAGCCGTGCTAGTTGCTCTTTGGCTGCGTCATGTTCTTCTGTTCCGGGTTCGGCGCTTTTCTTCTGCTGAAGAAGGTGTATCATAACCGTTTCCAATTGTTTTAGTGCATTAGCCATTTCTTGGGATGAGCGCATGCGGTTATAAGAAGCACCCAGTGATTCCTGGATTTCTTCCTTGATAATATGACGCAGCTGAGCATTACTCATTCTCACTGTTTTGGCCTCCAACCACCTAGCCATCTTTCTTCTCTACCCT
>Ga0209128_1002635_pt1 | contig 11499 bp, 27 predicted proteins | sample ETNvirnome_6_100_FD_184072 | JGI IMG/M metagenome (GOLD analysis project Ga0209128, IMG submission 184072) | Marine viral communities from the Pacific Ocean - ETNP_6_100 (SPAdes) (version 2) | ecosystem: Environmental > Aquatic > Marine > Oceanic | place: Pacific Ocean | collected 2013-06-19 | reverse complement strand
CAAGCCATTTATAATCATTAACAAGTGATTCTAATTGTAATCTTCTTTGTTCAATTTGTTTCGTTGGGTTTATAAGTTGTATATAATCATCAAGTATAACGTCTGGCTTAAACCTTTTAACTTCCGCAGAGGATTTACCAAAGTCACGTATATTATCAAACATCCTTAACATATTCTTATTATATTTCTTTACTATATATTTCTTTATTCTTTCAAGCTCTAATATACCAGGCTCACTATATATACCTTTACGTATCATAGCATATGATAGCTTTCCAGATTCTAATGCTATAAGTTTCTTTAACAGTTCTGAGTTTGGAAGTTCTCTATTAAACAAAACACATTTATGTCCTGCTCCTATTAGATTAGCAAGAAGGTTGACGAGAAATGTGGTCTTACCATGTCCAGGTCTACCCCCGATAATTGTTATCTCACCCCTTGTAAGTCCTCCAGCGAGGCCATCAATCCCATCAAATCCTGTCTTTATAAGTTTAGAGTCCTTATCTTTTATGTCACTAATAGTTTCTGATATTTCAGACTCTATATTAAAGCCTTGGCTAGGTTTAAATGATATAAGCTCTCCCAGATGAGTATGAGCATGGACAATATCCTCATAAGCACTTACTTTATTATCATAAGCACTTTGCTGTATAGTGGTGGTAGAATTTATTATTTCTCTAAGTAGATGCTGTTCATATATTTTACTTGCATATGATTCAAGTGAGCTTACCATAGGAATATCAGTTGTTATGCCTGATACATAGTATGGTGTAAGTCCTAATTGTTTATCACTAGCGGAAAGGGATGCAGATACAGTAGGCATAGATATTTCCTCTCCATCCATAATCATTCTCTTAATAAGTTTCCATAATGCCTTAGATTTGTTTAAATAAAATATACTGCCGTCTGATACGTACCCTTCTATCCTAGAGAATTCCTTTGGGTAAGAAATAACCCCACCTAGCAGGGCATTTTCAAGCATTTCATCATGCGGGGGTACATTAGCATCATTTAACATATTAAAACAATTCTCCTTGAGCTGTCTTGCGGTTTATAAGGTCAGTATACTTATCATTAAGTTCAAACCCAATCCATTTACGTCCTAATCTTTGAGCTACAAAAGCTGTAGTGCCACTACCCATAAATGGGTCAAGGACTACATCCCCCTCTTTTGTTCCAGCCTTTATACAAAGCTCAGGTATCTTTTCAGGAAACACAGCGAAATGTGCCTCCTTAGATGATGCGGTATTAATACTCCACACATCTCTTTTGTTTCTAAATTCTTGTGTCGGCTGCGAAGTGGCTGCCATACTAGCAGCTAGGTCTACATCTCTACGACTATCTCCACGTGATGCTCTATTATCTCCAACATACTTAGCCTTTTCCTGTATAGCCTCATGGTCAAAATAATATCTTGGTTTTTTAGATAATAAAAAAATATGTTCATGTGATTTAACACATCTATCGGTTACAGCTTCAGGCATAGGGTTAGGCTTATGCCATATAATATCCTGCCGTAAGTACCATCCATCTTTTTGTAAAGAAAAGGCAAGCATCCAAGGAACACCAGATAAGTCTTTTGTTTTTAATCTTTTATGTTTGGGAGGAGCTTTACGTTGCATCCTATAATTACCACCTGTAGAATCATTAGTAATAGAGTTACCACCTTCCCAGTGGCCACCTTTAGCTCCAAAGTATGTGTCTCCTATGTTGAGCCACAGTGTACCATCATCCTTTAAAACTCTCTTACATAGACTAAAAAACGCAGTCATCTTAACTACGTATTTTTCTGGAGTCTCTTCTTGCCCTATTTGTTCTTTCTCTCCCTCGTAATCTCTAAGACCCCAGTAGGGAGGGGATGTAACTATGGTTTGTACTATGTTGTCATCAATTTCATTTATTAATTGTAGGCAGTTGCCCGTTAGTAACATTATGTTTCCTCATAAGTAATGTCAAGTATCTTGACCTTGTAATCTTTAGTAATTCTGGTGTTATCTTAATTCCATAGATTGTGCTCTTGCCCATATGCTTTGCATAATATGCAAGTCTCTCTGCGTAAAAATTTAATACCCAGTTATTTAATTCGTCTTCTGATTCGAATCGTCTTCTTGCTGCGAATGATGTGCTGTGTGCTCCGTGCAATTATCTTCCTGCCCTTCTTTTATAGTGTTTAGTTTTTTTAATAACACTCTTTCAACCTCGTCAATGTCAACTGCGTTTATTTCATACAGCGTTCCACCTTCTTGTGTTGCAAGAGAACGCATAGGATTATTTTTAAAATAAATCCCCCAGTTCTCCTCCATTAGTACTTTTAGTATTGCTTCTATTTTCCCCATTAGTTTTTCTTTTCGCCTCTGTTGTGATTCCTTTGTTTGCTGTATCTGTGCCTCAGCGCAGATTGCATCCATTTCTTTAAGATATTTATTCCCCGATGAAGTGATGTATACTGTCTCAAGTTCTTTCCTTACATTATAGTGGTGGCGTACTAACTTTGCTATATCTTGATTTTTTTGCACTTTTTGCATCCCCTCTATCAGGTGTTTCAGTTTTGGTTTCTTGTTCCTTTTTCATTCTCTCTATCTCTGTACTTAGATAGTCATTAAATGTAACAGAATCACCTTTAAATTTTACATATGCACCAAGATAATTATCAATAGCTCTAAATCCCTGTCCAAGAGATTTAAGCTCTTCTATTATTTTATGAATAACTGTCTCAAGTTCTTTTCTTGTAGCTCTATTTTGCTTCGCCATCTTTCTCCTTTAAAATAGTCTCTAATCTTCTGTGCTGGAGTTTTATGCTTCTTCTTCAACTAATTCTTTTTTAGTTACTTTCTTTGTTTCTTTTTTAGTTACAGTTTTGTGAAGGTCTACACTTTTCTTAGTTGGAGCTGTGTCTTGAAGTGTATCCACGGTAGATGATAGTCCTTCAAATGCTGTCTTAAGCTGTGCTACATCTCTTTTTAATACATCTATGTCCTTCTCCATATCTATTGCTCTTCCCATTATTTCTCCTTATTTTAATATATATAATAATACTGCCATTACTATCTTATCTAATACCCACAGACTAAGTAGCAATGTTAGCTTTGTGTCAGCTGTCAGTAGTTTTTTCTTTTTCATCAAGTTCTAATAAACGGGCAGCTAAATATACACAACAATCCAGTGCTTCTTCAAGACTTTCTTTTAAAAAATCTCTGCCATCATTTATTACATTCTGATGTCCATACTTTTTCTCGCCTATAAGTAGACGCTGTTCAATCAGTTTCAGTATTTTCTTGTTCATCATACAGTTTCCACATTATATTAGAAAATTCAATTTGTTTTTCTCTGCATTTTTTATAATGACCAATCTGAGTTTCATGCCAGAGCTCTACTAGTTCCTTCTTAGTCATTCTTCCTCCTTTAGGCTTAAGTGTAATTGGTCATACCTGAAAGCAGCACAGCTTTTTACAGTTTGACTTACTTTGTCATCTATACTCCAATTTCCACCCCTTATAATGATACTTATCTTAGGGTTTGGGTCTTTAGTTGATGGGCTATTAATCTCACACTCAAGGAAACAGTTGCCTTTTAATGTTATAACTTTATCCCAATTTTCAAGAGTTATCCTTCCATGACTAATTTTGTTAGTCACAATCTTACATTGTTGGTATATACTTTTATCTGATAAATCATGTAAAGCCATTATTCTTTTTCTCCTACTATAGGTAGCCAGTTACTTAATATTTCTTCCAGTATGTCTACCCTGTTTTTTAGTTCTTTATTTTCTTCTGATAAACGTTTTATTATTTCCATCAATTCATCTACCTGCACTTTAGACATTCTTTTCTCTTTAATCCAATTGTTGGAAAGTCTCTGTAGCGGTGGGTAGTTACTGTATTCTTATACTGATGATGTTTATTCTCATAGACACAATTACATGATGGACATAACTTTACAGTAAAACTTTCTCTTTCTTGTGTTTGTGGCTTTCTCCCTACAGTGCTATTATCCATATTATAATACAAACCCCAATCATTTATTCCTTCTTTCATTGTTTCCCTTTCTTTTAAAATTAAGAGCAGACAGCTATTAGGCTTGTGCGAGTGCACATATTCATCAATAGAGGAGCGTGCCTGCCCTTGTTAATTTAATGGGAAGAGTAATAAGCTCCAATAAACCCTTCCCATTTCCCTTTGCGGAGATAACCACAATTAGAATGGTAAGTCATCCTCATTAACTGTCATTTCTCTTAGCTGTCCACCTTCCCAAGGTTTCACATAAGAAACTCTCCAAGAATAATGCATTGTTTCACCTTTATTGTTTGTCCACTTATCCTTAACTTTCTTAAGAACAGCAGTTACAGGTCTACCAAGCATTTGCTCAGGAGTTAATGTTGGAAGAAGCTTAACAGCGGTTTCTTTACCATCAATAGTTCTTGTTTCTTCCTTTAAAGTTAATCCAACAGTTTCACAGAAACGTGTATACTTATTATTTTCTGTAGGATTTCCTTCAAAGTCATCACCCTCCTGTGGGTCTAAGAATTTAAACACGCCCTTTGCAATTAACTTTCTGTCTATAAATTGCTCGCCAGTTAATGTGACATGCTTACCAGAAATATCTTCATACTGATATGTCATACCTTTATTCTCTGGTGCAACTATAACATCAAAGTTATATATACGTGCTTGAAACTTACCAAGTACAGGTCGAACAATAGAACGTGCATTAGTTATATGTCCTAAGTATTCGCCCTCTACGAGGCCAGCCTTTCTTAGTTCCCCATTTGTATGTGTATCTGTTTTTGTTGTATCTTCAAAAAACGTAGATACCTCATTTACTATTTCATCTGTTGTAGACATCATTTGTCTCCTTGTTTTTTCTTTGTTTTAGTTTTAGGAGGCAGAAATTCCTCCTCTAGTTTAGGTGGACTCCATCTGTACCATTCAGCATCAATCTTCACCTTTCTCCCCTCTCCAAATATAGCATATGTTCTTGGTAGTTTATACAGATAGCGACCTATTCCCCATTGTACTCCAGCTCTTTTCATAGAATTGCTAAGTCCACCTTTTACTCTTTCTATTTCAGTATTATCAGCACCATCTGTTTTATATACCCAGTCATCATCAACCCTTACACCTAAAGTGCAAAGGACTCCACCATTAGGTGACTGCGTGAAGTCATTAGTCCAGTTCTCTGGGCCAACAATATCATCAAGCCTATCCATAATAGCTCGGTTGGTTACATAAGCCAGTACAAGTGCCCAAGGCATACCTCTTGCCATCCCAGACTGTTGTATACGCCATTCTATATCCTCTTCTGGAAATGGAATGCGCAGTTTATTAAGTGTATCATTCATTGATTAGTTCCCCTTGTTTTAATGTATTTCTATCACTGTATTTACCATATCCAGTTGGAGGATTACAATGGTCTTTAAACTCACAGTAATCACACTCCCATTTCATAACAGGAGATACTCCATCTTCAAAATTAGGAAGACCGATAGAATGCTGTTTGTTTATGTTAGCCCAAAACATATAAGCAGAGTTAAGCATAGAGAGAGGTACTTGCTTATACTTCATAACAGATGTATTCTTGTTGTAATACAGTAAATACATTCCATCGAGTCTTCCATATTTCTCTTTAACACCATATCCATAAGTAGATAGTTGGAGTTCTTGATGTTTCATTGTATATGGCTTATCTGTGTTAAATACTTTACGAAAGCTATAATCAGCAGCTGTCTTAATATCATACAGAATAACTCCGAGACCATCATTTTGCACAACATCAAAAAAGCCTCTAACAGATAGCTCTTCAATTATTATTTCACCTTCAACCTCATATACAGAAGATGGATTTTCAATTTCCTCACTATTTTTTATAGTAATATTATTACTATTAATATTATTAGTAATATTATTATATATATTATTATATAATAATAATGAGTTTTGAATATCTTCATGTAACAGAGTGCCTACCCTCATCTTTCTCATTGAGGCATTATTTGCCAGATTAGTTGGTTTAACTTTATCTACAGATTGAAAATAAAGTTTACGGGAGCACATTCCTGTACCACTTGCATGGTAGAAATGTTCCCTGCCTACATATCTTTCATTGGTATTTTTTTGGTTTTCTTTTCTTAAGAAGTGGGCATAAACCCCACCTATCTTATGTGTGATGTTCAACAGTTTCCTCCTCCAAGACATGACTTAGTTTGTCATTGCCAGCTAATCTAATAAGTTTAGAAAAAGCTTCATTGAGGTTACTGTAGCCTGTCATAGCAGTCCATCTCTTGAACCGCTTCCAGTCAGTTTCTGGTATATTTGTAATTAAATACGATTTGAATTTACGTTGTTTCATTGATTCTTCCCTTTATATTGATAGTTAATTTAGTAAGATTTAGACTTAATAACAAAATGGTTTTTTATGGATTTGAAAATAAATTTATCTCCAATAAAAACAATGATTTAATCACTAAGTAATACTAAGTATTCTCTGTATCTTGTCTTGCTCTTTCGTCAAGTATATCCTGTCTAGCCATCACCATTGCAAATGCTAAATCATAGCAGGCAGTAGCAACAGCTTTACATTCCTCATCTCTTGAGCCATAAGACACACCCTCCCTGACATAGCCAGAGAGAGCATATCCTGCGAACATATCAAGCAGTTCTATAGTTGATTTTTCCATAACTATACCGCTGTGATTTCCCACGTACCAATGACGGGTCGTCTTCCATTAACAGCTTTCTTTAATAGATGTGCTGGGCATTTCAATGAAATAAGAGCTTTTATTCTATGAGCAGTTCCAACATTTATCATCCAATCAAGAACTTTAGCCTTTGTTTTCATAGAGTCATCACCGACTACTCGACAGTATTCTTTTACACCAATCATATAGGAAGTTGGACTTTTCTTCTTGTTACGTATTGTATTAAGAAAATTCATCCCATTACCAAGCTGAACGGAATCTCCAACATCTATTAACTCAAGACATGTTTTTTCAAATGATGAATCTACTGTACCACCATTTAGAAAGGTGTATAGCTTTTGTGAACCAGAGTATGAAACGGAAGTAGTATTTAAATGTCTAAATAATATATTCCGTTCTTCTTCTGTTAAGCCATCATAACGATATGCGGTTACAGTAGTAACTCCATTTAATCGTGCAGACTCTACCCTTCTATGTCCGTTGATAAGTGTCATTGTATTTCCACAGAAATGTATTACATCTAAAACACCAAGCTCTCTTACACCCTTCTTTAATGTTAAAAAAGCAGGATTAGTTGCTGTTCTTTCTGGAGGATTTACTGGGTTCGGATTTAAATCAGATATTTCTATATCCACTAAAATACGATTCCCTATTTTCTCTGCAAGACTTTTAGAAAATATTGCAGTTGTCCTTCTTCTTTTAGTTACTGTACTCATCATGTCTCCTTTTTTGTTTTTTGTTTATTCTACATGATATTCATTACCACGTATTTTTAAGCTCTCTAAGGTCATTAAATTGATAAACCTATATCCACCCTTATGGATGTCAAAAACCGTCATTAAGCCTATGTCTTGGGGCTTAAACTTCAATCCTACACCCTTAACACCCTTCTTAACATTAAGCCTACAGGTCATTAATCTTTTTTCTCCATTTTTCTTTGTAAATACAGCCGAAAAGAATTTACCATTAGTTTTATAGATATATTTCTTAGCTGTATCTCTACTTATTGTCTTCATCATCTTCTCCTGTATTTTTTATTATTGGAAATTCAAATTGTAGACGGACAGAATCTTCCCTATTGTATACTGGGTATATTCGTACATATGTACCCCGCTCAATATCATTTGCTTTTAAGAAATGGTCAGGAAGAGTTATCCTTCCTCTTTCATCTATCTTTAGTTTAGTAAGGGCTATCATATTCATCCTCCTCATCTAAAGGTTCTGCATGTTCTCCGCATCCACTACATATATCACAATCTGGCCATCCAGGGTAACTGAATGGTGCTGTGCAACAATTACTATATATCATATTATTCTCCTAAGTTGCAGGGGTGAGCGAAAGGTGTAGGCTGAAAGAACCTACTGTCACGAGCAGCGACAAACCCACCCCTGTATATTATTGTTTAATAGCTAAACATGAATGCGAATACAAAATACCATAAGAGTATACACCCTGCAAGTATCCCCATCCACACCATGAACTGTCCTATGTATCCACCAAGAACTATAAGTCTGCTCATTATTTCATATTTATCTAACATATTCTAAACCCTCCGCTATTAAGACAGAAGTTTGCAAACTGACGTACATTTTCTTCACTAAATGGATATGACTTCGCCCAATCATCTGTCTTACCTGTTCCATCACATCCATTACACTCTCTATCTCCAGCACCAGTTTTAGGTGGTTCTTGTCTTTTTCCTGTGGCATCACATATATCACAATCTACCTGTTCTAATGAGGCAAGCTCCTTTTTATACATTGACTCATAAGCTTTAACTTGGTCAGTCTTAATGAGCTTGTGTAACTTCTTTGCTATCTTAACTGCTTTTGTCTTACTTATCTTATGGCCATCATTATATGAGCCACTTTCCATGTCTTTCTCTGTGAGAATATTATCACATGCTCCAGTTACAAAATGCCATAAAGGTCTCCACCACCATACATTATTTCTAAAGTATGTGCCACAGTTCTCTTCTTGCCAGTCATGATATTTCTCCCAATCCTTATCCGTTCTCTCTGGAAAGGGAGGTAGCTTTGGTTCTGGACTACTTACATTTGGATTCATCCCTGATAAATCAAATCCCATTATTTGTCTCCTTTCTTGTCATTGTCATTAAATAGTTCATCAAATTCTCCTGTTTCTCTTTTGTCCTTCATTCTAAGCTGATGTATATGTTCATCCCATTGCATAAGTATCTGCCTAACAAAGTCTATCCTCAATTCTCTGTGCATTGTTATCTTATTGTCTTCAGATATAGATGCAACAGTCATATCAGAACTTTCACCACCAAGTGTAAATGGTACAAGTACATTATGTCTTTTCATTACGTCATCATAATCAAAGTGTATCATGTTTCCCCTTTCTTATTTATTTATGTCTATTATTATTTCTGCTATCATTACTATTATGAAACCGAAGCATATAATCTCCAGCATCATGTATTCTCCATTGCTGTAAAGCTCTCACCAACAAGCTTCCCAAGCAATGTACTTCTACGCTTAAGTCCAGAGCCACTTGTCTGCCATACTAAGAATATATCTCCCAGCTCTTCATCAAAGTGTCCCTCTACTTTTATTCCAGAGTTCCATCCACAAGTATGACTTGATATACCTGTAGTTTTATGCCCTAATCTTGATACAGAACCTCTATTGCCCTGTATCTCAGCTTTAAACTGTGCCATTTTGTCATTCTCCTTTCTTTATTGTTTTTTCTGTTAAGTCAAAGTTCCTTAGAAAGAACTCTGCACACTCTATCCATCCTTTATTAACAAGTCTGCCTGGGTCATTTGGATTAACACCAAATTCCTTATACTGCTTCTCATATTCTTTGCAATGCTGTAGTATATTCTTTAATTCACCCATATTAATACCTCTCTTCTTCTGGCCAAATGTGTTCGCCATGCATACAGTTCTATGTGGTTTGGATTAGTTATTACCATTTTCTTCTCCTTTTTACTATTTTATCTATATCCCAGCCATATTCTCGCAGTTTAGCTATTCCACCTTTAGTTCGTGACTGTATCTTGTTTTCCTTCCAGTTAAGGTTTACACATACAATCTCTCCTTTTGGTGTACTGATATAAACTGTCATCATACATGCTCCCCTCTGTTTAGTCTATCCCATACATCTTTAGCCTTCATTGGTTCAAACAGAGTATCACGTTCAATACCAAGTCCAAATGGTAGTTTAATACTCTCCAGTTCACTTATTGTAAATGAACCCATCTCTATAGCAAACAGATTAACTATACCCCAAGCATAATCACTACCTGGCTCAGTATTCATTAGATACCAAGTACCTTTACCAGCTGGGTTAAAGTATTTAGCTACTACCTTTTGCTCCATATCAGAGCCTTGCTCATACTGTTTCTCTGCTTGTTTTTGTATTGCTTTAGTCATTAGTTTCATTTTGCTTCCCTTTCTTTTTTTTGTTTAGTGTGTACTCTCCTGTCTTTCTGTTGAATTTAATTATGTTCATTTTAAATAAATCAGCAGTTAAAGCATTTAAGCTTGTATGAGCTGTCATATGCATAGAATTAGTGCATTCCCATAAGTTGCTGAATTCATTATTTTCTTTATTTATATCTATATGATGGACAGCTTCTTTTGGCCAGTTTCCAGTTTCTTGGAAAATTGTCCAATGATGTGCCCAGACAACATGATGAGGTCTTCCATAGTTTTTATCTTTAAAATACAGATGTCCTCCACTACTTTTTCTAAGATTTAAAGGAGAACTAAATCTTCCTTCTTTCTTCTTAAGAACTGTAAGGCATTTTTTATCACAAGTTTTATGTTTAGCCCTGTGCCAACAATATTTTCTCCTAAAATAAGGTTCTCCGCAACAGTCACAATGATGTATTACCCATCTTGTTTCACCACTGTCTCTATAATCAGTTAGTCTTGTTTTAAGAAAAAATGAACCATCAAATTTATCTATTATAGGTTCAACAGCCTTATCTACACCCTCTTTAATAGTCATCTTTATTCCCTTTCTGTTCTGTTTGTTATTAGTTACTTTCACAGACATAGCATCCATCGTGATGATATGCTGCAACTTCTCCATCTTCATTAATAAATAATAAAACAGAGAAAGTATGTTTTCCTTTGCATTCTTTACAATCCTGTAAGATAGCATCAGCTGTAACTTTAGTGTAGTCTATTTCACTCATTGTTACTCCCTTTCTGTTATTAAATCTGTGCAAGGGCAAGAATTGTTTAGCCTGCCCCTGCACTTGTATAACACACAGCCCTTAAATAAATAACTGTGTGCGTTCCTCCATCACTCGGAGATAGATAACGAGTGTTAAACCAGAGGATTATCCTTTACTACTTGTTCTGCTGTCATTTACTCGTCTTCAGACTCGAATACTTGCCCTATCTTTATATTAGGGCTGATTTGAGTCCATATACTATCATGGAATGACACACCATATACAGCCTCTATTGCAGTTAGTACATTTTTACAATCTCCATCTAAATCTTCAGCGTGTCCCCAGTTATCATTTACTGATGGGTCATCTCCAAATGGACACCACATTAACCATGCTATATCATCATTGAGGTACTGGTCAAACCATACACTCCAATAGGATGCTGTTGCCTGGTCAGGTATCATTGTCTTTTGTAGGTGTACCCAATTATCGGGCAGTGTCACTTTCTTTGTTATTGGTGAAGCAGGCATTATGCATCTCCTTTCATTTTTATTCCATACTGTATGAACCTTGCAGGTAATACTACCTCATTGTCACATGTATAACAACATTGTCCACTTGCTACAGGCTCGGCATTACATCCACCTTCCC
>Ga0209128_1002633_pt1 | contig 11502 bp, 3 predicted proteins | sample ETNvirnome_6_100_FD_184072 | JGI IMG/M metagenome (GOLD analysis project Ga0209128, IMG submission 184072) | Marine viral communities from the Pacific Ocean - ETNP_6_100 (SPAdes) (version 2) | ecosystem: Environmental > Aquatic > Marine > Oceanic | place: Pacific Ocean | collected 2013-06-19 | reverse complement strand
GAGGAAGAGAGGTTGCTGGGCGTTAGCTTTACCGGAGTGTTTGATTGCCCTGTGGTCTTGAATGCCACACCCACTCAGCTTGAGGCATGGAGAGGGTCGGCTATTACCATGAATCATATCTGGGCCAAGAAGATGGGTATTAACCCCTCTGCTGCCATCACCTGTATAAAACCGTCTGGCACTGTCAGTCAGCTTACAGGGGTATCCGGATCGGGTCTACATCCTTCGTACTCCAAGCACTACATCAGACGCATCAGACAGGACAGAAAAGACCCTCTGAATCAAGCCCTGATTGACGCAGGGGTCCGTTATGAGGATGACCCATACAACAAGGAGGCTATAGTCTTCTCGTTCCCTATGAAGGCTCCTGCGAGGTCACGCACCAGACACGAGGTGACTGCTCTACAGCATCTTGAGATATGGAAGAAGTTCGCTCTCCACTGGTGTGAGCATAAGCCCAGCGTCACGATCTATGTAGGTGAGGACGAGTGGCTAGCGGTTGGTGCTTGGTGCTACAAGAACTTTGATATAGTCAGTGGCGTAAGCTTCCTACCAAGGGCAGACGACAGCCACAGCTACGAGGTTGCTCCTTACGAGGAGATAACCAAAGAAGAGTACTCCACGTTTCCCAGAACGAAACCCATCGACTGGGAATCAGTAGTGGAAGATGATGACAACACGGTTGGAAGTCAGGAACTGGCTTGTACCGGGGATAAGTGTGAAATATTATGAAAGATTTATATACAGTAGAACAAACCGCCGATCTTTTGAGCGTATCCACAAAAACAATCAGGAGGCTTATCAAATCTGGCGATATTCCTCACGTTAGAATTGGGAGGGCCGTGCGTCTTAAAACTCAAGAAATTGAGGATTGGGTTGAGAAAAACACTCACTATAGTGATACCATGCATCTTGCTTGCCCTAATTATCCCAACTGTGATACAGAGGGATGTGGAGAGTTCTAATATGAACCTAATGATTATCCCGGATGCTCACGCGCATCCCGATTACAACAATGAAAGGTTCAGGGCGGTAGGTCGGTTACTCATGGAGGAGCAGCCTGAGTGCGTTGTTTGCTTGGGTGACCTAGCTGATCTACCGTCCCTGTCCTCTTATGACAGGGGGACAAAGGGGTTCGAGGGGAGGAGGTATAAGAAAGACATTCAATCGGCTGTCGAGGCCCAAGAACTATTGTTCGAGGAGATGAACCGATTCAACGCTAGAAAAAGAAGGAACGGCAAGAAACAATATAGGCCACGCTTAGTGATGTGCTTAGGCAACCATGAGGATAGGATTACCAGAGCCACCAATTCACAAGCTGAGTTAGATGGGGCAATAGGTATCCCAGATTTGCAGTACGAAGGGTTCGGGTGGGATGTTATTCCCTTCAAGAAATGCGTCACCATAGAAGGAATTGCCTTCTCGCATTATTTCACCACAGGAATTTCTGGGCGACCAATCTCTAGTACCCATATCGGGCATACACTGGTCACTAAGCTTCATTGTTCTGCCGTCCAAGGTCATTCACATTTATATAATCACGCAGAACATACCAGACCTGACGGGCAAAAGATATTTGGTTTGTCTGCGGGTTGTTTCTCTCATCCTGATTACTCCGAAAGTTGGTGCATGGATACTGAACATCAGTGGTGGAGAGGGATTGTAATTCTGGAGGATTTAGATGGGGAAGGTTACTACGATGGAGTGAGGACTGTAACCCTGAGAAAGATCATGAAGAAATATTCGTAATACTTTTCACACATCCTCTGGGAAAGGCTGTGATCCCAGACCAAGCACCCTTCTCATCTTTGGTGTGGGCAACCTTAACCACATCTTTATCCTTCTGAATTAAATATCCTACGGTTGTTATAACAGGCGGATTAACGTCGTCAGGCTTCTCCCATCCTGATGTGCCTAGAATGTCCCTCCATTCGACCGTTACCAGCCGAGGATTTTTCACGCTGCTTTCCTAAAGGGAAACCTCAGATTCCTATCCATCCTTTCCCGGAAAAGACCGTTGAACTTTTTCTTTATCGCTAGAATCCTTATGTCAATCTTGCGCATCATTTCTTCTTTTCTGGGTCGAAGCAACTTACTCCTTTCATACTTGCGTTTGAGTTTATATAGCTTGGTGATTTCCCCATTTACCTTTCTCAAGGTATTGACGAGCAACGCTAGTTTGTAATGCTTGCTCCTCTTGAATGATTTCCATTCCTCGCTCTTCGGTCCGAAGTCTCTATAGATTCCTTCAGCAAACATTTTAGCTGCTCCCACCTCTTCTTTGAAAGCGTTGAATTCTGTATTAGCGTCCCACTTGTCTCGCAGCTGGGGTGTATCCCAGAACCGTCTGATGACAGGAATCTTATTCCATTGTATCTCTCCTGTAACTTTCTCTCTAGGAAGAAATTGACCACTAGCCTGCATGCGCCAAGGGTTGAGAAAACTAGTGGCTCTACCCAGAAAATTACCAACGCCACCAGTAGCTGTCCTATACATGTAATCTAAAATTGGCGGGTCTATACTGATAAACCCTTCTTCATATTTTGTCCCGAGCCGTGCCTTCTCTCCACCGGGGAGCCATGTGTACATCCCACTAGAAAGCCTGTTCAACCAGTCAGCAACAAATTTAGATGGAGCACTCGTACTACTCCATGACCTATAGGCTGGAGGCTCGGCAGCTGTTCCTGCGTAAGGCTGTTTATATATTGGGTTGCCAGCCCAGTTTTCATTAAGAGCTATATCGGCAATCGGATCAAAGATTGTAGGTGAGGCCGACTTAAGCAATGTATTGAGAGTATCATCACTGTGTGCAATATCCAGAGGTGAGAAAGATTCTGCTATAGAGCTAATAAGATGAATCGTAGCCTCCCAAGGATTTATCTGCCCCATAGCCAGTGCCACCGCGGTGTCCGCAAAAACATTGGGAATATTGGAACCATAACCAAGTGGTATCTTGGCAAAGTTATTCGCGCCCGGAATCCATATAAACATCTGTCTCGATCTTTGCCCCATGTCTATTTGTGCGTAACGATTCTTGCCGTCTTCATCTTCCCCGCTCATTAGATAATTATAGACACTGAGAGCCATTTGCGCCCCCATGACGTATTTTAAGAATTTCCTTAATCGTCTTGATTTATTGAAAGCCCGAAGAAACGTCGCTCCACCTGCTGTCCCTGCATTAAAGAATAAATACCATGCATTAAAGATCGGGGTTAACTCGCCCTTCATTGTAAAATTAACGGTAAGGTTTCGAGCAGCTTCAACACCTAATTGAATAGCCTCTATCTCGGTCAGACCATTCTTCATGGCAACCCGTTTGATCTCTATGTAGGTGGCTAATCTCATGGCGTTCTCTACAGAGGCATTGATATCACTCACAAGGTTACCCATGAACCTTATTCCATCAAGGTATCCCTTGCGGTCCCCTTTTTTAACTATATCACCAATCTTGTTTTCAAGGTCTCTAGCATTCTTAAAAGCATAGAAATCAATGCGCCCACCATTGTCAGTGAACTCTTTAGCTGCTGCTGAACCAACAGTATCACTCTTTCCTGTTCTTATATATCGGTACATCCCAGCTATTGTTTTAGGTAGATTCTTCGTGGCGCCTAATGCAATTTCTTTTGCTTGGTTCGCTTCAATGCCCTTCTTAATTTCAGACAAAGCAATGATATTCATTACGGCAAACTGATAATCCTTAGCAAAGTTTGTTACAATGAAGGGGGGAGACCAAGCTGTATGCATCATTCCAAAAATTCTGTTTATCATGCCAACCCATCTTGTAATGTTACCGGGGACGCGATAATGAGTTTTGTTTAAGGCTCTCCCTATATTTTTATCCTTGACGAGAATATGCCACTGCTCTCCATTCTGTTTGAAGGAGATAACATGTTGAGGGTCTGATTGCTGTGGGAGTGCGAGGTCCAAGAACAACTCTGACGTTTCCGGGTCTCTTCCTTGGAAAAACTTTTTATCTTCAGCGGAGATTATCATCATATAGTCACCAAGAAGATGCTCATTCTCCATAACCATTCTGGCAAAAGCTTGGTCTACCTTGTTCTTTTCTGCCCTGTCTATGGTTACATTAACCTTATGGAATGCCCATGCCCACGGACTTTCGGCAGGACTTCTTCTGCCCATCCGTCTCCTTTCTTCAACCCCTCGTATTCCAAACCCGACTCCACGGGGAGTGTCTCCGAAAAAGGCCCATGTTCGCTCCTCATTATCCCCTTTCAGCGGGACATAAGTGCTAGCATATAGCTGTCGCTTTGGCTTTGCTTCTACCCACCCTACGACCTTTCCTTTTTTAATGGTGGGATTGTAGTACCTCTGTCCGAGCCATTGCTTTATCTGCCACTCTGGAACTAAGCCTTCATCCCGTAAAATATTTAACCGATAGTCTAGGCCGTTGTAAACATATTGGGCAGCCTTCTGGATGTTCTTCATCCCTTCTACGCCATACTTCTCCCGCAAGTCTTTCATTACCTGTTCCGCGGACTGCTTGTCCACGGGACGACCAGCAAGTAAATAAGGTCTTGCCAACCTCTCAGCTTCAGTGCTGAAGATGCCAGCTGGTGGAGGTACGTTTGTTTTCTTCCTCCATCCCGGCCTCTCGTCATTAACCGAAGGAGCATGCGCTGCGTACAGATAATTTCCAAAATCTTCCATATCAATGTTGTGTTTCTTCGCAAACGCTATCATTGGTTCAATGAAATCTCTTCTGAAATCATTCCTCTTAGCGACAGTCTTGTTCTGATAATCACCTTCAGCTTCGGATGGTTTTCTGGTTATCTTCCCGCCTCTGGTTGCCTCCAAGAAACTCTCATAGTCCTTTATCGTTCCAAAGTAATGGACAATGGCTCGGTAAAGTTGCGTACCCGGTTCTATGCGGAAGCGTTCTCCACGCCTGCTTCCCAACCCACGGATCGATAGCTGTGATTCCTTCTTCCACGCTTTTCCTCCCCATACCATCTTGAAAAGACTACCCAACCCTCTCCTTGGTTCAACAAAATCTCTAGCTGCTTCTGGCATAACTTGATTCCCATCACCGAGAATATTGCGCGCTGCAGTTTCATCTGGGTCAGCAAGGGGAGGGCCGAAGTCAGCATCGGTCTGGTAGAGAGGCATGTCAAGGAAGTTAGCTATGTAGACATTCTTCTTCCCATCCGCTCCGTTGATAGTTTTTACATGAGAGTCAAAAGAGGAACGAATAAGAACCATCACCTGCCAGCCTTTCAGCTCAGATGTGAACAGAATCTTTAACCTGTGCAAGCCCTGCGCAACGTAATGGAGTAGCGTTCTCCAGAAGGTGTTGTCGCTTGGGGTGTTCTCCTCCGCATAGTAGGCCATCGTCTCTTCTAGGACGAGCCAATTATTAGCGTCTGGGTGCGTCCTGCGCACAGCCTCACGAGCAGTGAGGTAAGCCTTGCGTACACCAGCGTCAGAGATAGCTAGCTTGGCAATCTCCCCAAGAAGCGACATGTATGCCTTGTCTCCAAAGATAGCCCTGAATCCATGTGCCCCTATCTCATGCATCATCACAGGGATAACCCTGTCTTCCTCTATATTCTCCGCGACCAGACTAACCTTATGGTTAAAGGCTACGGCCCGGACTCTCTGATCTGAGCTAAGGTTGGGCGGAAGGTCTCCCTGAGTATCGTATATATTAACAATGTTAAATATTCCGGGACCAAACGTCATCATGAGTTTGTTGAAGAGACGCCTTGAAGTCGTTCCTTTTACGGTATGGGGAGCGGTGTAGTATTGAGGGAAACCGCCTTCAGTGTAGAGGCTGTTCTTTGGTCCGTCTTCGGGATCATAGGTCGGGTCTTCATAGAATGCGGTGTCGCTGAAAACAAGAGGTTGTTCCCCGGCAGCTTCAGCTGCACTCTGTCGACGCGCTCTTTCTACGTCTATCGCTTGTAGTTGTTCTGGAGTTAATCTTTCTTGATTTTCTAAATCTACTGAAGTACCAACCCAACCAGCGACAGCTCGTCCCGTTGCTATAGGGCCACGCTCATTAACAGTTCTAAAAAACTCTTCATCATCTAATGCCTTTTTCAGGTCTCTTCCGGGTTTTTCCTTCAGCCACTCTTCAAATGTCTCCTTTCCCTCCTTCGACTCTAATATGTTTTTAACCCACTCCCTCTCAGTCTGCATAGCAAATTGTTGCCTAGATAACCCTGCTGGCAAGAAAATCAGCTGATCAGTTCCCGGCAGTATTCCCCATACACGACCTTGGGCAGCTTGGGTGGGCCATTGGCGACCTCCCTCTACAGCAGCCTTTGAAGCCTCGTCCCTTAGCCAAACCCCGACAAGCTTATTATCGTAGAATGCACCACCACCGTATTTATCTAGGGCTCTCTGAAGCGCGGCGCTAGAACCTTCTTCATCTGCGCGAGGGCCAAAGCGCTCCACGATTCCCAGCTGGTTATAAGTGACTGGAAGGTAAGCCTCGTAATACGCTACATTGTCGATAAGGAACTCTTCAATCGTTACTCCATATTCATTCTGCCATCTTCTAACTGGGGCGACATCAAGCTGATCAGACAGCTGTTCTTTTGTTACACCCTCTGGAAGTAACCCTTCAGCAAGCCCGAAGTGTCGCTCTATCTCTTCTCTAGCATCTTTTAACGTGCTAACTGTATCATGCCACTCCCATCCCTCAGGAGACGCCATTGCGGCATGAAACTTATCCTGCAGCCAAGCGCCCGTTTCAGGATGTTGATATTCCTCAGCATCTTTGATGAATTCATATATTTTCCACTCACCACGTGAAGTAGACTCTTCGTCTACCTGATGTTCTATTTTTAATGCACGACCAAGTATAAAGGCCTCATACAACCCTGCTCTAACTTTCTTTACCTCTAAGGGTCCAAAGTAAGCTTCTGTAGGTCGCTCTTCCGCGGGGGTGACAACACGCTGTTGTTCCCAAGGCTCAACTTCATACCTACCCGTCTCCTCGTTATACTCTACAACTTGTTTTCTTGTTGTAACGTAATCAACCTTATCGGGAGTGGGGGCTATCTCTTGAGGGATCATAGACCATCTTTCTATAACATCTGTAACTTCCTCCCCTACATTCTTTATCTTCTTTACTGCATCCATGACGGATTTAGAGTTAGGAGATTTGGGAGATATGTTAGAGACATGGGTTCTTATAACCACTTCATCTGTGATTACATCCCGGAGTTCCACCATCACGCCACCCTTGGAAATCTCGAACACATGCTCTTGACCTTTAGGCATGAACCCTTCTTTCAGAATCTCAAGCCTCGGCTTGCCATTGTGTTCAGCTACAACAAAACTCTTTTTTCCATGAAGGTCTTTCTTTTCTCTGAGAACGTCCTTCCTCAGCCTTACATAATGACCCACATCAACATCTCTAGCGGTCAGGGAATCTCCAATGGTTCTCTTTCTTGGTTCCTTGTCTACAAGAGGAGCGAGCGCTCTTTCATGCACCTCCCGCATCCTGTTTATTTCCCAAATTTCTTCAGCGGTCTTAGCTCTAGCAGGGGCATTAACAACCAAAGTCAATCCCGGCTCTCCTTTTGCTGAAATCTCCGCTGGGAAAGTTGTTTCTAGAGAAGTGGTCATTCCCCTCACAACAGGAAATCGGACGGCTTCTAGTTCGTCAGCTTTATATGATACAGCTGGGCGATCTTCAAGCCAAATATTTCCATCGTCATCTATTCTTTCCACCTTCCGGGCAGTTGTCCTATATGGCGCACGATAAGTCTGACCTGGCTTCAACGGTCCAGTTTGGATTATTCCGGGTTCTACCTGTGCTTTTATAACAACAGCAGTGCCGACCTCAATTGTTTTCGGCTGGATGTAATAAGAAATCCCATCCTGAACCTGTAGTTCTGGATCGCTCATCCTCTGGAGGAAGCTACTTTCATCCTCTCTGCCATGAATGATATTAGACACCAACGCATTCGCTAAATATGACTGAGTTAATGGAGTCTTGTAAGGATCAATAATATCTGAGGCTTTTGTATCTAAGGTATAGATATCATCCTTAGTAAAATAATGAACCTTCCCATCATTATCGGTGAATTCTATTCTTTCGTTTTCGACCCTGCTCCATGCCTCTAGAGGTCTGGTGCTTACCTCTCCTTCCTGCGCCTCTGGAAGAAGCAAGTACTGACCGGAGTCATCTATCTTTCTAGTCTGGGGGTCTTTTAAAGGATTGTATCTGAACATCGCGGGAATGTATCCGGTGATGCGTCCTTTTAAACGCTTGCCCCCTAAGAAAGCTGCTGGATTCCTCCAGAACCTTTCCTTATCCTCTTGGGTAAACGAGAGCCTGTCTGTAGCCCATCTCCCGCCTTGAGACCTAAGCATAACTTCGATCTCTTCGGATTGATGTGTCCAACCTTCTTTGAATTTATTCTGCTCTTCTGTGGAGAGCTGTGAAAAAGCTTCCGCAAACTGCTGTTCCTTTCCCTTTTTGGGAAGCATCCCGGCCCGGTCTCTAGTCCTGTCCTTGAATAACCAACCTCCTAGTTTTCCATTATAGGACATGAAATCCTTAATGGCCTCAGGTATTTCTTCTTCCTTCCCAACCCAAATCCTTTCCAGTTGAGGGGGGCGACCATAGCCTAATGCTCCACCTTCTGTTCTTCTGAGCTTCTCCTCAAACTTGATAGCGTGATCAGGGGCATCCCTCAATACAGGCTCTGCGAGTAATGCGCTCGTGCCATCAGTCTGAACCTCTCCCATCAACTGGGCTACGGAAGCACCAAGCTGAGACATAGGAACCTCATAAGTCTTTCCTTTCAGGTCTGTATAACGCAAGAATCCTTGTAGGGGAATATTGTATTTAATGAATATCTTTACAAGTTCTTCTTTAGGAACTCGTGCCCATTTTCTCTGGTCGCTTCTACTTCCCGGAGTGATATCATACTTAACCTTTAGATGATCCAGATCAGCCATAATCATCTTGGTTAATTCTTCATCAAACTCCTGAACCCCTATGAGTTCATCCTTCGCGTTATAGGCTTGCATCAATCCGGTTTTTTGACTCTTGGTTTTTCTGACAACAATCTTCGATTCTTTCTTCAGGAGTCTGCCTAACTTTTGCCCTTCTGTGGGGGGAGCCCTTTCTTCAAAATCTTGGCGTACCGTGACTGATTTAGGCTTTAATACATAGCGCCCACTCTCTGATACAGCAATCGGTCTTAAGTCTTTCCACGCTTGTGTAACCTCTCCCTTTTTATTCTTTTCAGAAACATCATCCCTTTTAGCTAGTCTTTCCTGTATCTTGTTCTTAAGATTAAGTGACCACTCGGGCTCTTTATAAGCCCTTTCTAACTCTTTCTTTATATCTGCCACAAGTTCTTTAGAGGTGCGCTGTTGGGCATCCCATTCCAGAACCTTATCACTAGAAGTGTCAACTAGGGTAAACAAGGGAAGCTGGTTATCAGGCTTTCTCTTTTTGTTTCTCTCCTGAAGGCGATGGTTCAGAGCCTTTAGCCCGAATGCTTGAAAAAGAAATCCTCCAATATTAGACGTCTTGTAGTAGCCATTTATATAATGAACGATCTGCCCGGCTTCTCTATTGATAGACTCGCTGCCTTTCTCCCTCCAGTAGTCCTTGTACCATAGCTGAGAGTCCTCCTCCGAGGTTGCTTCTGGGACGGTTTCTACGTCCGGGGCAACAGGGTCAGTAAGCCACTGAGTGCTTATGAAATAAGGAACTCCGGAAACTCTCTCGCCATGTCTTGGACCGCGTTCTCCCTCTTCTCCAGTTTTAGGATCAATTGGCTTCCCATAAGCGAAATGTAATGGGCCAAGAGTCTGACCTTTCCCTTCTTCCCAAATAATAGGATCATACCATTCAAATTCTTCCTTAAGCCTTCTTAAATAGTCTCCAGCCTCTTGCGCCACCTTAGAGTGCTTGCCATATTCTTTTATAGCCTTATCTAAGTCTGCTTGAGCACCCAAAACAAGTGCGTCTGCATTAGCACCCCAACCCTGAAAGAATTGTAATGCTGTTTGCTCTACTAGCTCCCCCTCTTCTCCGGGGAAGAGTCTAGTCGGTACATATAAATCTTCTTTGCTTTTCTCTCTTTTCTCAAGCTGAATCGGTCGTGTTCTTTCACCCTTTAAAAGTCTCTCGGCATGTTTAGACCTGCGGAGAATTCTTCCTAAAATCTTACGGAGAACCTCTTCTTCAACAACCCCTCTGGGTCCATGAATTATTCCTTCCGCATCTATTTCATACTCGGCTAATAGTTCGCGAACTGCTGTATCTCTCCACCATTCGCCTTCAATGTTCCTGCGCATTGCTGCGACAATAGGAGCGAACTGCCCTTCATCCACTCTGGATAGACGCTCCAGTTCTCTGGCAGTGACCGGACGCTTCCCTTCTATACGGCGAAGTTCCTTTATAGCCTCTTCTTCAGTTAGCCCTTCTTTACCAAACCTAACCTTGGCGTCGTCTAGGAGAGTCCTAAAGTCTTCTTCACCAACCTCCTCTGCTGTCTTCCACTCTCCGGTCTCCTTCTCCATCGTATCCCGGATCAGTTCAGCTGTGTCCTCTTCGCCCTGAACAACTCTTTTAGCTTCCTCTTGGGCTAAATCAGCTGCTTGTTTCTCGGCAGCGACAGCCTCAGCGTCAACCTCTTCAATCTTCTCGGCTTCAACTGCTTCTTCCCGCTCAACACCAGCGAATTCATAAGCAGCATCTACGAGATCATCTGTCTTGGCGCCCCATCCCCTCTCAAGTTTGAGATCAGTCTTAGCATTAATGCCTATCGCTTTAAGTTCTGCAGCCAGTCTATCCTTAACACGTGCTGACTCGAAATCAAATCCCTCAAGAATGGCAGCAACCTGTGCCTTTAATGGGGTAAGTCTAGCTTCTTCTTCCCTTGTCGCTTCCTCTTTTTCGGCCTGTTTCCTTTCCTCACCTTCTAATGCTCTCCTTTGTTCTATTCCTTGCGTATACAAACCAATAAGCGCTTTAGCTTCTTTAGCGAATGGCCCAACCGCTATTGTTTCTTGCACCCTCGCATGCAACCCTGCTAATTCAGAATCAGCTGCTTCTATACGTTCTCTGTAATTTTCATCTAGGCCAGCGAAAACCTGTCTTGGTCTTGCCCTTTTTATAGATTCCTGAATTTGAGGTATGGTCTGCCCGTCTAGAGTAACACCTTCTCCCCCTTCATTTAAATCCTGAACAGCAGATTCTAAAGCCACGACATCAAGTTTTAGTCTTTCAAAGTCCAGCTGATCTCGTGCTGCACTCTCAGCTTCCGGGCCTTCCATTGCAGCTTTTCGTAAATCTTTATTAAGCTTGTCTACTAGTGTCGCCTGTTCCAGATAAGCTTCATCTAGAGCCGTTAGTTCTGTTGGGTCTATCATCTCCGCTGTTCCAGCTAACGGAAGCACTGGCATGCCGGGACGACCCCTTACTTGTGGTACTCGTCTACGTGGCTCAACTTTCTCCCCTTTAGGACGAGTAATAGGCAACAGCCTCTGACGTTGTAACCATACAGG
>Ga0209128_1002631_pt1 | contig 11513 bp, 9 predicted proteins | sample ETNvirnome_6_100_FD_184072 | JGI IMG/M metagenome (GOLD analysis project Ga0209128, IMG submission 184072) | Marine viral communities from the Pacific Ocean - ETNP_6_100 (SPAdes) (version 2) | ecosystem: Environmental > Aquatic > Marine > Oceanic | place: Pacific Ocean | collected 2013-06-19 | reverse complement strand
ATCTAGCTGGCCGCCCGAGCCCACTGCCCGCACGAGATACTGAGGAGTAGTAGTCATTAGTTAACCCCCGGAAAATAGATGCGGTTGTTGCTGGAAAGACGCCTCTTGATACCGTGAGTCCGTATCTCGTTGAGTACCTTGCCGATCTCTTTCTTCTGCTTCGCTGTCGGGGCCGGGAGATGCTCCTCTTGGTTGAGGGAATCTATCCAGGTCTCGACCTCCTTGCCAGCCAAATCCTCTATCTCGGAATGGGTAGCATCAGCATCGGCGGTTATCCAGATTTCCTTCTGCTTGCCCTTGTACTTGAACGTGAACTTGTAGATGTTAGCCTGTGGTCGATTGCCAAGCTCACCCCGCATCTCAGGGGGAGATACCGTGGCAGTGGCGTCGTGACTTACACCTTCGGGAGTCCAAAGATTTCCGCTAACCACCTGTCACCTCTAAGTCACATCCCACCGGGGCAACCCTGTTACGGATCGGCCCCAGTGGGATCTGAAGTTTAGTCTCTATGCTCTAGTACAGGTTCATCAACATTACGGTGTGATACTCATCGTTCACACCTGCTTTACCATGTGTCCTAGCAAGAGCAGGAGTCGTGTCTGCCCCAACGGCAAGTAACGAACCTGCGTGGTTAGAGCTAGCACCAACGAGTGTGCCAACGGCAGGCGTTCCGTCTATGGCAGCTACGCCCATGCCTGCAACCTGAACCCACCCAAAGTAGTTCGCAGCAATCTGACAAGCTGCCAGGCCTACAAAACGCCCCGCTACGGCAGCAGGAGCTACTACAATATCCTTGTAAGGACTCTTGATTAGACCCGCAGTCTCTGTACCGTTAGTAACCGCAATAACTGTCTTATCGGGCTCATCAAGAGTCAGAGCCAACGTAGCAGCACTGTCCGCCTGGGGGTGACTCTTAATCTTGTAAAATACCCTTGACCCCGCTGTTGAAAGCGTCGGTTGGTTGAAGAACAGATACCCCTCTGCATAGAGATTCTTTGCAGCAGCGGTTGCACCAAGCGTGACGGTGACTGAACTGGCACCAGCAGCCGTTGTCGCTACCGCTAGATCTTCATCATGATTACCAGCAGGAGCCTCGCTTGCTACAATCATTCCTTCTTCAATGGCAGTACCGCCATTTTCTACATATCTGTACTTTCTGCCATCTGCAAACGCCATCTCAGCCCCAAGGACTTGCCTCTGTGCTGATGTAGTCTGTTTTTCCCATCCATAACTACCGCTTACCGTCGTTGGAAAAGCCATTTCATAACCTCCTTCAAGGTCGTACTTACAGGTTTCTTATACACCCTGCGATCAACCGATATTGTAATCCAGAGCAGCCTCGGTCAATCGTTACAGCTACTCAGCAGGCCGATATTTTGCGGGGGCCTCGGCCAGGAAGTTCGGCCCCACTATCCTACCACTACCTCTTGGTGCATGTGTCTCCGATGTGCATTTATTGAATGCGACGCATTCTTCCCTTTTGGCGGGACAAAATCACAATCGGGACACTTCGTCATCTTCCGTCTCTGCTTCGTCTCCGTCTTGGGTGCCGTGAAGGCACCAATCTCAGGGACCGTTGCCGGGAGAACCTGCTGCCTCTCTTCGGGCCACTCGGACTCCGTATTTATCACAAACTGTGACCAGTCACGTTCCCTGCAAGACTTGCACCCACAGTCCTTGGTAGGCGGCCACGGTAGGACCGCGTTCCTCGCCAGCTTTACCGTGGTGTAGGGATCACCTGGTTGGTTGGGCACGTATTTCCCTGCCGGGGCAACCTCTGTCCCATCTACGTTAAGATGGGGCCGGTGTCGCCAGCAGTTGGCCCGTGGTTGCCATCCATCCAGGTAATCCCCCTTGAATCCAAGTTTCGACAGTTCCTGACGTATCTCACGCCGCTCCTCAAGGTTCATGCCTACTCCTCCCCTATGCGTCGTGCGTAACTACCGCTGCGTCATAAAGCAACGCTGCGCCCTTACTGCCGTCTAGCTCGAACACGCCGTAGTCGGCAGTCATGACAAGCTCGGTGCCGCGTAGGGATGCGTCTCGTTCCCGTTCGGTCCTCACCTTGAGCGAGGTCAGGGTAGCCATCGCACCCTTGTCAGCTATAGCCCCGTAACCGTCACCAGAACTGTCCACACTGATGTTGCCATCCTCAAATAGGGGCACACCGTTCAGGGGCCGCAAGCCAACGTAGAAGTCCTTCAAAAGATCTTCGGACCAACCGTGCGGAACCGGGTAGGTGACAGAGGGTGTTACTGCACCGGCCTTGACGAACGTAGCGACCGCGTTCGGGTGGTGAATCATGTAAAGCTGATTCCCAAACTTGTTGGCCTTGGCGTAAGCAATGCAACCAGTCGCATTGATAACGGTGAAAAACTTGGTAGCACCACCCAGTGTTGCGTCCAGGTTCTGGTACAGTGCCGTTACGTCGTTGTCCTTCTTCCTTGCCATACCGTCACCAAGCTGACGCCCCACCATGTTGAACACGTTGGGCACGCTCTGGCGAACGAGCTTGTCGGTGAGGACAACCTTGGCACCAACCTCCGAAGCGGTCAGGTCCACCGTCGTCATCCCGATATCTTCGTTGTCTATGATGTCCTGGCCGTCAGTCAGATCAGAAACCGACATCTGTCCAACCTTCGGTACCGTGACCTGCTTGTTACCCTTGCCGAGGGTGAACTGTTCGGTGAGGGCCATTGCTGGAGCATTGTGCTCCTCTGTATAGCGCACCGCCGAAACAACGATTCTCTGTGCATTCTCAAGCGAACCCGTAGTAGCTGCCTGGACCATGTTTTACCTCTTTCTCGGGGCCTCAGAACCCCATTGACCTTTCAACTGCTTTGATATGAGCTTCCGTTCTCGCCCCGTTGTTGTACTCGTCTAGCAACCTATCCTCGCTGCGTGTCGGTGAGGCGGTAGAGACACCGTTATCCATCACCTGTGCAGTAACCGAAGCCTTCTGTGCCGCTGCTAGCTGCTGCTTGGTTTGCTGAACCATCTGGAACTGCCTTGCAGCCGCCTCCATCGACGCTGGCGTGTTGTAGACCAACAGATCCTGTATAGGTACCCCAAACTGCTGGTTGAACAGTATCGCAGCCTGGTACTTAGCCTCTTGTTCCTGGAGAGCCTCTTGTGCTCTGTGATTGGTCTGATAGACTGTCTGGTCGTTCTGCCTCTGTTGCTCCGCTGCCCTGGCAGCATCCTCTTCGGTGTACCCCTGAGATGTTAGATCGCGTCGGACCTGTTCGGCACGACGGTCTATCTCCTGAACAACCTGCTTACTGCGCTCTGTCTCCAACTCCATCCGAAGCCGTTGCACTTCAGCCGCTTCAGCCTGTGGCATTGTCGGGGCAACCGGCACTTCGGGTGAAGCTGGAGCAGCGGTCCCAGAAGGAGGAGCATCCTCTGTCGCCGCTGGAACGGGCACCTCGTTAACAGTGGGAGGAGTGACATCCCCTGTTAATGGCGGCGATCCCGGTGCCCCATCTTGGGAAGCGGGCACCGTGTCATCAGTGAGGCCCGCATCCTCTAGCTTGTTAAGATGCTCTATCTCGGCACGTATGGATACTGAGGCTGCCTCGTCGGGGTCTGCCTCTGGTGCTACTGCTGCCTGTTCGTCTTGGTTCTGTGTAACCATGATGTTTGCTCCTCTTTTTCAACAATAAAAAAAGCCGCCCTGATTACAAGGCGACTTCGCGCACTATGCCTATTCAACTCTACAGGGCTCTAGCCCGTCTATCTAATAGGTACCATACCTATACTCATTGCGTCAAGAGATTTATAAGGGCTATGTCGTAGCTAGTTATATCCTCGTGACTCTCCCTAACGAACTTGACGCTACTACCGCAACCACGGCATTTCCACACTATGGTGCCCCATAGCCCCTCACCGTGCTTCTTACCGCAACGAGGGCATCGTACCGCTTTGAGCTTCACCTCTGTCATGGGAGGATTTTCTCTAAGTCTGCTAGTGCCTTCTGGGCTAGTAGAGTCAGTTGCTTGTTGGAAGCATCGATGTTGCTACGCTTCTCGGCACCCGACATTGTTCGAGAGTTGTATACCCCTCTCTGGTATTTGCGAATATCAGACATAGCTCCTGCGACTCTGCGTAGAGCCCTGGCTGTGGCAGAATAGTGAACTCCGCCATACTTATAGTCAAATCCGAGTCCTGCACTTGGGTGAGAGTCCTTGTATTTCACGACTGCATCCTGCCGCCCCAAGGCAATCAACTCTTTGTACATCTTCTCCTGTCCCTCAAAGTCCTTTAGTGCGTCATAGAATTTGTCTACGGACACACCACTCGAACCATAGGGATCTCGTACCACGAACGAACGCAGAATAGGAAGGTCGGCCCATGTCGGGTCCGGGTCAGCTATCCTGTCAGCAATGCCAATGGCCCTCAAGGCCGGATCCAAACTGTCTGCCACGTACCTACCGAGGCCACCCGTGTATGCGTAAAACACATTGTCAACCTGGGCTGGTGATAGATTTACCCACTTACCCAGTGCCTTAGCGGCCTCTGACGTCCGACCGCTGTACTGCATCTCCTTGGGCGCATCCTCTCGGTCCCTGGGCACTACAGGTCTATCCAAGAAGAAGTTATGATTCGTAGCATTCTCTACCCAAGGCAACACGGCCTGTGGTGCCCAGCCAGGGACTCCCTCCCCTACTGCGCTCTTGAGTGTTTCGGCGAGCATCTCAGGATCTCTTTCGTCCAAGAACTCAAGGAACCTCTCAGGTACAGACCCAAATACCTGCCCCACCAAGAACGGTTTCGGGAACCTTAGCATCGCGTTTGGAGTAGGTATTATCCAGAAAAGGTCTTTCTGCCACTGTGGAATCTCTTTATATCTAGGGTCGTTGCGGTTGATGCTGTATAGCAGAATGGAGGGTAAAGTTATTCCAAGGAATGCTTTTGCCGAGGACTGTATTGGCTTCTCTGTAAATGCCGTTTTTGCACGAGTCCAACCACCTACATTTGCCCCGAAAAAAGGAATTATTTGGTTGACTGCCCTGGTAACTACCCCCATCTTGGAAAAGTCCTGGCTGACTTCTCGTGCTGAAAACCCAGCAGCAATGGGGCTTTCGCCAGCCGCCAATCCTCGGCTGAACTCTCCTAGCCGTGTACCTTTTTCACCGACTTCGCTCAGTGTCCTCAATAGGTCAACAGGGTTTTTTATGTAGTCCGTAAACCCTTTTTCTTCGGCAATCTCCTTGACGGTTCTCCCAGTCATGGCTCGATCTACCGATACCAGGTTGCTGTGTTCCGCACCGGACATACGGTACAGATGGTAGTCATCGGACTTGTTCAGCATCTGGCCCATGCCCTTCATCCAGTCAATGCCAGGCAAGAAGCCGAACTTAGAGTAGACGAATGCTGTTAACTGATCACGAATGGGATTCTTGACCATGAAGTCGGGTGACAAAACCGCACCTGCCCTTAACCACCTGGCAGGGGCTCCGAAGAACTTGCCAAACAAACCAAGGTCTATCTGGTCTATGTTAGTCAGGGACTTATATAGGTCTGGATCTACGTCAAAAAACCTCTTCTGCCCGTTAATCATAACGGTAATTTCATTAGCGCCCTTGGCGTAGGTTGCCGGTCGGAATATGTCAACCAACATATCCGCATCAGCTTCACTCAACCCCGAAATGTCTATCCCTAGCTCCTTCGCATTGACCGTTGCTACCTTGGATACAGGAGCCTTCTTAGCCTTGAACAACGATTGCATTTCGGGTGACTCCGCAGCCATTCGCGCCATCATCACCCCAACCTGATTGCGGTCGGATGCCTCGATTAGAGCATGGGTATTCTTAATCATACTTTCGAGCGGGTTGATTATACGTCGTTCTGAGCCCAGGATCCGCTTGATTGGAGAGGCTATGTTAGCCATCTTTTTTCCAGTGAAACCCTGTGTCTCCAGAGAGTCCATGACCCGATGGAACGGCACATAATCTTTATAGTTCCTGAGACGAGCGACCATCTCGTTGGATAAAAGTCCTGACTCACGAGAGTATTCAATTAGATCGTCCTGATACTTGTAGACCTGCTGGGCGACTCTCCTAAAGACTGGACTATCCAATTCAGCGATTTCTTTCAGGGCAGCCTGCTTGGTAATACCAGTAACTATACCTTTGTCGGCAAGCTCCACTGCTCTACGTGCAGTCAGGTAGGCAGAGAAAGCCTGGTGGTTCCCGGCATCCCTGACAGATTCCAGTATTTGATATAGTCCCGGCCCCTTGAAATCAGGTACTGCGCGTCCACCTTCCGTCTTCCAGTAGCGTTTTCCAAAGGTGCCCTTCTCCAAAAAGGTATTGGACTTACCAGAAATACCCCTAAGCAACCTGGCCCAGATGTAAGGGTTCTCTTCAAGGCTTACCTCTGATCCAAGTTCCTTAGAGACTGTGACGAAACGGTCGATTGGATGTAGGTCATCGGCAATAGCTCTTTTCAGCCCTGCTAGCCCCGACCTAAACCGGTCTAATAGCCTCTGGCGAGGTTCCTCGAATGAGATATGGTCCATCACCTTCGATGATGATGGAGGCAAAGATCCCGCATCGGCTACCACTGGTGTCCCAGGGGGGATTTCTCCACCACCACGGGCGATGGTAGCGGCTGTATCAGGTGCTTCAGATGCAGCCCTGGCCGCTTGGGCACGAGTTGCCCTGGCTGGTAGCCCATACTTCCTTAGAGCTTCCTGTCCAGCATAAGCCTCATCGTATAGCGAAATATCGGGGGCAGGTACTCTCTGTGGGCTGGGTACAGGTGGCCTCGGGCGGGCGCTCGATGCTCCCATAGTTAGAGGGCTACGTGGCCTCGCAGAGGGTTGCTGTGGAGTAAGCCCAGGACTGCCATAATACGGCGGTTCTGGCGGTAGCTCTGCCCTTACCCGCCGCATCCCCGTACCAAGGCTAGTCCTTTGCAGTTCCTCTGTCGTGGGTATACGTCGAGTCGGAACATCTGTGGGTGCCTGCGGTACCGGAGCGTCTCTGTATAGACGCGGTATCCCAGAGGCACCTCCACGGTACTGCGTGGTTGGTAGCTCCCTGGTCCCAGGACGGCCCGGATATAGCAGGTCCGCCGGTGCCGGGCCTGCCCCAGGAGCCCGTGCGGCAGGAGCCTTATCGGCAACATATTCACGTAAGGGTTTCCATGTGGCACCTGCTTCACGCACAGTTGCTGGGTTCCCTGCCTTATTGACCTTAATCTCTATTAAATCAGGAGAAAGAGGTGCTCTTGCAGCTTCATAATTGGGTAGGTGCCACTTAGCACCTGAGTATTCACCTATTTGACCAGGTGGCAAGTTGGCCCGTTTCACCCGTAAGATTACATTTCCGGGCAAATCAAGCTTATTAAAAGCAGCCATGCCCTCGATAAAGTCTCCCTGCCCAAACCCTTGATCAACAATATCCTGAAGCGATGCCTCATTTGTCTTGTGGTATACCCAATTGCCAGGAGCCCGTGCGGCGGTGGGGGCGACAGGAATGTCAGCAAAGACCTCGGCCTCGTCAAGGAAGTCCTGCTTTCTAATAAACGCCTCGTCAGGAATGCTAGCCTTAGATACTTCAAGTATTCTTACGTTTCCTGGGATTATTCGTGCCATAGCAGCATCGTCTATTCCAAAAAAGATGGGGTTTTGTAAGGACGGGTAAGTGCTTCCTACGAGGTTGGAAACATAACGCTCTGGGTCTACCTGTTTTGCTTTAGCTAGGCTATATCCAATATTCTCTCGTGCAGACAGATATCTATCGTACAGTTCTTTACTACGAAGTTTCATGTCTGGAGTACCGGCTCTTTTACGCAGGGCAAACTCATCAAGAACCGCGGTAAATTCAGCAGACTTAGTGATGCTGCCTTCGGCAAGGTCTGCAATAGTCTCGTCCTGCTTGGCGATCCTCGTCACAACTTCCGCCATATTATCGGGATCGGTACGCACAACTTCTTCCAAGCGCCCAAGTTCTCGTTGTATCATTTCGGCGGTTTCACGGCTGGCCGTCAGAGATACAGTAGACCGAGTACGACCTCCCAATCCAATACCCTGCATCGCCGCCCGCTCAGGCGTCATAGCACGGATGCTACCAGAGGCTTCTATGGCTTCGGGATTCGCAGTGACGTGGTAGAGGGTGTCAGGTAGATCAGCTTTCTTAGCGACATTCCAACTAAGTTCCGTGCCTGCTAGATACTCGCCAGAAAGACCCCCTAGACGTTCCTCTCTTTTGGCGACAATTTGTACGTCTGCTCCCCAGCCTTTTTTGGTTTCAACATCAGTGTGACGTAGATGTACCGCGGGTACATCACCAGCCCGTGCGGCGGCGCTTGGGCCAAGAGGTATCGCAGGGGGAGGCGTCTCAGGTAACCGGGTGCCCAGTTCTTGTGCCATCTCTGCGGGTGTGGCTCTTGGAGGGGCAACCACTGGTTCTAAGACATCGTAGTAGCTACTGAGTAGCTCCTGGCTGGGACCTACTTGCTTGGAGGAGAAGTAGGGGGCAGGTTGGTTTATGGGTAGAGGTGTCGCCGGTGACGGCGCTGGAGTCGTAAGAACTCTTGATGGCGGTGGTGTCGTACCAAAGCCCGCCCTTTGTAGTTCCGCCGTTGTGGGGACGCGCCTCAATCCTTCCGCTGCTGCGGCCTCGACAGGCTCCCGAACCGCAAGGGCCGTGGTTTGTGCTTCACGCGCAGCGAGGTCTCTGGCATATTCTTCGCTAATCTGTTTGAGTAAAGGACCAGCGGCACGGCGTGCCCGACCTGCTGAACTCAGAGCACGAATAGCCGCGATACCTTCAAATGGTCCCGCAAGACCAGCACCTATTTGTTGCCACAAAGGTCTCTCTCGGTACTCTCCTGAAAGGCTCTCTATCTTCTCTTGGGTGCTCATACCACGTAGTTTTGTGATACGTGGATCGTACTCCCCTCTTAGGAGATACGGAACCGAACGGTAGCCCTGTATTGCCGCCTCTCCAAAAGCATCCAAGGGCTCGATGATAGCTCTATCAAAGCGAGTTGCTAGGCTCCTTGGCACCTTGGGCTTTCCCGTAGCCTGAAATCCCCTTAAACCCCTGAACCTCACTTCGTCACCAGGAAGACTAAACGGAATGGTGAAGGGCTTCGCTACGATACCAGGCCACCTCTCCTTGATTCTTTGATCTAGCTCAGAGACCTTTTCCAGGAATCCTCTACCATCAGCCTCTGGTACACGCTGCTGGGTAACTGTCGGCACCGGAGCCGTGGGAGAAACCGCAGTGCCAGGGGTCGGAGATGGTCTGGCGGGCGTGGTCGTGGGCGTACCACTGCGTAGAACAGACTGGTAATTTGCCCTTAGCCGAGCATTTCTATCTTCTTCGCTTTCTGGCGTGGGCGTGGGTGTGGTCGTGGGCGTACCACTGCGTAGAACAGACTGGTAATTTGCCCTTAACCGAGCATTTCTATCTTCTTCGCTTTCTGGCGTGGGTGTGGGCGTAGCCATTTAGAACCTGAATGCCGCCTGCGGGGCGAACCTACCCCTCTGTCCGCCTCTCATGGATGGCGGTAGCGAGGCAAAACGCTGACTGAAAGGCAACTCGCCAAGGAACTCTTGGAACGACTGTTGCTGGAACGGGTCTTGTCCCTGCATGATGTTCTGGGATAACTGCCCGGTAAACTCATCGAATATAGGCTGGAACTGGTTTCGGAAGTAGTTCCGTTGGGTCTGCCCTCCAGCCGAGGGGCCGCGTCCAGTGAACTGGTTACCGAACCCAAAGTACGTCTCACGCGGCGCTTCACCGAGGATATCGGCCCAGAAATCATTCTGCATTGCCATCAGTTAGTCTCCTAGAAGCGTCCGCCTTGTGGCCCCATGAACTCTGCCAGGTACTCGCCAGCCCTTTGAGGGTTCTGCGTGATAAAGGTATTGAACCGATCTCTCGCCGTCTTTGCGAAATTTTCTCTCAAGAATGGCGCTACTGAACCCAGCCTAGACTGAAGAGCTAGCTGGAACTGGTTCTGTGGGTCTTGCAAGAAAGTTTGTGCTCCTGCGCCCGTACCGGCCCCGAACCCGCCTTGCAATGCACCCAAAGCCCGCGTGGCTAGACCCCGAAGCGCATTTACTGTAGGGCGTGATTCTCCAAACATTGAGCCACTAGGTTGATTATAGGTTCCTAACCAATCTTGGAATGACCTCGCACCACCAGTAATTGGGTCGGCGACGTTCTCACCCAGGGCTTCACGGGTCATAAACTGTAGGTTCAGTGGGTTAAAACGACTTTCCAGGCCCTCCCTCAAGAATGGAGATGCACCTGGGTTTAACTGTTGACCTATAAAGTCTCTGAATGTTAATTGCCTACCACCCCTCTGTAGTTCAAGTCGCTCCCGTGCCTCCTGCTCGCTTTCGGTGGGTCTAGCAAATACAGAGTCCGATACCACTGGCGCATCAACGGTGAACGTCTCCGGGACGACAGTGGGCGTAGCTGCGGGAGTGGTTACAACGTAGTCCATAGACTCCAATCCGCTCGGTCCGCTCGGCGATAGGTTGGGGCCAACAATCTGTCTCGCATCTCTAATCCATGCGTCTATCGTATCCGTACCTAATGCCAAATTGTTAAGCTCAATGTAATCAGCAAGAGCGAGTCTAGCAGTCTCTTCGTTTAGTGCTCTATCATTGTTTACTCCTCCGAATTCCCCCAGCAAAAAACGCCTCAATATATCAAACGGCATAGTTCTTCTCCTTTATCCTAGCTGCGCTAGCTGTTGCTGCGAGCCCGGTCGTGGGCTTCCTGGGGGCACGTTCGGTCCTGCCTGTGGCGTCGGTGCGGGTGGTGGGCCACCAAGGGCGGCGTTGGGCAGTGCCCTCGGGTCTATACCCGGAGGACCCCCTCCGCCCTGAGCGGCTGCTACCTGGGCCTGCATCTGTTGCTCTGACATGAATCCCTGCATCTTCTTTTGGAACATGAGTTGCAGTAGCTGAGAATAGTAGAACTGGGCCAGATCGCTCCGACCCTGCTTCTCAGCCGATACCATAAGAACATACAACTGTGCTTCTGGCAAGCCGCGTTCGGCCTGCTGCACCTTGATCTGGTTGTCGATCAGGTCGGAGTCCTGAAGTTGTAGGTAGTTATCGCGTATCCACTCGTCTGCCATCAGCGGCACCGGACCCTCACGGGCCATCTGTGCCACCGCCATCTTAGCAGTATCGTCCTGCGGTAGCTCGGACTTCAGAGTTATCTGGGGGATACCGCCCATACGAACTGCTTCGGGCTCTATCTCCTCGTCGAAATAGTTCTTCTGACGATCAGTACCGGTGAGCCTGAGATTCTCAAAGGCCCCGGAGGTGTACTGTGTCCTAAGAAGGGACGCGCCCAGACGGTAGAAGTTGTTGACCGCCTTGATCCTCGGCTGTATCACGCTCTCCAGGCCCTGCCTCAGAGTCGATATGGCGAACCCGGATAGCTGGAACTGCAACTCTCCGAATATGGTATGGGGTAGGGCACCGCGCTGCACCTCTCCAGAGACTATCCCGAGGAACGCGCCGGTATCGCGGG
>Ga0209128_1002617_pt1 | contig 11545 bp, 15 predicted proteins | sample ETNvirnome_6_100_FD_184072 | JGI IMG/M metagenome (GOLD analysis project Ga0209128, IMG submission 184072) | Marine viral communities from the Pacific Ocean - ETNP_6_100 (SPAdes) (version 2) | ecosystem: Environmental > Aquatic > Marine > Oceanic | place: Pacific Ocean | collected 2013-06-19 | reverse complement strand
TTATCAAACCCCCTGTTGAGGGTTAAAAATTTACAGTTTTCAAAATATACGAGAAGTCATTTTCATCACTCCTCAATGCTATTAAGCGAATGTAATCAATAAGTTAGAAAGTCTTTTGACACCTTTATTACCAATTCCTCGGCGCTGGATCCATTTTGTTGCGGTGCACAATATATGTTGCGGTGCACAATACCCTGAGTATGTTGCGGTGCACAATACCCTTGAGTATGTTGCAATGCACAATGGTATATTGCGGTGCACAACACCCCGTTTATGTTGCAATGCACAACACCCTGTGCATGTTGCGGTGCACAATGTAATCACTAGATAATGTGGATAGCTCTATTTAGCTCTGTATTGCGATCTAACGATAGTTCAGTAAAAGGGTAGTAGATACAAAAGGGTATTTGTTAAAATGCGCTTACGAGGCTCCTGGCTCCATTTAAGGGGTAAACCTGCAGCAACTCACCCCGTCGCTCCCTGACCCATAAACAGAGTGCCAAAAAAAAGCCCCTAACTAAGTAGGGGCAGAAAATACTTAAGTAGGGGTTTAAGCTACTTTGAGCTTCTCTAAAACAGATGGGTCAAAACCTAGCACTCTTGAAGGGATTGAACCAAGAGCGTTGGGTTTCCAAGTCTCTCCGAAATTTTTGACGTAATCATCTTGGGCAAGGTTGAATAATTCTTCAACATTTTCCCGCCGGAGTTGCAAGACTGTGAGCTTTTCTGCTTCGCTTTCCTGTTGCCGAAGCGTTGCACTCTCATCATGTAGTCGGGAGAGTATTTTCCTCTCAGTCTTAACCATTGATGTGCTGAGGATGTAGTGGAGGGCAGAACAGACCGATCCCGCAAGAAACTCACTGACCCAGTATTTGACTTCGTTGTCCTCTTCCCATGCCGTAGGCGCAAAGAAGGATTGTAAAAGCGGGACGTCAAAGTTGAAAGGATTTGCTGTGACTCTTGCTTCTTGGACGGTCAGAATGTCGGCGCTCTCTAGTGTTGGAAATGTTAACATGTTGTTGCTCCTTAGTTATGTCGGGATCAGGATAACCCCGACGGTTGAAAATCATAATTACTTTTGGTTATATTCGGAAAGGTCTTTGATCATTGATTTCTCTAGAGTATCCCAAAACGAATACCGATAGTTTTCGTAAGGGTTACCGTATGTCTGAACAAGTCTAACCGCTTTGTTGAAGGCTTCACCAATAATCCAGAATTGTTGTTCTTCCATACAATCTTCGATCAGCCTGATAACAACTTGTTCTGACGGCGGATAATCTTCATGCTGGTCTTGCTGATGATCCTGTTTCAAAGCCTCCTTAAAATCAAAAAAGTCAGATTTCACTTCGCGAAGAAACTCGTTAAAATCATGATTTAATCTATCAATATCTATACTATTTTTCATTAGGTTTATCTCCTAGAGGTTGGATGAAAAGGGTAAAACGCGCGTGACGCTAGCACAATCTTAACCAATTGGCAACGACCCCTAAATACTTAATTACGACATACCGGTTCGTATGTTGCAACGCACAATGGATATGTTGTGATGCACAATACTGATGGGTATGTTCCAATTCACAATATGTTGCACTGCACAATCCGCCCATATCCTATTGCCAAACCTATCAATATCTCAGGGGAGCATAGAGCGTATTGTCGCCCCTATGCTCTTATCCTCTACATTCTATACCGACGCTAACCTAGCCTCAGGAGAGCATAAGACCACAATCACACTTACATTCTCTCCTATTTTCCGGTGATGGGTCGTTCCGCGTTAGCGGTATAAGGGGTTAGTGTAGTATTAAGCCTACGCGCTGGGGTTGCGCGTAGACTTTAAGGTTTTGACGTTGACGTTGTCGTTCCGCGTTAGCGGTATAAGGGGTTGACGTTGTCGTTCCGCGTTAGCGGTATAAGGGGTTGACGTTCCGCCGGAGGCGGTAAAAAGACTACACGCTTGCGTGTAGACCTTTTGGTGTTGACGTTGCCGTAGCTGTTGCAAGTGGGGAGAGGTGTATGGAGAGTGGATGGGTCCCCCCTGCACTATCTATGAAGGATAAAGGAGTCTCTAAAGGGGGACCCATCCACTCTCTATACACCTTGCCCCGCTTGGAGATAGCTCCTCTGCACATGGGAGGTAGTTTTGGGAGGGGGTTAGTTTCGGAAAGGGGTATTTTTAGGGTTTTTTAAGTAATATATGTAATATTACTTTACAATCTCTTAAAAATATGTTATAATATAAGTAGTAGTAAAGAAAAAATAGAGAGGGTCGCTTGCATCGCAATATGATTATTATCTTCCAAAACCTACCTCCCACCACTCCACTTTTTAACAGAGACAGAAAAGGATATAATGATTATGACAACATTAGATCAGTTATTAGAGCCGACAAAGCCTGTCTCTAAGAGTACTATAGAGAGCAGATCAGCCCCTGTAAGTTTTTCTCCTGTAACGCGGGTTAATGGGAGCGAGGCAGAGAAGGATAATAATGATGATCATAATAATGATGATAATAATGATCATAATAGGGATTCTAGTGGTAGGTTAGTTAAGGGTCATGGGGCTGGTGGTAGACCGAAGGGTGTTAAGAATAAGATGACGGCGATTGCTACTGCTGTCTTATCGGATAGTACTGGTGCTATTGTCAAGCGGTGTGTTGAGCTTGCGTTAGAGGGTGATCCTGCCAGTATGAAGATTTGCATGGATCGTATTATGCCTGTAGGCAGGGGGACGAAGCTTGCGGGAGGGGAGGGGATCTCGGTTAACATTATAGTAGATCAGATAAAGGATATAGAGGGTTCTGTCTTGGAAGAGGCTGTTTAGTGGCGGATTTACAGGTAAACCTACATCCTGCACAGCTTGAAATCTTCCGTTCTGATGCTAGGTTCAAGGTGGTGGCGGCGGGTAGGAGGTTTGGAAAGAGCAGGTTAGCGGGGTGGTTATTGTTAATCTCCGCCCTCAAGAGTAAGGATAAGGATGTTTTTTATGTCGCGCCTACCTTTCAACAGGCGAAGGATATAATGTGGGGGATGTTGAAGGAGCTAGGCAAGGATGTCATAGCTGCCGCACATGAGAATACTGCTGTACTAACCCTAATAAATGGAAGGAAGATCTATTTAAAGGGTTCGGATAGACCAGACACATTACGGGGTGTGGGTCTGTCTTATCTCGTATTAGACGAATATGCCAGCATGAAGCCTGCGGTGTGGGAGCAGATACTCCGCCCCACACTGGCAGATGTTAAAGGCTCCGCCCTCTTTATAGGAACACCGGCGGGTAAGAATCATTTTTATGATCTATATATAGCCTCGATGGAGGAGGATGATTGGGAGCATTTCTCCTATACCAGCCTGGATAATCCCATGCTGGATCCGAATGAGATAGAGAATGCGAGGAAGAACATGTCCTCTCAATCCTTCAGACAGGAGTTTGAGGCGAGTTTTGAGAGCTTTACAGGCGGAATATTTAAAGAGGAGTGGATTTTATATGAAGATAAGCCTCGCGGAGAGGGTTCGTACTATATGGCAGTTGACCCTGCTGGGTTCGAAGACGTTGCTAACTCTACTGGTATTAAAAATTCAAGATTGGATGAGACGGCTATCGCTCTGGTACATGTCTCCCCAGAGGGTTGGTTTGTTGACGAGATTAAACATGGTCGCTGGGGGATTAGAGAGACTAGCCTACAGATTCTACGCTTGGCTCAGAAGCATCAAGTCATGGCTGTGGGGATTGAGAAGGGATCGTTAAAGAATGCCTTAATACCCTATCTTGAGGATCAGATGAGGAGGATGGGGGTTTACCCCAACATCATCGAGGTCACTCATGGTGGGAAGAAGAAGACGGATCGTATTACATGGTCATTACAGGGCAGGTTTGAACATGGGAGGATACTATTGAAGAAGAATGAGAAGTGGAATAAGCCTCTGGTAGATCAATTACTAGACTTTCCCAACCCCCTCTCCCACGATGATCTACCCGATGCCCTATCATATATTGATCAGGTAGCTACTACAGATTATGCACAGGCATTTCAGGTGGATGATTGGGAGCCAATAGATGCAATTGCAGGTTATTAGAGGAAATTATGCCAGATAAGATAAAGATAGCAGATAAATATTCCGCATTAGCCTCCTGGGTGGGTACTCGCGTTGAGGCGTGGGTTGACCATCGGGACAGTAATTACAAGGAGAAATGGGAGGAATACTACCGACTTTGGAGGGGTATTTACTCCACACAGGATAAAACCCGTCAATCTGAGAAGAGCCAGCTCATCTCCCCCGCACTAACACAGGCTATTGAGGGTACTGTTAGCGAGTTAGAGGAGGCAACCTTTGGTAAGGATCAATGGTTTGATATGGTTGATGATCTTAGAGATCAAAATCCTACAGATTTATACCAATTACGCCGACAACTAGCAGAGGATTTGGAGCGTGAGGGGATCAAGAGTGCGATAAGCACCGTCTTCTTGAACGGAGCATTGTATGGTACTGGGATTGGCAAGATAGTACTCCAAGTTAAGACGGAGTATACTATTGGAGAGGCTCCTGTAGGGGAGACATATGTCATGGATAGAGTACCTATACCCCAAGAGTATATCTGTTGCAAGTTAGAGCCTATCGCCCCATTTAACTTTGCTATAGATCCCACAGCAAAGGATATTGAGAGTGCATTGGGGTGCGCTCACATACTAATCAAGCCTCGACATAACATAATAGAGAATATAAATCAAGGTATTTATAGGGATGTCGCCATTGGAAGCCACTCTGATGAGGTTGACATCATGGAGGGGGAGCTTACTGAGCCTCAAGAGGTGGATGATAAGGTAAAAATTACAGAATATTATGGCTTAGTTCCCCGCAAACTGCTGAAAGGTGCAGATATGCTGGGAGAGTTAGATGAGGATGAGGGTGATGATCTGGTTGAGGCAATTGTTACTATTGCTAATGATGATACCGTTTTAAGAGCAATCGAGAACCCCTTCCTTTTAAGTGATAGACCCTTTATAGCCTATCAACATGACACTGTTCCCGACAGATTTTGGGGGAGGGGTGTTGCCGAGAAGGGGTACAACCCTCAAAAAGCTTTAGATGCAGAGTTACGCGCCCGAATAGACGCTCTCGCCCTCACCACCCACCCCATGATGGCGATTGATGCGACTCGCTTACCGCGAGGTAGCAAGTTCGAGGTAAGAGCGGGGAAGACTATTTTAACTAATGGTGATCCGCGCTCAGTACTCATGCCGATAAACTTTGGCAACACCTCACCCCAATCTTATACTGAGTCTGCGGAGTTAGAGAGGATGATCCAGATGGGTACTGGGGCTATGGATTCTCAGGTAGGTACGGCTAGTCAGCCGAGAAATAATACTGCGAGTGGGATGAGCATGATGATGGGTGCGAGTATTAAGCGACAGAAGCGCACCCTGAGCAATTTCCAAGAGAACTTTCTAGTACCACTAATAAATAAGTCGGCTTATCGTTACATGCAGTTCGATCCAGAGCGATATCCAGCCGGGGATTATAAATTTAAGGCGTATAGCACTTTAGGGATAATGGCGAGGGAGTTGGAGATGTCACAACTTATTCAACTACTCTCATTTGTACCACCTCAATCACCTGTCTTCATGGTACTGTTACGAAGTATTTATGAGACAAGCTCCCTATCGAACAGGGAGGAGGTACTCGCCACCCTACAGCAGATGCAACAGCCTAACCCACAACAACAGCAGATGCAACAGCAAACACAGATGTTGGATATGGCTGAGAAGCAGGCGAAGGTGCAGAAATTACAGGCAGTAGCTATGAATCAGATGGGTGAGGCACAGAAAGCACCAGTTGAGGCGGAACATCTTGAGTCTGAGATCGCACTTAACATGGCGAAGGCAGTTGAGGCAGGATATAACACAGGATTAAAGTCGGCACAAGGTAACAATAAATAATAGGGTGGGGTAATGGTTATGGATATTGATACCCGGCGGTTTTTTGATGAGCGTTATGCTCTGTTTGAGACGGATGGTTGGCGTACCCTTCTTAATGAGGAGGTTAAAACGCTAATTGAGGCAAATGAGTCTTTGTATGATATTACTGATATAAAGACTCTATATATGCGTAAAGGCGCACTTCAAGTTCTTAACTGGTTAGCGAATTTGGAGGAGCTTACACGCAATACTGAGGTAGATGAAGTAGGGGAGAACGTATAGAGCGCCCCATTTTATATACCTCCTAATCTATTCTTTAAATGTTTACATCGGAATAGTACAGGAGAGATTATATGGCAACTGTAATTGTTGATAATGAGGAAGTAGTACCAACACAGTACGAGGAAAAACCACAAGCTGAACTAGATTCTCTGGAAAAGGCGGTAGGCACACCCCGAGAGGCAACTGGAGGGGGAAATGTACCGGATGCAATAGCAGAGGTGGAGGAGGAGGAGAGTTTTGAAATACCTTCTAAGTTTAAAGGTAAGACTAAGAAGGATATATTAGAAAGCTACTCAAATCTGGAGCAGGAACTTGGGAGAAAGGGTCAGGAGATTGGCGAGTTACGCCAGTTAACAGATACCTTCCTTAAAACACAGTTGGAGAATACTAGATCTCAACAACAAGAAGAAGGACAGGAAGAACTAGTTAGTGAGGTAGATTTTTTTGAAGATCCAACCTCGGCAGTATCAAGGCTTATTGAGGATCATCCAAAGTTCAGAGAGATGGAGGCTGTATCCAGAAAGAGTAAGAATGATAGTGCGCTTAATAATCTGACAAATAAACATCCAGATTATCGACAGGTTATCACTGATGGTGACTTCCAACAATGGGTCCAGGAAAGCCCTATAAGATCACTCCTCTTTACAGAGGCTAATGATAATTATAGTGTTGATGCAGCGGATGAGTTGTTAAGTACTTGGAAGGCTTTGAATAATATTGAGCGCACCCAAGAGGTAGCGGAACTTAAACAGGCAAGGCAGAAGAAGTCTTTAAGGGCGGCACACTCAGAGGTTGCAACTGGTTCCAATCCGTCAGGCGGTAAGTTTTACCGCAAGGAGGATGTAATACGGTTGAGAATAAACGACCCTGATAGATATGATGCTCTCTCTGATGATATTTTAAAAGCGTATGCAGAGGGGAGAGTTCGATAGTTAACATTAATTTAAAGATAGGAGATATAAAATGGCAAGTGGTGCAATAGGCACTAATCATCAAACGGTCACTACAGCCGCGGATTTTATTCCAGAGCTATGGTCGGATGAGGTTATTGCAGGATATAAAAAGAACCTTGTAGTTGGTAATCTTGTTTCTAAGATTGCACACAAGGGGAAGAAGGGTGATACAATTCATATCCCCAAACCAACCCGTGGATCAGCAACGGCTAAAGCAGCTAATACTAAAGTAGCAATCCAAGGCGACACCCACTCAGTGGTTGATCTCAGCATTGATAAGCATTATGAATACTCTGTGCTTATTGAAGACATTACTGAGGTTCAAGCATTAAACAGCCTCCGTAGGTTCTATACGGATGATGCGGGTTACGCATTGGCTACTCAGGTTGACTCTGACCTAATTGATTTAGGAGAGGGTTTACAAGGTGGTACGACTACTGATAATAGTTATACAAAGGCTTATATTGGCTCTGGTACTACTATTTGGACGGGCGGTAATGAAGCAGATATTACTGATGCTGGACTTCGTGCAATGATACTAAAACTAGATAATGCTGATGTACCAATGGACAATCGTGCTTTGATTATTCCACCAATATGTGCTAATGATTTGCTAGGTATTAACCGCTTTACTGAGCAACAGTATATTGGTTCTGGTGATGCAATTAGGACGGGGAAGATTGGCATGATTTATGGGGTAGATGTTTATATCTCAACTAATTGTGATACAGTTGGATCAGGTGGTGGTACTTCCTCATCAGGTGCAGGTACTGAGCGTGTTGGATTACTAATCCACAAAGACGCTCTTGCTCTAGTTGAGCAGATGTCTGTACGTTCACAAACACAATACAAGCAAGAGTATCTCGGTGATTTGTTCACTGCTGATACGATTTACGGTGTTGGAGAACTCCGTGATGATGCAGGTCTTGCATTTGTAGTTCCAGCTTCCTAATAGATAGGGAGATATGGAGGTATCTCATTATTTTGGGATACCTCCTTCTTTTACACATAACACACAGAGGAGTAGATAATTATGACAACCCCATTTGAATTACGCTTTAAACTTTTAGAAATGGCTCAGAGATATTTTGAGTTCGTCGATGCTAGAACAAGAGACTTTACTGATGAGGCATGGAGTCATGCGAAGGAGCAGGGTGATGCAACTTTGGAGTATTGGGAAAATCTCCAGCCAAAGCCTTATTCTATAGAGGATATCAAGACGAAGGCGAAGGAGTTATATGAGTTTGTAGAGAAGCATTAATGATATATGAGTACAAATGCGTAGACTGTAATGCCATCTTAGAGAAGTTTGTAGACTCTGTAGATGCGAGGCGGGATGAGCAGGTATGTACTCAGTGTGATGGGGTTGCGGAGTTTATAATCTCCGCCACCCCGTTTCATTTAGATGGTACAGATCCAGGCTTCCCTGATGCCTATGATAGGTGGGCGAGGGAGCATGAGAAAGCGGGAGCTAAGAATGCTTGATATTTTTGAAGATACGATAGGAGATAGTGCGCTAGATTTAGAACTAGATGCAATTAAAGGTAGGATGTCAGAGATGCTCACCCTCCTGTTAACCCGGCTGTATCGTAGTAAGCACCCTAAAGCGGGTGAGGAGGAGATTAACTCCTTTGTTCAGGAGAATAACACCTTTACAGATGAGAATAGTAAGGAGTCGGAGTCTTTAGAAGAAGACATTACATCCCTGGAAAAATTATTAAGTGAGATGTTAGCCTCTTATGGTGAGATGGTAGAGAGGGTAGAATCTACAGAAGACTCTCCTAAATATAATGGGAGGGAGTTAAAGAGTAAAAGTAATGATGTAAGTAAGACACCACCTACCAAGAAGGAGGAGGTTGCTGAGGGGGAGGAGAAGCCTACCAAAAAAGAGAAGGTTTCTACCATTACTAAGGGGGGTTCCGCACCAGAGTATGGTGGGAGCAAGAAGATTAGCAGGCGGAGGGAGGTTGGTAAGAAGCCAACAGAGGCGGTGGTGATGGAGCTATTTGATAAGATTAAGGATGACATAGAGGCATTAAAGGGGAGACATATCTCATACAGGCGTAGAGCGATACTGTAGTGGCATATTACTCCCGCAACCAGTTTAAGCGTTTAACGACTAGACGATTACCGTGGAAGAAGCAGAAAACCTTAGCTATGCTGGCTAATAGAGGGCAGTATTTTAGAGAGTTTGATCCTTCCGCTACATCAGAAGAAGAGATAATGACAGAGGGCGGTATCTATTTGATTACAGAGGGTACTGGAAATTACATCGCAACAGGCTAGAGGCAAATAATTATGGCAACTACAAGAATCTCAGCCCTAACAGAGTTAACTACCCCCGCATCAGCAGATGTTCTGGTTATTAATGATGATAGTGCTGGTTCAACAAAGAAGATACAGCTCTCAAATCTTATTCCAGATGATGCTATTGATTCAGAACATTATGTAGCAGGTAGTATTGACAATGAGCACTTAGCCGATGATGCAGTAGACTCAGATGAGTTGGCATCAGGAGCTGTTGATATAGATCATCTATCAGCTACAGGTACACCCGGTACTAATTATCTTAGAGGGGATAATACTTGGGCAACACCAACAGACACTAACACTATGGGTAGTGGCTTTACAGTATCAGCAACAACCGATTCTAATGCTACAACTATAACTCAAGGCGATGACCTGATGTTTACTGCTGGCACAGGTATTACTACCGAAACAACCGCAGATGGCACAGTAACTATTGCAAGTACAGTTACAGACACTAACACTATGGGTAGTGGCTTTACAGTATCAGCAACGACTGACAGTAATGCAACTACCATAACGCAAGGTGATGATTTAATGTTCACAGCAGGTACGGGTATTACCTGCGAAACAACAGCAGATGGCACAGTTACTATTTCAAATACTGTTTCTGGTGCTAGTACCGCAACCTCTAGTGCTACAGGACTAATAAAGATAGAAGATGATACTGACCAATCTGTAGCAGCAGAAGCAGTAAGCACTACAGCAAATAGAACTTATGGTCTACAGTTAAATTCTAGCGATCAAGGTGTTGTCAATGTACCTTGGACAGATACTAATACTACTTATAGTGCTGGCGATTTCAAATTGGATGATTTAGGTGCGCCAGACGATAATACTGATTTGGATTTCACTACATCTGTACACGGTTTGGTTCCCAAGGGGACAGACACTGGTAATTACTTGAAAGATGATGGTACTTGGGCAGCGGTGGGGGGAATTCCAAGTGGAGTCATTGCGATGTGGTCGGGCGCGATCAGTGCGATACCAACAGGCTGGGTCATTTGCGATGGGACAAACTCAACGCCTAACCTTACTGATCGTTTTGTCATCCATGCAGATGCAGATAGTGGTGGCACAAACGATGTGGGTGATACAGGGGGTTCTCATACTGCTACCCCTCAAGGGTCTGTTGGAACATCTGGAGCGCATACCCTCTCAACCTCAGAGATGCCAAGTCATACTCATAGTTATGCCTATAAGTATACGGGTGGGCTATGGGATATAACAAGCGGGGCGCAACCGTACACTGCGGCAACAGGCACTACTGGGTCAACAGGTGGTGGTAGTTCGCATACTCATACTGGTGGTACTTTTACAGGTTCATCCACAACTGTTACACCCAAATTTTACGCTCTCGCGTATATAATGAAAACATAGGTGATATATGAAAGTATCAATTATTCCAAGCGATAAAACCATCATTGTTGATGGGCAAGCACTCACTTTCGATTATGACATTGACCCTACAATTCACGCACTACAGTGGGATGGGGATAGTGGGGAGATTGAGTATAATGATGATGGTATTGCGAATGAGCAGTTCACAGATTCAACCCTTGTAGATACTCTGGTCTCTGCTTATGAGGATGAGGTTGAGAGACTTGAGGCAGAAGCTCAAGCAACCGCTCAAGCGGTAGTAGATGAGGCAGAGGCACTTGAAGCGGCTAAGACTTATGCTGATCACCGGCGGGCTAGATATAATGCCGAACTGCCAATGGGCGACCAGTTCGATGCGATATTGAAAGGATTTAACCAGCTCCGGTTCGACGGTCAGGATTTACCAGCGGATCTCGATGAGGTTATCGGCATCTGGCTTGGGATTAAATCTGCAATTCCGAAAGAGTGATGGATATCTCAACCGCATTTGATTCCATACTAGCAACGGAGTAAGACACAATGAATAAACATATCACACTTTTTTTACTTCTCACATCTTTACTCCTATCTAGCTGTGTACCAATTATGGGCAGAGTTTCTTTAGAGATAGGAACATGGGAGGCGAGAAGTTCAATCTCACTGGAGAAGATACATGAATAAGACTATTAAACCACTACTAACTATTTTTTCAATCTCCACCCTCCTCCTC
>Ga0209128_1002613_pt1 | contig 11566 bp, 10 predicted proteins | sample ETNvirnome_6_100_FD_184072 | JGI IMG/M metagenome (GOLD analysis project Ga0209128, IMG submission 184072) | Marine viral communities from the Pacific Ocean - ETNP_6_100 (SPAdes) (version 2) | ecosystem: Environmental > Aquatic > Marine > Oceanic | place: Pacific Ocean | collected 2013-06-19 | reverse complement strand
ATCAATATAACGACCAACCGTTGGCGTTGCCTTGAGCATGACGATCGACTCGTCAGGTCGACCTGTCTCCAGCAAACGAGACTGCGCCTCGCTTTGTTGCACGTCTGTCGGAACCTTGTCGCCTTCTTGAATAGACAGCGATCCAATCAGGCGTCGGGCCGGGCTAACCCGCTCCACAACCGGTCGAGCCTCTTCAACTGCGGTTTGCCTGTTCTCGTTCAATCGATCGAGGCGCGGCTGCAGGTTCTCGCGCTTTTTGATTTCCCGGTTTAACGCACTAATTTCGGCGCGCCGTTCCTTCACTACCTTCATGGCAGCTTCGCGCGTTTCAATACCCTCGTTCGCCATGATGTAATCGCGCTGCTTGGCCGGTGTCTTGGCTGCAATAAATTCTCCGAGCTCTTCCTTGCGCGCTATTGCCGCTTCGTAATTCTCGATAGCCTTGGGATCCGCCAGATCGGTTTCGAGCGCCGTTCGTTGCTTAAGCGTCGGGTCTGTTTCCACGACATTTAACGCGGCCTTTAATTCATCGCGATCGGCGCGGCCGGCAAAATCGGCTTCCGCTTCCAGCGATCCGCCTTCACCTGATCTGGTCGTCCAGCCGTTTTTCGTCCAGTGTTCTTTCTCCAAAAACCAAACGACTGCCTGCAGATCATCATCGTTCAGATCGATGCCCTGCTCACGCAGCTTGGTCGTCGTCCTTCTATAAACGTCCTGTCCAAAACCAAACTCACCACCCGGCACAAGGTCTTTAGTGATATCGCCGCCAACACCCTTTTCAGCTTTAGGCGGGATGCGCTTCATACCGGCAAGCCTGCGCAGGTTCCTCGCTGCCCAAACGTCGATCGTAGCAAGGTTATGAAGACCAATAATATTTGCCGCAAAATTTGGTGTCTTAGGCGAACCGCCTTTCTTCGCTTCGCGGAACAGGTTGAGCAGTGCCATCATCGTTGCCGGCGAGTTCGCGTTAAACAGCTTACCGGTGTTTTTAGCAATAAGAGGAAACTGCTCTTGTGCTATTTCAAACGCGTACTGTTTCGCTGCAGCGTCGAGCTCTTTCTCGCCAGAAATTTGTCCCTTCATAAACTGCTTGGCGTCGTTGAACGCTTCATCACGGATCTTGTAGTGATGGTCGACATAGCCTTCGCCGTCGATCTTTCCGCTCCCGAGCGGCAGGCCGGAATCAAGCCACGTCTGCAATTTCTCCAACGCTAGGTCGTAGTCACCGCGACTGAAGCGGTGCATGACTTCGATCGTGTTTTCGAAGTTCTGCCTCACATTGGTTTGGGCGCTTGTGGTGCCGAGCACGTCCGCGACAACGTCGCCAAAGCCGCCGAACTCGGCACGAAGACGCTGCCGCATTTCCGAATACCAGCTGCGATGCTCCCAGATCTCTTTTGCGGCCGGGTCGCCGGCGTCGACGCGCTTCTGCAGCGATACGATCTCGTCGACCATTTTTGAAGAGAGCTTATCAGGATCCGAATCATGGAAAGCGTACGCTTGCTCTTGTATCTTCAGTTCGATCTTCCCCTTCGTCTCGTCGGCTCCGACCAAGGTGATCGGCGACCAGCCTTTGGATACTGGATAGTTCTCGCGCAGGCGCCGGTATTCAGCCTCGATCGCTGACGAACTTAAACCGGTCGCGCGCGAAACCTCCTCAATCTTGCTTCTGTCATCTGCAGACAATTGCGATCGGATTGTCTCACGAGTCCCACGCGTCACGCCCGTGCTGCGCGTGACGCTGCCGGTATTTGTTGGGCCTACACCGACAGTAAATGTGTCGCCGCGCATAGCGTCGGCGACCATCTGATTGAACATGTTTTTGACGTAGGGTGCCGTTTTACGAGCAGCTTCAATCAGCCCGGTCACTGCTGGCGGAAGTACGACACCTGCAGCTGTACCGATAGATGCGGAGACAAGGTTTTTGCTTAGATCAAATTTATCCTGACCACTCTGTTCGACCGCTGCGATGCTAACGGCTTGGCGAGCCGCGTCATCAAGCGACGTGAATGCACCGCCCTCAATGCCGCCTAGCACCATCGCCGGGAGCTGCGATTTCAGAAAGGCCATGATACCTTTCTTGGTCCCTCTCTTTGCAGCTTCACGAGCTATCCACGCACCACCTAAAGTACCCACCCCAAGATATGTAGATATGTCGCCAACGAGCCCTTTTAACGCGCGCTTTGATCCATCCCACGTAAATTCCGGCAGGTCGTCGTATTTCTTCATCAACGCATACATTGCTATGCGCTGGTTCAATGGAGCGTCTTGGATCTGCAGTGCCATAGGAACCGTGCCGAGGGACAAGTTCCAGTTAAAGTGACCCATCAACTCCAAGCCCCACTGCGCCACTTCTTCGTCGGACATTTCGTCGCCGGTTTTCGTCTCTTCGGCTTCGCGGCGATAAAATTCCTGCGTCGCTTCGCCAAGATACGACTGATCTTTTTGTACGGGTGGTGCCGCCCTTGGCTTGTCGCCAAACAGCGGTATCAGTGCGCGAGCAGCGTCGATCCATAGCGGATCTGTAATCAGCGACGTGTTCGTGACTTGGTTATCACGCTCCTCGGATGGAATCGAAAGATCGAACTCAAGGTCGTCGTTGTCTTCCAGATACCCAAGGTTGAGATCTGCCTCTTCGAACCTTGCTCGCATGTGGGCAGGCAAGGCGGGAGCTGTAGCCGTGGAAATACCAATCATTTACTATTCTTCTCTCGCTCGTCGGAATCGGCGCCCTTTCCTTCGGGGTCTTTCTCGGCTTCTGCCAGCGCTTCCAAATAACGCCGCAGCAACACGACCCGCCAATATTCGCCGGCCATTTGCCGTGTTGATCCTTTGAACAATTTGAGAGCGTCTTCCGCGGCGGCGACGTCGTCGAGTGTCCACTTGTCTATAGATTTGTCTTGCGGCCCGACCCGCGGGCGCGGAATGCTTCGCAAAGTAATTCGGCCGCGGAACGCCTCTATGGCATCAAGGAACGCTTCCCGCGGTTTAACATTGTTATCGACATCAGCTTGGAATTGCTCCATCACTGCTGCGCCTCGGGCGCTTGAGCCGGGGATGATGGAATCCAAAATACCGCCGGCATCGACCAGCTTCTCCAAGACACTTTCATAGCCTTGCACCGTTCTATACTCAGGGGTGCGCTTGCGCCGCTCTTTTACACGCCTCTCTAAAGCCAGAGCTGTCTCGGTGTCGTATTTTGTGGGGACCAGCCTCCAGATTTCGTTTTCTATCTCATCGAGCTCGGCGCTTGTATCAGCCGCTCTGATTGCTTTGTAGTGCGCCAGCCTTTGATTAGTGTCGATCGTAATAGGATCCCCTGCGCTTTCGAAGGCCGCCAGAACCTTATCCAAGCCCTCGGGCGTCAAATTCGCCTGTAGGATTTCGAGTTGTGTTACGGGCCGCAAATCAGGGTCTTTGGGGTTCGCTTTCCATTTATAGATACGCTGTATCAGATCTCGTTTCGTATCTTTCCGGTCTTTCTTCTGCTGTGCATCGGCCTCGCGCTGTGCTCTAGCATCATCGCGGACTGCTCTAGCATCAAGGCGCGTCGCCAGTTCGCTTGCCTGCTTTAGTAGCTTGTCTCGATCGTTGGCGGCTAAAAATGGGAACCCCTTCGGGTCATTTAGATCTTGATAAAGTTGCTCGGCCTTATCGCCGTCTGGCGCACGCGAGGCTGCAAGCAATCGGCTCTGCACGTCATTGACTGCAATATCCTCACGGTTGGTCTTTTCAAACTTCTGGCGCTCTTTTGCATCGATGAAACCATTCTGCTCCAATTGACGGTAGAGACTGTTCGCTCCAAAAAGCGTGTCCTCTATCTGCGCCTTTTCTGCTGGTGTCGCTGTGCGGTAATCTCGCACCGCTTGGTCAGCAATTGTTGCCGTACGTGCGATGAAAGTAGATGCCTGCCGTTCTCTGGCATTTGCCCGCACCTTCGCAAGCGTTGTTGCCCGATCCGCCGCCGCAGAAGACAGGAAGCGTCTCCGCACAATACCGTCGCTGAACTTGATCGCGCCGGTACGCTCCAGCTTTGCGAGCTCTTCTTTTGCGCGGCGGTTGTACAGCTTCTCCGCTTCGATAGGGTTATCGGACGCGTTTAATTCATAAGCCAGCTCGCTTAACTTCGCCCTATAGGCAGATGTCGCTGCAGCTTGTTCCGAATCTCGCTGCAACTTGAGCTGGGTCGCATATAGCTTCTGCCCAAAGTCTTGGATTTCCGCAGCGACTAGTCCGCGGCTGCGCGCCGCTGCGACAAACGGGTCTGAACGAGCTCTGACCGTTAGAGGACGACCGCCTGTATCAGGCGTAATGGTTTCCTGCGATCGGTATATTTGTGGCTCTGCCATTTAACTATTCGCGTACGTCATTGCTGCGCCTTTCGCGCCACCGATAAGACTTGCAAGAGCTCTGTTTCTGCCGGTTTGTCGTGCTGCTCGCCCGTACATGAGCTCTAATTCTGCGCCTAGACCAGCCTCTGTGCCTTTCTCGCGGATCGCGGCCGCCTTCACGCTCTCGTTGTACAGCCGCAGCGCCGACGTTTCGTCAGCCTCACGCGCGCCCTCCATTAACGCCTTCCACGCAGTGCCGGAGATTTGCACGCCGTTTCGCCGGAAAGCGACCGCGGCGGTGTCAAAGGCTCGACCAACGTCTTCCTTGAATCGCAGATCCTCGCGAGCTGCGACCTCTTCAACCTGATCGGCCTGCTGCGCAAATAGCTGTTGATTTCGACGAAGGATTTCCGAGTTGTACTGGTTTATCGCAGCCTGTGTCTTGCCCTCTGCTCGCGCGGCTTTCGCGCCTTGCATACCGCCAACGACCTGCATCGCAGCTGCTGCAGCCATGAACCACATTACTGAATACCTCGCACAATCGACAAACGTCGATAATCGCGGTGATCTGGCCCATACATACGCATTAATCCTTCGTCTTCGAACCCTAGAAACCGAGCGAACCGTAAGGCTGTCGGCCAATCGTCGCGGACCGATATTTGGACCCGCCGATAGCCCGCGATCTTCTGCTCAAACACTTCCTTGGTTGCGCGAGCGATCGATCGTGGCGCGAGCTGTATCATCTCTGGATGCGCAACCATCCACGCCTCTGCGACGCCGGGCCAAAGATCCCCCAGACCGGTTGAAAGCACTGGACCGTCCGGCGCCATCAAAGTCACCGCGAACGTGCTTTCTGTCAGCTGCTCCGCATACTGCCTTCCATCAATCATGCCTTCAGAAACAACGTCTAAAATTTCTGCGGCATGCTGTGGGAGGTACGGCACGATATCCATATCAATCACGAATCAAACGTATGTAGCCTCGCGAATATGCCCAGTACGCTCATTGGTAACGGCTGGTTCTGCTGCACGACAACGAACCCGTCATTCTCGAACCCGGCCGGAAATTCTATTTCTTTGTCGCCTGTAAATAGCGGGAGAGCCTGATCCATCTCGTCAGCTGACGATCTAAACGGCACGCGGTCGAGGTTACTCGTACTGGGTCCGACAAGCAGACCGACTGTCTCATACAGTCGGACTGTTACATCGTGGATCCGCTTTATTTTGCCTTGGCTTGTACCATCCGCCGAACCGCCCTCGATACGCATCGTTTGCAGCGTAGAATTATATCCCAGACCGATATGCACTTTTGTCGCACTGCGTTCCAGAGCGATCGCACCATTGCTAACAACCTTCGTTGGATGGGTGGAGCCGTCTGCGAGAACTGTAACTGTCTCGCCTTCCAGATGATCAAGGCCGGTAATGCTCGTTGTCGCCGAGCCGCTATAGGTCAAGCCACTGTCGATGAAAAACGCATCGGTAGCGTTTCCACCAAAATCGAAGCCCTTCAAAAATTCGACGTGGCGACGGGTTACTCCATTAATTGTGCGCTTGGTGATCAGCCACAACTGATCTTCGGCAAGGTCGCCGGGGATTACTGCAACGGACTCGCAAACACCGGATCCGCCGAGCTGATGGCGGTGCCACGCGACGACGTTCTCCTCTCGCCGGTAGGTCATGCCGAGCAGCTCACCGTCCGCGCGCGCGGCCCAAACAATGTTATCGGGCTCCTGTTGCACCGTCATATCGACAATGCCACCGGCCGTTCCGCCGTCTGTTACGTGTTCCGCCAGCAGAGTCATGTCTGGCGCTACATAACCGTCTACATCGAAATTGTAGACGAGCTCGCGAACCTTCCTCTGCGCCCGCTGCAAAAACAATGTCGCCGAGCCAGACTGCACCGGTTGACGCTTTGACGTGCCGTAATTCGTTTGACGTTTAATCTGTATGTTCGTCGGTGTCAGCGCCTCGCTGGTCGTAGCACCCTGCGCAATAAACTCAGACCCAGATGTTCCAATTATCAATGCCCTCGACGGCGTGAGATAGCGGATAACGTCAACCTGCTGCGACGCGATCGTATATATAAGTGCGTCGCCGGCATCAGCTCCATCAGAGAACTGTTGAAACCCGCCAGACTCGGACATAAAGACCGTTTGCGGCTGGCTCGTTGTGCCGGCAAACACCAGCCGTTCTTCGAAAAAGCATACAGCTGCCGGGTAACCGGTCGTATCGCTGAAGGCGCCAAGCGACCATTCGTCGGTCGCTTCCAGTTTACCGACGATCGTATGACCTGTGTCAGCTGCTTCTGTAACAAGGTCGTCAGACGGTGAGCATAAGATTGTATCAGCTGTGACGCTGACGATCAGCACATCTGTATTGTTCGACGTGCTGCCGCTGATCGTGACCTTTTGGCCGACCTTGAAACCCTGCTTTATAAAATCCTTCCCCGTATCGACGATGCGGTCGTTGTGCTCAGACCCGGTCGAGCTCGGATCGCCCTCCGTAAATGATATTGTCGCTGCGGTGTATTCGGGCAGGAGCTCTGCGCGGCCCTTAAGGTTTTCCTGCACCGTTCCGACAACAGTCGTCGCGTTTGTAAACGCAGTAATTTTGACCCAGCCATCGTGTATCTTCACCAGACGACCAACATCTGTCGAAACAAATGTGTCCGCGCTTGCGGTCAGGGTGCAGCTGGAGCCTGTCCGTGCTGACGCAGTCAGCGTCGTTGTGGTTGTGTTTTCGTCTTGCATTGGCCCGTACTGCAGGTCTGCTGCAGCGAGGGTCCAGTTCGTATTCCCGGCGCGCGTCAGTTTTCGCGGGGCGTGTGAATTATGGGTCAGGTACATCACGTCCGCGGACTGCGCGAACTTAACGTCGAACAACTGCGCTTCAGTATAAGGGCTCGCGATCTCATAAATCCGGTTGGCAACGCCACCGCTTGTGTATGCCGTGAAGCCTGTACTGTTGATGGCGTCGCCATCTTTATCCGTTAATGAAAATGTATTTGTTGTCGCGTTCGCGACCAGATATCGCTTGCCGTTGAGCTCGGTCATGCCGGCTACGGACGATATTGTTATTTCCTCGCCGTTCGAATAGCCGTGCGAGGCCGACGTGATGACGCAGGGGTTCGCCTGCGTTGCGGCCGTGATGGTCTTGTTGGCTTCAACGACCTGCCCGTTGTTCGTAAAGAACCGCATATACAGATCGCCGAGCTCAATTATGTATGTCTGCTCGACATTGAACTCGAAACTAACCGCCCGTGTCTTTTTCGAGCTGGTTTTGACTTCCGCGACAAACTGCGTACCGGGCCGGCGCGTCGCACCGCCGTGGGCGTGCACGACAAAATTCTCCAGCGTCTTGCAGCCGTTGAAATACTTCTGCAGGTCGACGCGACCATCGAGGCGGCCGGACAGCTCACCGGCTGTAAAATTAGTAAACGCGATCGCAGCTCGCGCCATTATCGCCTCGCGTTCGTATAATCTGTTGCGATGATCTCCGCGGGTGTTCCCTCGGTCGCATCGACGAAACGACACTCACTCAGTTTTTGCAAATACAGGTTCCAGAGCTGCTCCGCGACGGTATTGCTATTCGTCAGTGGGTAGGCAATCTCATGTGCTATGCGCGCAGATAAAACTTCGATGAGCGAGGCGTCATATTCGCCGGTATCGGTTACGCGCGCGAGGTATTTGATCTTCATCGTGCCTTCGTCGGTCAGGATCTTCCGGCCCTCAATCTCGTATTCGACGCCCAGCTCCTCGCCTTCAACCTCAAGCACTCGCAGGCAATACGGGTCAGTCGGCAGCTGGTATTCATAGGCATATTCAAACGCGGGTGTCGTTGACAGCTGCGCGAGCTCGGCGCGGCGGATCAGGCAATTCCAAGGATGCGACCGGAAAACCGCATCTCGCACCAACTCATAACGCTGGTTACAAACGCGCGCCGGCTTGCTGTTTTCGGTCAGCGAAATAATGTTGCTCGCGCCGACCATATTCAGAGCGCTGTTACAGATGTCTACTTCACTTGCCATTCTCAAAAGAAAAGGGGGGCTTTCGCCCCCCAATCCCCTAATCGACGACGTACATCATCGTCAGTTCGACCGTACCGGTGCCAGCCGCGCCGCCCATAGTTACGGTTACTACGTAACCGTCCTTATCGGCGTCAACAGTGATACCGGAGCCAAGAGCTAACGTATTCGCCACGTTGACTTTCTGCGCAGAAGTCGACGCGGCAGCCGCGTAGAACTCATCCGCATCAAGCGCGACGACAGTACCGTCAGCCTGATTGTAGGCACCATGACCAACCGCAAGGGTCGTCGAAGAGCCCATCGCATCGTGAGCGAGATAGCCATGAATGACCCGCGCGCCGTCTGGCAGCGCGAACATTTCAATGACATCCCCGCTGGCGAGCGAAGACGCTTCGTAAACACCATGCGCAACCCGAACGCGTCCACCAAGCTCATTAGCCTTGATGTATTCGCGCGGGTCGTTTTGAGTCGTCTTGGTGCGGCCGGTGCTATAAACAGTAGCCATTATTCAGCCCTCCTATGCCGACTCGTCGATATCTAATTGCACGACCTTGTCTTCCTCCATCCGCGTCGCACCAATGCTCATGCAGTAGTAGACTTGGGTGGAGAACGACTTGTCCGCCCTCTCAGATATGCGCGCTTTAACATCCTTGCCTACTCCTAAGAGCAGACCGTCGCCTTGCCATGCAAAGCAGGTGCGGATGTTGCCGCTGATTGCGAGGCGGGTACTGGTGTGAAACCGGAACCCAAGATAAGTATTGATGTCGCCTTGGACGAGCGCCTTCACAGAATTATAATCTGCGCTCTTGACTTCCGTGACGTTCAGAAGGTTTTGAAGTCCCTTCGGAGATATCACGACATGACGGTTGTCCTCGTCGACATCCGACGAGTCCATGATCTGCTTCGCCTCAAGTAGCTTTGCTAACGTGAGGTTGGCGGAACCATGAGCAATCTGCTGACCGGCCGGAAGAGCAGTACTCGTGCTTCCCGATTTCCCGGTTTTTGCAGATCCTGTCGCTGCCGAGATCAGTTCATCATCGATCGCTCTCGACATGGCCGCCGCTGCCGCGCGGGCATAAGTGGAAGTCGGGTCGATCAACATCTGAACCTTGTCAGCGTCGTCGATCAAATCTGCCCATTCATATTCTGTTTGGGTGACCATCCGACGGCTGTGGGGGGTGTCCATCAGCGGTGTATCGGCGTGCCTGCTCGTTCTGGCAACTGCCGAAACCGATCCAATCTGGTCGAAGACAAAATACTTCAACTCAATTCGCTACATTGAGCCAGCTAATAACAGCATCCCTGTCTTATCGAGCAGGGTTGAGATCATATCATCACCCACAAGGGGGCAGGGCGCTTCGAGGTCGCTTAACCTCTACTTCCTTTCGGAATGATCGTTGAACCTTCCTCTCGCGAGGCTTGGCTGCTGATTGCCCTCGGCATTACCGTTAGGGGTTCCCAGCAATTCACCCTGTTTGCATTATCCGTTGCCGAATAATGGCGCTCTATTCAAACGCTTTTTCGCCCACGATTGATTCTTCACGGACACCCGCACGGAGCTTCGAACCCTTCTGCTGCGAAAGCAGATAGACATTCGAAGAGAACTGCTGCGAAAACGCAGTAGTCACTTGAGTCGACATGTGTCGCTCTCCTCGTTAAGTGGATGTAAAAGTGAATTGCGATCGGCTACCCGCAAACGGACCGGTCTGCTTTTTTACGTCAAGGTCGACGGCATTCTTTCTGCCAGCAACGGGACCGCACCGCGGCTCCCCCGACTAACCCTCGGCAGCTTGCTGCTCTGGGTAGATAAACTGATACAAACGATTTCGCTCGCGCACATATTCAGAGTGCTGCGGATGCGTGCGGTCCCATAACGGACCAGACGGGTTCTCTATATCGATCAACTTGCTGCGCGCTTCATCTGGCGCCATCGCTCCGCTCGACTTCTCCATGCCGAGAAACTCGTCTTCGCTTACCTTGTTTACAATAAAATCCGAGATCCCAACGATCGATCGGATGAAATCAGGGTTGTCGCCAAGCCGCGAGCCGTCCTGCAACGCGATATCGCCCATGCCCTCCGTGCCAAAGCGCTCCAGCAGAGCACCGGCATTGTTAATGTTCTCCTCGTATTTGGCGCCATACTCCTGCCGCAATTGCATCACAGTTGATTCCTGCGCCGTTTCCATATTCTTCTGCAGGTTCTCACCCTGCGTCCCGATCATGTCGTTATAAGCCGCGATAAATCGCTGGGCTTGCGCGCCATTAAGACCAATGTCGTGCGCTGTCGATTTAAACCAGCCGACCAGATCCTCGTCGGGCTCGGCGCCGAAATCGATCTCGTAACCATCAGCCGAGTCGGGCCGGCCAAGCCGCGAATAGACTTCGCCCCAATCGTCCGGCGACGCCGCATCACCCGGTATCGCAAGTTTATCCCGGCCAATCATCTGGCTGGCATTAACATACGCCTTGGCTAGATTCTCGATGTCCTGTATCGGCTCCAAAGCGGTATGCGACCGGAGATCCTCCGGTAGCGATGCCTTGAAACTGCTATCCTCTGCAGGGGCGGAATCTGCAGACAGAACCGGCTCCGACGCCTCTGCTACCTGCTCTTCATCTGCCATCAATCACTCTCCAGTTGTGTCGAGGCATCTTCGATCATCCGCTCTAAATGCAAGACGACGCTGCGTGTGCCTTCGTTAAACGCAGTCTCATATGGGTCACTGCCGATCGTGATCGACCGGTAGAAACAGCGAGCCCTTAAATCCTCAAGGACAGCGGCACCCTCATCCGACAAAAAGATCTCGCGATATTTCGCACGCAGATCTCCCTGCGCCTGCTCCAGCTGACGCAGCTGCTCCATATCACTCATCTGTTACTCCGCGGCTAGGGCGCCGGTAATAGCTTCAAGCCCCGGCGCGGCCTTGCCCATCGCCTCGGCGGTTTGCATCCCGGCCTGCATCTCTGCTGCCTGCTGTTGCTGATCTGCGCGTTCCTGACGCTTCAGCCCGACATCAATCTCCCCTTCGGTAACCTTCGCCGGGATCGCAAGCACACTGAATAAGTGCCGGACCATCCCATCCATATCCACATGGTCAAACACGCCGGGATCAATCGATGCTGCAGGCGACAGGATCTCAAACATGCGCAAGATCGCCTGCACGTCAGCCGTGCGCTGCGCCTTCGCGAGAGGCGAAACATATTCAACGTCCATC
>Ga0209128_1002608_pt1 | contig 11579 bp, 20 predicted proteins | sample ETNvirnome_6_100_FD_184072 | JGI IMG/M metagenome (GOLD analysis project Ga0209128, IMG submission 184072) | Marine viral communities from the Pacific Ocean - ETNP_6_100 (SPAdes) (version 2) | ecosystem: Environmental > Aquatic > Marine > Oceanic | place: Pacific Ocean | collected 2013-06-19 | reverse complement strand
ACCAGGAAATACTATTTAGATGTTGCGAGGGATAGTGTTAAGCAGCTGAGGAAAATGAAAAATGAAAAAACTCTTTGAAACCTGGAATGATTTTGTCAATGAGGCAGCGCGCCTCAAGATTTGGTCTTCGAGAACCAAAATAACTATTAAAAAGCCTGCGGGGGCAGCTGCGGTTATTGATGATACCCTGGCCTTGATTCGTGCGATCCCTTCCATTACAGTTGTTAACTCTGATACAGATCAATTAGCGAGTAGCCATGGTAAAGCGGTTGTTGAGTTGGAGTTCAAGTTTGTTCCTCGCTCCTCCTCTCTGGCGCGAGATCTCAAAGCCATTAAGCACGACATTCTTAGAGTTTCTACTTTAGTTCTGGCCGTCTCCCCGGTACAAAAGATGGTATCTAGTCTAGAGCGAGTACAATAATGGACAAGCATAGGGCCGCTGACCAGCTTCTTGAAAGTAAAACCGCTCGTGGTAAAAAAAGAAGTCTGGGAAAAATTAATTCTATTATTATTCACACAACGGGATACGGTGCAGGCTTAAAAAGGCTCAAAGAAAAACACGGTGATGATTTAGCTGCGATTGGGAAAGACTACGCCAAAAGGATGGCCAATATTCTAAAGTATAAAGGGCATTTTCTCATCGATCACGTGGGCGTGATCTACCAGTTTCTTCCCGTAAGCGAAGTCGGGTGGCATACGGGTAGCAATAAAAGAAAAAAACTTAAAAACGATAATCCTCCTGGGTGGTGGTCGCTACGCTGGAAAGACTATGAGCGACCAACAGAATTACCTTCTTGGAAAAGCAACAGCCCCAACACAGTGTCGGTGGGAATTGATTTACTTGCTCACGGCAACGGTGCTGTTGTTAAGGGTTATACCAAGGAACAATACAATAGTCTCGTAAGGCTTGTAAAAATCTTGTGTGAAGACCTTGACATCCCAACGGAAAAGAGGTATATTGTTGGACATGAGGATGTTGATCCGATATCAAGAGGTACTTCAAAGGGCGGCTGGGATCCCGGCAAGTTTGATTGGGAACACCTGATGGTTAACCTTCAGCCAGAGGAATTACCGGAGGTCTGTGTGCCCCCCGTATCAAGAACTGGAACACCATTTATGCCAATGCCAAAAACAATTGGCGGATCGTTTTTTAAGTTACTAAATAAGATTTTATCAGCATTGAGGGGATAAACAAATGTGTATAATCTGCGTTCAACTTCAACAAAATAAATTAACAGCCCGCGAAGCTCGCCATAATTTCTACGAGATGATTGGAGAAATAGAGCAGCATCATCAGCAGAAAGTTGCTGACCTGATTGATCAAAAGCTTGAAGAAGAAGAAAAGAAAAAGCATAACTACGAACCTCATTGCGAAGACTGATTATGAAGCATACCAACAACAGGGCTGGCCTCCTAATGCATCGCACTTCCGACACGGGGTTGCAAGTGCTCCTTGCGTTGCCCGGTCGACCAGACAAACTCGGTTCGGGCACCTGGGAGATTCCCAAGGGCAAGGTGGAAGTCGGTGAGGACATTTTTGAGGGCGCTGTCCGAGAGTTCCAGGAAGAGACAGGAATTAAAGCAGATAGTGATTTTTTTAATTACCTCGGTTCAGCGCCACACAATAAAACAAACACCACACACGTTTGGTCTTTTGAGGGCAGTTGGTCACCCTCAGACGGACATTCAAGCAACACCTTTGTTCAGGAGTGGCCACCCGACAGCGGAAAAATGAAAGAGTTTATGGAGGTCGTTGAGATAAAATGGTTCGACATTGACGACGCCGAGAGCAAAATTATACCGAAACAGCAGGTTTTTTTGCAAAGATTAAAAGATAACGAAAACTTGAGCATAGTTATTAATGAGGATGAGCCCTTTCAAGACGCTGTAAAAAAAGGACACAGCAAGATGAAATTGCGGCTCATCGGCCTCGGTGGGAACAAGAAGAGAGAAAAGGGACACACAAAGCCTTCTTTTAAAAGATCTAAGAGTGCTCCACCTGGGTATGGAGGAACGTAATGTTTAACGGGAGAACGGCGGTAATGGTTCTTGCTTTAGGGCTGACCATTATCTTCGCCATTCTCCTGTTTTCTTGTCAGAAGACTGACAATGGACAGTATGTCCCAGTTTGTGAGTGGGGAGAAACACGAACTTGTGTTGGAAAAACCCTCGGCGAATGCGAGCCGGGAATACGCATCTGCAAAGAATCATACACCGGCGGCGCAGCCATTACATATTGGGGCGAATGCGAGGGTATTGTTCTCCCACAAGAAGAAGTTTGTGATGGTAAAGACAACGATTGCGACAATCGCATTGATGATGGCGTAGCTAACGCCTGTGGCGGCTGCGGCCCTGTTCCACCCGAAGAATGCGATGGATACGATAATAATTGTAATGGCGAGATAGACGAAGGCTTTGCGGACTTTGAAGAGATCTGCGATGGTTATGACCAAGATTGTGACGGCCTTATTGATGAAGGGTTAAGTAAGAGAGTTGATTGCGTCCCCGAAGGCGCGTGGGATGGCATTGTTTATAATAATGAACCAAACTCCAGATCAATTTGTATTATGGGCTGGAAAGAGTGCCGGGACGGCGGTTATACCGAGTGTTTCGACTTCCAGGGGCCAGAAGAAGAAATCTGTGATGGTTGGGATAACGACTGTAATGGCTTCGTGGATGAGATTGATACCTTGAGAAATCAATGTGGCTTGACTGATACTGGGTTGTGCGACTATGGATACGAAGTTTGCATCGGAGGTGAAGTCGCTTGTTTTGAAGCCATAGATCCTCAAAATGAAATATGTGATGCACTGGATAACGACTGCGATGGCTTCGTGGACGAAGATCTCCAGAGGGAATGTGAGAACCAGTGTGGTCGTGGTATAGAGATCTGCGCACTGGGTAATTGGATTGGCTGTACTGCCCCTGCTGCAACGGAGGAAATTTGTGACGGTGAAGACAACGACTGCGACGGATTGGTGGATGAGGATCTTGTCTGCCTTTGCCTTGCGGGGGATGCTCAACCGTGCCCTAACGATCCGTGTGGCTGGGGGATTATGATTTGTCAACAAGATGGTACCTGGGGTCCATGTGAAGGGAATGTACCTCAACCTGAGATATGCAATAACCACGATGATAATTGTAATGACTTAGTGGATGAAGATTTATTTTTAGAATGTTACGATGGCGACCCAGAAGAGGTGGACATAGGTCTTTGTCTCGCTGGGACTACCACCTGCACAGAAGGTGTATGGGGGCCTTGCAAAGATCAAGTACTGCCGGCAGACGAACGTTGTGATGGATTGGACAACGACTGTGATGGCGTCGTGGATAACATTGAGAGATTCTGGGAGAAGGTTGATATGATCTTCGCCATTGATGTTTCCGGTAGTATGAACATGTATATCCGCGCACTGACCAGAGGCATTGTAGAATATGTTTTATCTCTTCAAGGCACAGAACATCAATTTGGAATTGTATTGTTTGGATCTGCTATCCACCCGTACGGTACAGGCGAGGGATACTTACATTTACAACTTACAGACATCAATGACTTTGTCGCAGAGATGGCCAACATCACAACGACGGGATCAGAGGAGCCATCTATTGATGTCTTTCGAGATATAAGTTCGCCCCTTAACCCGCTCAACATTAGCTGGAGGCCAGATGCAACTCCGATTGTTGTCCTGCTGGGCGATGAGCCTCCGCAAAGTTTTAGAAGATTTCTACCGGATGACGCAGGGGAGTATTCAGATCCGTGTGATCTCCCAGGTTGTCATAACGCCACCAACCCCAACTGGACAGATGGAGATGCACTGGAATCCTTTGTCTTTGCGCTGTCTCCTTTTATGTCTACGTGGGATGCAGTCTGCTACGCCCCCGGCCAGCGAGTATTCAACATCTCCAGAGTTCTCGACGAAGACCTGCTCGCAATAGATCTCGCCTTGATCTTCCAAGAAATTTGTATTGAACCCTAAAAAATACTTGACTTTAAAAACTGGTGTTTAACTTTACTGTTGTAGCGGCAAGGCTTGCCACATAACAATAGGAGGAAAAAGCCATGACACTAGTAAGACGAAACACAAACAACATTGACAGGTTCTTTTTGACAGCACCAAACATCTTTGATAATATGTTTGATGATTTGTTTTGGTCACCACCATCGAGGAAAACTTCTGACGAGGCGGTGAGCAGAACAGAGTTTGAAGACCGCACGGAGATTTCTATTGCAGCGCCCGGAATCAAAAAGGAAGATTTTAGTATCTCCTTGAAGGAAAATGTAATTGCAATCTCTTATGACCAGAGCACGGAGGAAAATCCAAGGGTTTTTTCCACGCGCGCATTCTCAAGGAGTTGGACAGTCCCGGACGGCACGAAGTCAAAAGATGTTTCGGCCAAGTATGATGCCGGGATTCTTGCTGTTTCTATTAAGAAGACCAAGAAAACACAGCCAAAGACCCATTCAATTAACATTGCATAAAATGCTTGACATTTCGCTATTCATCGTCTATACTTCTATTTAATGAACGTGGAAGAACGAGGAGTAAATAGCGAAATGTCAGAGGACCAATCATCTTTGGACCCCGAAGATCTCTTGCCAAAACCGCCACCCAAGCGTGCCCCGAGAGGAATTAGGACTTTCACGGTGGCCCGTCGTGTTGACGAAACTGGTGTCTCTGGAATCGGCGTGATTATTGAAGGTGTTGAATATGCTACTGGGCAGGTTGTAGTTCATTGGTTGTTTCCACCTCCTCGCGGCGGCATCGCAATCTTTGACTCCTTGGACGACTTCTTAAAAGTTCATGTTGTACCTCACCCGGTTAATGAAACCATTATAACTTTTGAAGATGGTGATCAAGAAACTTATGGTGGCAGTAGTGAAAATAAAAACGTGAATAAACCCACCGAACCGCTTGTTCAATAAACGAGAGAGATCCAATGACATGGTTAATTATTCTAGCGTTGTTTATCCTTCCCTTTATCATTATTTATAATGACAAAAAGAAAGATTAGCGACATAGTAAAGCACTATAAGCAAGATTTTGGTCTTGGTGTTATTCTGGATGAGAAGTGTATTTGTTATACTTCTGATCAAATAACGGAAGATCCCACCGTTTATACTGTTTTTTGGACGAAGATCGAAGAAGTAAAGAAACACTTTGATGCAGAACTGGAGGAAGCATGAAGTATGTTATCGTGAAAAAGTATGAAGACGAGCTGGTGAAACTAACGAAGCCTGCGACTGCAAAGCAGGCAAGAAACTCTTTTGAGAGGTTCTTGGGGATTGGTATCACAGACATTGAAATTTTACCAGCCAACAAGGTAAAGAAGACCCAGGTCCAAGGAGAGGGTTCCGACGAATTTTTGAAGGCAAAAAAAGACTTTGAGGAAATTAATGACTGAGAGGAAGAAACAAAAGTTTTTAGGTGTACTAAACTTTACTTTTATGGCTGATTATCTTGGAGATAAGAACGAGCTAACTAGAAAGATGCACGAGAAGTTTAAAAAGAACCCAGAGCTTATTGTTGAGTTCATAAAAGAAGAGAACGGCTTTTTGTTAGAACTGGTGCCACTCAATGAATGATTTCGGGGAAAAGAAGTTTAAAGAATATGCCAAGATGAACAGACTTCGGCTAAAGACATCAGAGGATGGTTACCCGATAGTTATTTCACGTGGAAAGAAATTCGAAGGATGTATGCTCTACGATGGTTTTTCTGACGATTTTGTTGGGCTTCTTGTTGTAAGGAACACTATGTCGAAACTTTCACATCTCGCCAACAAGGTGGATAAAATGGGGCTTACACCTTTGGTTCGCGGCGATTATGAAGCAACCTATAAGGTTCCTTATTCAAAGATTTGGGAAGTCGCTAAGTTCTTTAATATGGTAAAGAAAAGACCTTCTAACCAAAATGTGGAAGGCTTAAAGAGATTCAGGGAGAATAATGGTGTTCCCTGAGTGGTGGGAATTAATATATTTAACCATGGCCCTCATTGTCTATAGTGAGCCAGCTAGGCAACCTCTTATTTTAACTCTAAGTCCTAGCAAAGTGAAGGTAGACTAGCTTGAAATCCTCTGCGAAAAATGATTTCATTCCCACCATACACCCACAGCAAGAGAACTCTAATGAAGGTAGGTGATTTAGTTTTAGTTCACGATTGTCCCAATGTTTCTGGGGATGCTCTAGGCATTATTGCAGGGATTGATTACAACGCTAATGATTTTAGTGGGGATCTAGACGCAGATTTGTATCGAGTGTTTATCACCGAGGAAAACATAATTAGATGGTTTACGAATCGCAACCTTACAATATTATCCAGCAAGGGAGGGAAAAAGTGATTATTTATGTTGATATCGACGAAACAATTTGTTTTTATGAGGGGAAAAGAGAATATCCGTTAGCAATCCCCAGCCATAAAAACATCGCTAAAATTAATAAACTTTATGATGCGGGCCATGAAATAATTTATTGGACAGCACGAGGAGCAGTATCAGGAATTGATTGGAGAGAGGAAACCACTGAGCAATTAAACGCGTGGGGTTGTAAATTCCACGAGTTGAAGATGGGCACCAAACCACATTATGATCTGCTCATTTGTGACAAAACAAAAAGAATCGAAGAAATTTGAATAATCCACCGCCACCGCCTGTTCAACAAACAGCCAAACAACAAGAGGGATCATGTTTAGTGTTGAGTATGATAAAATTTATGATTTTGATTTGACCGGCACCGCTTCTTTTGGAGATCTCGAAGAAGAAGAGGTTTACGAAATCTGTAAAGATGGTAGGGTTGCTTCCCACCTTCTTGAACCCCAACTCGTGAAGTGGTTTCCTGAATTAATTCACGTTAAGGGGTGTAAAGGGCACGATCACATTCATTGTAGGGACGGTAGACTTTTCGACGCAAAGAATTTTACCTGCTCGGGAGGATGCAGATTTATGCCCTCTAAGATGATTGGCATTGGTCGCACGTTCGATGAAGAGGTTTTCCTTGAAAAGGCCAAGGATATGACTTATATTATTTGTGATATTGTGGAATTTCCAAAAGTAAGAGTTGTCTTCAAGGGGGGTGCCGAGCTAGCTAAAGAATACCCCAAGGGCACAATTCCAAAATCTAAGCGGGATATTCTGTTTTCCTAGCAAACAAAGATCATGAAGAAGTATAAAACTTCAAACACGGCACAAAAAGATAAATTCGACAGGTTCTATACCAAGAGTGATGTTGCTGCGTCATTAATCGGACACCTGAACCTGGCCAAGTATAAATTAATAATTGAGCCGTCAGCGGGCTCTGGAGCTTTCTCGGACTTGATAGAGGGCTGCGTGGCGCTAGATATTGAACCGGCCAAGGAGGGTATTGTCAAGATGGATTATTTTGATTATTATCCCGAGGACATTACTGGCAACCCAGGCCACTTGAACCGTAGTAGTGTGGTTGAATTGCTCTCACGTATGGACGTGAACAAAGACAGGGAAGCGGTTTTACAGCTGATATTGTCTTTAATAATATTTGCAGAGGCAAACAGAAAAGATATTTTAGTTATTGGTAACCCTCCATTTGGTAAGCTTGGCTCAAGGGCATCTGCTTTCATTAAACACAGTGCTACTTTTGCAGACACAATAGCTTTTATACTGCCGAAGTCATTTAAGAAACCTTCATTTCAAAAGAGGGTTCCGAAAACTTTTCACTTGGTAAAGGAAGTTGACGTTCCTGTTGAATCTTTTCTTTTTGAGGGTGAAGACTACGGAGTGCCATGCGTATTCCAGATTTGGAAAAACAAGTACAAGGAAAGACCAAAAGTAAAAGTTATTATCCCAGAGGGGTTTGAATATTCGACCAAGAAGGACTGCTCTTTTGCTTTTCGCAGGGTCGGAGTAAACGCAGGTGCAGTGTTTACAGATGTGGAATCACGAGCACCCCCATCTCACTATTTTATCAAGGTACCAAGTGGGGTGGACTTAAATTTATTAATTTTAGAATTGAGAAACGTTTCGTGGGTAAACGCATCTGATACCGTGGGACCAAAATCAATTTCCAAGCAAGATGTTAACAGTGTGCTAAACGAACTATTACACAGGAGAAGAAGATGAGCACAGTACTTTTTAAAGAGAAAAATTTGTCTGTTTTTGAGGCCGGTATTAGCGCCAAGGTTAAGGCAGCTGGTGGACGCTGCCCGTTCACGCAAGAGGCAGAACCCCAATATCCCAAAATGATGGCGTATATCAGGGATCACTCTTTGCGCTGCAACGTGGTTAATTATAAGACTGAGATATGGCCGAAGCGAATGCCAGTGAGTGGAAATGAACACATCTGGGATGTGACGCAACATCGCGAGAAGCTGATAGATGAAACACGGGTGCTTACTCTTAAGGGAAAATTTAGGGCCGACGCGGGTCAAAAGCAGATACCTCTGTTTATGAAACACCCCGATGGACACGTTGTTCCTTTCTGTGGTGTTCGTAGGGATGAAGCGGTTAATCAGCTTCTCAACGAGGGCGAAAGTTGTGTAGACGACTTTTGCGCGATTTTGGTGTATCCTCAGTATGAAGACGGCACACCTGTTCCCGAGAAGGATTGGTTGGTGCACCTTGCTTGGTTAGCGGGATTTTCTAATTCAGATCAAGAAGATGTCAAAGACCCGCTTTCTTTTGACGAGAAGGCAAATACACTTGCCTCAGTCGTGAAGGCTGAAGACCTTGATTATTCTGAGCCAGACCACGTTGAGCGAATGCATGAGATTCTTAAAGAGCTTCATCCGAAAGATTTTTCGGGGAACGAGTGCCACGTAAAAGGACTTAGGACCAGATGCATTCAGAAGGCCGCCGATAGGATTACGACGAAATTGTCAGATGAGTTGATTTCTTCGGCAGCTCAAATTTATGCAAAGTTCTGTCCAGACGAAGTTTGGACCCCGAACAGAAAGAAGTCCCGTAACGTTCACATGGAACTTGGAACCATGGGTACCCGGTATTGGTGGTCTATGATCGACCCCGGTAAAGAGGATTCTATTTTGCATGATTGTCAAGCCAAAGATGTCGAGCTTTATATGAGAGAGCACAAGAAGATGACAGAGTTGACCTACGACAAGCACATTAAGTCTGAGGTTGCTGAATTTACGAAGTGGAATCAGCGTAACTGTGCTCATCTAACGTGCAATATGATTATTACAAGGATTTTTGTTCCCAAGTCTAACTTGGCCGACTGGGATAAAGATCGTGCCTGGGTTTGGAAGCCGAACCACAAAGATGGCGCGAAATTTGTAGAAATCTTTGAAGCTAGCGATCACACTTCACCTCTTGATCGCCTCCCGAGAACGCACGAAACCCACAACCCTATGGGCTTTTACAAAGAGATGATGATGGAAACCATCAATAGGCATGCGGTCAGAGCCGTCGTCTATACGGTAGACGACATGTTACCTTGGATAGAGCGTGATTATCCCGAAACCGTTAAACACAAGAGGGGCGGAATTAAACAGATTAAAGCTGAAATAATTTCAAACTTTTTTCACAAAACAACATATAGGGATATTTTGACCTATGAGGTTGATAAAGAAAACAGAACGGTTACTTTTTTCTGAATAAACCGAGGTCATCGCCTGTTCAACAGGAGAACAGCATCCTCCCATAGCTCAACTGGTGAGAGCACTTGCCTTATAAGCGAGAGGTTCCGGGTTCAAATCCCGGTGGGGGGATTAAAGCGGAGGAAGTAGAATGAGACAAGCTATTATTGCACTTGCCATACTGGCAATTCTTTTTGCGCCATATGTGTGGTTTGTAACAAAGAAGTCTGACGATTAAAATTATTTAAGCCGAAGTGGTGGAATTGGTATACACAAGGGACTTAAAATCCCTCGCCTTGTGGCTTGCGGGTTCGAGTCCCGCCTTCGGTATTAACTTTTAAGGAGGATCTATGATGGAACTGTGGACTACAATTGGTGTGATAGCTGGACTTGTCCAGATGGCAGCAGGATTTATGCTGTTGGGAATGTTAATGACGTGGCACCCAACACAAACTAAGGAGGCAAAATGTCGCAACCGGAACTAAAAATTATAAATTATGAGGACGAAGGAGAGTCGAAGTGTACAAAGGAACAACATATTATAAACTATCTAAAGTCTTTGTTCGCGATTGAAGAGGCGATTGAACCCTATAAAGAGCAGAAGAAAGACTTGCGTGTTGAATACACAGAGAACGATTGGCTTACTCGTGATGAGATTTGGGCAGCAGTGAAAGCTTTTCGCCTCTATCAGAAGGCTGCGAGCATGAATGATCTCAATGATATGTTCGATCTTATCGAAAAACAATTCGGACCAAGTCAATGAAGCTTGTAATTACAAGTGGTTATTTTGATCCGCTCCACGTCGGACACTTGGAGTGTTTGAAGTTAGCTAGGCAGCTTGGGGACAGGCTTGTCGTTATTGTCAATAACGATCACCAAGCTGCCTTAAAAAAAGGCAGGGCTTTTATGCACGACGAAGACCGCGCATGTATTATTCAAGCACTTGAGTGTGTTGATGAGACTTTTGTATCAGTTGACACAGATAAATCAGTTTGTAGATCCATAGAGGAAGTGTGGCATAAAAACCTTAGCACTTGTGACGAGATGATCTTCGCGAAGGGTGGTGATCGAATGAGCTACGAGATACCAGAAGCAATCACTTGTAAGAATCTAAAAATTATAATTGTTGATGGCCTCGGGGCAAAAATTCGCTCCTCATCGGAGCTAACGGACGCTTATAGGCACCTTTTGAAGAAAACCCCAGCAGAGAGTAAGTGAAGAAAGGCGACCTTGTAAGGCTAAAACCACTATGCGAAACTCACGCATCACCGGTGGCCGCGGATTGGCACGGCATGTGGTATAACAGATCCAGAGACAGTGGCGAGCCCCTTCTTGTTCTTGAAACACCAGGGCGAGATGATGTGTGCAGGGTTCTGGACGTTTACGGCGAGGTCCGTTGGATCAGCACCTACGACGCCACCATCATTTCTAAAAAAAATGAATAATCCCCGGACCTCGCCGGTTCAATAGACAGAGGCCATGAATGAAAGTAGGTGATTTGGTGAAGCTCAAGCACCGTGGCTTACCACAGGACCGCGCCGGTGATTTGGGGCTTATTCTTGAGAGGAGTCAACACCCATGTGGAAGTTTATATTTTATGATACAAAGACTTCGCGATGGAAAGATATTAAGCTCTTTGAGCAGCGACTTGGAGTTGGTAAATGAAAGTCGGTGACTTGGTGAGGTGCGACAACGAAATTGCGATAATATTAGAGGTCCGTCGTTATCTCGACGAGCCCGCTCCTGGGCACCCCCTGGATGAACTCCTTTGGCTAAAGTGTTCGTGGTGTAACGGATATACGTCGGTCATCGCAGATGATGAAGTGAGGTTGATAAATGAAAGTAGGTGACTTGGTAAGAGACATAGAATTTGGCGACACGGGAATACTTCTGAGCCCTCCACGACTGTCCGAAGATTGCAAGGGCGAAGTTGATACTTATTATGTCGCTAATGTGCATTGGTGTCGTATCGGTATGACTCAAAATAACGTAACAGATTATATTGAGGTCATAAGTG
>Ga0209128_1002602_pt1 | contig 11609 bp, 13 predicted proteins | sample ETNvirnome_6_100_FD_184072 | JGI IMG/M metagenome (GOLD analysis project Ga0209128, IMG submission 184072) | Marine viral communities from the Pacific Ocean - ETNP_6_100 (SPAdes) (version 2) | ecosystem: Environmental > Aquatic > Marine > Oceanic | place: Pacific Ocean | collected 2013-06-19 | reverse complement strand
CCCTTGAGTACCTGGGAAATCACCTGTCTTCCAGACGCTTTCCCAGGAACTTTCTCCTTCCAGAGAGGGTCCTCGCCCAGACGGACTAGGACCCTCTCGATCAGCTCACTTCTCGTCATCGTTGGTCTCCGGGCAGATGCAGTGGTCGGGCAGTTGGTAACAGCCGGGGCACCCCCTTACAGCGGGAAGGTACTTGGCCATCGCGTCTCTGATCCCTTCCCCGAACTCCTCGAAGATCTCAGATAGAGGGTCGAGCACTGCCCTCTTGTATGCCTCATCCGCCTTCGCCCACTTGGCCAGCTCCTCGGGGGTGTAGGGGCTGTTCTCGACGGTGACTGGGTACTCGGCAACCTTGAACCACGGGATCTTGAAGCGGGACGTCTCCATGTAGCAGACGTCCCCGATCTCCTTCGGAGGGTGGTCCTTCCCGCAGAAGCTGCAGCTCACGATTTCTCTAGGAACAGGCGTTCGAACTCTTCCTGTTCCTCCTTGGTGCGGGGTGTGGACTCGATGATGACCGGATCATCTGGCATGAGAGCCTCCATGTCCTCTAGCAGCTGATCCCAGTTCTCCTGAGACATCCAGACCTTGTCGGGCTGCGGGCACTGATCCTCGTAGTACTCCCTGACCTCGATGCCGACATACTCCCAGGCCTGCCACTTGATCAGCTTCTTCTCCGGTAGCCGGGCGAAGCTGTGAGGGTCCCAGTCCAGTCCATGCTTCTCGATGAGCTGGTTTAGGGCGATGCAGAAGTCCGAACGCAGTAGGGAGTAGGGCAGCCCTGCCTTGAGGCGGTGCATCATCTCGTCGATGTGAGCCACCACCTGCTCATCTGTCTTCAGTTCTAGGTCCATCAGTGTGCATTTCCCCACGCCACTGCGAACGACCCGTCAGCAGGGAGTGGTACTAGGAGCGGCTCCTCGAAGGGGTGCTCCATGTGTTCTTGAATTCGCTTCTGTACGTCTCTCCGGATGTCCTTGTGATCCGGCATCTCGAACATGAGCTCGTCATGGACCTGCAGCAGCTGCCTTACTCCGGCAGCTTCGAGGTCGGGATCAAACTCACACTTGATCATCGCAAGTCGGGCCACATCAGCGGCCGATCCCTGAATGATCGAGTTCACACTCTGTCGCCGAGCCTGAGAGGCCAGCATCCTGTTACCCGAGTTGATCGTCGGCAGCCGACGGTAGCGCCCCAAGTAGGTCTGCACGTACTCCATGTCTCTACACGCCCTGTGCGTGTCCTTGATGAAGTCCTGCACACCTGGGAACACTCCGAAGTACGCTTTCGTGATCTTCGCCGCCTCAGGGCAGCTGGGACGCAGTTTTCCGTTACGTCCCTGCCGCATGATGATCGGCAGACCCAGCTGCATCCCCAGCTTCACCTCACCGATCCCGTAGATCAAGCCGAAGCCAACGGCCTTGGCCGCACTACGAGTTCGGAGAGCGTCTGCCTGGTGAGGAGTCAACTTGCCCCCAGAGTCCTTCACCTTCTTTGCCGAGACCACGTCCGCATAGGAGAAGCCCATGTTCATCTCGGACACCGTGAACCCGTGAAGGTCCGTGCCGTCCAGGATGGACTTGATCATGTTGGCGTCCCTGCTGAAGTGAGCCATGAGGCGCATCTCGAGCTGGGCATAGTCCGCCACGTAGAGGATGTTCCCCCCGTCAGCGATGAAGGCATCCCGGATTTTGAACACGTCGTTCTCCTTCCGGGGGATGTTCTGCAGGTTGGGATCGCCGCAGGACAAGCGACCAGTGACGGTCACACTCTGGTTCAAGGTCGGATGGACTCTGAAGTTCGAGTCAGTCCACTTCGCCAGCCCATAGACGTAGGTGCTGAGGAACTTCGCCAGCTTGCGATGATCCCCCAACGACTGTGCGAGCTCCTGCACCATCTCCCGCTCTTCCTCACAGTCCTCTGGAGGTACGTCCTCATCCCCGTCCCAGAAGGCGATGTCTCCTCCCCGCCAGGCCTCCACTACCTCCTTGTCACAGGACGGGTTCTTCAGGCCCGTCACCTTGCTGGGCTTGCCCCACTTGGTGGGACGCACGCCGAGCTCGTCGAAGAAGAGGGCTGCAAGCTGCTTGGAGCTGCGGATGTTGACGGGCTTCCCAGCGGCGGCGTTGAAGGATCGTTCGATCTCCTCGACCCTCTTAGCGATGCCGGGGGAGATTTCATCCAGGTAGCCGGTGTCCACCATGACTCCCCTCCGCTCCATGCGGTACAGGACTCTGGTAAACGGCTCCTCCACGTCCCAGAAGTGGTCGAGCAGCGTGTAGCTGCCCTCCTCACCCATAGGAACCTCATCCAGCGCCTCCTGGAGGTACAGGGACAGTCGTAGGGACTCCCACGGATCTCTGGAGGCGTACTCTACTGCCTTCTCTCGTCCGCCTCCGTCTACGTCGTTCAACACGTCCAGGAGGAAGCGAGGCTGCTTCTCGGCGGACATCTTCTTGCCGAAGACCTCGTCGAACTTGAGCATCCGGTCACCTAGGTGATCCCAGACACACTCCTTGAGGCCGTGCATGCCTCTGCGGTTCTCGTCCAGGAGCCAGTCCAGGGTACGAGTGCAGATGATGTGGCCGTTGACAGTTGGGATGCCGGAGTTCGCCAGGATGTGCAGGTCGTACTTGGCGTTGGTGAAGTGCTTGTCGATCTTCTTGTCTACGAAGAAGGGCTCGAAGATCGGGAGCACGTCGTCGGTGATACAGAAGCGGCGATCTTCAGTCGCCAGTCCCCAGAACAGAACGTAGTCCCGGGAGATGTTGAGACCGGTGGTCTCCGTGTCCACGCCCACGTCCGTGTGCTTCATCACGTAGCGCAGGACGTCTTTGGCTTTCTTCTCCGAGTCGATGAACTCGGCTACAGGTCTAAGCATTACGCCTCCGAGGGGAGGGGCCCGAAGGCCCCTCCCCTCCTTAGGGGTTGCTACCTGCGAGCCCCACCGCGACGGCGGGAGGAGCTGCGGGTAGAGCCACCTCCACCGCTGGAGGGGGCTGGATCGTCGTCACCGGGGTCAACGCCGTCCGGAACCGTCATCCCGAGGAAGTCGCAGACCTTGGCGGCCGACAGCTTCGGGACTCCGATGCCCTTGACGTTGTTGAAGTCGTAGGGCTTCAGCATGTCCTGGAGGTCCTTGTGGAACTCGTACTTGATGGCGAACTTGCCGTCGTCCGTCTCCTCGATCTCGTAGTCCTCGACCACGAAGTCATCGTCGCCCGACATGTCGAAGTCCTTGAGCCAGCACCAGGGCTGCTCCTTCTTCCGATACGCGGACACCTTGCTGTCCTTGCCCTCTCCCGTCTTGCGGAGGAACCACACGACGTCGGAGAGCCCGGCACGAGCCGGCTGCTTGCACTCGGAGCACTCGAGCTCCTCCATGGGGAAGATCCCCTTGGCCTTGCACTCCGGGCAGTTCATGCCCTCGTTGTAGAGCCCCTCCAGGTCATCGGCGTCGAAGACCTGGCTGTCGGCGCAGACCTCCCCGCACTCGGGGCACGTCAGGGCGACTCGGGTGATCTCGCCTTCCTGGCAGGATCGGCAGTTGTCCTCGATGGTCTGCTCGAGACCGAGGATTCCGTGCTCTCCGTAGTGACCCGAGCCCAGCTGCATGTAGCCCTTGCGAGCCGCCACCTGGTCCAGGTCATCGTCGCAGTGCTCGCAGCCCTTGCCCTCGCAGGCACGGCGCTCCATCACGGCCTCACCAGCGCGGTCACCCTTGCTGTACTTGATCACCCTGCCGTCCCGGTCGGTCTTCTCGACCAGGTGCTGCATACGGAGATCGAGGGCGTTCAGAGCGTACTGCTCGGCCTTGCCGACCCGGGGGTCGCCCTGGGCCTTGAGGTGATCCCAGATGGTGAACGGCCGATCGGATCGGGAGTCGTACACACGGGGATCGTCCGAGGGGTACTCGTCGCAGGGGCGACGCCACCCGGGGAGGCAGTCCGAGCGCATGCTCTTGAACTTGCCAGCCTTGTCACGGATCACGACCTTGCCCTGGAGGAAGATGTACGCGGGGTAGTCGTCTTCCAGGTAGCCGTCGGCCTTGGGGTTGGGGTACTTGGCCTCCAGGAAGAGGATGGGGTCACCATCCGCCTTCTGGGACTTCTTGGGGATCTTGATCTCGTCAGACCAGAACGCGGTGGGACCGCGATTCCGACGACGGTTTCGGTTGCTCTCGTTTCTTCTGTTTCTGGAGCGGAACGTAGCCACTAGTCTCTCCTGCGCCGTGGAATGATTGGCACGGCATTTTCGATCAGTTCTTGGAGCTCTTCTTCATCGAAGTCGTCTGGTTGCGCGAAGGCGTCGTACGGGTATTCAACCTCCCGTATGTCGGAGATCGCACCCCAGAGTTGCTTCAATGCGTGTTGAGTCTTCTCACGACCAGGACGGTCGTTGTCCATGAACAGGGTTATGCGGCAGCCCATCCTGTGGAGTAGCGCTGCCTGGGTGCGCGACAGGGAGGATCCCAATGTCGCCACCGCATTACTGAAGCCACATTGTAGCAGCCACAGACACGCTTTGAATCCCTCTACTACAAGGATTTCTTCTTCTTCTGGCGCGTCTGCAAAGTACAAGGTGGGGTAGATTCGATCGGCATTCCAAAGATGCCTCTGACGCTCAAACGTGTAGCCCGGATAGACCTCCTCTAGTTCGGATGCGTAGAACTTGTATTTGGGTTTCTGACCACGAAGTGTGGCCCTGCCACTTATGCCAGATAGATTCCCGTACAGATCACGCACCGGGAACGTGATGCGTTTGTTGACTCGGTCGAAACCTACGTCGTAGTCAGTCAGGATCGTGGGGTCGAACCCCTTCCTGACCAACTCCTCTACAGGCTGCTTGACGTCGTAGGCTCCGAGGTGTGCCTCGGGCAGTGGGTGTGCGGCTATGAACGGGTTGAGGGGGGATCGTAGACGTGGCCTCGCCTCCTTCTTCGACTTCAGATCGTCGGCTATGGGAGCTAGGGCCTTATCAACCTGACCTCGTCCGTACCCGAGCTTGCGAAGCAAGTACGGCAAGGACCCGCTGCCGCACCCTGCGTGGCAGATCCAGAGACCGGTCTTTCGGTTGATGAAGAAAGACGGCGACGAGTCTTGGTGGAATGGACAGGGAGCTGCGAACTCCCCATCCCCCACCAACCTCGCGCCGTCTATGTGCTTATCTACGACCTGCTGAACGAAGGTCGCTACATTCACTTACTCTTCTTTCTCTTCGCCCCCGTCCTTGCCTGTGCGAGAGCTCCACGGCCCCCACCAGATCGCCTACCAGGGCCGGCCCTAGAGGACCGCTTGTTCTTCTTGTTCTCTTCCTCGTCTTGAGCGTCAGCTGCCTTGGCCCTGTCCTCCAGGTCCTCGTCTGTCAGACGCTCCTGCTTGACCGAGAAGTTGTTCCCTGGCTGTCCGTGGATCAGCATGGGGTAAAGCTCCTCATCTCGAGCAGCAGGCCAGCACAAGGTGAGCTCGGACTTACCGGTGTCGGCGTCCTTGCTCTTGATCACCCTGAGCATGAAGTCGCACTCCATGCCGGCCGAGTCCGTGAACGCTGCTTCATCCGTGTCCACGTTCTTCGCGCTCTTCGCTGCCTTCCGGTTGGCCTGAGTCACAGCGATCACCGGAATCTCCAGGTCCACAGCAGCATCCTTGAGGTCCTGCATGATGTTGACCTGAGTAGTCCACTTGGCGTCCCTGTTCTTCGTTCTCCCGTCAGCCAGCTTGTAGACCGCATCCACTACCAGCAGATCTGCATCCACCTCCTTGGCTTTCTCCACCAGCATTCGCACGGTGGCTCCGTGGTTGGGCCCCCGGTCGTTGCTGATGATGAAGGCGCTACGGCGCCCGTCTGCCCGCTTCAAGTCACCGTCTGACTCCGCCAGGTCTTCCATGGTGGCGAAGACGTCCTTCTTGACGGAGGGAGGCAGCTCTCCCCGTTTCAGCGTCCCGTAGTCCACCTCACAGATGATCGACGTACCTCGCAGCAGAAGCTGCATCTTGTTCATCTCTCGGCTGTAGAAGAGGACTCTCGCGTGGTGATACAGATAGGCGTTGATGGCGATGTACAGAGCCACCCACGTCTTCATGTGCTTCGGTCTGCCATACAGCAGGACCAGCTGCCCGGACTGCATCCCCAAGGTCTCTCTGTTCACAGGCTCCCAAGGCCAAGGGATGCCGAGCATCCCTTCAGCACTGGCTACCCGCTCGTATTGCTCCCGGAGCATCTTGACGCTCTGAGATAGATCGATGTCCCCGCCCTCCGCCTTCCGGGTCTGCCACCTGGTCAGGAAGGCGGCTACCTTGGACATGGCATCGTCGAGGTCGTCTGCGTCCAGGTCATCCAGCATCTCTTCGCAGAGAAGCGAGGCGTCGTTGGACATGTTGCGGTTGATGATTTCCTGACACAGCGAGGTCAAGGAGTCCTTGGACGGCCTGAAGTCGAAACTGCGGAACTTCCTCTTGAACGACTCCAGGGAGGGAACCTCCCCGTACGTAGTTCTAGAGAAGTAGATCCTCGAGATATGCCGGAACCAGTCCTTGCCCTCGAGGGTCTCGAAATCTTCCTCTGTCAAACCCGCCTTGACCAGCGGTTTGAACTCGTGCCGCTTGAGCACGTTACTGATCAGCGTGGCTTCCAGCCCCATCTACTCCTCCTGTTATTGGATATCACCGAAGAACCTCGATCCGCTGTGGAGTTCTATCCCTGCCAGCACTAGTCGTAGATCCTCCTGGATCTCCGTCGGGAGATCCACAAGTTTCATGACCGCCGAGGCTCCGGTGGATTTGTTGACGATCCGGACGCTGATCTCTAGAGAGAAGAAATCAGCGCCCGGAGTCCGGTCAACGGTCAAGTTCAGGAGCTCTGAGGTGAACAGCTCATGATCCTGTACCGAGATTGGCATCTACTTCTTGGCCGTCATGTGCTCGAAGAGGGCTGCTGCCTCCTCCAGGTGGATCTCCGCTGTGCCATGAGCAATCTCCTTGGCCAGTTCCATCGCATCTTCCAGCACCTTGTCCTTCTGGTCGCAGCTCAGACTCACCGAGACGTGTACTCCGTACCCGTCCCCGAAGTCCTTCAGCGCCAGGTCGACCCCAGCGCTGACTCGGGCATCTCCGGCCCCCAGCAATTTCTTCGCAGTGTCCATTTGGTTCCTCGAGGGTTGAACATCATCACTGACCTGTTCGATAGGGTCTAGACCCTTCTCGACAGCCCAACGACGTAGTTGGATTTTGACTAACGGAGACCTGTAGCTAGAGGAGGGAGAAGACATCGTCATCGACCTTCGGGCCGCTGACAGCCGTGCTGGCTCCCGCCTCGTACTTGTGGCAGCGGTCCTTGTAGATAGCGAAGACGGCGGGATCGAGCACAGCCTGGGCACGCTTGTGGTCGAAGGACTGCTTGATGACGCCGCCTTCTACGAGGTCATCCCACTCGTCTCGGTCGCTCGAGAGCTGAACAGCTCGGCTGTTGTCCCAGACGTTCTTCCCTCTCTTCGTCACGGTGAAGGGCCCCATGGAGTCCCCAGCTGCTCGCACAGCCATCTGGGCATCCTTGCAGCGCCTCCGACGCAGATCGATGGACTCCATCCAGGCGTTCCACAGATCCTCTCCCAGGCATTCTCGTACCTCTGCGGAGATCTCTCTCAGGTCCTCATCGGCCTCTTCAAAGGCCTCGATTGCCGACTCCGCTACTCGACCTAGATCATCACTCATTTCCATTTTCTCCTCTTGGGAAGGGGCTCATCCCTGGTTAGAAGCCGGGCTTCGTCCAGGAGGCCGAACGCCTTCTCGATGTCCTGAGCGAACTTCTGGCCCGGACTGGTTGGACTGGTGTAATTCCCCACCCTCGCCACGTAGGCGGGATGGAGCGTAACCAGTAGGGGGTATCTGATGCCTCCGGTCACTCCCATGATTTCAACGTCGAAGAGCTGTCCCCTGTCCTTGGTGATGGAAAGCTGCTTTCCAAGGACCGCCTTGGAGGCGACCTTGCCCACAGCCAGGACTAGAAGCGGATCGATGTTGTAGATCGTCTGATGAAGCCGCTCTTCGCAGTTTCGGAGCTCCGCTGCCGTGGGATCCACGTTCTCGGGAGGCCGGCACATGACGGCATTGAGGTAGAAGATCTTCTCGGACGCCACTAGTGCGTCCCTGATCTCGTCTGACTCTGCATCGGAGGGCTTGTAGCCCGAGGTCATCCTGCGTCCCATGCCGTGAAGCCATTCTTCATCGGCTCTTGCGAAGTAGGTCAGGAAGGTGTCGAGCAGGAGACCTGCCGAACCCGCAAAGGTACGACAGATCTCATCCTCAATCCTTCCAGGACCCTCTCCCACGATCACCAGGTCAGCGTCGGTGTCTCCCTCGCCGAACACGATGGAGCTCCGACTCTCAACTAGTCTGGGACACAGATCGCACTCACCCTCGACGTAGGTCTCGTACAGAACCTCGAGGGACTTCACCCACGAGCCCCACGGACTACCTTGGACATGTCTTCCGGAGACATGTCTCTGGGAAGCACGAGTCCTGCCTCGGATGCCCTACGAGCATCGTCGGCCACAGCCTTCCTCTCCAGGAAGTCCTTGACGGTCTGCTGATCGTAAGTGCTCAACTCCTCTACGAAGACCCAGTTGTCCACGGAGCCCAGGTGCAGGGTCTTGATGACCCCTTCGGCACACCCGTAGGGAGGGGTCATCACCTGCAACGCCACACGGCCATCCTGGGTAGACACATGACCCCCAAAGATGGGGGTGGCGTCGCGGATTTCCGTCGGGGTAGACCCCTTCCAGATCTCGCCGATGTAGTGGGAGCCCCCACTAGCAACGATCGCCTGCTTTGATTCTCGCTTGCTCATCTTCTCGTCTCCTTGATCTTGTAGCCCCGCATCTTCGCGAACCGACGGATCCTCGCAGCCTGCTTCTGGCAGCGACGAACATCCGGCACGAAGAACAGAGCTCGTGGGTGTTTCTTGTCCTCGTAAGTCCTCAAAATTCTACCCACGCACTGCTGGAAGGCATTCTCGTTCGAGAACAACGTCAGGCAGAGCAGGGTGTCCAGTGAGGGCTTATCCAGTCCTTCCTGCGCCAATTGCATGGTCGCCAGAATGGGGTTTGCTTCGCTCAAGGCTTCTTCCCTGGCGGAGTCCTTGATCACTCCGTGAATCAGCCCGCTTCCAGGCAACGTCGGATGGAGTAGCTCGAGTTGCTCTACCCGGTGAGACAGGGCGAGGATGCTCCGCCCTTCCTGAAGCAGCGTCTTCACTTCCTCAGTGATGACCTGGTTGAACTCTGCGTTCCTGGCGATCCAGTTCTTCAGAGCCACGTCTTCCGAGTACTCCCTAGCTGGACGGAGTCCATGCAGGTGTACGAACTCGATCTCAGGCTCTAGATCCTGGCTCAGGTCCGAGTAGAAGACCTTCCCCAGGTGATACTGGTAGACCTTTTCCAGCCCATCATTGCGGGTCGTGGTAGCCGTCAAGGCTAGCCGCTTCCCCGGGAAGAGGTTGGCCACCGTGCAGAACCAGTTCGCCGACATGTGGTGCCCCTCGTCGAAGATGACGAGGCCCCACCGGCGTAGGAACGATCTGGGAAGCACGTCCGCCTTACTCGCCAGGGTCTGCACCGTGGCCAAGCAGATCGGAGTGTCCTCGGGGAACTTGTTCTGCTTGACCCAGCCGACTTTCCCCTCGAAGTCCAGCTTTCCAATGATCTCCCTCTCCCACCCGGCGAGGATGGTCGTGTTGTTGCAGATCACCAGGGTCGGAACGCCTAGCCTCACGGCGTGGTAGAGCGCCACCACCGTCTTCCCCAGTCCGCAAGCTAGATTCAACGTCCCATCCCCCAGCTCCTCCATGAGTCGCAGGGGCTCGGTCTGGTTGTCTCTGGGGATGATGGAGTGGAGGATTGTTGTGGAGGGGTAAGAGGAAGGCCGGAGATCTACGATCTCGATGCCGTACGCATGCCTTACGTACTTGAGGGTGAACAGGTTTCGAGGAACCTGAATGTGATGCTTCGCCATCGAGAAGATCTCGATGTCGGTGGGGATGTCTCTCTTTCTCCCACTGAACATGGTGAAGGTGAGCCGCTGCTGGATTCCACGTACTGGCACCTCTGAGAGAGGCAACCAGAGGTCGGCGTCCAGGTAGGCGACTCCCGGGTCTCTACGACAGAACTGCAGTACGTCGTCGCTCATCTGAAGCTGGACTTGATGTGGACTTCTACGATCTCGAACAGGTCTTGCGAGATCTCCTTGACGTCCACCCCCCTACTCTCGAGCACTACTGATACGTCTCGCACGATGGCTCCTATGGTCGTGTTGATCAGGGATTCGATGTCGTTCCCCAACGGGTTGATTGTGGTCGGTTCCTCGTATCCAGCCCGACGCTGGTGTTGTACGTGAACTGCTCTCCTCAGATTCTCCGCCTCTGCCAAGTCCAGCCCCCACTTGGAGATGATCTCGTTGAGGACTTCTGCGCTGGGAAGGTTGAGGTTCTCCTCCAGCTTGCGGAGACCTTCTCTACTCATGTGGGTACGGATTCCTCCGCCCCTGTCGATCATGATCAGCTTGGCTGCATCGCTGCGGTATTTGAACATCCGCTTGCGGTGCGTGCGGATCATGGCTCCGACATCAGTCATCTTCTAGCTCCTCGTCCGAGTAAGGTTCGAGAGGGATCTGCTCTACTCCGAACGCGGCTTCTCTCAAGAATGTAGAAGACATCCTGATGAACGCGTTGTGGCTCAGTGCGCCCCACCAGCCCTTGGTACGGGTCTTTGCTGTGCGGAACTCAGCCGCATCGTCATCATCGTGCTTGGACACCTTGTTCCGTGATCTAATGGCCACGGAGTTCGAGGATGACGACGATTTGCCTTTCTTCAACTTTGATGCGTTTCGGACTCGCACTTTGCAGCGCACTCTGACGTCGCAGGCTTTACACTCCTTGTGATCAGGGTCGTAAGCCTCGGCATCTCCGAAACAGGTTGGTACTCTACGTAGTCGGGGAATGTCGGACATGGGACCTCCTAAGTAATCTCCATTACCTGTCTTATGCCGACCTGCTACGGGTTCTTGCATTGACGTTCTTGCCGCCCTAGCGGCATCATCGAGCCGTCCCAAGGAGCTCAAATGCACCGTACGTACCTGGATCTTCACGACTTCGGACCTGGCCTCGTCAAGGAGGCCGGCATCGGCGTTCCCGATGAGGTCGGGAGCAGCCACTTCCCGTCGGAAGACGAGCTGGACAACTACCCCGACGAGGACTTCGCTCTCATCATGGTCGATGGCAGTGAGAGGTTCAGGAAGTTCGCCTGCATGAGTCCTGGGACCGCCTGGCTCAACACGATGTGTCTGCTCGGCTCCTGGGACCGCATGCCGAAGACGGCGGCTGTCCTGGCGGGCACGAATCTGATGCACGTCCTCGAGGGCACGAGTACGCCTCCCCCGATGGAGCTCGTCGAGAAGGTGGCGTCTGCCCTGAACGAGTCTCTCCACGGTGAGGGAGAGCTCGTCTACTTCGGAGATACTCCGGTGGTGGACATCACCGATCTTAGCGCCGAGAAGAAGGCGGCGTTCTTCCGAGCCGCCGGAGAAGGCTTCAAGATGCTGGGACGGGCCGCCAAGGGC
>Ga0209128_1002601_pt1 | contig 11609 bp, 14 predicted proteins | sample ETNvirnome_6_100_FD_184072 | JGI IMG/M metagenome (GOLD analysis project Ga0209128, IMG submission 184072) | Marine viral communities from the Pacific Ocean - ETNP_6_100 (SPAdes) (version 2) | ecosystem: Environmental > Aquatic > Marine > Oceanic | place: Pacific Ocean | collected 2013-06-19 | reverse complement strand
TCCTTACTTTTATCGAAGGCCTAGTACCTTGCAGTATTTCTATACCCACCATAGACCCAACAAAAAAGGCCACCCGCTTGGGTGGCCTTTTGTATTCTCTAATGCTTTGCTTTTCAACCACTTAAGTGGTGCCGACACCAGGAGTCGAACCCGGGACCTACTGATTACAAGAACCTTACTTAGTTACTCACAACAGCATGTTTAACTTTAAATCAAGCACTTACACACACCCAAAAATTCATTCCAGCACGCTAAAGCATGTTTCTGTGGACACTTTTCTGTTCTTCACCCAATGCCGAGCAAGCAACTATAGCCTCTTACCTTCATCTCTTAGATTCATTAACTATCGTTTCTTCATTACTTGAACTAACACTGCTATTTATCACATTATAACTGTATGCCAAAACAAAGAAAGCTAGTGTTAATATAATCATATTTTTCTTGGTCACTAACTCTTTATCTCCTTTTTTAGCCCTTTTCCATTCTTCCACAAAATAATTTCCAAAAGTATCCCCTATAAATGTATCAAGCTCATAACATCTGCTTTTATCTATATCTTGATATGCACTCCTATCGGAATACAATAATCCACACACGCTTCTGTATTCATCATAGTGATCAACTAAAGCCTGATAAACCGCTTTCTCTTCACCTTTGGCAATGCTTCTGTATTTAACATTTATCACTGCATAACTTTCAAAAAAATTCATTTGAGCGTCAAGAGCTTCACTTTTTCTTTTAGAAATCTCCTCATTAATTTCCTTTTCTCCTCCATATTTAATACCATGTCCTATAGATTTATTCTGCTCCTCTCTATCTTTAAGCTCTATTCTTTTTATTCTGCATTTTTCTGCAGCAACCAAGTATCTTCTAGCATTACCAATATACTTTGCTAAATCTTTTCTAGACTCTTCTATCCACGAACTTCTTAATGATCTTATATTAGCTTCAGTATTACCGATTGAGCTTAACATTGTAAAACAACCGGCAATAATAGCAGCAGTAACAATACCTAAACCTTCGATTCTTTCACCAGTTAAACTTATGTAAAAAATCCAGAGCAAGCCGATATAAAAGATTACTGGCAACATTAAAGCCATTATTCTTACAGCCTTTCTCGCAACTCCTGAAACTTTCTCATACTCCCATATTTCTTTATCACCTTCTATCAGCTTAGCCAAAAGCTCGTCTACTTCTTTTATCTTTTCTGCCACTTTATTCATTTTATTTTTCGTAGTGCAAATTATTTTTTTCATGCCTAAATACAACTCCATAAATAAATTATCAATATTCCCTATAATATCTATTTACTTTTTAAAGCATTACAAACATCTTCATTGAAGCCAAGCTCTATCTTAATTCGCTTTGCCTCCAACCTCTCCCTTTCAGCTTTAGCCATAAAATATTGCTGCTCTGACCTTTTAATACGTATATTTTCATCAACAAATTTTTTATAGCTCAACACATATGCACAACAGCACCAAACAAAAGTCCCAATAGATAATAAAATAAAAACATCTAGAAACAAGCTATAATAAAGTATTTGCTGAAGCCCCTCTTCAAAGTCTCTCCAACCAGACATTAAAGAGCTATCAAAATGTTCCATTATTTACGCCCCCTGCGTTTATTCTTCCACTTTCTCAATAGCTTAGCTTCTATCCATACATAAAAAATGGCCATCCCACCAAACAGGACCGCCATTTTTATCATCTGCTGAAATGCTTCTCTCGCTTCATCCACAACGTTTAATTCCCTTACTGCTCTTACCCACAACCCCTACCTCCCTGGAACCATCTATCCACAACCCTTTGTGCTAGTCGGTATCCGTTCCCGTTTTCTTCAACGTGCTGCGTGCCCTCTCTATCTCGGGGCTTATTTGTCCGCACGTCTCATCTGTCATGCCAGTCATTAGCCAAAGCGTGTACTTCGGCCATTGCTTGCAGATCGACTCTAGAAGGTCTCCTTTCGGCACCCGCCCAGTCTGCTCAATCCCTTCCAGAGTTTTCTTAGCAATTCCAATTAGTTGCGAAAACTCTCCTCTTCCTGAAGTTTCCACTTCACGAATTTCACGGATCTTTTTTGCAAGCTCGCTTGACATATACTCAACTCTGAGTAACCTTAGTTATGAGTGTACTCTACTTTAAGTACACGCTATCAGCGCCATGACAACGATTGTATGACGCTGTGTTGACCAAGAAAGACTACCACAACATGCCACAGCGAGCAGGTACAGCATGGAAACGAGCAACACGCCCCACGTCCCCGCACCTCAGGTGCCCGTCATGACGATCGAGCGTTTCTCCGAGCTTTCTGGCCTTACCCCCGACACCGTTCGCGGCCAGATCAACCAGGGCAACCTCCCCATCATCAAGGTGGGCCGTCGTCGCCTCGTCAACGTCGCGCTCTTTACTGCTGAGTGCCTGCAATCGGAGGACTGGTCATGAGCGCTCTCGCTACAGCCCCTGTCGTGACGCTGGAAGCGCCCAACACGCTCATGGATACCGACACCCTTGCTATTCAAGTGCAGGAACTCCTGATGGACGACCAGCGCGCTCCCGGCATGGTTCTGCTTCATCAGCACATTACCAAGGATGTCGAAGACGGCGGGTTTAGCTTCATCAACGTCCCAGCCGCCCACATGCTCGCTCTCGACCTCGACGACGCCACGATTACCAAGATGCTCAGCGTTGACGAGGGTCGCCGTTACAGTCTCATTTTCAAGTACTACCGCCATGCGCTCGAATATCTCGCCAAGCACTACGGCCTGACCCTGGCCGACCCTCGCGACCCCGCACCCGCCGACGCCTCCCCTTGCCCCTCGGTGGTTGTGGTGCCCGCGCATCTATCCACACCCACTCGGCTAACGCGTCGTCCGTTATCCACAACGGCCTTTAGCCCCACCGGAGTTATGCACATGAGTAAAAAACAGCCCATCCGCGTGTTCCTCACCCCCGACACCCACAGCCGCCACCTCATCCAGGCAGGCACCAACGGCCTGACCTCCTCGGCGCTGTCCGAACGGCTCATCGAGTACGGCTTGGCGGAACTAGAACGCGGCAACACCGACCCGCTGGAAGCCATTTCCCGTGCGGCCTCCCCCGCTCCCCACACCACAGAGGCTTGATCCCATGTCCCCCTGCCCGTCATCCGTCGCCCTTCGGTCGCACGGCGTCCTTAGCCAGCAGCGGACAGACTGTCAACCCCTTTTTGTGGGGTTAAAAAAGGGGTTGACCGGCTGGCCGATGTTGGCTGCCGTGCAGAAAGACCGACGGGCAAACGGAGGGCGGGTAGGGGGACCCCCCTGCCTTGATTCCCGAGCTTTGAGGGAGCGGGGCCAGCGGTGCCTCCACGGCCGGGACTACGCACGAGCCGCGACCTACTACGCCCAGGCGGAATACCTGACGTTAGTACAGACCGGCATTACACCTGAAACCACTGAGCTAGCCATTCTCGCGGACTACTGCTTAACCCAAGTCGCCAGAACCCAACGCTAACGAAAAGGAAACATGACCATGATCAACACCATTCAAGCCCACGTAATCGGTGCCTCTCGCTACAGCATGGACAACGGCGTTAAAGGCGCAAAAGTCACCATCATGCAACCTTCCGCGTCTGACAACGATAACCAGCTTGGCAACCAAGTCAGCACCATGTCAGCGCCTTATGAAATTCTCGACCAGCTCCATGCATTTGCACCTCACATGCCTTGCGCCTTGGAACTGGATATTGAATTTCGGTCGTCCGGCGGCAAAGCCACCATGCACGTCCTTGCTGCCCGCAAACCCAACGCCACCGGCAGCCAACACGCACCGTCTGCCAGCAGCGACAAGAAATAGGATTTTGAGCCATGGACACAAGCACACCTGAAGGTCTATGGCTCCTGGTTTATTGCGTCGGCCTCGTCCTTGCTTTCGGGATCGGCGCGATAAATGGGGGGCAACGATGAACGATCCCAGCCTTACGTTTGTGGTTAGCACCCTTTTCACGTCCTACGCCCTCGGTTGGGCCTTTGGACACATCATTTTATCTGTAAAACGCTTTATGGAGTCAGTCTCATGACCAAGCAAACCGTTATTCAAACCCTCGCCGCCACCGTCAACACCACCAAAGCCAAGGTTGCAGGCGGTGCCGCCCTGCTTCTAGGTTCCGCTGCTGCTCACGCCCAGGAGGCTACCGGCGCATCAGCAGCTTTTACTGAGGTGCAAGCCGCCGGTACTGAAATGGCCGGTTACGCATGGCCGGTGGTCGCTTCTATCACCGCTGCTTTGATCGGCATCAAGTTGTTTAAGAAGTTTGCCAACCGCGCGTCTTAATACCGCTAAGCAAGGGACAACCAAGGGGCGGAAACGCCCCTTTTTATATAAAGAGGACAACATGATTAAAAAAGCCGTTTTATTAACCACTTTAACGCCTTTTTTAATGGTGTTTTCTAACTTTTCATATTCTCAACCTGCTTATTTGGTTTCTCATTTTGTCAGTGATCAGTGGTTGGATCATGAGGATGTTTCTGAGTTCCAGTCTTGGTGTAATAGTCAAGGCGCTATAAGGAGTAGTAATAATGCTCTAGAAAGACCTGATATTTACGCCCCAGGTTATCAGGCTAATTTTACAACTATTTATGTTAGTGATACTAGAACCCGCATGAAATGTGATCTTTATCACACCGTTCGTAAAACTAGAATTAATGAAGCTATTGAGGCTGAAACTGATGGTATGGTTTTAGACGATGAGCAATGTCAGTCTGTTATACCTGAGACGCTTAATAGAGTCGCTCCTTCTGTTGCTAATTATTTAGCGGGAGGAGGTAGGGCTGATTCTGCTGGGGGGGCTTGTTCATTTACTGGTGCAGGTGGTGTTATGGGCTGTACTGGTTCTGGTGACACTGTTGAATGTTCTATTGATGTTGTTGCAGAGTCTACTGGTGAACCTTCCGATTACTTTAATCAGTCCACTTCTGAGGGCTTTGGTGATACTGACGGCACCTTCTCCGTTATTGATTTTTCCGGTAACGATTATTTAACGGAGCTTCCTGGTGGTTGCTCTGATAACTCCAGTTGTGTTGCGATTGGTGATAAATCATATCTAGTTGATTGGGATAGCGCGCCTGACTATTTTGAATATGTAGGTTCAGACGGCAATACCTATTCAAAGCCGAGTTCCGGTGGCGGCTCTGGTGGTGATACTGGCGGCGGTGATCCTACCGACCCAACAAACCCTACCGACCCCACCGACCCAGGCGGTAACGATGGCGGCGATTCTGGTGGTGATTCCGGCGGCAGTGATGGCGGTAACGATTCCGGCGATGGTTCCGGCGGTTCCTCGGGTGGCGGTGGTAGTTCTGGTGGCGGCTCTACCGTACCGGATTTTGAGTTTGACGAATCCGGCATTATTGAGGCTATCGGCTCCGCTGGCCAATCCAACCGCAACGCTATCAATGCCCTGTCTAATGATGTCACTAGTTCAATTAACAATCAGACCAATGAGCTAAACAACGCCACCTCTGCTCAAACAGATGCTTTGAGCGGTGCGCTTAGCAATCAAACAGATACGCTTTCCAACTCCCTCGACAGCCAGACTGACACCATTACCGGTGCATTAAATGATCAAACCGGCACATTGTCTGGCTCTCTCGATGCCCTTGGCACGTCTATTGTCGATGCCATTAATGCGTTTGGCTCTGGCGAAGGTGAAGGTGAAAGCGATGGGGAAGGCACCGAGGGGGATGGCCTTTTAGATGGTATCTCGAACCTGTTTAACGGTCTCGTCGATGACCTTGCTTCTCGTTTTACCGAAGACCTTGGTAACGGTGACGACCTTTTTAACTCCTCCAGTATGGATCAAACCCTCGATGGATTAGCCGAGGAGCAACAAGGCTATAACGACGAGGTTAACACCTTAATGGATCAAATCGGCGATGGGTCTAGCTCTGGCATTGCTGATCAAGTTGTCTCTCGCCTTCCTTCATTACCGTCAGGCTCTTGCACCCCGCTCCAGTTCGGCGTGATGGAAATTTCCTGCCAAGCCTTTAACACCATTAAGGCTTGGCTCTCCTGGATCATTTATTTCTGGACGGTCGTTAGTGTGATCGACACGTTCTTCCGTTCTGGCCAGAGGACTGCATAAATGGCGCTACCTGCAATGCTTGGCATGGGTGCGGTGATTGCATTTGTCACCCGCATTCTGGAATGGATTGTTACCCGCATCGCTTCCCGAGTCACTAACCGCTTAGCGGGCATCCTCATTTGGACAACGCTTTATATCTCGCTGCTGGTCGGTCTGGCTGTCACTTTCTCGGCCATCATCAGCGGCATTAGCGCGTCTCTACCTAATGAACTCTCTCAAGGCATCGCCGCGATTAAGCCGAACAACTTTGAAGCCTGCATGTCGGCGATTTACGGTAGCAAAGTGGCGGTGTGGGTATTCCAGCAAAAACGCCAGTTAATCGACTGGGAGCAAGGGAGGCCCGTTCTCTAATGGCTGTTTACGTTGTCACCGGCAAACTCGGCGCGGGTAAAACCCTGGTGGCCGTAGGCAAGATCAAAGACAAGCTCAACCAAGGCTGTAAGGTCGCCACCAACCTGGACTTGAACCTAGATAAGCTGATTGGCGAAAAGGCTAAGGCAACCCGCTGCTATCGCATTCCTGATAAACCCGTCCTGGCTGATCTTGAGTCTATCGGTACGGGTACCGACTCCTACGATGAAAACAAAAACGGCTTATTGGTGCTGGACGAGTGCGGCACTTGGTTTAATGCTCGCTCCTGGAACGATAAAAGCCGCCAAGACGTTATTAACTGGTTTTTACACGCTCGTAAGTTGGGCTGGGACATTATTTTTCTTATTCAAGACTTATCTATCATGGATAAGCAAGCCCGCGTTGCCCTCGCTGAACACGTCGTGTATTGCCGTCGCATGGATCGTGTCGCCGTCCCCTTTATTGGCTCGCTCTACTCACTTTTTGTTGGTTCCAAAATGCCCATGCCCAAGGTGCATTTGGGCATTGTGAAATACGGCGACTCACCGCAAAGCCTCACCGTTGAGCGCTGGACATACACAGGCCGCGCCCTCTACCCCGCTTACGACACTAAACAAGCCTTCTCTGATCACTACCCCCACGGCACTTACTCCGTGCTGCCACCTTGGTTCACCCACGGAATGCACCGCGTACCCCATGACGCGAGGTTCTACATGAAGATGACCCGTATTTATTGGAAACGCTTTAACCGCCCGTTTCTCTCCCTGGCTTCGTTTGGGCTGGGCGCGTTCTTAACGGTATCGGTACTCGTCGCCGACCGTGTGAATGCTCGCGCCCAAGAACAACCCACTGCCACTCCCCAGCAACTACCCGACCTCAGCACGACCCGCATCGCCAGCTTTAGCCAGTTTGGCGACCGCACCACCTACCGCCTCATTGATAGCAACCGCAACACGTCCACCACCGACGACCTCAGCCGCCAAGGCTTCGCCATCGTCCCCGTGAATGCTTGCCTCGTTCGCATAGAAAATGGAGTCACCCATGAAGAAGTTCGCTGCTAACACCGTCGCCGCCATCGCCCTGGCCACGCTCACCAGCACCGCCCACGCCACGCCCATTCAAATGCAAGACACCGACATTCGGGACTTCGTGCGCTGGTACGTTGAACAAACCGACACCCCGTTGGCGATTCACCCCACGGCCACCGGCACTCTCACTGTCTACGCCCCCGACGTGCCCGATCACCAGCTAGACGAATTCTTCCAGGGCGTGTTGAGTTCCCACGGCTACACCATCCTCCCAGGCAACCCGCCCACCGTGGCACCGTCTAGCCAACAACAGCCCACGAATATGGCACCGGTGCAGGAAACGCTCGACCCCGCCGCCGCGATCACCAACGCGCCCACGCTGACGCCACCGCCAGAACCGCAGGCGACTCATTTATTTGCCTTTGATAACGTGCGTGCTGATGATATTGCGCCGTTGGTCACCAGCTTTCTCACGCAAAACACTCAGGAAGGCACCACACCGCCACGGGTTCAGGTACTTCATGCCTCAAACGCCATACTTGCCAAGGGCCCAGAAAAGCAGCTTGAACAACTTCAAGGCTTCATCCCCCAAGTAGACGTTGCACACCCCCAGCTACTCATCCAGGCAGTGATTTTTGAAACCACCGATGGGGATACCTTCGATCTTGGCGTAGCGCTTGGACGCACTACACCGACTACGGGTTCTCGCGTGGCAGGTGGCTTTAACACCGCCAATCTGGGAACGTCGCTAGCCTCCTCCGGTGGTACCTTCGGGATCTTCGACGGTGATATTCTGGCGTTTGCGATCAATGCCTTACAGCGTGACTCACGCTCTAACGTGTTATCCACACCGCAAATTCTCACGCTTTCCGGTAAGCGTGGCACCATTTCCATTGGTCAGAATGTCCCGTTTGTCACGGGTCGCGTCACTGGCGAATCAGCGGACGTTAACAGCCCCTTCCAGACCATTGAACGCCGTGACGTAGGCATACGCTTAAACGTGCTGCCGGTCGTCACCGCCTCCGGCTTAGTGATCATGGATATCACCACCTCTGCCGACTCTCTTACGGACTCGCTACTTGCGTCTGACATCATCACCAACCAGCGCCAAATCAACACCACCGTACAAATTCGCTCCGGCCAAACCCTGCTACTCGGTGGCCTCTCGTCACAAGATGACCGTTCCCAGGTCTCTGGCGTTCCAGGCCTCTCTAGCGTCCCTGTTGCCGGTCGTTTATTCCAAAACGAATCCACCTCTACCCAGCGCACCAACCTACACGTACTGCTTCAAGCGACCGTGTTACCCCGCTATGACGCGACCCAAATAAATGAACGCATACCGCCTGCCGCCAGCCCGTCACCCTATGCGCAGCAGGGGGTGACGGGCTGGCGGCGGGAGGTCGAGACCATCCCTGTAACACGTCTCGCAGAGTAAATAGCCAATAAGAGCTACAGGCACACTACAGCACATTGAAACATTTTCAAAAATATAGGATTTCAGGCTATGGAACGTTGGGAACGGTACTCTCTCGCGTCGCTCACACGCGGCGAACAAGACCCATTCGGAAAGCTGCTCATCAGCTCGCTAGGACAGCGAGAAATGCACAACCTGCGCATGTTAAACGCAGGCGTTGATACGGTACGCCAGCTCTACCAGGGCAAACCGCAGCTTCCCCAGTTCGATAAGATCATCACCGTCTATAACGAAGGCAAAGGGGCCACCATGCGCCTCTTTGATCAAGAATGGTCCGTAGGGGCCGGCGCTGCCGGTTCCGGCTTCCGGTACCGCCTCCAGAATAACGACCTAGGGGCTATCGTCTTTTTCCAGGCACGGCACGTCAAAACCGAGAACATCGGTACCCATCTGAAAATTGAGCTAAGCCCCCACTTCATCCAGGAGCGTTCCCCCCAGGAGTGCCAACGCTTCATGGACATGATCGCCACCTCCATGCTGACCCAAGTGGAACCCGTAGGCGCAGCCATCCACCTCGCCCTGGACGTGCAAGGCTGGGAGCCACCCAAAGACTTCATGGAACGCTTCGTCACCCGTTCTAAGAAGATCATGCGCATTGACGGTATCGACACCCTGGAATTCGACCATAACCACATCGCTACCACCTATGGCCGTGGTGAAACCTACATGTTTGGCACAGCAGGCGCGCTGCAATGCTGTATCTACAACAAAACCTTAGAAGCCAAGCACCGCGACAAAATGCACTTCTGGGAAGGCCTCTGGCAAAACGCCGTCGATGACGACCTCAACGGCATCTACAACCCCGAGGAAACCGTCTGGCGGATCGAATTACGTTTCCACCAGTCCGTACTCCGTGAGTACGCCCAAGGCATCCCCTGCAACGTCGACACCGGTGAAGTGCTCGACCACAACCACGGCTTCAACCGCTTCGTGGATGTAGTACCGCACCTCACCGGCCTCTGGCGTACCGCCATGCAATCCTACCGCCTGGATGCCCGCCGCAACCTCATCGACCCCGCGTGGCAGATCCTCCAAGACGACGCCCGTTTCTACTGCCATGAACCCGGCTTCATGTACAAGCGAGCGCGCAAAGCTCCTGGGCTCGGCAACGAAAAGAACGTCACCCTGGCGTTCGGTAATTTGATTAGCATCTACGCTCGTCAGGGTATCCGCACCGATCAAGCCATTGGCTACCTCAAGCGCTCCGGCATGTGGGAAGACCTGGAACAGTACTACCGACGGCGAGGGGTCAACACCGGCCAATTCCGGCAGATCGTCGAACAAAAGCTCATCGAGCGACGATTGGTAGGCAAGGCGGCGTAACCATGGCCATCAAGAAAGTCAAAACGGGCTGGCAAGTCGACTGCTGGCCAACAGGTCGTTATGGCCCAAGGGTGCGCCGTATCTTCAAGCAGCAATCCGTCGCTAAACGCTTCGAAGCCAAAATCATGGGGCAAGGGGCTGCCGGTGAAGATATGTCCGACCTCCGCAGCGATAAAAGGCGTTTATTAGATCTTGTCGAGCAGTGGTACGAGCACCACGGTCACACCTTGAAGAGTGCGCCGGATCGCGTTCGCTCACTCCGTAAACTCGCCAACGCCCTGGGCAACCCACTCGCTAAAAAATTCACGGCCCAACAGTGGGTCGAGTACCGCGCCCAACGGCTAAAGGAAGTCAAAGCCAACACCATCAACCACGAACACACCTATCTAACGGCGGTGTTTTCAGAGTTAGAACGCTTATCGTTGTGGCCACACGGCAACCCGATGCAAAAAGTCCGTAAGGTACGCACCGACGAAACCGAGAAAGGCTACCTCGACGGCTACCAGATCGCCCGGCTACTCGACCACCTCCGCGCCCAGGAGACGGACGACTGCTATTACATCACCGTGATATGCCTCTCGACCGGCGCACGCTGGGGCGAAGCCCAAACACTTCGAGCGGAAAACGTCCGTCAGGATCGCATCGTCTTTGTGGGTACCAAGTCAGGCAAAACCCGCACCGTCCCCATCGACCCCGACTTAGCCAAGCAGCTACGCCAACGACGAAAGCTCGGACGCCTATTCGGCAACCGCTATAAAGCCTTTGCCCGCGTCATTAAAGAACTCAAGATAGAACTACCGGAAGGACAGTTAACCCACGTACTACGTCACACGTTCGCGAGTCACTTTATGATGAACGGGGGAAACATCCTGGTGCTGCAGCAAATACTCGGTCATCAGTCGATTACCATGACCATGCGCTACGCCCACTTTGCACCGGATCACCTGGAAGAAGCGACCAAGTACAACCCCCTGGCTATGTCTACAGCTGTAGACACTTTGTAGACAGACACGAAAAAGCCGCCTCGAAAGGCGGCTTGATCATTGTCTCGAATGCTTTGCTTTTCAACCACTTAAGTGGTGCCGACACCAGGAGTCGAACCCGGGACCTACTGATTACAAGTCAGTTGCTCTACCAACTGAGCTATGTCGGCGCTTCGCATTTTCTTGAGAACTTGATTGGGTTGCCGTTAGACTAGCCAATCAACAAGAAATCTTGTTGGCAATGGCTGGGGTACCAGGATTCGAACCTGGGAATGCCGATACCAAAAACCGGTGCCTTACCACTTGGCGATACCCCAACGTTGTGGT
>Ga0209128_1002596_pt1 | contig 11627 bp, 16 predicted proteins | sample ETNvirnome_6_100_FD_184072 | JGI IMG/M metagenome (GOLD analysis project Ga0209128, IMG submission 184072) | Marine viral communities from the Pacific Ocean - ETNP_6_100 (SPAdes) (version 2) | ecosystem: Environmental > Aquatic > Marine > Oceanic | place: Pacific Ocean | collected 2013-06-19 | reverse complement strand
AACATTCTCACCTACTAGTGATTTTGCTATCACAAATCTGTTTTTAGTTATTTTATTTAATTTCATAATTTAAGTTTTAAAAGTTTATTAATTTAGTTTAGTTATTATTATTATCCATTGTTAGTCGTATTTACATTGTAAGTTGATATTAGTCAATACTGACTAGAAACCTAGACAGATATCAACACCATAACGAGTGGCATTCCATGTTACAACAGCAGCGATTGTTACAACGAATATGATTAGAGATGTAGCGAATAAGATCTTTTGAGTTAATTGATTTTTCATTTGATTTGATTTAAGTTATTATTAATTGTTTACATATATATTATCCAATGATGGTCGTATTGAGGTTGTAAGTTGAAGGGGATGGGAGAGGAGAGGATGGAAGGGATAGGGGACAGGGGACAGGGGGGCAGGGGAATTAGATAGTTGGAAAGGAAAAGCTCAAATATAGGGGGAGGGGGAGGGGGAAAAGGCAAAAAATCTGGGGATATCAAAAAAAAAGAAGGGGGACCCGTCGAAGGAAAATGCGTTTTCGGAAAAGGGGATGGGATCGAGGGGAGGGGGGCAACACAGTACTCTAATATATGTGACAATTTTATTTTTTAACACACCTCTTATGATATGTACCCTCTAACGAAAATATATAGGATATATTTTCTTACTCCTAATACCTAGTTTATATCCTCCTTATACTATATAGGTTATATAGGCGCGTAGGATTAAGAGGTAGATAATATGTAAATTATTTATTTTACATGTGAATAGCTATATTAAGCAATTTGCACAAAATGAATTTAAAAATATAATTATGCCGCACAAGCCAGGTCATAAAGGACCAACATCCTTAAAAAAGAAAAGAAAGCTACAAAAAAACAAAACAAATCCAAATTGTAGAAAAAATAATCGTAATTGTAGAAAATTTAAAACAAAAATTACAAATAATTAAAATTTAAATTATGGCACCTCCAAAAGCAATTCCGTCAACTGGCGTTGAAAAGAAAAAGAGTCCTTTTGACTATTCTAAAAAGAACGAAAAGAAAAAGAAGAAAAACAAGAAAAAGAAAGCACGGGGATGGGGACCAACAGTATATTTTGAAGGTTAAATCAAAACAAAAATAAAATTATGACATATTTACAAGGAGATAACCCGTTTAATAGTGATGATGACACTAAAAAACCACCTAGAAGTAAAAAACAAATTGAGAGATATGCTAAAAGACATAATTTAGGCATACATCAAAAGAAAAAGAAAGAAAAAAGGGCTCCTCTTACTGATATCCAAAAAACCAAAGTTAAAAAACATCTTATTCAAGGATTAATTGGTATTGGTTCAATGCTTGGATTGGTAAAAATAGGAACACATGGTGAAGAAGACTAAAATTTAAGAAATTATGGCAGATAATAGAAAAACTCAAGGAATTACCAAGCCTATATACGAAATGAAGAAGGTTAAAAGGTCTGGAAAAACAAAATATAAGCAGGTTAGTGAACAAAGAGGGCGTAGATTGATGGAAAAAGGTGCTAAAAACAACCCAGCACAGAGTTTTGACACTGATTCACAGGAATATGATATTAATAAAAGTAAATCTATTACAAGATATGGTGGTCCTAGCCAATATATGGGGGCAAAGATAGGTCAAATGTTAAGTGAAATCTCAACAGGTAGTAATGATGCATGGTTAAAGGCTATGGATCAATCAGGTATTAGTCCAGTCAAAAATAAAATAACTCTATCCCCACTTATAGAAGCAAATGGAGAGCATGATATACCAGCAGGTGAACAAGGTGGGTATAGTACAGAACCTGCACAACATTACGATGAATCAGTATCAACACCGGTAAAAGAAATGGGTAATGTAGATATAAAAGATATACATACAATAGCAGATGATGAACCACCTCAATTACCTGTCACTATGAAAATTACCCCGACAACAGAAAATCAAGGTATGACACAAATGTCTTGGAAACCTATAAATAAATAATTATGGCAACAGAAGATAAAAATAAGGGTATTAAAGAAGTAATGGACAAGGTTAATAATAATAAAGGTATATTTAGTGGTAAGATAACTGAAGAAGAGAAAGGAAATGTCGTTCAATCTGGAATACCTGAAAATGTATATACTGATGAAGGTGTAAAAGTAAATACAACAACCGGGTTTTTGGATGAAGGAAATACAACCAAAATAGATAAGGCCACCAACACAATACAGGTCATAGAGGAAACTGATCGTTTTAAAGCAGGAACTACACTTTATATTAATAAAAAAGATACTGATTATGCTAAAAAGTCGGCTTTTGGAACAAGGGGATTCACTGAGTAATATGAAACGTAGTGTATCAAGTACAGCCTTAGCTAACAGAATCTTTATGATGAAAGCAAAAAAATATACCAAAGCATTAATTTGGTGGAACAACAAAAAATATTAAAATAGAACAACATGCCAAAAATAGGATATTATGATTTAACAACGGCTGCAAATGGCGATTTGGTTTTAATTTCAGATACAGATGTTAATGGTGTTACTACTACTAAAACAGTAACCGCACAATCAATAGCACAATTAGCCGGAGCAACTGGACAAAATCTTGAAGCAACTTTAGGTTTTGGTAATGTAGCAACAAATGATATAACATTAAATGGTAATCAACTAATAAACGGTACGTTAACCGTTAATGTTGTAGATATAGCAGCTGGTAATGCTGATAACCTAATACTAGGTGCAAACGTAAGGAATACAGCAGCAGTTACTACATTAGATGCAAGTGGACTAACAACATTAGCTACTGATCTTACTGTGGGAAATGATGCTGCTATTACGAATGATCTTGGCGTTGGTGGTAATACTACAATAATTGGAACACTTGGAGTCACTGGTGATACAACACTAAGTGCTAATGCAGGAGTAACCGGAAATACGACAATGACTGGTACATTAGGTGTAACTGGATTAGCAACATTAGCCACTGTAGATATAAATGGGGGTGCTGTTGATGGAACCGTTATAGGGGCAGGTGTAGCATCAACTATAAACTGTACAACTTTAGCAGCAACTGGTGCTATAAGCTCCGGTGGAGATATAGCCGCTGGTAATGCAATGTCTTTTACGGTGGATCCAACTGGAGCAGGAGGTCCTATAGTAGGTTTGGAATGTAGAAGCGCTACTGGATGTAATATACAATTTGTAGGTATCGCACCAGCATTCCCAGATGAAACTCATGTAAATGCAATTGATGGTATAACATTATCTCCAGGTACAGGAAATGTTACTATTACGACTAATTTGATAGATTCACCAGGTTCAACAAACGTTGCTATAGATGCTGCTGTTAGTGGAACAACAGTTGTCACAAGAGATTATGTAAATAATAGAGCCAGTGATTTGGATGTAGATATGAGTGGGAATGATGTAAAATATGAAAACACTGGGGCTTTTGTTGTGTCTGATGCACCAATTGTAGCAGTTAATCCCGGAATTGGGATGGGTTACCAGGGTACAGATGGATTTTTTCAAATGCCATCTATGACTACAGCACAAATATCAGCTGCAGAAGCTTTATTAACAGTACCAGGAGCTATGGCATTTAACACTGAACATAGTGCATACAGAGCTTTTAATGGTACTGACTCTAATTTTCTCGCACAATCTTTCGATACAGAAAATCTAAACGCTGTAAACAGTCCCCTTACTCCAGCAAATAGCACAGTATGTGTTCTTTGTGATAATTCTGCTGGATCGGTGGAATTGGATCTTAATAGAATTCATACAATCAATTTCACGCAGGGTAAGAGATATATTGTTAAAGGTGATGGAAATACAAGTTCCAATAATTATATTAAGATTGAAGCTTGGCTTGGTAATACGATTGATGGCAGTACAGATCCTATATTCATAACAGAACCGCATGGAAGTGTTACACTCACAGTGATGAGTGCCACGAATTGGGCAATAACTAGTGACTTTAATTTTAATACAGCAAGGGTGTATTCAGCATCAGGAACTCTTACTGGTGCTCAAATACTAACTTTAGATGGAACAATGGGGAATGCAATAACATTGGTTCCAGCTAAAGCTGGAGCAATCCTTCGACCAATACATGTTAACGTAGTACCGTTAGCAGCCGGAAATCCTGATCCATATGGTCCACCAGCACCATCGCTTGCTACAACAATGTGTATTTATGCTTCTGACCTACCAACACCTAACCCAACACATGAATTCGCTGATCTTATGACTGTAGTTAGTCATTCACCAGGTTACTCGATGCCAATAACTCCAGTTGCGTCATTAGATCTAACTGAAGCCCAGTATACAGTAAGTGATCCTATTAGAATTTCAAACAAGTATGGTAGTGGTGCTATTACCCATGCTGTGGTTCCATATGACATGAATTGGGAGTTAACATATACGATAGATTACGTCTAAACTATTAATTTAATGAAAAAACTATTAACTATACTAATAATATTATTTACTACTTCAATATTTAGTCAAACAACTATTAACCCAGATACAGTATGTGTTGGGGCTGTTGGAGAGAACTATTGGGTTACTAATACAGTAGGTTCTACATATAATTGGACAATTAATAGCGGTGGGGGTGTAATCACCTCTGGACAAGGAACGGATCAAATATCTGTTGATTGGGGTAATGTCCCTGGTCTTTTCCCAATAGCTATGACAGTTATAGAAACAAACGCTGCTGGATGTACAGATACAGTTGAATTAGATGTTTTTATATTATTACCAGGTTATACTCAAATAGGTCCTTTCTGTGAAGGTGATCCTTGTGTAGCTTTAGTAGGTACACCAACTGGAGGAATTTGGTCCGGAATTGGGGTAGTGGCAACAGGTGGTGGATTTGAATTCTGCCCTACGATATCTGGTACTGGAACATTCAATTTAACGTATACATTTAATGGTTGCTCTATAGTAATGCAAGCAGTTGTTAACCCATCACCAACACTTGGTCCTATAATACATAACTAATGAAAAGGTTACTAACCTTACTGCTACTCTTACCATTTTGGGTTTCTGCTCAAGATACTGCAGCGTTAGAATTATGTACATATAAACAAGCACATTTACAAACATATTCAGTTATTAACGGTCCTAATCAGTATTACTGGTATGTAGACGGAGGAAATATAGAAGGTAACAATACAGGTAGTTCAATCCTGGTTAATTGGTTTAACGTACCTTATAATGTATATTTAGTTCAAGTACATGTAATAAGTAATGAAGGTTGTTTCGGTGATACCTCTCAACTATGGGTTGATATCGATCAATGTTCTTTTGATGGAATATATATACCAAACTCATTTACACCGGGTACATTAGATGGTGTTAATGATGTTTTTAAAGCAGTGGGTAATAATATAGAAAGGATGAAGATGTATATCTTCAATAGGTGGGGTGAACCAATACATGAGATACATAATATAAATGGATCGTGGGATGGGACTTACTTAGGTGAACCTTGTCAAGAAGATGTATATGTTTGGTTCCTTGAGTTTAAATTTGAAGGTAATGATTTTGATGAAGAACTAAGAGGTCATGTAACACTGATAAGATGAAAAAGCTCCTCTTAATTTTATTTACTATAATCCCTTTACTACTACATAGTCAATGTAATGCAACCATTACTGCGAGTAGCAATCCAGTAGTATGTGGAAGTAATGTTAACCTATATGCCACTGGTTATTCTGGATCACCAGTAATGAGTAACGACTTTGATTTAGGTAATGCTGGTACAGGATGGAACGTTACAACAGCAGCGAACTTTACAAATCCATGTGGACCAGGAAATGGGTCACCTTATCTTTGGATGGGGGATTTCTCTCCAGCACCAAGGTCTTTATCAACAGTAAATTTTGATCTAAGTTGTGGAGCTGAAGTTTGTTTTGATTTAAGATTTGCAGTACAATCAGCAGCCTCTCCTTGCGAAGGTCCTGATTTAGTAAATGAAGGTGTGGACTTAATGTATTCTATTGATAATGGATTAACATGGGTTTCTATCTTTTATTTCCAACCAAACACAGCGACTAACGCTTACACCACTTGGCAAAATTATTGTTATACTATACCCGCTGTTGCTCAGACAGCTAACACAATGATAGGTTGGTTTCAAAATGCTTCAACCAACTTACAGTTTGATCATTGGGGTTTAGATGATATAACTATCCAAGCTTTTGATTGTAACTACTATTATGTATGGGATCATAATGGATCTGGAAATCAAAACCAAACAGTAACAGTAAATAGTGATTCCACGTTTACTGTACTATATACAAATGGTGTTAATGATAGTTGCTGGGCATCAATACCTATAACAACTACTTTTCCTGATGTAACAATAGACCCAGTTAATAGTATATATTGTTCAGGTGATACACTTTTAAACGCAGTACTATCTAACCTACCACCTGATTCTTGTTGTTTTACATTAGAAATGCATGACGCATTTGGCGATGGTTGGAATGGTGGTTTCGTAACAGTGTTTGCCAATTTAACATCTTTAGGACAATATTCAGCAGCAGGACTAGGGACAACAGAACAAATATGTTTTGCTAACGGAGATCAAATAAGATTGGTTTACACTGCTGGAATGTGGGAGAACGAAAACACTTACATGTTTTATGATCCTAACATGAATTTACTATTAACACAAGGACCAACGCCTACAGTAGGTACAGTATATATAGGTAATGTAAATTGTGGTCCACCACCAACATACAATTACCAATGGACTCCTAGTAACTTAGTTATATCACCAAACACATTACAAACACAAACAACAACATTAAGTCCAGGGACTTATAATTTTACCATAACCGTAACCAGTACTACAAACCCTAATTGTTTCTCAACCGATACAATTACTATAACCGTAAGTGGCACTGCTACGACAATTGGAATATTTCATAACTAATAATAACCAAAACCATGACGTTTTATTACAGAACTCATTCGTGGAATAGTTCACCACAACCAAGCGAAGAAACCATTAACCTATGGAAACACTTAGCTGAAAAAGCAAACTGGAGAATAGTACAACTCTCAAATGGCTTTTACCAAACAGAATACCAAGATCTAGAAAATGAAGATCGATGGGTGGATGTCACTAGAAGAGAAACAATTGAAGGCGCTGAAGCTGCGATTGATGGATCTATAGAACATTACGGAAAGAAAGTAGAATTCTTAAATGGACCAAAAGTTGTAAAGACTTTTAAATAGTACTTAACTAAATTAAATTAAATTAAATGCAAAATGACACGATTGTCAAGCATCTTAACTTTGGTATAGAAGCCAGGGATAAAGTGTTTGAAGGAATTAAAAAACTCACAAAAGCTGTTAGCTCCACCTTAGGAGCTAGCGGTAAATGTGTAATGTTAGAAGATGGGATGGGTAATCCTACCATAACTAAAGATGGGGTGACAGTAGCAGATTCAGTGCTATTAATAGATCCAGTGGAGAATATGGGAGTTAAACTCTTGAAAGAAGCGGCAAGGAAAACCGTAAAGGAAGCTGGAGATGGAACAACAACTGCAACTGTATTAGCTTACGCAATATTAGAAGAAGCTTACAAGATAACTGAAAATACTAGGGATTTAAAAAACGGGATTAACAGTGCTGTAGATAAAGTTATAGAGTACTTAGAGAATATAACTAAAGAAATCAGTGGTAGTAAAATAGATCAAGTTGCAACAATATCATCTAACAATGACAAAATATTAGGTGGTTTAATAGGGGAAGCTTTTAGACAAGTTGATGAAACCGGAATCGTAATGATGGAAACACATGACTTACCGGAGACCTCTATAGAAAAGATTGAAGGTACCCAATATGATATGGGGTTAAAGAATCAACATTTTATAACTAATCAAGAAAAGGGTACGGCAGAATTAGATGATCCATTAGTTTTAATAGTTGAAAGTAAAATTGAGAATATTAGGAAAATTCAAGTTATACTTGAACATGTTATAAAGAATAATAAAGCTTTATTAATAATAGGTGATGCTGATCAACAAGTGGTATCAGCATTAGCAATGAATAAAGTAAAAGGTACTATAAAAGTAAATATAATTGATGCCCCTATATATGGCGTAAGTAAAAGTGATACACTAAATGATCTTGCTATAATAACTGGTGCAATAGTTATAAACGAAGAACTAGGTGATGATATGGACATGATTCAACCTATACATCTAGGTAGATGTACTAAAACTATTACTAGTAGAGAAAATACTATAATTCAAGTTGAAGAGAAATCACAAGAGGTTGTAGATCTTATAAAGCAAGTTAAAAAGGAATTAAAGAAAACAACCTCTCCTGGATTTGTAATAAGATTAGAAAAAAGGTTGGCACGACTTTTAGCAAAAGTAGCAATAGTAAAAGTCGGGGCAAATTCAGAAATTGAATTAAAAGAAAAAAGAGATAGAGTAGAAGATGCTATTTGTGCTACAAAAGCCGCGATCAAAGAAGGTATAGTACCCGGTGGTGGTATAGCTTTGCTAAATGCTTCTGAAAATATAGAAGCTAAATCCAAAGGGGAACAAGTACTTTTGAACGCAATAAGATCACCGTTTAATATTATCTTAGAAAACGCTGGTATAGAAGATTACAAACCTTCAAAAGTAAAAGGTAGAGGACTGGACGTGGTTACAGGTGAAACAGTTGATATGGTAAAGTCCGGGATTGTTGATCCTTTACTTGTAACTAAAAGTGCGTTACGAAACGCGGCTTCAGTAGCTACCACTATTTTGTCGACAGATTGTGTAATTAATAATCTGAGGGCGAATGAAGGCGATAGGTAAATATATAGTAATAACAGAAACAAAAGAACCTAGTATAAAGACATCTGGAGGTCTACTTATAACTGAATCACAAAGAGACGATGTTAGATATAGAAAAGGTGAGATAGTTAATATAGGTACCGAAGTTTTAGGTGTTAAAAACGGGGATCATATATACTATGATAAACATGCTGGATTCTATGTTGAAATAGGCGGTGATGTGTATATAGTGATAAAAGAACAAGATGTAGTTATAGTATTATGAGGAAATTAACCTCAAAAGACTTAAAAGATTTAAATTTATTAAAGCATTACCGAATTATACGTAAATGGGCATGTAGAACATGTAATCTTAAGGATGCAGACCTTGAATTACTAATTTATTTAGATGCAATAGATTTTTTTACAAAGAAAGATTTTAAAGAAGGTACATACTCTTACAGCTGGGACAACAGACGCTGGAACAGATTACTAAAAGAGGGTTGGATCGTGGTTTGGCGAGAGCGAAATAGAACAACCCAGAAATATAATATCTATAAAGTTTCCTTTAAGTGTAAGCAGCTAATAAGTCGAATGTACCGAATTATGTTAGGGGAAGAAGATATACCAACTTCTGAAAAATTCAATAAAGTTATAAAGAGAGAAACTTATATGGATAAAGTATTAACTATGTCCATATTAAATTTAAACAAGGATAAAACCAGATAATATGTATATAATAAGTAATATTCCTAAAAGATTAGAGAGGTGGTTTATGAGATGTATCTCTCCACCTAAAATAGCAGCTGAACTTTATCAAAGTTATCAAGATAAAAAGTTTAGAGAAGAAGAAATGAAAATAGAAAAAGAGAATATGCGACTGCAATTAGAGCGAGAAGAAAAAGCGAGATTAGCACAAGAAGAAGCGACTGCAATTGCAAATGTAGAAAATAGAGAAACCAAAGGAATTGCTGGTAGTGGGATGTATGGAGCTGTTGATGTATCTTACGATCATATTCAAAAAGTACTTGGATCAGCTAATACCAATATCTCACAAGTACCACCTTCATCAAACCAAGCCCCTAGTATATTCCCTCCAAAAACTCAAACACTATTCGGGAAAATGTCTGGAGGGGCATCTTTTCCTTCAAATGTACCTAATACAGAGATATTAGATTCAACAACACAAACTTTAGTTTAACATAAAAATATTAATAAATATGATACTTACTATAACAGATCTAAAGTTATATGCAATAAATGGAAGTGCATTTTTAGTAAGCTGCTGTGAATTTATAGAACCTACACTAAAAATATTATTACTTTCTGCCACATTAGGTTATACTATACATAAATGGTGGAAATTACATAAAGATAAACAAAAATAACATAATAAAACAAAAAAATGCAAGGAATAAAAACAGACCTTAAACTTAAAAATCTCATCAACGCTATTTCCGGTGGTGGTGGTAGTGCTTTAACCATACAAGAAGAAGGTGGTGTAGTAGACGCTTCAACAACTACAATAAATTTTGTAGGAGCAAGTGTAACTGCTTCACAAACTGCACCTGGTGTGGTGCAAATAGATGCTACGGATTTAAATAGTAACGTAGCTAATGCTAATTTAGTAATGGACGGTGATCATACGGTGCAGTTTCACCCTGGTGAAGAAGAACAGTGGAACTTGAAATTCTTCGGTGCAGTTGAAGATGCTGCTAATATTTGTAGATTTCAGGGATATGATCCTATGTTTTTCCTAGGGCAGACACCTGCAACAGAATATGCAATGCCAATTGCTAGAGCTACTGCAGATGGACAAATGATCTATGGAAATGGCACTGATTACACTGCTTGGCGGTTTCCATGGAATGTTTATGACCGACCAAATGCTGATAATATAACATTAGGAACTGGTGCATTAGGAAGTATTGATGATCCTTCAGTTACAACTGGATTTAGTAATATAGCTATAGGAAAAGATACTGGAGTAGATATTACAGATGGTTTAGAGAATATAATGATAGGTGAGGGTGCAGGAGGAGTTACAACTATAGGTCAGCAGAATATAATAATTGGTGGGGATTCACGGTGTGGTGGTAATAGTGATAGTCGTTCAATTATGATAGGAATGGGAGATATTGGAACTGGAGGAAATCAGTTACGTTTTGGATCCTCGTTGAATACTATTGGACCTGTAGCTGTAGATGCTGTTGCAGGAACCTTTGGAGAAGGTCAAACTCATACAATAGAAGTATGGTTTAATGGTGTATGTTATTATTTAAGCTTATTAGAAAAAACACCCTAAATGAGTAAATTTATTTGGATACTAGACCCAGGTCATGGTGGCTTAGACCCAGAAACTAACGAATATGTTACTTCTGGAAAAAGGTCACCTGTATGGGATGATGGTACCCAATATTTTGAAGGTGTAGGAAATCGTGATATTGTTAAGAGAATTTTAAAAAGATGTAGAGAGGAGAATATTATAGCAATAGATATTACTAATAGTTGGGATGATATTCCACTTTCTACTAGAGTAAACAGGGCAAATGCTATTTATAAGTATCATAAAAATTGTATTTATGTTTCGGTTCATTCAAATGGGTTTAGTAAAGAACAAGCCCATGGATATTCTGTGTATACATCTCGTGGTCAAACCAAGTCCGATGCATATGCAGATATTTTACTAAGTCATATGGAGTTTGAATTCCCTGATCATAAACTCAGGAAAGATATGTCTGATACAGATAGAGACAAAGAAGCTGGATTTTACGTTTTAAAAAAGACTAAGATGCCTGCGCTACTATCAGAAAACTTCTTTATGACAAATCGTAAAGAGTGTA
>Ga0209128_1002594_pt1 | contig 11632 bp, 17 predicted proteins | sample ETNvirnome_6_100_FD_184072 | JGI IMG/M metagenome (GOLD analysis project Ga0209128, IMG submission 184072) | Marine viral communities from the Pacific Ocean - ETNP_6_100 (SPAdes) (version 2) | ecosystem: Environmental > Aquatic > Marine > Oceanic | place: Pacific Ocean | collected 2013-06-19 | reverse complement strand
GGCAGGGTGCTCCTGATGCATTTGGTGGCTTATCACAACAAACTCAACAACTAGTAGTGATGAGTCGTGTGGTTGAGAGTGACCAAAGATTATTACATGAGAAAGTATTCCCACAATTACTAGATGCATTTGGCATTACTGATTATGCAGTACAACTACCTCAACCAGAGGAAAAGGCTGAGAACACTAGGATTGCCCATGCTCAACAAAAAATACAAATAGTAAATCAATTTGCACAATTGGGGTTTGATGTGAAATTAAAAGAACAAGATGTTGATGTATTTGAAGCTGACTTTATTGTGAGTGGAGAACCTGTCCCAACTGCTAAGATGCAAGCTGAACAAGCTGCCATGCAACTTGAACAACAGCAACAACAAATGGAAATGGAACAGCAGCAGCAACAACAAATGCAAGAACAACAAGCACAGCAAGATGAAATGATGGCTGAGGGTGAAGAAGGCGTTGAGGGTGAAGAAGGTGAACCTATCCAAGCTATGTTGAAAGCATATAAACCACCATCACAACGTAAATTTAAAGGTAGAATGGGCGGCGTAACACCAGACTGGAGTGATAAGTCTCCAGACGAAGAGAGAGATATTGATGAATATGCTGAAGCTCGTGCTAAGAAAAATGAGCTAACTCTGTCTAAATCTTGGGTAGAGTCTTTAAGTGAGAAAGGTTTTACGAGCCCAATTATTAAAGAGATATCCCCAGATTTAACTAAGATGTGGTTCCAAGAAAATAATATAGATTATGTAGCAAACTTAGGTTCTACTGGTATAACAACCGTAGAAAAAGCTGTTTTTTCTGGGCCACCACAACAAAAGCCAAGTACTACGAAAATGGCTCAACAAGAATCCAACACCGATTTAAATGACGAATAAGCATTAGGGGGATACTATGCCACTTTCTAAATTCAATTTCTTAAAATCATGGATTACAAATCCTAGGGGTCAAGAAGATTCTTATAAAAAGAAGAAGTTGTCCAAAGGACAAGTGAATAATACAAAATTTGATTATGATAAAAAGGGTTTAACTAGTGCTATTGAGTATGCAAACAAATTGATGAGAGAAAAAAAACCTGTCAATTTCAAATGGCATGATGAAGAATATAAAAAAAGCCTTACTAAAGAAGGTGGTGCTGATGGTGGTGGATTTGGAGACGGGGGCGGAACAGTAGCTGTTTCTACAGACTCTGGTTTTTTTACCCCAACCTATGGGGAAAGGGATAAAAGAAAAAAGGCAAAGAAGAAACGAACAGGTCTTCACCGTTTGGCAGATTTTATTACTGATAACTCCCCCGAAAGAAAAATGATGAAAAAAAATTCTGACTTTACTTTAGATTTAGTACGTTGGGTAGGTACAGAATTAAAAAAACAGGATGTCAAATTTAGACAACAAACTAGTTCAGAAGATTTAAACCCACAAACCGCCTTTGCAAAAAATGATGAGGATAAAAACCCAGTTGAATTTGAGAGTGAACCAGATAAGAATGCAGCTATAGAGCAAAAAGATATGGAGCAGAAAATTCGTAATCTAGATGATGACGAGGATATAAAACACAACAAACCTGATGAAAAAGGGGATGCTGGACAAACAGCCCCAGCAGGACTAAGTGTTCAGCTTCAATATGGTTCTGGACCTGAGAGGGGCCCTCTTGTTACGGGTGCATCTAAAGATAAAGAGAGAGGGGTTGTTGAAGAAATTGATGAAGAATCTGAAGAAGTACCTTTTGAAAAAGTAGTAGGGAAGGACTTGTACAAGAAGTTATTAGGTGACTAAGTTGCACAACACATCAAAATATGATAGTGTAGTATTATGCCCTAAATGTAGGGGACCAATGTTTGTTAATCAAGACAAAGATTTGCAGTGCAGAATATGTGCAAAGATACTAGTTACGGAGATACAGTTTAGTTATGATACCCGAGCAGGTAAAATCAGAGATAATAAAAAGAAGAGCGATTGGGGCTACGTGGACGAAGATAGCAGAGTGGCTGGAACAGGAACATGGCATTCAGGTTCACAGAACAACCATTCAAAAGTGGTTCGACAAAAACCATTGGGAACCGGAAGAAGAACTCTTGGTAAACGAGGAAGGCACAGATAATCGTATCAAGCTAGATAAGAAGCTGGCTACCTATAAAGGCGAAGCTGATTATTACAAAAAACTCTACAATGGACTTCTAAAAGAAAATATAAAACAAGATGTTATCGTCCAAACAATTCAAGAATATACTAAAGGCTTTCCGTCAGTACCTCTAAAACATTTAAACAACTCTGATAAAACTCCATTTGGACATCAAAAACAAATTGTAGTCTCACCCCTATCTGATACTCACGTTGGGGAACAAGTATATAAAGAGCAAATGCGGGGTTTGAACGAATATAATTTCGACATATTTAATAAAAGAATGTATGGATGGGCTAACCAAGTATTAAAACACACGGCTTATCGAAGACAAATTGCTCCGATAGATGAACTAATGGTTCCTATGTTAGGTGATATGATTAGTGGGGATATTCATGATGAGTTAGCTAGGTCTAATCAAATGAATAATATGGAGCAAATGATTAGAGGGGCAAGTATTATTGCTCAAGCTTTGATGTATTTAGCACCACATTTTACAAAGATTACAGTTCCTTGTGTAGTTGGTAATCATGGAAGAATGACCAGAAAGCCACCTATGAAAGACAAATTCATGGATTGGGATTATATGTTATATCAATGGGTTGCAACGTTTTGTAAGAACCAAGATAATATAGAATTTCATATACCTAGAAGCTTTATGACTACATTCAAGATACACGATAAAGTAGTTCTTATAATGCATGGAGACAGTATTTCCGGAGCAGGAAGTAGTGGAGCTATTACAGGAGCTATTGCTAAACTAAGAAGTGTCTTTCAATTCAGAAAAACATTACAGAGAGAAATAGAAGACTCAATGGATGATGATGCAGCTATAGAGTTTGATAGTGTAATGATAGGACATTTCCACAGAATAGATGAAATAGATATAGGAACAGGTGAATTGCATATCTGTGGCACAATGAAGGGACCCGATGAGTTTGCCTTACAGCGACTTCATGCCGCTACTAAACCTAAACAATTAGTTACATATTGGCACCCCCAGTATGGTTATATCGGTAGAGATATTATTTATTTGAATCGTTACGACAACAGTAAACGAAAGTTTTTCGACAAGGTTCCTGAAAAATGGGGAGACTTATCAATATAAACTAGTATAATAGTTTATGCCTAGACGAACACAGATGAAGAGACGGGATAAGCCTACGAGCCTGAAACAGGTTTCTCAACTAGTTTTGCGAGGAATTGCTGATGATGTTGTTGCTGAATGCCAACAAATGCTTTCGGCTAGTGAGGAGCTGTCTGATAATATTGAGATATTAACTACCTCAAGTAATATTACTTTACGATTTGGTTCAACATTTGACCCAATACTTTTACCAGATAGATATGCTGGAGAATCTGTATTCAACCCCCGAGGGATTAGTCCGAACTCTGGACAACCTTATGGGTATTCGGCGGATACTAGGCAACATTTCCGAACTACAAAAATACGAGGGAGAGTCCCGGTAAGAGCCCACACTAAATATTATAAAGTGGGGTATAAACCGGTAGAGGGAAAGACCGGTTGGTACACGGCTAGTTCTAAAAATAACTTTGGATTACGTATGGCAGAACTAAGGATTGAGCGGAACTTTGTTCAAGATGCTTATGATAAAGTATATAGAAAATTACCACAATCAATTAGAAAACAGTTGCCTAAAGCAATTCAAATAAAAGAATAGGAGAAAAAAATGGATATAAGTAAAGTAACTCAAAACCAAGAGTATATTATTTCTAGACACTCTAAGATGGTCGGGAAAGTATTAGATTTAGTAGAAGCATCACTCCCAGAAGGGAACCAATGTGATAAATTAAAGAAGCTTGTTCAAGTTCCTTTATACGATTTTCGTAATGAAATGATTCAATTAGACTCAAAAGGTCTACCCGATTCCGAATAGTTGCCATAAACATATTATAATTGAGTAGGATTTTTCGATTTCCTCAGTATAATAAAATAGCGTTAAATATAACGTTATATTTCTTTCCATAATTTAAAGGGTCGGATGGCTAAGACCAACCTTTTTTGTTAAATGCAAAGAACAAATTTAAATCATAGGAGGTTTTAAACTATGGCAGACATAAACGAAAGGCTTGAAAAGCAGATGGAAGGCACTAATCTTGCTCTAGCAGCTGTAGCCGAAGTCCTACAAAAAATGGACGGAAGATTGGCTAAAGAAGAAGCTAGCAAAGAGGAAGAGGAAGTAGAAAAAGCCGAAGCTCTTGCAAAAGCTGAGTTAGTGAAGTCTATCGCTAAAGAGGTACAAGCAGTTCTTAAAGCTTCAGAAGGAGACAGCTATGCTGGCTCAGATGCTTCTGGAGATGAGAAAAAAGCAGCCTCAACAGGTGGTACTCCACAAAACGCTGACGATTCCGAAAGCGATGCTGGTATTGACTCTAAAATAGAGGAACAGCAAAACACCATCCAAGCTATGAAAAAAGCAGACGATGATGACGAAGAGATGGAAAAAGGTCATGATGATGATGACAAAGAAGAGAAGGGTATGTACAAGGACGATGATGACGAAGACGCAGCTGACGAACCTGTAGAAGAGAAGGGTATGGATGATGAAGACGATTCTGACGAGATGAAATCAATGAAGAAACAGTTAGAGACTCTAAAGAAACAATTAGAAGCAACAGAAACTAATATTTCTAAAGCAGTTCAAACTGAATCTGAAGCAAGACTCAGAAAAATGGGATTCAGGGAAGAGACTGGATTGCAGGCTCCAAAAGTAGTAAACAGCTTAGGAGTAGATGATTCTACACCTATACAAAAAGCTGCAGCAACTGCTGACACAGCCGGACAACTTGCAGAACTTTCTTATTCAGAATTAAGAAGAATGCAACACAATATAGAAACTGGAAACACTGACGGTGTTCCTAGAGAGCTATTAGGATAATAAATTATAAACAAACTACAGGAGATTTACAAACATGGCAAATCCAAGTTTAACAGAATATCTTGCTCAGTCTCAACGAGGACTGTATCAGTCTGTATTCGGACCTGAATACTTACAGAAACAATCCTACTTTACAGTTGACTCTGCAACAGGTGTATTCAACACAACATACGGAAGAAAAGTTTGGCAAGCACTAAACAACCAAACAAGATTCTTCAATGCTATCCCTAGAGTGGTCTGGGGAAATACTGCTGGTTGGAGGGTAAGAACTGATAGAGGTTCTGGCCGTTCAAGACCAGTGACTGAAACAGGTTCTATCCCAACAGTGGATATCTCCAACATTGAATCAGTATCTAGTTTACCTAGAATTGTTTCAACTACATTCGGTGCTTCAGTGAAATCAGTGTTCACTGCACAGCTAGAAGGTGGTGTTGGTGATGTACTTGCGTTGGAAAATGAAAACGCTCAGTTAGACCACATAAAAGAAATTAACGAAGAGTTGAACGCAGGTTCAGCTTACTTGACTTCTGCTGGTGGAGCAACATCATTCACAGTTCCTGCTTCAATGGCAAAGAACTTCAAAATCGGTGACGCAGTAGCACAATATGATGTTTCAGCTACAGGACATGACAGAACTTCAGGTTCTGCTATTTCTGCCGTAAACACATCTACAGGTGCTGTTACAGTTGCTTCAGGTACTACATTCGCTGACGGTGACGTAGCTTACATTTACTCAAGAGCAGGTATGACATCTATTGATGACATTGTTGCTGAAGACGGTTCTACCGTTGGTGGTGGTGTAGCTAGGTCAAGAGCTTATGACCTAACTCTAGCTGGTAGAACAGCTGGTGGATGGAATGCAGCTGCTTCAAGTTCATACAACTCAGGTACTGGTAGAGCACTAAGTCTAAACTTATTAGACACTGCAATCCAAAAAATCAGAGAGAATGGTGGGGAACCAAAACTAATCCTTTTGGGACACGACCAATACTTCAACTTAGAAAGATTGCTTAACTCTAACCAAAGATACTTAGGACAAGAAGAGTACCAAGTGGGTGTAGGTTCTGAAAGAACTTTCCCGGGTACAAGAACTGGACTAGTTCTAGCTACTTACCAAGGTATCCCAATTATCCCAGACGCTGACGTTGCTAAGTCTGTATCAACAGCTGATGCAGTTCTTGGTTCAAACGTTTATGTTTTGGATACTGATTATCTAGAAATTGCGATTGCACAACCAACGCAATATGTAGAGAACAGAGATTACTTTGCAGCAAACGCACTAGTTGTTAGAGGATTACTCTACACTATGGGTGAGATGCGATGTAAGAACATTTGGACACAAGCAAAAATTGCTGACCTAAACTCTTAAGTTTAGTTCGATACTTGCGGGGGGACTTCGGTCCCCCTGCTAATTTATACAAACTAGTACATTTTGTGAGGACTGATAAGTGGCCGAAAAGGACACACAAGTGAATTTAGCAGTTTATATGGAACGATTAGATTCTTATATATCAAGTCAGAACGCCCTCAATGAAAACCTATCTAAAAACTTAGAAAAGGTTGAAACCAAAGTCGATGATATCTCTCAATGGCGTAGTAAAATGTACGGAATGAAAAGTATTCTCCTAGCAATGGGGATACTAATTGTACATACTTCAGCTATTATGGGTAGCTTTGTAGCTATCATAAATTTTAATAAATAGGAGAATATATAAATGGCTAATGAAAGACATACGGATTACAGAGAATGGGACATAGATAGTTCTACTAGACAGTCTGTACATCCGGCTAATAGATATGTAGCAATCTCAAATGCTGCAAGCACCACTGCAGAAGATGTATATAGTCTAGTAGCAAATGGTGGTGAGAAAGCAACTAACTGGGTTACAAATCCGGGAGTAGAAGGAAGTACCGTATCAATGTATACAGCAACTGGTTCTGCAATAGCTAGAGATACGGGGCAACAAGCTGAAGGTGCCGCCTCTCTTCTGGTAAATCCTGATAACTCAGCATTGGGTGAGGGATTTTATTGGGAATCGCCAAAGATTGCAAGAAGTATAAACCCTCAACATATTACCGTTCAATGTGAACATAGAGGAGCATCTGCTTCAGGAACAGTAGAGATTAATATTACAGATTCATCAGGTACAGAATTAGCTTCTTCTGGGAGTTCTAGTTTAGCTACTAGCTGGACTGCTATAAATACTCAATATACTATTCCAGCAAACACCGATGCAGCTTCATATAGATTATATGTAGTTACACAAGCTCAACACAACATTAACTTCTACATAGATAAGATTATGTTTGAGGTTAGAGAAGACACTACAGCCGTTTCAACTTACCTAGATGGTAACCAAACAAGTGCTGAAGGCAATCTTTATGAGTGGACAGGTACTACAAATTTATCTACATCAATCAAGAAGCCAACAATGTCTGTAATCAGAGGAGTTCAATTTACGAACCGTTCTGGAACAGCCGCAGATATTATTTATTTAGCATTCGACAAAACAGCAACCTCTGCTAATGGTATTCCTATTTATGGTGGTGACACCTTTAACTGTGAAGTGCCATTAGACTTTAGAGGAAAGATATCAATGATAGCAGCCCAGAATACTCCTACACTTACTGGAGTGATTTGGGGAATAGCGGACTAAAACAATGACAACTGAAACTATTAAGACTGTAGCTGGAGAAATACCAAGCCCGTCAAATTGGGCTAATGATGGTTTTGCAGCTGACGATTGTGGATGTGATGAAGGTCCTAGCGTTCTGTTCTTAGAAAAAGCTGCGGTTAATGGAGGGGAAACTATAGATGGCAAAGTTTCCATGAAAGATATCACTAAAGCTTTAGAAGAATATCAAAGATTATACAAAGCCGGAATAGCTTCTCCAGCTGAACTACTAACACTATCTAGGGCATTTCCTGAAAATAGAAAGTATACTGAAGCTTTAAAGAAAGAGAAGATTTCCGATGATGATAAATTAGTTATTGGGGGTCCAGCATCTATTGAATTAGTTGATAGAGAAGGACATCTTATTACAACTAATGCCTTAGACAAAGCCTTTGATAAATATATGGCAAATTTTAGAACTCGTAATGCAATGGTATTACACTCTGACGTTCAAGTGGGGTGGGCGTTGCCAGCATATATAAGTAAAGGCGGCCAGATATTCAAATCTGGGGTCAATGGGAATGGGTTATTCTTTATAACAGAACTTCGTAACGACACAAATATCGCAAAGAAAGTCGCTGAACAAATACATAGCGGTAAACTAAAGAGCTATAGTATTGCAGGAAGTGCTTTAAAAACACAAAATATACAAAAGGGACTACAAGATGTGATGCAAGTAGACGAATTAGAACTTGCGGAAGTAACTGTGTGTGAAACAGGAGTCAATCAAGCAGCATCTTTTGAAATCATTAAATCAGAAAATGCGGCAACTAAGTCATGTATTGATGGAAGTTGCCTTATTACAAAAGAACATGGACATGAAGAACCTAAAAAGGAGGTGGACCTTATGTTTAAATCGGATGGAGAGATTGATTTTACTCAATCATTTATGAACTTTATGCAGAAAGAGATGCCTCAATCAGGTATTGAAGCGTTTCCTCTTTTGTATAGTACACAAGCTAGACAGGAAGAACATCACAGACTTTTGGACAAGTATGGATTTCCGGGAGAGTTGGAACCTGAGTATGCAAGGAACACTCCGGTGATTGAAGATGACCCATCACTCGGTGGAACTAAATATGTTCCATGGGCTGTAAACGAAGCAGGGAATAATCTTGGACTAAGATTTTATGAGGACGCATTAACTACACCACAAATAGGTGGGCATAAGAAAAGAGGTGTTATTGAAGGAGGTAACTCTACAGAGACTCCAACATCTCAACTAAACACAACAGAAGGTTTCAATAGTTTATTATCTACCTTAACAAATAGGAAGACTAAAAAAGCTATTACAGGGGAATATAGTGAAACGCCTATAAGGGTTACTAAGTCAGACGATTTTTTCAATTGGATGGCAAGAGAAAACAATCACTTATACAAAGAGTCTTGCGGCTGTGAGTCTTGTTTCCAGAAATCATCTGATTACAAGGGGACCGTACAGAAACCAACAAATTTTTTAGATTAGAGGCTGTAGATAATCCATTTGCAATTGCTACAGCCCAAGCCAAAAAGATGGGATATCAGAACTTTGACGAGGGTACCCCGGGCGAAAAAAAGAGGGACAAGATAGCTGAGGCTATCAAAAGAAAAAAATAATATATTAGTATAATAAATAGATAGAAAATCTATCTTAGTATTTAAGGAGGAAATTAAATATGGCAATAACAATAACAACACCAAGCGGTGCTCATGAAGGAGCTGCTATTCATGGTGGAACTGCAAGTAAGTTCACTATTAAAAGAATACAGCTTGATGACTCTTACCCAACTGGTGGGGAAGCAGTAAGTGCTGGAGACCTAGGATTCAAGTCTTTACACATGGTTGTATGTGACACCGAATCTTCTGGTTACGTAGCTCAATATGACTACTCTAACGAAAAGATTGAGATGTGGGAAGCCGGTGCTGATGGTGCTGCATTAGATGAAGTAGCTAACACTACTGACTTATCTGCAGTATATATTAGAGTATTAGCATACGGAATAGCATAAAAAATTCAAAGGAGAATAGAAAATGTTTGGTAAACTAAGACCACAGATATTTTTAGCCATAGTAGTATTAGGAATACTCTCATCTATTGGTGTGGTATACGAATACAATGAGATTGCTACTGGGTGTGTCGGGGGTATTATAGCTCTTGGCATGAAAGTATTGGAGAGTGAATAATGGTACTGGATGAATGCTCATGCTTAGAATCCGGTATTTGTTCTTGTGAACCATTTGAATGCTTTTGTGAGTGCGGCTGTGATGGCTGCTTATCAGAACTAGAAATTGATGGTTGCCCTTGTGGGGGTAACTGTGGTTGTAGTAACTAATAGGAGGAAACTATGAATCCAATGAAAATTATAAGTCTTGGAATGACTTTCTATAATCTAAACAAAGGTCTTGCCGGTGATGGTAAGATTATTGTAGATGAAGGAATGGATATTGTCCAAGCAGTTAGTATTGCCCTAAAAGATGGCAAGGTAACTAATGCAGAGAAACATGCCATAACAAAAGAAATAAAGGAATTTTCTAAGGCTTCAATCGCAGCAATAGAGAAAATAACAATTCCAGAATCAGACTAAAAGAATTATGACAAATTATTGGAGGTGGACAGCCCTTATTACATATGTGGTTATCTGCCTCTTTGATTTTGTGATAGTTCCATCCTATATAGGATTAACCAGACCCAACCCAGCCGACTACTTAGAACGGCTTTCAGAGCTAGACGACACGATGGTACGACTAGAGTACCTAAAGATAGCTTCACAAGGTGTCAATCGACACGAACCCTTCACTCTAACTAACGGAGGTATATTTCATATTGGCTTTGGAGCCTTACTTACTGGCTCTGTGTTTGGAATGAAATCGGAGAATAAGAAATAATTAGTATAATATAACAATGGTTCCTTATACCTTTATTAGTGTTTGGGACAATGGAGAGAATAATGGAAATAAAGATAGGAAATAGTACACACAACATAAGTATGGGTATGGTAGTGTTTGGACTTTCAATGCTAATAACAGCAATTGGGGCGTTCTTGACACTACAGAATAACATATCTAACATGCAAGAAGACATTGAGAGGTTGGAAGTAGCACTTGTCGAAACCCAAGACGCTTCTGGTGTAACTGGATTAATAGAAGTTAGAGGTAACTTAGATACCATAGGGGTTACCCTAGAGTATCTAGAAAAGCAGTTAGACCAACTCGATGCATCTATTCGATAATGGAAGCATGTATAATATGTGAGGAAAAAGAATCCATAAAAGATTTCCAAATAAAAGGAACTGATTGGTGTATGGATTGTCTTATGAAACATAATACTATAGCGATGAAGAACCACAATGCTTATTACTATAACAATATAAAAAAGCTACGAGGAAAATAATAATGGATATACTAAAACAATACTTTCCAATACCTTTAATATTGTTTGGAGGTATCATGGCAGACTTATCCCGCCATGGCTTAGGGGAAGATATAATGACAGTTCAAATACTATCTTGGACATCAATCGTAGTTGGTGTTGTAGGACTAGCAAGAATTGTTTGGGATAAGGTAAAAAAATAAATTGGGGGAATGATATGGACAAGAAAAAACTAGTGAAGCCCTTAGTACTCACTGCTTCTGTGATTGCAGGATTATTTGTTACAAAGGAAGCATTGGAATACTATGTAATTAGAGGTCTTAGAATAGGTAAGTAGATGGATATAAGTAAGATAAAATTACCCATAGGTATTATTGGAATCGTATTAGCCCAAGCCTTTGGGATTATTTGGTATATGGCTCAGCTGGATAGTACTGTAGAAGAGAACGTAAAGAACATCTCAGAGTTACAGGCACAACACATGGAAGCAACTAGAAGGGTTGTGGAACTAACTGAGAAGCTTGACGACCAACTAGCCGAGCTTGAGAAGAAGGATGCCCTCATAGATAATGAGATGAGA
>Ga0209128_1002591_pt1 | contig 11639 bp, 7 predicted proteins | sample ETNvirnome_6_100_FD_184072 | JGI IMG/M metagenome (GOLD analysis project Ga0209128, IMG submission 184072) | Marine viral communities from the Pacific Ocean - ETNP_6_100 (SPAdes) (version 2) | ecosystem: Environmental > Aquatic > Marine > Oceanic | place: Pacific Ocean | collected 2013-06-19 | reverse complement strand
TTAAGATTTCAATTTGTTGAGAATAAATAGCTAAAGCCTAGGCCTAGGCTGTTAAAAGCTTATAATAGTTGTTAGCTGAATATATAATATATATATACTAAGCTATATATACAAAATACTTCAAATACAGACGTTTTATATTCTGGTCGATAGTGGGTAAGGGTACGGGTGTAAAAGTCCCACCAGAGGTCTGTTAGGGGGGTTTAATAAGGTACTGTGCCTTTTATAGTGGGGGGATTAGTCACCATGTTCATTAAAGTTCTTAATCCTGCTTGTGCCATTAGACCTCTTCTTTCTTTACCTCCCCATTTAAAAATATCTTCCCATTCGTGTGGATGCATTTTAAAATCCCAAATATCTTCATAATCAGCAATTCTTGTATAACTTGTTTTGGGTTCAAATTTAATATTGGAGTATCGAGAGGGGGTAGGAAGAATATTGCCTGCTGGTATTTTTACTCTCTCAGTCCTTTTATCCCATTTATTTGTTGACCGAAGAAAGTCCGCAGTCCTTTCAACAGGGTCACGCATTGGAAATCCAGTATGTTTTCCTAATTTTAAGCTATATCCACCCATAACATCATGCATAGGCCATTGTTTTGGTAAATCCGCCTCCGCCCATTCCGTCCTTTCGGCAGCTTTCTTAATCTGGTCTACAAGTTCTTTTCCTCTCTTGCTCTTAGGGTTAAAGCTTAAAGTACCGTCTTTATTTTCTTTAAAAATCTTTGTTCCCTTTCTCGCCTTCAACCCAAAAGTTTTTCTATATAAATACTCTCTCGCATCATTAACTGCTGTATCATGTAATGGATTGTCTCCAAATAAATTACCCTGTCTTGTCCTTTTACCATATAAAGGTTTATCTTGAATTATAGATTTTGTAGTTCTACCAATGGCTCCCGCAATACGTTTAATCATACTTGGTTCTGCCCAATACGATTCCTTACCCTTTCCTCCCCCATACATTATATTAGGTTTTACATCTGAAATGTCATAATTAAATGGAGCTTTTATATTAGTAGCAACTCTACCTACGGCTTTTGGAGCTTGTTTCATCGTCATTGGAATACTTAAAGCCCCTAATAAATTTCTTGCTATTTGCATTTGAGGGTCTTCAAGTTGATGAGGAGGGTCTATAATATCAACAAATGGTATACCAGGTAATATATCAGCAACGGCAGCTGCTACAGAACCAATAGGGCCTGATTCATAAAGCTTATCAGCTAATTTTTGTATAATATTTCTTTTATCTTCAGGCGTTTGAGATATACTACCACTTGAAAACAAAGGAGACTTAGTAGAAGTTTGATGTTGAGATAATAAGTTATCTATCTTATCGTGGGCAACACCAGTGGAAACAGCTTTAGCTGGCGACATTTGTGACTGTAGTAATTGTAATAAATTATCAGGCGGCATATCTTATGTCCTGTATCCCCTTATTGTTGATTCTGGAACAATGATTCTATTGTAATTGGCTGAACTTGATTAACGGAATCTAGTAGAGTGCTAACTCTATCTTTTATTTTAGAACCTAAAACACCATGAACGTATCCTTCAACCTTTGTAGTATCCCTATATCTGCCCGTTCCTACTTCACCTTTCTTAGCATCAAATTCTTCTTTTGTTATTTCACCTGAAGAATAAAGCTCTTGCCACGCCCACGCTCCAACCATGTCATCCCAAGCTTCTTGCTCTGCCTTAAGATGAATCGCATCTACTTTTTGTTGAGTAGCTCCAGAATATTGTTTAGCGTGGCCTAATTCCTCCAATAAATCATAAAGATTACCAATACCTAGATTTAAGGTATCGGGGTCTAGACTTCTCATTGGTTGATTCTGATACACTCGTCCCATGTCTTCTTGATTTCCATATTTTGGGACATACGCAATTGCCCCTGTATCTGGTTTTGCAGTACTAAAATGAGCCTGCCCTCTTTCCGGCCCCCAATCATCGGCAGGAAAAATAAGAGCTTTAGGATTTCCATACAGTCTCTCACCCCTTTCTTTAAATCCCTCTAAGTCCAGTTGGTTGATATAAGGAGAACCTGACTCTTTTATTATTTGAGTAAGTGATTGACCAATAGCAGTATGTTCTGGTTTAATGTCCCAGTCAGTCCCAATAAGTTTCTTTGTGCCTTCTCGCATATCCCTTTGAAGGTCATATTTCTGACTCCTTCTTGTGAATATTTTTTCATTGAGCTTTGCATAAATCTTTTCGTCTTTTTTAATCTCTGAAACAACATTTTGGATAAACCGATTTACACTTGATTCTTGGGTTTGAGGTTTTCCTATATTATCATAATCAATAATATTATTTATATCATCATGAGCAAATCTAGTGGAAAGAGATTGAGTGGTTTCAAATTGTGGATTCTTGAGAGACTCCTCGAATCGGTCTAAGCTTTGATAACCGTAGAGACTTCTTTTGGGGTTCGTTATAAATTGCAATAAACTTTCAGGAGGCATATCTTATGTCCTGTATCCTGTCCAGGCAAGACTGTAAGTTGTTAAAATTAATCTTATCATCTTTAAAAGCTTTAAATATTCTAGCTCTATCTTTTACAGGTAATCCATCAGATTCTACAGCTAATAATTTCTGTACAAAGTATCTTTCGTTGTCGCTCATTTACCCTGACCTCTATATGATTTACGGTATCTTTTTTTACTACCTTTCATACCGAATTTAGAGCCACGTCCTTGTCCTTGGAAAGTCTTTTTTGGGCCACGTTTCTGTGTGCCAGTTGATGCTCCTGGTAATATCATTTCATACCTTTTCTAATATTTTTTATGTTCCTCATAGTATCATCTTTTGGAACTCCGTATGTTTTAATATCTTTTAATAATTTCTGTAAAGTATTGCTATATAATATTTCATCACCCTTTGACCTACCCAACATTTTGATTAATTGTTCAAACTTCTGAGTACCAACTGGTATCAAAGCTCCTGCTTTTGAAAAACCGCCCACCATATCTAATAATCCAAGACCTGTCCCCACAATTTTACGCTCAGGCATTTGAGACATAGTAAATTGATTATCCTTATCTATTTCTGTATCAATAGAATCATGTGCGTAGAGTGGCATATTTACATCCCTCCCATCCTCTATCCTTATATTTTTTTTAATATATCTTTTTATTCTTCTATTAAGATACTCTGGCATCACTTGAGTAGAAACAGGAGCAGTAGTCTGCATTGCCATTTGTAATAAGTTTTGTAGTTCGGGATTCATTCTAATCTCCTATTCTGCTTCGTATACCCAAGGGTCGCCCCAAAATTCGTGTGAATAATCTCTTGTAGCTTTCCAAAATTTATGATGTTGTTCTTGGAATATTCTTTCAATTTCTAACTCGGATGCTCTACCTTCTTTATCAAGTAATGACATATACAAATCATATTTTGTTTTCTTTCCTGTCGTTCTCTCTCTCCATTTGTTGGGTATAGGTCTTTGCCTTGTTATTATTGATTTCAAATGACCCATATGTTTCTTTCTTATTTTACGCTTAGACTTTTTTAACGCAGGGTCTTTACCTAAGTCATGAGCCATTCTTTGGTGAAGAGCTGACCAATACATCTTTGCTTGCAGTTCAGGGTCATCAGTCCAAAATGCATTTATAAGGTCTCTAGTGGATGGGCTATTAGCGTTTAAATAATCTGTTTCATCCACAGTATATTCCTCATCTCTAAAATATTCTTTCATAAATTGATTCTGTCTACGCTTTGATTTATTATATTTATGTCTTTTTGGCTGACTTTTTCTTTCTATAAAACTTCTTAAATCATTATATCCAATAATTATTTCTCTAGCAGCATCATCGATAGCCATCTCTGGTCTTTTCTGTCCAGTTCTAATGAAATTTATATTATTATAAACAGAGGCAACGACTTTTCCTATAGCTGGCCAATATGAATCAATTACGTTACCATGTTCATCGAATGCATTACTAAAAACACCCAACCATTCAGCTCTTAACAAATCATCATACCATTGAGCTGCTCCACTTTTAAATTTATTTTTCGTATCTTTATCAAGCATAAGATAAGTTAAAAGAGCTATACCCTTAGCGGACATCATCATCGTAGACACATATCTTAATAATGGCATAGGATTGCCTCTTGTTGCTAATGGTCGAATAACTAAACTCCATATAGGGACTGTTACTTTAAAAGCAATTCTGTAAAAAAGAGTAAAAGGTTTCGCCCATCTTTTACCAGCCCAAGCAGGAACAAATGGAAGATTGGGAACTCCTTGAGTTCCGGCGTGAGACCAAAACTCAGCTTGGTCTAAATAATCAGGTCTTTCATGTATGTTTTCACTTCCCAGTTGCTTCATATCAGCTATTTCAGCGTCTGTAAATTTTGTACCATCAGATAACAAACGCAGTGATGTATCTACTGATACACCCATGTTCATAATAGTCTTAATTCCATTCAAATTATCGATATGAGCTTTTAAAGCTGATTCTGATATAGCAATAGATGTAGCACGATTTGCAATCTCAGTTGGATACATAAACCCAGTCCAATACTTTGAATAACCCTTACCAGTAATGAGTTCATGAACACCAGCTACTAAAGAACCAGATTTTCTAGCTTTTTCTAGTATATGTCTTGGATTTCTTAACCATTGTGATAGTCCATTAACGGTTTGTCTGTATCCAAATACAGTAACATTCATACCCTGCCCAAGAAATAAATTTTTACCACCAGACCTCGGAGTAGATAAAATTAATTTAGCTGTAGCTCCAGCTGTTTCCATCAATATTTTTTCATACAACTTTATTTGGTCAGCTGTATTTACTTGCAACCGTAATTGGTCTATAGCCCAATTTGCGTAATCTTCACTAGTTTCTTTCACTAATCTGTCTCTTAGCCCTGGGGTATCTTTATCCCCCATAATACTTTTATTTTCCGCTCCACCCCTACCAAATATTTCATATGTAGCTGCAATATGAGATGTACGTTGGGCGTAAGTCGACATTAATTTTGTATAATCTGTTTCATAAACCCACATCATTTTACCAACAGTTTTCTTTTCTCCATTGATATCGATTACTTCTGAACCTTTTGATATTGGTTTTCCATTAACGTCTTTAAATCTATTAATTAAAATTAATCTTTTTGTTCCTTTTTCAAAAGCAAATACAGGAGGGAGCTTTCCAACTCTTGAATATATTGTTCCATAAACACCGCCAGTGTTAGCGATAAATTGATTTATATGAGCTATTTTTCGTTTAGCTACCATTCTCTTTTTCAACATACTAATACCCATCTTGGCAATTTCTGGGTCAAGAGATGCAAACCAACCGACCAGGTTTTCTTGGAATACTGGGTCAACAAAACTATCTTTAAATTGTTTAGTAATAGACCTGGTAAGAAATTCATTGACTATGTGGTGTCTAGGTTTGCCTGGTTTACCATCCTTAGTATGCATTTTTACCCATTTGCCATCAGAAGTCTCTACCATATTGGATTTATATCGCTCTATTGTAACGAAGTTATCCCCATCCCATTTTGGAACAAATCTTTCCTTGCCTATGATAAACCACCCATTATCAACTATCCCAGTCGCTCTATCTGTCTTTCTTAATGATTTTAAATAGAACATAGGGATTTGTTTTCCATAGACCGGCTCTCCGTCAACTATCTTTTTTACATATTTTTCATCAGGAGGTCTTTTAACATTACCCCCGCTATCCCTAAATTTTATTCCTTTAGTGACTCTTATAGCATCATAAGGAGTTAACAATTCTATCTGTTTACCATCAGCTGTATATGATTCAAAAATTAGCTGATGCTCCAGATTTGGTGTTGATGCATTGCGAACCTCCACCCCGTTTTTTATAAGCATTTCTGCTATAATTTCGTCTAGCTTATTATTATGATAGTCTATGATATCATCAACTGCATACTTATCCATTTTTACGGGATAAAAATCTTTAAATAGTGGGTCTACAAGGTATGTAACATCTTTTAAATCTTTCTTTTTTAATCCCTCACCAGCTTTTCCCTTAAAATAAAGCTTTTCAATATTATGTAAATAACTTGCAAATGTACCAGAATTCCTCTGTCTTCTCATTTCAAAAAACATTTGTTTACGACCTAAATCAAACGCAGCTCTGCTTTTTTGCAACATATTAACTGTATAGGTTGGTAATGCTCCTTCTTGAAGAGCAATCAAAAGTTTTCTAAGTTTGGGTTTCGTACTGAACATGACATCCGCTGGGGGCAAAATAGATGATATCATTTGGTTATAAGATTCGCTAATTTTAGGATTATCAAATAGTAAAGTAGCGACTTCTAGTTCTTCAAACGTCATGAGCGACGATGTACCCTTACTCTCTGGGAAAATTTCTCTTAATAAAAGTTTTTGGTCTGATTCATCTAGTCCAGATTTCCCTCTAGCTGTATTTAGTCTTCTTTGTTGGGTTTTCCACAATGTATATTCTGGGCCTAATATTGACTCAATATCAGCAACATTGTTCCTAATCATTTTTTCTACAGATTCTGCATTTACCCAATGGTCAGCTATAGCGTCCATAGCTTCTTCTTTTGTTTTAAATCTAAGAGCCTCACCATTACGATTAAGAATTAATTCTTTTTGTTCAATTTTATCCAGTGTTCTAGCATCCCATTGCAACTTAAGTCCATATGGCTTATCATAATGAGGGTCAAACTCTGGATTTGATTCTAAAACATCTTTCTTCAAAGGTTGATTCTTAGTCATTTTATTCATATCTGGCCAATTTGATACATCGGCTTCTTTAAACTGACTAAACTTAGCTATTTCTTTGTCTCTTTTTTCTCTTAACGATTCAGATATGCGACGAATATTATCAGCTTCTAATCTCATTCCCAATTCAGGAGATAGCGTTCCTTTTGGAAACGCCTTAGAACCATCAGATAATTTAATCTTTCCTAGCGAATTAGGCGGTCTAGCGACAAAAGTTTCACCCACTGTAGCAGTTTCCATCAACTGGAAATTTTCAAAGAAATCATATAACTCTATAGGGCCACCATTAAATCCCAAATCTACAGCATTTTCATATATTTCTTTAAATGCATCAGTAGATAATGGGTTCATATTTGGCTGTAATGAGGCTTTCTTAGCGGCTCTAATATATGGGTTGGGGCTCGCCTGATATCTATTAGCATCTGCCATAGCCTGCTTTCTACCGCCAGACCCCTCATCCCAACTTTTAATATACGAGAGAACCTCCCTACGCACGCTGTGAAAATCGACTAACGCACCCCTTTTATCCTCCTTATCCAATCCAATATTCATTGCGGCTTCTTTTTGTTTGGAATCAGGAATAGGCTGCTCTACTTCCTTAAAAATAGTTGTACTGTACCTATTCTCAGGAGTATCAGACCTAGCTTTCATAAATAACAATTCAAACAAATCACTCTTAGGATTCCAAGAAGCCTCTGCAAATTTACTTTTTTCCCCGCCAGTGCTCAATATAATAGGATTTTGAGATATATTAATCATTTTTGGGTCATCAATAGCATACTGTACCAATGGTTTATCAGCTTTATTAGCTGATTCAATAGCTTCGTTTACTTTTTGAGGAACCTTACCACCCAAAGCAACCCTTACTGTTTCACTCCCCTTCTTTGTCTTGACTTCAAATACGGGTATATCTTTAAAGTAATTTGTATATCTAGTTGGTTCTTTCTGCATCCAATCGGGGGCAATAACCTCACCAGGTTTAAAATCTTTCATTGTTCCAATATACTGGCCAATACCAGATTCAGAGTAATCTAAAGAATTAGAGCTCTCATCAAACTTGGGTATCTTAACAAAATCACCAATTTTAAATTTATCAGTTGTCGGGTCAAACTCGCCTATATCGGTTTCATAGACTTTACGATAAGCTACATTTATTTTTATATTTGCAGTTTTTCTCGCTTTTTCCAATTTATCTAATTGAGCTTTTAATCCAGGGGACTTTGTTTCCCAATCTGGGTTGGATAAAGCAGTTTTGTTTTCACTTCTTACCCTATATTCCTCATTATTAATTTTTTCTATTCTATCACCCCAATTTTTTACTTCATCGAGACCTACTTTTTTCTTAAATGGGCTGATTAATTCAGAGTCAACATCACGAACTTTCATTGGTAACGGTTCGCCATATCTATTAGATTCTAAAGCTTCACGTAATTTAAACTGTCTGTCGTTTAATGCATCAACCTCAACTTTTTCTTGCTTGGTAAGTTCTTTCCCAACCATTTCTTCCCCTCTAGGCTGAAGAATATTTTTACTGAACTTTCTAAAGAAATCTTTTTTGGGCAACTCGTTTACTTTACCGTTACTTAAATCTTGATAAATAGCTATTGGCTCATCGCCTTTTTTCTTCGGAGACTTAAATCGAAGTAGTTTTATTACGTTATTAACGTCTGCTCTCTCTGTGTATAAAAGATAGTTAGGATTTTTTTCTACTATACCACGAGCAGTTCTAAGAATTGATTCCATTGGTTTACCATCTACAATGGAACGAAACTTAGCCTCAGACAATGTTGGGTCAGTCATTCTAAAAGCTACGCCAATATTTTCTTTTACTTGAGATTCATTAAAACCTCTAGTGAGTCCATGAAAAGCTAATAGTGTAGCCCCATGAATCATTCGTTCTTCCCATGTCAAATTTTCCGTACCAAGGTCAGAATACGCACCAGCCCCAAATACCAACACTGGTTCTACACCATATTTTATTCCTTTTCCAGTAAGTCCAATCGGAGTTGGAAGAGCAGCAACGGAAAATACAAGACTTGTTCTCAAATCTTTACCCATTTGGCCCATTCTAGTCTCAAATTTATCCCATCGTGAACCAGTTGGGAATACTTTGGTCTGACCATAGGTTGTAAATGTAGCAGCGTTACTTATAAACAAATTAGCAGCTCTCGCTGACTTTGGACTGTGGACTGACATTTTACCTATAGCTCGTGTGTATATAGCACTTTTACCAAGGAGTCCAACTTTCTTATATCCTTCCTTAGATAAATATGAATCTCTCCATAATTTTGGATTTGCTCTTTGTAGATTTTCAGCTTGTTTAGCTAGTCTCGCAGCTGCCGTAGCATCACCAACCTTTTTAGCTGTTCTGGCCTGCTTCATTAACTTATCATACTCTACTATCTTTTTCATGAAAGCAGGTTGTTTAAGTGGAGTAGCTACACCACCAATTATTTTATGTGTCCCCCACATTGATGCAACAGCCCCTACTAATCCACCCGAAGCCTCAGCAGCGATTTCCCACGGCTCATCTGCTTTTGTGTATGATTGTTCCGGCTCAACAAAAGAAACTGCGTTCCAAAACGATTCACCAAATCTGTCCCAAAATTGGCCATCTTTATAAATTTTATCCGCTTCAAATGAAATTTCTTCAGAATTTCTTTCATTTCTAGCGTCTTCTGTTTCCATATCGCCAATATCAATCGATGGCATAGCCTGTACTGGGTCAGGTTGTTGGTCTAAAGTGCTAATATGGTCTACGTAGGCTTTATGAACTTCAGTTTCATCTGGTTTTTGAGAACCCTGAAATTTAAACTTATATCCTTGGTATTGGATATCCCATATATATTCTTGATTTTGTTGTTGAGGCATATTATTTAATTTCTAATCTAATGACCAGTGCCACCATTCGTCATCAGGTCTTGACTGTATAAACCCAACTTCTTTAAGGACTTCAGCGACTTTGGGGTTTTTCATTTCGGGTATCTGAGCTAAATCAAAAGCTAATCCTTTTGGATGATAAGAACTATCAGGATGAGCTACAAGCCCTTCTTTGGGGGTGCCAAATGATTTTTCATATTGTTCTTTTTGAACTGATTTATGTCTAAAAGTATCAACTACCTGCAAATCTATCCCCTGTCTTGATAAAGTATCCTTTGCTTGTAAAAACGGAGATACCATTGATTTGTCCATTCTTATTCTATCACCAAAGTAATTTTTTAATCCGGTATCTACTATTTCAGTGCTTTTTTTTTAGTTGATTTATCAATATTTTGAAGTAACCATTCTCTGTATGAGTCGTGTGGTGTAATCTGAGGAATAGAGTCTGTCTTAACTGGAGTAATTCCAATTAATTTTGGAGATGAAGGGGCTCGTTTAACTTGTTCAGGTTGACTTTCTTTGGGTACGCTCATTGGTATCATGTACTTTTTAATTAATTCCTGAGCGTTGTAATCATTTCCACCTACTCTGAATATTGTTTTATCTAGAGGTCTCGTTGTTAATATTTCTTTAAACCTTCCAACACCTGGTGGTTGAAATCGTAGAGATTCACCTTTAGGTGGTGGAATAATTATAACTCTGTGATATCTACCTGTCTCAACATCGATTAATAAATCATTATTTTTAAGCTTTATATTTCTTGTTGTAAAAGCGGAGTCTCTGAAACCACTAAAAGACTCATATTGACCCTTACTAGGATTTTGATAAACAATGCCAACGTCCATCGTTGAATCATCATCTATTAGTCCTGCTATTTTACTGCCAGCTCGTCTATTTAATAATGGATTTGTACCAACACCAATCTTTAAGTATATACCTGATTTTTGTCCAGTTCGTTTAACTCCAGGCTTTTTTAATTGTTGGTAAGCGTTTTGACCAGTAACAATCTTTTTTTGTCCATTTGGGTATTCTAGTTCGACCTGAGATTCAGGTGGCATTGTAAAATCTGATTCATTTAGAGCAAATCTATCGTTAGAATCTACGCTGAATGTAGGACTTGATAATTCGGTTACATTACCATTTGCATCAGTTACGGTTGAATCGGCAGGAGTAGCAGTATCTTCAGTTACTATACCAGTTTGAAAAGCCTTGAGCTTTTCTTTAGCACCCATAGCCTGTAGATACATTTTTTCTTCAAAAGAAAATTCTTCATTATTAGGTTTTCGAGCATTCCTTACGTCAGGTTTAAAAAATCGTTCAAATGTCTTTTGTAAATCTTCTACTTCACCTCGGATTTTCTCCTCGGATAAAACGAGCTTACTTCCTCTTAAGTGTATATTATCATAGCCCATATCATAATATTCTCTTAAGTCTTCTGCTCCAGCTCTCTCACTTGCTAAATAATCTTTTAATAACACATCAGCATTAGCTCCAGACACCTTAGCTTCATCCAATATTGTATTATATGAAGATAAATCTAAAATACCCTTATCATAATATTTTTTAGCTAATATAAATACGACTCTAGATTTGTCTTTATTAGTAATGTCTGTTTTTAAAATTGCTGCTTCTCTAGTGAATCTTGCTGGATTATATTTATCATCAGAACGGTAACTTTTTTTAGCAGTATTTAAAGCTAATACTTTTTCATCGAGAGTGCCGTCACCTATAACTGTATCATATAAGGATTTCATTTCTGTGTTATATTTAACTTGATTTTCAAGTATCGGTGTTGCGGTATCAACATATGATTGAGGTAGATTCTTTGACCAATCCTCATTCCTTAGCATTGCTAATTGAACTTCAGGAGATTCGCCCTTAATCAAATCCATTGAGTCGTTTCTTTCATCACGCTCACGGTCATACTGACGTTCTTCTTTCTTATCCTCGTAATCAGCAATCAACATATCACGTTTTAGTTTACTGTTACCATAAGCCAGTAAACTATCAGTAATATTCTTAGTCGCTTCAGC
>Ga0209128_1002581_pt1 | contig 11662 bp, 15 predicted proteins | sample ETNvirnome_6_100_FD_184072 | JGI IMG/M metagenome (GOLD analysis project Ga0209128, IMG submission 184072) | Marine viral communities from the Pacific Ocean - ETNP_6_100 (SPAdes) (version 2) | ecosystem: Environmental > Aquatic > Marine > Oceanic | place: Pacific Ocean | collected 2013-06-19 | reverse complement strand
CAGCGGGATGGACCACGCGCAACCTTTGCAGGATGCGATCGGAAACGGTGCTGCCAACCTCTTCAGGCTTCTGCCAGTCGCTGAGCGAGAAGCTCAGATCCTTTTCTTGCTTAAGGAGCAGGTTGCAATCAGTCCTACCGGATCTGCTCTTGTGGACCGTGATTATCCGAGCGTCCTTATCAGCATTTTTCCCTTCAGGCCTGGTGATGTTCCATTCCTCGCTAACCGCATCTCGGATAGCGCTTGTACCTCTGAAGCCTCCAGTCTTGTTGGCGTGGTGAATGAAAACGATTGAGCAAGGGTCAAACATCCTGCCGTTTTGGTTGGTCAGCCAGTACAGAGGCGAAGCAAAATCGCTTTTGTTTTCATCGAAAGCTTTACCACCAGAGCAGCCGATGAGCGAATCAAAAATGATCAACGCCGGCTTGATCTTCTTGACCGCCTTGATGAAGGCAAGCTGCCTGCAGATCTGCCAACCGTTGAAGATATGGATTGGTGCGTTGGGGTTTATATCAGCGTCGATGAGCTGATTTTGCAGGGAGCTTTCGGGCTGATCACCGTTGAAGATGATCACGGGTCCTTGTTTCACGTCCATCAACTTGCCGCGCACCATGAAAGGCTTGCCTTCGGCTACGTGCTTAGCGAGCACCCACGCCACCATGGACTTGCCGGTGCCACCAGCGCCATGCAGTAGCAGGGTAGAGGGAGTAGGCAGGACATCAGGGATGAGGTAATTGGTCTGATAGTCCGTGGCCATCAGATCAACCAAGGATTGAGATCCTTGTTGCATCTGGTGCATCTGGTCATCGAGCAGCATCTTTTCGAGCGGTGCTGTATCCCTGTAGTTTGCTGCAGTTGCAAGGGTGTGGAGCGCGTGCGTCATCTCCGCTGGATTGTCTATCTCCATGCATTCCTTCGCTCGACTCATCAGCTCAGCGAACGGAATTACCTCATTTTTAAAGCGAACCGTTTGCGCCTCGCAATCTTGAACCAGTGCGAGTAGGCCGTTTTCGCGAAACCTTTCCTGATGAGGATCCGCCTGGTTCGCGAGGTGAATCAGGGAGCCCATGTTGAGGCCGCCACCGTGAAAGCCTGAGGCCCAACGTGCTGCGCAAGGGTCGCCACCTTCCCAGCAGAAGGCGTAATCAGGATCTGTTTTGCTCCATTCGCGCCAAAGCTCTAGCCCTTCATCACCGGGCAGCTCGGTGGCGATCATTGCGCCAATCTCCCACCAAAATCTCTCGCTACCTGCTCCCCTTGGAGCGATAACGCTCAAGCACTGGCGAGCAATCAGAATTTTTTCTTCCTTGGTTCGTCTGGCGTAACGACTATCGACAACGCTGGTCTCGTGTTGATTGCGCCTGGTCTTCTCCGCCTTCATGCGCTCTAAGAGCCACACAGGAGCCTCAGGAATGGCACCTAGGTCTCCGTGTAGCTCGTAGGACCCTCCGCCTGCGTATTCGCCGGTTATGACCCCCTGAGGACCCCAGAGGACTTCAAAGCCTTCTCCTTGGGTAGCTGCATGGGACAGGCCAGCAACATCAGGCCATAGAGCCTCTGGAACGTAAAAGAGGTATTTAGCGGCGTTCTTCTTGGCGCTCTTGATGCAGGGAGCTGTGTCTAGGTCGGTCCCCCACTTTCGGTGAAGTGCCGTGAGGTTTCGATCAACGTCAACGATGACTAACCCCTTGGAACGTGCCCCGGTGTAAACACCGCAAGCACCAAAAAGCTCAGGGTTTTCGTCTATGTACCAAGCCGCTACAGCTGGCGCTAGGTCCTCGTGAGCAGCTCTAGCTAGTGGTGACTTTCCGCAGGCTTTTTGCCCGTTTGGCAGCGTTACACCCTTCCTATAGATCGGTGCTGTAGCCCATGAAGAATCAAGCTGGTTGACAATCTCAATCAGGTTCATTAGTATTCTGTCCATGTTGTGCAAGAGAATTTTTTAAGCGTCCTGCTCAAACAGGGCGCTTTTTTCTTGCGTTCTCGCAGCCTAGAGCGTTGACATGCTCACGTCAAGCGTGTTATATTAGGAAAGCACAGGGCACTTTGCCCACTAGCACACAAACAACAATGGGATTTTTACCCGAAAGCGCCAAGAGCAACGTTGAAGCCTCTGGCGGCGGTTATCTCAATCCAAGCAAGATTCAGAGCGGTTCCCAGGTCCGCTTCAGACTTCTAGTGAAAGAGCCCCTTTGCTTTTTCGAGGTTTGGGGCGAGGACATGATGAATGGAGGTGTAAAACCCTTCCGTTTTGCTGAGGAGCCAAGCCCATCAGAAATCGACATCGAGCTGGGTGATTACACCCGCAGACCTGGCAGGGATGGCAAAGGCTTGGAGCCAGTTAAATTCGCGATTGCCGTGCCGGTTTACAACTACGACACAGCCAAGATCGAAATCCTTCAGCTCAGCCAAAAGGGCTTGATTAGAGAGCTTGATCAGATCTCACAGCAGGAGGATTTTGCCGACATTCTTGCTACTGATTTCACCTTGGGTCGTGAAGGCGCCGGTCTTACCACCGAGTATTCCTTACGCCCTTGTCCGCAGAGGACCAAGGATAATGCGACGGTGGAAGCAGCCCTCAAGGAGGCGGTCGCGGCGGGCTTTGATATTACGAGACTCCTTGGAGGTGGAAACCCCTTCAAAGCGGAGGCATAATTGCCCTGCCCGCTAGTTTCTCCTGGCTAGCGGGCTTTTCCCTTGTGGTAGGTTAATGATGGGGAAATTGTATTTAATTTATGTCGATTGGTACGGTTGGGGTCCACGACATTTTGGCAGGACTCCGCAAGTGGCCCCTGGAACGCCTGGACGACCACGACCCCAATGGCAGGGTCTACCGAGATGGGAAGGGAAATATCTATCATTCGGTAACACGAATTCTCCAAGCAACAGCACCTGACCACCAGAAGGCATGGTTGGCTAACTGGCTGGAACGTCCAGGAAGTGCCGCCTTCAGGGATTCAGCTGCTACTCGTGGCACGTTGGCCCACAACCACGCCGAGTTGCTATTAAAAACTACGAATAAAATTGGGAGAGCAACAGCAAACCGTAAGGGCTCATGGAAAACAGGATCTGATGGGTTGGAACGTTTACCAAAATCTATTTTCAGCTGGGCGTATGACAAAGCGATCGCGGGTGCGCCAACCGTTCCATGGTCAGCCGCTGGCTACGCCCGAGGCTTGGCAGGGTGGATCGGAGATAATGTCACGCAAGCGCACGCAATTGAGTTCAGCATCCACCATCCAACCGGCTTCGCTGGAACGGCGGATGGGCTTCTGGATGTCATCAGCCCGTATGACGGGAAAAGCTATCTCACGGTGGTGGATTGGAAGACGAGCGAGAGGCAACGTAGCGAAGAGTTATTGGGTGGATATATCGACCAGCTTGGGGCGTATTCGCTCGGGCTCAACCATCTCACCGAGTTACGTCCTAAAGCTGGATGCATTGTGGTGGCACGTCGCAGTGGGGCGCCACAGGTTCGCTATCTCTCAGAGCTGGAGCTACGCGGCGCAGAAGTTCGCTTTGCCGAGCGTGTTGAGCGCTACTTCGCCAGTCTTACGACTGGCTCGTAACATAAAAATAAGGGGGTAGGGGGGCACCCCCTCCCTAAAGTTATTTTCCCCTAGAAAAAATGTGTCTCCCTTTATTCAGGAGTTCCCGGCACTGGATGTAGGCGACCACTGAACATAGAGAAATCGTCTATTGCCTGGTCCGTGATGACCAAGCATTCAATCCCACAATCAAGCGCGGCGGTCATTTCTTCTCCCAACCGTGCCATCTCCCCACACTGGTACGTGATTTGGTCAACGGAGATAACGCGATCCAAATCGTTGTAGGTGGTGTAACGAACCACCGCTAAAGCTCCCTCAAGTTTGCTGTATTGATAATGAGTGAGCGGTGTTGTCATGGCGTTGTTTTTGTGCTTGCTTCGCTCGCACGGATTGTTTTTGTTAGACATAGTTTGGTTCGTTTTGGAAAGTTTTTGCGATAAAGACAGGAAAAATCTTCCTATTTTCAGCAGTAATAAAGGATTCACTTAAAAAGGCCCTTAATAGGCATATATAGAAAGTAAGGTTATAATATAATACAATAATAATATTTTACTATACTATTATATTATAATTTTATCACATTATTACAGTATAACACTAGTGTAATATCGTATAAGGGTTGTCTAATGCTGCGTCTCACGAGACTACTCAGACTCATTGGACTCAACCTGGGACGTTTGCAAAGTGAGTCCAGCGAGACTCAAAAGCAGCGGCTCGCTTCGCTCGCGCTGCAACTCATGAGTCTGGTGCGTCTCATTGGACTGGTCCGTATCGTCTGTCTCAACGAAGGGTTTCTCAGGTTGTGTCACACGAGGCTCATGAGACTGAGCAGCAGCTTTGACCGCTTGGAGCGCCTCTTGTTGAGAACGTTCTTCCGCTTCAGAAAGGATGATTTGCCCCTGCTTATTGCGCTCTCGCTGGGCCTGCCTGCCCTCAACCCTGGAACGTACACTCTTACGCCAAGTTGCTTCGTCCTTTGCCGCCGCTTCGTTGAAGATCGTTGTCGGAACGCTTCTGGCCAAACCTTGGTAAACCAACTCACGCACGAGAGCTGTCGGTTTGATTCCTTTTTCGGTAGCCAACGACTGAAGCAGTTCGGCTCTGGCTGGATCGAGCAAAATCTGTAAATACTTTTTTTGACCGTGGTTCTGCATAAATCCCCTTTTGTTTTTCTCTAGTGTATCACCACGCGATTGATTTGTCTATCTCTTTCTGTGCTTTCGTAGGCCTGGATCGTGAAACTCGGCGTTGTTGGGCGCTTCCTTTTCTTACTTCAGCAGCCTTTTCAAGAAACATTGAAGCGCGTTGCAGGTCAGCAGTTCTAGCGGACTGGCACGCTTCCATTAGGCGCCTCCAAATTATTTCGCGGCCTGTTGGCATGTTTCGCTCGCTGCGCTCGCTCGCATAATGGCATAGTTTTAGTGCACAAAAAAATTGGATTTAGTGCACAAATATAACAAACTGTAAAGTATTACAGTGTATTATACTATACAACGTTCTCGTCACAATATTACGATAGATGGTAACAATGTTACGAGAAACCTGTGGAAAACTCCTAGTTCTCGTCACAATATTACGATAGATGGTAATAATATTACGAGAAACCTGTGGAAAACTCAGTGTTCTCGTAACATTGTTACGATAAAACCTTGTTTATCGTAATATTGTGACGATAAAACCCTGTTTATCGTAATATTGTGACGATAAAACCCTGTTTATCGTAATATTGTGACGATAAAACCCCGTTTCTCGTAATACTGTTACGATAAAACCCCGTTTCTCGTAATAATATTACGATCGAGCGTTACAAGTGTAATACAATATATAACAGATTGTAAAGTATTACAGTGTATTACATTAACTTGACTGGTGCGTTTAGGGAGTGTTACACGCGCAGGCGCACAGGCGCGTAGGCGCACAGGCGCACAGGCGCGTAGGCGCGTAGGCGCGTAGGCGCGTAGGCGCGTAGGCGCGGGTATTCCCTGCTAGCCGCTGCAGGGCTGGAGCGAACGGGTTAGAAACGCCCTTAGCGGTGCCTAGGTGCCCCTGCAGTGCCCTTCTGTAGTACTGTGTGCTAGATACGATGTGAAGCACCCCCAACCGGCATTGGAGCGTCTTCTAGGCGCCGCTAATGCATTGTAGTACTAATGTACTACTCAGTGGTCATAAAAAAACCGCCTTTCGGCGGTTTGTTTGTATCACCACTGCTCGGTGGGGAAGCGCTCTTCGCTGAGCGACCGTTGCCAGACCCACTGATCCGAGTAGCGCTGCGCACGGATGCGTAGCGGACGCGGCTCTAGTGGCGTGCTGGTACGTAGCAGCTCATGAGCAGGCCTGCCTATAGAAGAAGGCGCCGTGTAGGCCACGTAACCGGCGCCAGCCCTGGAGGGCTGGCTCGTGTACTGGGCAGCCCGCTTAGCGCGGGCTTGGTGGTCAGCTGTGCCGTAGAACTCCACCGGCTCAGTGGTCTTTCGGACCACTTCGTGGTTTGAATTCTGCAGCGTTGCTGACTGCGGCGCTCTCTGCCACTGGAACGCGCTCACGCGAGCGGTTAGCGGCTGGAGCAGTGTTTGTAGGACGTTCATCACGACCGTTTTCAAGGTACGCCCCCAGTTTACTATTGAATCACACTAGAAACAAGGCTGTGACAGTGAACAAAGTAGCACATTAAGGAATTGTTAATTCGCTGAGAATCCCTGCCCTGGAACGGGTTCCGCTGATTCTACTGTATTTCCTTAACAATTTATCCGTCACATTTTGTGCCTGTGGAAAACCCCAAAACTGTCACACACACTAGGCCTTTCTGTATCACAGTGATACAAAACCCATTTCACAGGTACAGGTGTACTACAACTCAAATACATTGCAGCAACAGGAGAGTCTCCAATATAGTACAGGTGTACTTGTGGATAAGTACCAAAAAGGCACTGTCACACTGTAGTGCTTTACATTCCGTAACCACCAGTGGTAGCGCCTCGTCTAGTTCCGAGACTCGGCACTCCCACGGTAAGAATCTGTGGAAAACTAGGTGAAATGGTTCGTTCCTTACCATCCCTTTTTCAGGTGTGGAAAACTAGCGGTTCTCGTAACATTGTTACGATAAAGCTGTGGAAAACTCACCTGTATCGTCACAATATTACGATAGATCGTAAGAATATGACGATAAATCTGTGGAAAACCCAGTGTTCTCGTAACATTGTTACGATAAAGCCCTGTTTCTCGTAATATTGTGACGATCGATCGTAACAATGTTACGACAAACCTGTGGAAAACTCAAGGCTATCGTAACAATATTACAATACATTAAAAAGCCCCCTTGCGGGGGCGGTGAATCACTGCTTGAGGATTGGAGCGGTAACCACTTCCTGAAGCTCTTCTAGATGCGCTCTAAAAGCACGGCCTAGCTCAGCTACGTCTTTGGTTGCTGCCTTCCACTCCTTGCGGTGGATATCCCATCTAGCTTTGAGGTTGCTCCACTGATCAGACCAGCTCACAAGTCTCGCTTCGCTCGACTGGTTCGCGTCTTGCAGTTGATACTCGGTCACGATCGCTGACTGTGATTGAAAGGCCAACCATAGTTCGTCTCTTGACCACGTCTTGCCGGTGACGGGATTCACTTCTGTAAAAGCCATTGGCTTTAATTTCAAGGTACGACTTACTATAGCATAGTGGAAAGGGGTCAGGTGGGTTCGTGCTCTCTAATGTTACACACTGTAATATTGTAGCGCAGGTAATAAAAAACCACCCTGGTGGGTGGTTCGTTTTGATCAGAGCCCGTCGTGCCATTTCGTTCCGAAACTTGCGAGCATCTCCTGGTCGCTGGGCTCATCCTCCTCCTCTGGTTCGTCTAGGTCTTGGTTTACCCTCAGATGAGCGTATTCCTCGACGACTAGCCAAACCGCGTTTTGGCGGATGGTTTGGAACGTACCATTAGGCGCGTTCTGGGTCAGCATCTGCAAGGTGACCCCCATGTCTTGGAGCGTCTCCTCAATGGCTGCTTCGTGTTCGTGGAAGAACCGATTCAACTCAGTGTAGTAGATAAACCCAGAAACGCCTCCGGACAGGCCGCGGCGGCTGATGTCCTTTAGCTCTTCGAGGCCCTCAGATCCTAAGAAGCGCTTGTCAAGAGCCTTCCGGAGCTGGATCGTGGATCGATGGCCTTCGTAGGTGCATCCTCCATCGTTGCCTGGTGTATTTGGGTTGCTCACGGCATCCGTTTTCGAAGTGCTTTTGTATTGTAGCATTCGGGACTGCGTTTCTCGTGCTTCCTGATCATAATGTTACATACTGTAATATTGTAATCCAGACAAAAGAAAGCGACCAAGCCGGGAGAGGCTTGGCCCTGCCGGGGAACGACCCGGCCTCATTAGTGTCGGGGGTGACCCGCTCACTGCCGGTAGCTGAGGGACCGGCTGCCCCTTGCTGGTGAGTAGCGACCAGCGGCGCCGGGCGAGTTTCCTCGCCTGCTCACAGTGTAGCACTCAGGGCTGCGCCCTTCGTGCCCACTGTTCGCTAATGTTACATACTGTAATAATCTGCGAGCTTTAGCTCACTGGTGCGAAACGCTGCAGCAAGAATGCTGAAAACGCCGGTAGTGGCGCCTAGGAGGCCCTGCAATGCCACCTAAAAAACAGGTGTGCTAGCTATGATGTAGTAATCAAGAACCGCGTTAGAGGTGCCCGGGAGGCCCTGGGAGGGGCCTAGGCAAAGCTAAAGGTTGCATAGGCTCCCGCTAATAGCCAGGGAATACAAGAGGGAGGATGCTCAAAATCCTGATAATCGGTGACATCAAGACAAGAAGAACTGCTAACTCCTAAGTGCTTAAGGGTTGAAGTCATCGCATCTATCTCTTGGTCTTCCATCCCTGTTGTGTCGCCATTGATAAGGGCACAAGCCCAATGGCTGGGCAGTCTGTGTTCGGTGTTGGTCATTGGTATTATCCTATCAACCCCTATATTGTAGCATACAGATGGCGTGATGTCAACCTCCTGTAAAGGCAGGCAAAAAAAAAAAAAAAAAAAAAAAAAAAAAAAAAAAAAAAAAAAAAAAAAAAAAAAAAAAAAAAAAAAAAAAAAAAAAAAAAAAAAAAGCCCCCTTTCGGAGGGCCAAGTTTAGAGAATCAATCGCTGTCATCTAGTTTTAGATCAGGTCGATGAGCAACGCACCAATCAAGCGCTGCATCTTGTAGATCTTCTTGAAAACACTCTTCAAGGATGATTTCAAGCGCCTGCTTACGTGTCTCAGCAGCTGCCAACTGCTCAGTTATACGATCAGAAACGTACATAGGTTCACAGGTTTTTAGTGTGGTGTTGGTGATCATTTGTTGTCTTTCTTGAGTACCTTTATATTGTATCACATCACATCGAACTTTGGCTTGCCTTGCAAAACTTGTTGTAATACTTTACAAGCATAGCGAATCTCTCCACGTATGCGTGGCGATAGCTGTTGATTTTCAAGCGTCCTAGATGCGTCTCGCTTTTGGATCAGATCCAAGCGGAGCAGCAAGTTGGCGACCTGTTCCTTGTCGTCCATTTTTATTACATTTTTACGGTGATTTTATTACACAAAAAGACCCCGCTCATGTAGCGGGGTGGTGCGAAGTGTTTAGGGTTTTCCATACTGTTGACCACTCATGCGAGCGAGTCGTTCGTATTCCCTGGTTAATCGAGCAAAACCTTGTAGATCCTCTTTTTGATAGGAACTGATTAACAGGGTGTTGATCATGCGCATAAGCGCATCCCGGTCAGACAGGTCAACGTCTTGGGGTTCGTTGTCCATCGGTTCGGCCATCCTTTCCGTTTCGGCATAGTCATAGTCGTTATATGCAGTTCGTCGGCAGACGCCAAATTTTCTCTGCACATGATCAACAATTGACGCCTGAGAAAGGCCTAGGTCTATGAGATTTTTGATCTCTTCTAGGTGGATTGCGCGAAGCTGATTTGTTCGGCGCGTTATGCCTTGAATCGTTGCGTCGCTTACCGCGTGGGTTGTGTTTTCCATTTCCCTAGGGGTTGAGGTACTTGGCCCATTTGCTTGAGTAGTGGGCCTTTCTGCGTTTGAGGCAGCTACTGCCAGGGAGATCGCCCTGGTCACGGCCTACTTGAGGGTTGCTCAGTTGCCCCTCTTTCGGCTATGTATATAGTATAGCACAGTGTTCAGGGTTAGGACCTTCGTACTGTACCACTTTAGCTACTGTCACACATTAAAAAACCCCTTTCGGGGTTTGGGGTTTAGACCTGGTTGACAACGTAGGATTTTACGCCGTTGAAACAATCGTATTCAGCGCGCAGCCTTCTAGGGCCTGCTGCTTTGTCGAAAGCCTGGTAAGCGTCTTGAACCTTCAGGTAGTAACCGACGGGTTCCCACCTGGCGGCTAGAGGTGACGGTGTCACCTCCACTGCAGGACGCTGCTTGTCAAGGACGTAGATGACAGGAGCACCGGAAGTGATGACGGGTGTCATGGTCTTCGATTTTTTAGGTACATGTACAGTGTAGCACTTAGGGCTGTGCCCTTTGTGCTCATTGTTCACTAGTGTTACACACTGTAATAATGTAGGCTAGTCAGTTACAATACAGCGAACATGAGCGAAGCGAAAATGAGCCCGGTCGATTGGGACGAAGTCGCCCTGTGGGCGAAACGCTACGCCGATGAGGTGGTCTCCAAGGGCGAGTATTGGGGGGACGAGGCCGAGGTGGCTGCCCCTTGGATCGAGGAGAAAATTTGCGAATTTTGCGGCAAATATTTCAAGGCTTGCAGGCCTACTCAGACAGTGTGCTCTAGGGCGTGTCAGTCAGGTAGGGATATAGATAGTTGGCGAAATCAAGCTACCGTTTGGATAGCGGCTTACAATAGTGGCCTTTCCTTGGATCGCATTGCTGAAGCCTCAGGGGCTTCTAAAGGTACTGTTCACAGAGTTATGACTTATTATGGTTTCGAGCCTCGCGACAAACGCGCTTCTTTGAAGTACACCGGATCTGATTATGACTGAATCCAATGTGTCTCAATGTGGGTTAGATCAGGAGATTGCTTACGATGCTGAGCAAGAAAAGAGGATCGCTTTTTGTTACACCTCGATCACTGAAGGAGGCACGCGCCACTGCATAGAACAGCGCGTTCGTACAGAGTTTTCTGTACCTTATGCCACTGCTAAGATTGACTACAGTATTTCAATAGCAAGACTGCAGGCTGAGCAGTCTGACACGCGCATACAGCTCATAGAACAGCTTCAAGCCATTCGCTTGACTGCAATCCGCAAAGCGATGAAGCGCGGACAATTACAAACAGTTGCAATATTATGCAAAGATTTAGGCGCAGTGCTCGGGGAGACCGCACCCGAGACACTCAGCCTCGCCGTCCCAACTTTGAACATCGTTGTTGAGAATCAAACTCAGACTCAATGAGACAAGCTTGGCGCGTCTCATCGTGAGACTGCGTTGAGACAGAAAAGCCGCCCCGGGTGGGACGGCTGAGACTGTGGTCAATCTTCTCCGATGTCGGAGAGATCCTCAAGCAGCGCGTCGGTAGTACGAATGTACGAATTAACCGAGTCGATCAATTCGTTGGTCCGTTCCACCTGCCGTTCGTCCAGCTCTTGGAGCCGGGCGATTGTGGCGCGGAGCTCGTCGGCGATGATGCCCATGTTTCAGTTGTCAAGGTACTAGGAGGATTTCTCCCCCATGAATCTATTGTAGCAGAGTGTCCGTTAAAATATTACATTTGTTACAAAACTTCACAATCGCCAAGGGAAGGCCGGGCAGGGTTGCAGTTTTTGAGAGGGAGGGTCGGCGCTAGGGAACTTACCTAGACATTCTCATTTTACTCTACTGTATTGACGGAACCGAAATAATCTGATAGTATTAAAGGGAACCGGCACATCCCCATGTACAAGTCGAAGCAAGAAGCAATAGACGCAGGAGGGGGCATCTATGACGATGGCTCCACTTGTGGGCACGGGCACCGTGCTCCTAGGCGGGTACTTTCTAGTTTTCTGCTGGGACGCCAACGCTGGACATCAAAATGCGAAGTATGTAGAAAAGGGAACCGGAAGAAACACCGACCTAAGGACAAGGCGTCGAAACTCCGCGCCTGCATAAACGGGGGTATTCACGCTCGA
>Ga0209128_1002577_pt1 | contig 11673 bp, 17 predicted proteins | sample ETNvirnome_6_100_FD_184072 | JGI IMG/M metagenome (GOLD analysis project Ga0209128, IMG submission 184072) | Marine viral communities from the Pacific Ocean - ETNP_6_100 (SPAdes) (version 2) | ecosystem: Environmental > Aquatic > Marine > Oceanic | place: Pacific Ocean | collected 2013-06-19 | reverse complement strand
GCGAAAGCAACGGGTAGAAGAAGAAAGAGCGCCATAAAGCCTCCCTCTCGTCCAAATGGCGCAGTTATAACTGTTAAATCAATTAGGCCATTTTCAATAACATAATTTGTGAGTGTTGAAGTGTTAATTAACACCTGATAGCTATAAATAGTAGTGTTAGGGCTTGGTAGATTTAAGCTTAAAATATGCGTCGAAGCTGCTCCAGCGCTGCAAGTCTGATTAAAGAAAACAGACCCAGACGCGCCAGTTAAATTAAAAGTCTTGAGGCACGCGTCAAAATTCGAGCCCAGTGTGTTAGTTATAACACTGACGAGGTTTTCAGTCGTGTTGTTGTAGGTAGAATTAACCTGAAAATTCTGGGGAGCATTGCTCAATAGTGACGCTTGATTTGAAGAAATCATAAAGACGACGGGCGAGCTTGTGATGAGCATAGCCGGAAACGTAAAAGTCCGCCCGTCGTCTAAGAACAACACCGGCTTATAGTAAGCTGTGTTAGCTTTTATATTGGTGCTGCCCGCTATGTTAGAAGTTTTAGCCGTAGTTACAGGATGATAACACGCATTCGGAGAGCCGTCTGGGCACGAGCCCGCGAAAAAATAGCGCTGGAATTGGATTATAGTGTTTTCGATCATCATTCCACTAGAGTCAAGAACCTCAACCGTTATTGTGGTAGCTGAAGCAGATTCTAATAAACCAAGCTCCTCATAAGTTCCGGCTGCTGCTGGGAGTGTTTTTCTGGCAAAAAAATGCCGGTCGCTTGAAACCGTTGTACTATTGGAGGCATATTCTACAACAAAATCGAGGTCAGCTGTGGGACGTGTGTAAGGCATAGCACTTTTAATATATAAAACTGATCTGTCATCGCTATTCGTACCAGTAGGCCAGCCGATAAAATTAATGCTTAAATTAGGATTATTATTATCAACTAAACCACCAGGAGCATAAGATATAAACCAAGATTGATTGCAGAAATTACCGCCATATGTGCCCTCCTCCGAAACACAAGTTAAAGTAACAGTTCCCCCTGAGTAATTCCCCTGATTTTGGAAAGTTCCGGGAATTGTGGGAGAAACTCCATAAATCGTCACTGTGTAGAGATAAAAATCAACAAGTGGGAAAGAGTCGTTAACATTAACTGAAATATAAGGCACGGCTCCAGTGCTTAAGTTCATATTATGATTTACCGCTCCAGCATAATTAAAATTCGCCCCGCTTGTGAAGTCGCTCCAGAAATTCCCGACGCGTTCCAAAAATAGCCCATTAGTTCCATATCCGAGAATATTAGTCGCCCCTATATTCTGGCATATATCATTACTCGTCCGGTTATCAAAAATATCAGTTGTTTTATTGCTTGAAGCCTGGACAGAGTTATTTCCGAAAATGTTATTGCAAGCGGTCGCGTTCTGTGTTGTTAAAAGTCTCAAGCCGATGGCATTCTCTCCAAATATATTTGAGGCAGCCTTAACGAGTGAGTCCTCACGGGCATAAATGCCATTCTGTGCGCCGATTATTTCCGATTCAGTTATATTGAGCGCGGAGCTCTGATAAGTTATAATTCCATCCCCAGACGTCGGTCTTATGACACAGTGTGAAATATTGACGGCGTTATTCCAGATGGTGAGCGTCCGATTAATCTGTCCAGTAGAACAATCAAGCCAGAGGTCTTTAGTAATATTAGGCGCAGATATATCATCAGCTTGAATATCGAGTTTATCGCCATTATTTACTGCTCCAGAGGCTATTGCAGCCGAGATATTGTCATAATTGCAGATAGTAGGGCAGACAGTCCACGTTGCCGCTTGGGCAGCTCCAATAATCACAAGGAAGAAAATCATAGAGAAAAATATCAATCTTTTTATTTTCATAATGGACTCCTAAGCTTAGCATAAAGCACAATAGTTGTGAGAACGGCGCCAGATAATAAAATGACAGGTAAATTTGCCATAATCCAAATAGCAATAGGGAAATTACCAGCGGCAGCGGAAAGCTCACCAGTCGCAGCAACGGCTGCAAAGACGTTGGATATTTGAGAAGCGACTAAAATAGTGATTCCGAGAAGCAGCAGACTGAACACAAAAAAGACAGGTGAAGTGTCTACATAGGCAGCACCCAAGACTGTGGCTCCCATAAATGCGATAATAAGAAAGCTTATAGAATAATCAAAAGTCGTCCAGACTGCCTCTAAATCAGTAAAGGCCGTCACGTCGAGGCCAGCAGAAGAAAACCCACTTTTAATATTAGTGACAAGCATAGCGGCGATAATAAGAACAGTTGCCCCGCCGAAAATCATAATAATAATAGACGGATAGTCGCTTAAGCTGCCGCGATTATTTCTAGTTAATTCTTTTTTTTGAAGTGTTACCACTTTATAAACTCCATCTATATAGTTTCACTAAATATATATAGTTTATATAATTAACGCTAATTATAATGGCAGAGAATAAAAACCAGAAAATCTCAACACGCGCCGCAGTGGCAAGGGCAAAAATTCAAGCAGCTATAAGGCGTGAGGTAGAGCAGCGCGGTGGAATTATGACGCCGGCGCAAAGAACACAGGCCACTTTTTACACTGATGAAGAAGGACAAGTTATAGGCGGAGAAGTTCCGCAAGTTTCAGCCGGCGGACAGGTTATAGGCGGGCAATCTTTCGGAGCAGATGAAGCTAAAGAAGAATTAAAGAAAATAGAACGAGAACAGGCACACCTCGAAGCGGTCGAAAGTGCTCGCGGAATTGCTGGACCAAAGGACACAGTGAGTTTTAGCGGACTACAAAGCACGACGCCAGAATTGCAGATTAAAGCAGCAACAAAAGGAGATATAACGTGGAAAGAATATGCTCAGCGTTTCGGAATTGAAGCGGGAAAAAGTGGTTTAATATTTGGGACTATTGGAGCTATTGCTGGAGCTCCTGCCGTTGCACTGGCTGGGGCTGGTTATGGGGCAGTTTCCGCTTATCAATTCCAGAGACAAAGCCAGATATTAAGCGCTTATTATGGTGGAAGCACTGCGAACGCTGCGAAAATTCTCGGAGTTTCGACTGTTAAATCTCCGGAATTTTTAGGAGGGTTAGTTGGTGGTGGAGTTGGAACGGCCGCAGGTCTTCGAGTTAAAACAGCGCCTGTCTCAGTTGGGCGATTTAGGACGGCCGCGGTCGGGCTCGATAAGGGTCGTGTAGTGGCGGTGACGCGTGGAGTGGTGACACGAGGTGGAAAAAGCAAAATAGTTGAAAGTGTGGCCGCCGGAAAGGAAATAAAGCCAGCAAGAATCTTCGTCGGTGAAAAGGGTGTTTCGCCCCCTATTGATATTTGGGGGTACAGCACAACGAGAACGAGAAAGCCAGGTAGTAAAGGGAAGGGTTTAAAAGGATTTGATAAGATTGAGGGTTTTTTAGGTGTTAAACCTAGAGATCAAGGCAAATTATTACTTCAAGATGTAAGGGGAGGCTGGACTGGAGTTCGTGGCGGAATTACTAAAAAAGGCGTCTCGGCAGAACTAGCAACATATAGATTAATATCCGGAAAATATATTTACGAGTCGGGGATTGGTGCTGCAGCTTCTCGGAAAGGACGCGATCCCTTGGCGTTCTCTCCTTTTGTTGCTGCAGCTTCTCGGAAAGGACGCGATCCCTTGGCGTTCCAGTTCGAGCGCATTATGACCAAACGCGAGCAGAAGAAAACCCCTTATTATAAACTCAATAAAGAGATAGAACGCGCATATAGTCCGACTGCACAACCAATATTAAAACCAACAAAGTCCAAACCGGTGAAGCCTGGAAAACCAGAGATTAGTGCGGCGCTTGAAGCCGAAGCCGCAGCCGTCCGGGCATCTAATAAAGCAATAAATAAATTTATTGCTGGAGAACGCCGAGTTGTGAGTTTCGGCGTGACAAGCGCCAGTTTAACGTCAGCAACAAAACAACGAAAAAGCCCGGCGCAAAAACAAGCTCAAAAACGGAAGCAAGCACAAGAACGCGCATTCGAGCAACGTTTTAATCAAATGCAACGCTCAACGAATGCACAATCAAAAAAACTAAACCAGCGCCTTAAATTAATGATGGCACAGCCATTAATGCAGAAGCAAGAAGTTAGAATCAACCCAGCGCTTATTACTCCGAGCATAGCTGCGCCAGGAGCAGCAGCTTTGAAAGGGTTTATAACTGGTAAGCGGGGGGCAACCAAGCGCAAAGGCAAACGCAAAAAAGCTCGTCAGCCTAAGAAATATAAACCAAGTTTAACGGCGGCGTTCTTTGATATTAGAGCTTCAACCCCTAAAAAAATCACCGGGCTCGAAATCCGGCCATTAGCTCCATTAAGAAAAAAGAAGATAAAAAAAAGAAAACGTAGAAAAAAAATCATAAAAAAGCGTCGAAAACGTCGTTAATTATATAAACCGATAGCCTACACTTATAGCCACGCACCGCACCGCGCCCCGCACAGTCCCACTTTATCAACGCATATATATATTTCTACTAGTCAATCATCTCTCTCTCTCTCTCTCTCTTTGTGTGCGGTGTGGTGCGGTGCGGTGCGGGGTTAGTGAGACTGTGTTTTTTATTTTCATAAATATAGATATAACGCCCAAAAAACATAGAAAACTATATAAACCCTTTGCCATTATAATGCTTAATTAGTAGCCAAAAGAGATAAAAATAAAATGAAAAATTCCTCAACCTTTAGGGAAAAACCAACAAAAGATTTAAGCAAATATGTGCTTATTCCAGTTCCGAGAACTCTCCGGAACGATATTGATATTATAGTCCAGGCAGGCCGATATGTTTCCGTCTCTGATTTCATCCGCTCAGCCTGCCGTCACGCTCTCAAAAACGAGAGGAGCATAGCAAATGAGAAATTTTGAACAAATAGCAAAACGAGCCGCAGCGCGGCGTGAAATGGCAGAGGCCTGCCAAACAGCACGAAACAACGCAGCCCGAATAAAAAGAGGGCAAGCGTGGGAGCGCACAAAATGAGCTTTAAACATGGCGATCTCCTAGAAATTACTTTAAGGACGCCAGAATGGTCACGTCCTTTTATCGCCGAGTTTGGGAAGCTATATCAAACCCCTAAAAATGAATATTGGGTTTTACAGACTGACGAACATGAAACCACAGTCATTCTGGGCGATAATGTAGCACTCGCCAGGAGAATTGCAACAGTGGAAGATAAGGAGGCTAAAAAATGACTGATGAATGGCTGAAAATTGAAGGCGCACAGGTCTGGAACTTTCACGAAAAACCCGAAATTATCGGGAAATTAATCAGGAAAGAGGACGGGCAATATACTAAAAACTACATTATACAACTCGACGATAAACAAGAATGGTTGCTTTATGGGAAGACGGTTTTAGATCGCAAACTCGAACAGGTTAATCCCGAGCAACGCATTAAAATTGTTTTCTTAGGCAAGCAGACAAGCGCAGATACGGGTAGAACCTATGATAATTTTGAGGTTTATCTCGCTAAGTCTTCAACGGAGACGGTATAATGGGAGCTTTAGCTGGTTTGTGTGTGGGGTTGGTGATAGGCTTCTTAATTGGTGGGGAATTTACACTTTCTTGGCTGCGGGGGTCAATTTTGAAAAACCATCCTCACCCAGCCGCCACTGAATTTATTATAACCGAAGCCAAAAAAGAGGAGAGTGTAGAATAATGGGAGAACAAGGAGGAGGCGGACGATGAAGATAGGATATAAGACTGGATCTTTATTTCCAGGTGATAGGAAATTTTATATCAAAACTTTTGATTTCCATGCCTTTACTCATACTGAATTACTGACTATTATTAACGCTTTAGCATCTAATGAATGGCTAAGAAGTAAACAATTAGGCAAGGTTTTTGGATTTAAAGATGCGGTCTTGGATGCCATCGAGATGGGGAAAAGAGGGGAAATATTTATCGATGAAAATGAACAAACAGGAATCAGGCCACTCTTGAGAAAATTTCAAAAAAGACACAATCTAAACACGCTTCAGTTTGTTCGTGTTGAAAATATTGGTGGTGTTACAAATGAAAATAAATAATGAACTTAGGAATTTAATCCCCCCCCTTACTCCAGAAGAATATGAAAATTTAGAAAATAGTATAACTGAAGATGGATGTAGAGATTCCATTATCACCTGGAATGATACGATCGTTGATGGCCATAATAGGTATGATATTTGTTTAAAAAATAATATTAAATTTAATACAATTAAGAAAGAATTTGATGATATTAATCAAGTAAAACTCTGGATGATTAATAACCAAAACGGAAGGAGGAATTTAACAGATGGTTGGAAATTTGAACTCGCACAGTCAAAGAAAGCCATTTTAATATTAAAAGGTAAGGAAAACCTTAAAACAAATATTGGAGGGGGACAGCGTTTATCAACTGTTGATAAAGGCAAAGAACATAACACGCAAAAAGAGCTCGCAAAAGGTTTGGGTTGGTCATCTGGAAAGGTTGCCCAAGCGGATGTTGTATGGCAGAATGCACCAAAAGAAGTTAAAGAAGAAATTAAGAAAGGTGAGAAAACATTTAATGAAGCCTATAAAAATATAAAAAAAGAGGAAAGATTAGGAAAAATTAAACTCCAAAGAGCAGAAATAGAAAAAGAAGTTTTAGAAAAACCAAAAGGCAAATACGATGTTATAGTTATTGATCCTCCCTGGAGATATGATGGGGATATTTATAAGGCACAGAAAGATAACCTTCCAACATACGAACCAGAAGGGTTTAGAGGAACAGCTCCATACCCCACAATGAGTTTAGAAGAAATAAAAAATATTAAACTCCCAGTTAAAGATGATTGTGTTTTGTGGCTCTGGACTACTAATTTATTTTTATTGGATATGGGCGCTTTACTTGAAAATTGGGGGTTTGAAATTAAAAGTATTTTAACATGGGATAAAGAGCATTTTGGGACGGGGCGATGGTTAAGGAGCCAGACAGAGCACTGCATACTTGCAATTAAAGGAAAGCCGTTTTTTAACAATACTAAATGGGGGACTTTAATCAGAGAGAAAAGAACAATACACTCCAAAAAACCCGAAATATTTTATACAATGGTAGATGAAATTTGCGCCGGGAGAAAATTGGATTATTTCGCCCGAAATAAACGAGCCGGCTGGGATGTATATGGCGATGAGGTATTATGAACCCTATAATTATTAAAATTCTTAAAGAGCTCAAAGAAGAAACACCAGAGCAGACTGATAGGAAAACTCTAAGCCTTACAGTTGTTAAAAACAGCAAAATCTCCAATATGCGGGGTGTTAATGACTTTATAAATTTATTAGTGTCTATCGGGGCGCTGGAACCGACGCCAAATAAAAAAGTCTTTACACTTAATAATGAAGTTATAGGGGGTTTAATAAAAGAGGCATAAAATCGGGAGAGGTGGCCTTTTTTGTTCGGCGGTTCATCCCCTCTCCCGACTAATTACAATGGGGGCGGGGGCTATCATAGCGGCCATAGGCTTTTTGACAAGCCAAAGCCCCCTCCCTCACCTTTAAATTAAATATGCAAGAATATATAGAAGCAACTGACGGTTATCAGGCTGGCTTGATCTCGCCGGAGACTGATTTATTTCAAAAATGGCGCTTAGATAACCGTCAAATTATCGAGGAGATTGAGAATGGCCTTGCTGGCCGATATCACGATCCCGCGACAAATTTATGGGTTGAGCAAGGGGAGCCTCTTTTAAATGAGAAAGGTCGCAAGAGAGTAATTACAATTATGACGCCCTTCATTGATAAAACGGTTGCCCTTTCTTATCTCACAGATAAACAAATAAACGAAATGGGGCGGCAATTCTCCGAGCAACTTTGGGAGGAATTAGTGGTTAACAAGGAAGTTTGGAATGTTCAAATGATAGGATCAGTTTCGGATATGTTAGATAGTTTCGTTCTGGCTGCATTAAGGCGGGCTTTGGAAGGAGCCACAAATAAATCATTAACTGAAACAATCCGAACGCACCAGGTTGATCGGGTAGTGGGAGAACAAAAACGCAGCTGGCTCCCTCGTTTAGGAGGTGGAGGCCGGGAATAATGGAAAATGAATATAAAATTACACGCAAGATAATGCTTAAGCCGTTCTCTTTGTTTTATGTGTTTATGAGTGGCTGGCTTTTCGGGCTGTCGGTTCTTATGTTCATTGTGCAAATATGGAGCTCCTCAGTCGTGATTTTAATCGGGATAATCGCCGCGCTTGTGCTCGGACTCGTCCACGTCGAGTTTATAACTGTTAAATCTCCGGCTGCACTAAATGGTTACACAGTCATAATGGAGGCAAAGAAATGACAATAAGAGGGGATTCAGTTTTAAGAATTGTGGTCGTGACTTTACCCGCTTTATTGTTGTTGATTTTATTCAGTCAATCTCATTCCCTATTTACATATTTAGCTGGGCTAGGAACTGCCACCTGCGTCTCTATATGGCTCACTAATATTTATATTGTGACTCGTTTAACTGATATCCAGATTTTAATGGAGGCTAAGTAATGAATATTTTAACTTTATTAATGTCAGTTGGAATGGTTGGTGTGTTGGGAATTGTTTATTTTATTTTAAACGAAACGGTTTTCTGGCCTATAAAGGTGCTCTTAATCGAGCAGCGAGAAGGTGTTTTTTACCGGACGAAGGACAGGGCCAAAAAGACGCACAGCGCGGGTGGGGGAATTGTTTATCGCCTTAGAAGGCTTAAAATATCAAAGGAAAACATCCCGAATAAGAGTTTTATCATAAACAAAAAAGGAAAGCAGACGGTGCTATTATATAGCCCAGAACCAGGCAACGTCGTGCCTTTCGGCTTGGAGGTCACAGAGCCAGGCATAACCTTTAAAACACTGCCTGTCGATGACCGGCGGGCTACTATCCGAGCAATCGAAGCAAGAACACGCAAGTTCGCCGAAACAAAAGGAATATTGGGGCAAATAATTCCGTTGGTGGCACCTGTTGTGACCGGTCTGGCAATCGGTCTCGTGTTTTTTATGACCGCAGATTCATTAAATGCTGCACTGGAGCTGATGGGCAGACTCATTGACCAGAACACCTTAATCCTCGACAGAATAAATGAACTAATGGGAAAACCACCGGGTTGAAATGCATTATATAGACTTATTTGGAGGAATAGGAGGGTTTAGTTATGGGATCAAAAAAACGACAAATTCTAACAGAAAGTGGCAGTGCGTCGGATACTACGACAATGACAAATACGCAGTCCAAACCTATAATAAAAACTTCAGAACAAGCTATCAACCGACAGATATCAAAACAGTCAGTTCTGACAAAATCCCAGACCACGACCTCCTTATTGCCGGATTTCCTTGTCAATCTTTCAGCATTGCTGGAAAGCGGAAAGGATTTAACGACACAAGAGGCACACTCTTTTTTGAAATTGCACGGATTGCAAGGGATAAAAAACCTAAATATCTGCTCCTTGAAAACGTTAAAGGACTCCTCAACCACGATAAAGGAAAAACCTTTGCCACAATCTTGGAAACGCTTTCAGAACTGGGGTATAGTTGTGAATGGCAAGTGCTTAACAGCAAGAATTTCGGAGTCCCACAAAACAGGGAGCGAGTGTTCATTATCGGATATCTTGGAGGATTCAGTGGACGAAAAGTATTTCCTATCGGAGAAGGCAACAAAAAAAATAATGAGACATCGAGGCAAAGTGACATTGCACGAACAATAACAACGGCACATGCTCACAGCTCAGGATTTAATATGAGTTACATCAAACAAATAAACCAGCCAAAACATTCAAACAATAGAGTTTATGGAACAGGCGGATTAAGTCCAACATTAAACACTGCACAAGGCGGGAACAGGCAACCATTTATAAAAATAAATGAAGCCACCAAAAAAGGATATGCAGTAGCAGAGGAGGGGGATTCTATAAACCTATCTGTACCAAATTCTAAGACAAGAAGAGGAAGAGTAGGCAAAGGAATAGCACATACACTCGATACTGGTATGCAGCAATATACATTACAAAAATCGATAAATAGACAACCATTCATTGCTGCAGAGAGGGGAAGATATAAAGAAGACGGAACCACCGAGCAAAGACTAGAAGCAAGAAAAGATAATGTCTCAAATACCCTCATTAGTGTAGAAAAGGATAACCGTGTAGTAGAAGGCTTAAAGATCCGCCGTCTAACCCCCATAGAATGCGAACGATTACAAGGCTTCCCAGATGACTGGACAGCGGGCGTTAGTGACACACAAAGATATAAACAACTCGGAAATGCAGTCACGACTAATGTTGTTCAAGCTATTATAACACGAATGAAGGGGTGTTTAAATGGCGTTTAAAGCACCAATAGGAAGCAGCACCGACAGGCTCGATTATGATCAAATTGTCTGGCAGGAGCTCGCAAAAATCGGGAATTTTAAAATATCGGGTGACTTAGGGCAATATGTCCGTAGCTTGTCGCACCTTGAACATATTCTCCGACCTTATCACGACGAGTTTTATTTTAAACGACGTGCGGAAGCACGGCAACGCTATGAAAAATTAATTAACCGATTACCACCTGATGAACGAAAGAAGGGCACAAATTCGCGGGCGTTCGCTGGCTTTGAGTGGCAACACCAAGACGAGCTCCTTGATAATATTGTCATATTAATTCATAACTCCGGCCTTATGCCTATTCGTCGGGTGGATAGCGCTATTATAGGATCTTGGAAAAATAACGAAAAAACAGGGAAGATGGAATTTTCGGGAGAGTGGAAGCTTGAGCGCTGATCCGCTGGTACATTTATGGGAAAACACAACAAGAGAGCCGATGAATTTTGCACAAGCTATCCAGACAATCACCTGGAAACACTTAATGCTCGGCATTCTGTTATCGGCAATTATTTTTATTTATCGCGCAGTGGTGATTCATTATGGAGAGCTTAAAAATAAGTAAGAAAAACAGGCGATGGGTAGCTGTGAGCTTAGGATCATATTGGAAGTCTTATTTTAATCGCTTGAAAAAAGAAGGGCGGACAAATGCAGATAATTTTACCCATTTTGTTACTATGGCGCTGCATGCCTATAAAGAGGAGTTGGGGGATTAATGGCTATTGATATGGCCACGATTACGCCAAATAGTAAATTCGTTATTATTGGAACACTTATAGTGACTTTCATTATAGGGAGCGCTCTCTTAGTTCCAGATAGACCTTTATGGGTTTTTAAATATGTCTTAGGGGGCATGGGGTACTTAATGGGGCTTTTGACAATCTACTCTGGAACGCTGACTATATCTCCTTTTATGATTATTTTCGGCGCTTTAATCATGCTCGGAACTCATAAAATGCTTAAATATCTATTTCCGGAAGGGGATTTAATATAATGGGAAAAGCGCCAGAACACTTGCATCCTTTTCTACAACATATATGGCGGCGCGTTCACCTCTACAAGATGAATTTTAATGCCGTTTTTTGTGGTGACGTAGGATCAGGGAAAAGCTACACAGCATTAACTTTCGCTGCCATGCTTGATCCATTATTCTCTATTGATAAGGTCGCCTTTTCAGGCCGTGAATTTCTGGCGTCTATGGATAAAGCACAGGAATTAAAAAGAAAAGGACAGGTCGTTATATTCGAGGAGGCTGGCGTTAATGTTTCCTCACGCCAATGGCACAGCCTACAAAATCGACTTTTAAATGAGTTCCAAATGGTGAGCCGGCATTTAAGGATGATATCT
>Ga0209128_1002576_pt1 | contig 11674 bp, 13 predicted proteins | sample ETNvirnome_6_100_FD_184072 | JGI IMG/M metagenome (GOLD analysis project Ga0209128, IMG submission 184072) | Marine viral communities from the Pacific Ocean - ETNP_6_100 (SPAdes) (version 2) | ecosystem: Environmental > Aquatic > Marine > Oceanic | place: Pacific Ocean | collected 2013-06-19 | reverse complement strand
ATTTCCTGACAATCAAGTCAATAAAGAAGGACTCGGACGAGACCAACAACGTGATTCACAAGGGAATCGCGAAGCGTTATTTCTCCAAGGCGTTCACTGTTGCTGATGATGTTGAGGTGAAGGGGGCGGAGCTGAAAGACGGTCTGTTAAAAATCACACTGGAGCGCATTCTTCCGGAAGGAAAGAAGGCCAGATCAATAAAGATTGATTAAATCCAAGAAATAAGTTCTTCACCGTTAATTTCATTAGCGATGTTAACTTTATTGCGAAGGGACTGTATGATTTTCTCATCTACAGTTCCTTTTGCAACCAAATCAATATACAGCACCTTGTTCTTCTGTCCTATGCGATGGGCACGATCCTCTGACTGTATTCTTTTCTCCAGATCATAACTGTTAGAATAGTAGATTACTGTAGCAGCTTCTGTCAGTGTGATTCCGTAACCACCTGTCTGCGTGTTTCCAATGAAGAAACGAACGGGTGATTCTGGATCCTGGAAGTTGTTTATGCATGCTTGTCTTTTATCCTGAGGTGTCGCGCCATAATATGTGCAACAAGTATTCTCTCCAAATTCAAGAGCTATATTAGCTTCAATTTTTTCTATGTCATGAATGTAATTGGCCCAGATGATTACCTTTCCAGTAGTCTCTCCTAAAATTTGCATCAGTTCATCTATCCTAGTACTTTTAAGATCTATGGTATGTCCTGCGTCTGTTTTCATATGTCCGCATGTTATTTGGTGCAGTCTTATTAGTTGTGTGAGAACATTCAATGCTGTCATGGATTGCCCCTTTAATACAGTGATGGCATCAGCTTTCATGTCCTTGTAAGCTTCTTTCTGTTCATCGCTCAGTTCCACTTCACGTTTGCTATATACCTTATCTGGTAGGTCAAGGCAGTCTTTCTTCAATATGCGGTATGAGTGAGGACTTATTATCTGACCCAATTCCTTTAAATTCTTAAATCTCACAACTCGTTGGTAGGTGTGGGTTCCTCCGGCAGCATTTGATGTAAGCATGATGGCATATCTGTTTCTAAATGCATAGTAGCTTGACTGCCCTAGTATTTCCGGGTCAAGAAAATCCATTTGTGACCATAGGTCCAAAGGAGATTTTGTTACAGGGGATCCTGTCAATATTCTTCTATATTTTGTTTCCTTTGCGAGAGCTAAGATATTCTTTGTTCTTTTTGCCTGTGGATTCTTGATGGTAGTGCTTTCATCCACGATCATCATGGACTTCCCCAATAAAAACAGTGCAGCGTTCTTTAATCCTTTCTTTGTGGATAAAGCTTCCACATTCATTACGAATATTTTTAACTTGAAACCGTTTCCCCTGAATTGTCTTAACTGCGCCTGGTATTTAGCACTCATGGAAGGTTTCCATGCCAATACTTCCTTATCTATGTAGTCAGGAACATGCACTGGAATTTCATTTTCGACCCAGGTCATATACGCACCCTTGGGGGCAATGACAAGGAGCCTATTTATTTTTCCTTTATTATAAAGTATGCATGCGTTATCCAATGCTATTTTCGTTTTGCCTGTTCCCATCTCCGCAAAGACAGCAAAGGATTCCTTATTCCAGCATTTCTTTAACGCATCGCTCTGATGCTCATATGGCTTAGTTTTAAATTTATACATTCTTAATTCTAATGTTGACAAACATTATAGCATGATATATAATGCGAGTCAAGAAATAATAAATGACAGTTTTTGTACCGCAAGTAATGGATTATAATGTTCGCTCGGCTGAGAAGTTTGGTGATTTAAAAATCATGCTTTCCGACAGAAAACAAATGATTTTAGCGTCCGGTCCTTTAACTTTTGAGCTTCAAAAACAATTAAAGGATTTTAATGATAATGACTACTTGCTTTTAATCGGAGATCCTGCTATAATAGGGCTCTGTTGCGCAATTGCATCAGATTTTAATAACGGAAAATTTAAAGTTCTAAAATGGGACCGTAACGATAAGCGGTATTACGACTTAGAAATAGATTTGAGAGGAAAGAATGAATAACTTAATACAAGAAATGGAAAAAGATGCATCAGCCATCCCAGTTAGTGCATTGGGTAGGATTGGGGCAGTGGCAACCGACATTGCAGACACGCAAGAAGAAATATCAAAATTAAAAGAACAATTACAAAAGAAAGAAGACTATGAAAGAAAACTTTCAAGGGAAGTTTTACCAAGTCTTTTTTCTGAAGTTGGATTATCAGAAATAAAATTATCTGATGGCAGAAAAATAAAAGTTTCTGAATACTATACAGCTACTCCTTTAAAAGAGAATAGACCTAAAGTATTCAAATGGTTAAGAGACAACGGATTTGGGGATTTAGTAAAAAACCAAGTCACTTGTAGCTTTGGAAGGAATGAAGAAGAGAAAGCTAGTGGATTACTGTCCCATCTCAATGAGAAGGGATATCAATCTACGCAACGCGAATCGGTCGAACCTTCCACCCTTCGCGCATTCGTCCGTGAACAATATGAAGCAGGTAAGGAACTCCCTATGGATCTTCTTGGCGCTTTTGTTGGTCACAAAACAACAATTAAATCTGAATAGAGGAAATATTAATGTCTAAAACAGAAAAACCTAAAAAAAGTAATGGCGTGGACCTGGCAGTTATTGCACAGGACGCTAAATCTTTGAGCGGCTTCGGCGAGCTTAATCTAGCAAGGGATACAGCTATTCCTTACATTAGCATTTTGCAAACTTCAAGTCCTCAATTAAATCCTTCAAAAGCAGAGTACATAGAAACTGCTAAAGCAGGACAACTGTATAATACAGTAACACAGGAAACCTTTGACGATGTAAAAGTCATTCCTGTTTTCTACCACTTGAGATATGTTGAGTGGAAACCTAGAGAACAAGGTGGCGGATTCATTGCCTCCCACAGTGCTGAAAGTGGCATCATAGGACAAACAAAAAGGGACCCTATGACCAACAAAATGATTCTCCCTACTGGAAATCATATTGTTCAAACAGCCTATCATTATGTTATCATACTTTCTGATAGTGGATACCAAAATGCTGTGATCAGCATGGCTTCAAGTCAGCTTAAAAAAAGCAGACGTTGGAACAGCCTGATGCTGTCACAAAAAATCAAGGGTCCATCTGGGATGTTTACTCCTCCTACATATGCGTTTACTTATAAGTTATCAACTGTAAGTGAATCCAATGACAGGGGAAGTTGGTTTGGATTCCAAGTTGAGAGAGGGGATCAGGTTTCTGATGCTACTATATACGGTGAAAGTAAAGCATTTGCTCAATCCGCTCAAAGCGGAGCTGTAGAAGCAAAGCCGGAAACCCCTAAATTAGTCCAAAAAGATAAACCCGAAACGAATGAAGACATACCTTTTTAGGTGTGTAACTGGAGTTTCGAGTGGTATTTAAAAAATTTAAATCTATATTTGAAGGTTTGGATATAGCTTATGGTCAGCACCAACCGGGAGGTTCGCGTGCTGACGGTAAGCAACAAGGCAAGTCCTATATGGTGACAAAGGAGGTTACGGATGAATTATGGGAAAACCACCTCAAGGGTAAGGGTCCGTCTCTTGGGATTATTCCTATTAGGGCTGATAATACTACTAAGTGGGGATGTATTGATATTGATACTTATCCTTTGGATCATCGCGCGCTCATTAACAAAATCAGAAAATTAGATTTACCTTTGGTTTACTGCAAGTCTAAAAGCGGAGGAGCGCATCTCTTCCTATTCATGCAACAATCAATCGCTTCCAAGCTTGTCAGAAGCAAGCTGACTGACATGGCAGCTACGATCGGCCAGTCCGATTCAGAAGTTTTTCCAAAACAATCAGGAATTCAAATAGAAAAAGGAGACCTAGGTAATTTTTTAAATCTTCCTTATTACAACAGTGACAAGTCAGTGCGCTATGCCATCAAGGATGATGCGACAGCGGCGACTCTGGATGAGTTCTTTGAAATGTATGAGAAGTACGCCGTCAAGGACATTGACAAGACAGGGGCCCAAACGATTAAAGAAGTAATCAAGGACGGTCCTCCGTGCCTGCAGGCGTTATGTTCACAGGGATTTCCCGCAGGAACGAGGAATAACGGCCTGTTCAACATCGGAGTTTATTTAAAGAAATTTGATCCGGACAACTGGGAAAAACTGTTGGAAGAGCATAATCAAACATTCATGAAACCACCACTTGATCACAGGGAGGTCGCCAACGTCGTGAAGGCATTGGATAAAAAAGGATACATGTATAAATGCAAGGATCAACCCATTATTTCCTATTGTAATGTAAATTTGTGCAAGACCAGAAGATACGGGGTTGGAACAGATAATTCATATGTACAAATTCTATCAATAACAATATTAAACACTGAACCTCCCTTATTTATTACAGAAATAATGTCAGATGATCCCAATTCAGACCACAAGGTGCAGCTCACGGCGGAGGAACTGCAGATTCAAACAAAATTTCAGAAGAAGGTAATAGAAGTTGTAAAAACGATGCCTTCTCTGATGAAGAACATCGAATGGCAGAAATATATTAATGGCTTCTTAAAAAAAGCTACCATCATTAATGTTGCCAACGATGGAACTGTGTCCGGTCAATTCTTATCTCACCTCCAGGAGTTTTGCACTGATCGGGCGCAGGCACAAAAGAAAGAGGAGATAACACTGAGAAAGCCGTGGACGGAATGGGTCAACGAGGTGGACGAGAATAAAAAAGAAGTTAAATTGGAACGAACCTATTTCATGTTGAAGGACTTGCATGCCTATCTCATCAGGAACAAGTTCACGCATTACAGCAACACGGGACAGATCATAGCGGAACTGAGAAAGATTAACGGAGTTCAAAGATTTTGGAAACTAAACGGAAGAGGCGTGAACACGTGGGGTGTTCCGTCATTCAAGAAACAAGACACGGAACATGAAATACAGGAGCAGAATGTCATACCGTTCTAAAGAATCTTTAGCATACATCAAAAAAATGAGACCTGTTTGGGATGAAAATTATCGTCAATCCGAGAAAGGATTTTTTCAAGAAACCTGGAGCAATCTGAAGAAGAGTTGTGATAAAGATTCATCTTATCATAAGCATAACAACAGGGCGGTGAAGATTAACAACGGCATAAGAGGAAGAGATCATCTCCTGGAGCTGTGGGAAAAACAGAAGAAACTTCTTGGCGGACCCTATTGTATTTATACCGGAGTTGAGCTTACAACAAAAAAATCAAATGGACAAGGTCACGGAGCGAGAATAAAAACAAACATATCAATAGATCGCGTTGATCCGACATTACCGTATCAAGAAGATAATATAGTATTTTGCTCATGGGAATTTAATGCCAGAAAAAATAATGTCACACCTGATGATTGTAAACGAATACTGGAAGTATATGAGGAGATGAATGCCAGAAGTTAACATCATACTTGGCCCACCCGGCACGGGAAAGACTGAGAATCTACTGAGGATAGTGGACCGGGAACTTAAAAACGGTACTGATCCTTCAGCCATAGCGTTCGTCAGCTTTACAACTAAAGCTACTGATGAAGCCAGGAACAGGGCGAAGATAAAATTTAATTTAACTGATGATGATCTTCCTTATTTCAGCACGCTGCACGCCTTTGGAAAGAGACAGCTGGGTATGACTCATTCAGAAGTTATGGATGCTTATGACTACAAAACATTTGCGGAAGACTATGGAGTGGATCTAAATTTTGTATCGCAGGACTGGGACGACACTGGAATCATAACAACTGATAATAAATTTTTAAGAATAATAAATAAGGCCAGGGTTAAAAAGATGGAAGTCCAGGAATTTTATAATAAATTTAATCTGGACGTAGCGTGGCCTGAACTGTCAAGAGCTTACAGATCCTTGGAAGACTACAAGGAAAAGAATTACAAGCATGACTTCACTGACATGCTCTCAACCTACATTGAATCTGGTCCGGTCCCCAAGCTGGATGTTGTCATCATTGATGAAGCGCAGGACTTGAATAATTTACAATGGGAAATGGCTGAGAAGATGTGGGCGAATGCTAAAAGAGTTTACATAAGTGGGGATGATGACCAGGCCATATTCAGATGGGCAGGCGCTGATGTGGAACACTTGATTAATATGAAAGGCAATGTGGAAGTTTTAAAACAATCCCATAGATGCCCTCAATCAGTTCATAAGATAGCTGCAGACATAGCCAACAGAATACATAATAGAAGAGAAAAGGAATGGCATCCAAGAGACTACAAAGGAGTTCTTAAATTTCATGCCTATCCGGAAGCTGTTAACGTGCGTGAAGGGAACTGGCTGATACTGGCAACATGCAAATACATGTTCAAGGAAATAGAAAATGACCTGCGCATACAAGGACTCCCATATAAAAAGAACAACAAGATGGCTGTTAGAAAAGAACTTTTAAACGCCGTGGATGCCTGGAACAGACTGCATGAGGCCAAGGATGTTTCCTACAAGGATGTTTCAGACATATATGGTCACTTAACTTCCCAGACAGGTGTCGCCAGGGGATATAAGAATTTAAAGTCATTTGAAGGTCAAAACAAGGAGGAGCAATCATATAACATAGAAGATCTGGTGGAACATCACGGACTATTGAAAACAAGTGTTCCTTGGGATGTTGCCTTTGAAAAGATTGGAGACAGGGACAAGGAATATCTACAAGCTTTGGAAAGATTCAATCCAGAGAATTTAACTGCGGATCCTCTTATTAATTTAAGTACAATCCACGTTGCTAAAGGTGGAGAGTGTGACAATGTCATGCTCTTCACTGATATATCAAGAGCCAATCGGGATGAGATGGAAAAGGATTCAGACGATACTAACCGTGTATTCTATGTAGGGATTACACGCGCTAAGAAAGAACTGCATATAATACAACCCCAACAAGAGAGAGGATTCATAATATGAAAAAAGAAGAAATACTGATGAAGGCCGCTGATCTGGTCAGCAACAGCAGGCAGGAGTCACACGGAGATACGTTCAAGAATCATGAGCAGATTGCTGAGTTCTGGAATACATATCTGGATGACAAGCTTAAGCCAATGGCTTCAATAACTCCTGATGAAGTGGCTATGATGCTTGGACTACTTAAAGTGTCCAGATCGCAGGTCGGTAAACACAACATTGATGATTATGTTGACGGAGCTGCATATATGGCGATAGCAGGAGAACTCAAACTTGAACGTGGTGAGATCATGGGGGAAATAACCAGACAACATGTCATGAAACTCAACAAGGAGAGTAAATGACATACGATCTGTTTAACCAAAACATAGTTAAATCAGAATGGTTACACCCGACTGAATTTCCTTCAATGAAAGGAAGAAAGGTAGTGGCTATAGATCTGGAGACGTGTGATACAACCCTGAAGACAATGGGACCGGGATGGCCACGAAAGGTGGGATCAGTCATAGGTATTTCAATATCCAGTGGTGATTTCACAGCCTATTATCCAATTGCTCACCAAGGTGGGGGAAATATGGATGAAAAGAAAGTACTTAAATACATTAAGTCTGTGTGTGAAGACGATTCAATACAAAAAGTGTTTCATAATGCGCAGTATGATATTGGATGGTTATCCACTCTAGACATAGAAGTTAAAGGATATCTCCATGATACCCTGATTGCTTCCGCTTTACTGAATGAGAACAGGTATGCCTATACCTTAAATGCAATGTGTTCGGAGTATCTCGGAGAATGGAAGAATGAGAAGGTATTAAAAGAAAAGGCCGAAGAACTCGGACTGGATCCCAAAGCTGACATGTATAAAATGCATTCATCATTCGTAGGAGAATATGCTGAAGCGGATGCGCTACTGACCTACAAGCTTCACGAAAGACTCATGGTAGAAATAGAGAAAGATGCGCTGGAAGGCGTGTATGACATGGAGTGCAGATTAATAAGAGTTATATTCAATATGACCAAGCGCGGTATCAGAATTGACATGATGAGAGCTATGGATTTGAAACAAAAGCTGCAAATTAAAGAAAAAAAATATTTAAAAAGAATGAAAGATTTGACTGGAGGAGAAGTACAGCTTTGGTCAGCACGGTCAGTAGCTGACGCATTTGACAGGGTTAATCTGGAATATCCACATACTGTCTTAGGAGCTCCCAGCTTCACCCAAACATTCCTGGAAACTCATAAGCATGAGCTTCCACGGATGGTGACAAAAGCAAGGGTATTGAATAAACTACAAGGAACTTTCATAGATGGGATAGCAAAATACATCCATAATGATAGGCTGCACGCACATGTCAATCAAATAAGAGGAGACAGTGGTGGAACTGTAACAGGAAGATTTTCCATGTATGCTCCTAATCTACAGCAAATGCCTATTAGAAGTGAGTTTGGATCAGAAGTAAGAAAGATATTTCTTCCGGAGCAAGGAGAGTATTGGATTTCAGCAGATTATTCACAGCAAGAACCTAGACTATTAACGCACTTCGCCATTCTTAATAAGAATGCAGGTGCTGACAAAGTACGAGAAGCGTTTATTCAAGGTTTAGATTTCCATCAACAGACAGCTGACATGGCAGACATACCCAGAAGACTGGCAAAGACCATTGGTCTTGGTGTCATGTATGGCATGGGTTACAAAAAGATGGCAGTGGACTTGGATATTACTCCAATGGAAGCTAAGGCAATGCTCAAGGAATTTAGAATTAAGGTTCCTTTCATGCAAGGAATGCTAGAGGCTGTGATGAACAGGGCTAATCAAGTAGGAACTATCAGGACTCTTCTTGGCCGTAAATGCAGATTTGATATGTATGAACCTAATTGGTATGAACCAAATAAATTTTACAAATCTATGCCTCTCAAGCAGGCAGAAGCAGAGTACGGCAATGTAAAGAGGGCTGGTACCTACAAGGCCCTTAACAGATTGATTCAAGGATCAGCTGCAGACCAGACAAAGAAGGCGATGGTTGATGTCTATGAAAAACTAGGCATTACACCGCTTCTACAAATGCATGATGAGTTGAATTGTAGCGTAAAGTCTGATAAAGAGGGGGCGGATGTTAAGAATATCATGGAAAATTGTATAAAGTTGGAAGTCCCTTCTAAAGTTGAGTATAAAGTAAAAGATAACTGGGGCAACGCAAAGTGAACAGAGGATACAGAGAACAAGGTAAGAGTAAAAAACCTAAAGCAAAACCAGGCTTTGCCATAAACCCGGAGCAGATGGAGTATGAGAGACGCAAGCTGTTGGAAGAGATGTCTACTAAAATCACTAAAAAGAGTCTTAATAACATGGCCGCTGTGGCCGCTACGAAGGAGCCGGAGTATCTTGACGAGGAAGGAAAGAAAAAAGAACCAACATTACGTATCCTATCACTCGGCGCAGGGGTTCAGTCATCCTGTCTCGCACTCATGGCCCAGGAAGGACTGACGAAACACAAACCAGACTATATGATCTTCGCTGACACCGGATGGGAACCATCCTTTGTCTACGAGCACGTAGAGTATTTAAAGAAAGCCATAACAATCTGCCCTCTCATTACAGTTGAGCGAAGCAACATCCGTGAGGATCTTATTCGCGCAGCCAATCCTATACCAGGAGGTAATGAGGAGTGGAAGTCTTTCGCCGGACGTGTGCCAAACCCACCACTGTTTGCAGCACGTCCTGGTGGAAAGGTTGGAATGCTCTACAGGCAATGCACACATGATTACAAGGTCATCCCCATCCAGAAAAAGATGAGGGAAATTCTGGGCATTAAGCCCAGACATAGAGTGAAAAAAGGAACAATCGTCGAACAATGGATCGGCATATCTACAGATGAAGCAATGAGAATGAAAAAAGCAAGGCTTCCATGGTTAGAATCCCGTTGGCCATTGATCGAAATGAAAATGTCACGAGCGGACTGCCTACGGTGGTACCGCGACGGCAAAAAGCATCCTATGCCGGGGAAATCCTCGTGCATAGGATGTCCTTATCACCACAATGATCAGTGGAAGAACATGCAGAAGAATTATCCCAAAGACTGGGAGGATGCATGCGAGGTTGACGACAAGATAAGACATGGACTGAAGAATACAACAGCTGAACTGTTTTTACACAAGAAGGCTGTGCCACTACGAAGCATAGATTTTCAAGAGAAACCAAAACAAAGTTCTTTATTCGGGGAAACCTTTGATGAAGAATTCGCCGATGAATGCGAGGGTCTCTGTGGCGTATGAGAAGGGAGTTGACTATGATCCGAAGAGCGTGCGACCGGGACCTAAAGGAGGCACGGCGCCTGAATTCAAGTGTTTCAACTGTGATGAATGGTTTGACGGCAATGAATGGAACTATTCGCTCGATAAATCGTGGTATCCTTCTCTTGAATATCAAACTAACTTTTTATGCGGTCCGATATGCTCTAATGAAATTTCTGAGAAATATAAGGATAAATATGTCGGACCATAATGGCTAAGGTGGGCTTAGCGAAACACAGAGGCCGAAGAAAGGTCGGCAGTAAAAAGAGAAAGTTGAGGTCAGCGAAATGGAAAAAAAGAAAGACGGGCCGATAGGCCAGGACATAATAGCGAAGATTCCAGTGCAGGACACGCGCTTGTTTTACAAGCGGTGGGAGAACTACGAGAATCTTAACAACCTTCTACTCAATGAAATAATGTCCCTGCGTGAGAGGGATCCGAAAGGAATGATCGAAACCAATGAGGGATGCTGGAGGAGCGCGGAGAAATATAAGTGCGAGGGTGAACTGTTCAAGCCCATGAGCATGATTCTCGCGGCTTGGACGGATTACTTCATGCCGAAGGTTCCAGTGGACGCCGACGTGGTCTATTGGACGAACGTCAATGAGCCCGGAGCTTTAAACATGTTTCACACCCATCACATGGCTAGCTCGGATTTGTCCGGCGTCTATTATGTGCAGGGATCCGGAACAGGTGTCATCAGATTCGCGACGCACGAACAGTTGTACAGAATGATCGCGCCAGGAATGCCCCACGCCAACATGATTGGGCATGAACCTCATGACGGGGATGTATTATTATTTCCGTCCTACTTGCAGCATGACGTGGTTCGCAATCCACATCCGACAAGACAACGCATTTCAATAGCGTTCAACGCTAAAATCAAGACGAAAAAGCGTCCTCCTGGGGAAAAACCCCCAAAAAACAACGGGGATATAAAATAGTGGAAGTCTGGGATCCAAAAGACGAAATGACCGTATTAAGCCAAATAAAAAAGCTCATATCGCGCCCATATCGGGGTTTAGGGACTTCCCGGTACCTGTTGTACCCGGGTATTTTACTCATTTTAGTGTTTATGGTCTTTGGACTGCTGGCCGCGTGCACAACGTTGAACTGGCCATCGAAGAAGGATGTTAAAGTGATTGGAAAAGGTGATGACACTATAATAGTAACCGATTTGAATACGAATGTGGAAATAGATGACAGTGCAAATACTATTGCATGCATCAAACTACAACCGGAGTGTGATCCTGATAGATAAAATTAAAAATTATTTTTATTACCTTTGCGAACACTATGGGAGCAAGGTCAGCGTGTGGGCATGGCACAAGCGATGGAACAAAAGAAACAAAGGAAGGTACAAGCATGGGTAATACTGGAAGACCAATGGAATGGAAGCAAGAAGACTTAAAGCTTGCTGGGGAATTGATTAAGAATCATACAGCGGAGGAAGTTGGAGAAATTTTTAGCAAATCTAAAAAT
>Ga0209128_1002572_pt1 | contig 11687 bp, 9 predicted proteins | sample ETNvirnome_6_100_FD_184072 | JGI IMG/M metagenome (GOLD analysis project Ga0209128, IMG submission 184072) | Marine viral communities from the Pacific Ocean - ETNP_6_100 (SPAdes) (version 2) | ecosystem: Environmental > Aquatic > Marine > Oceanic | place: Pacific Ocean | collected 2013-06-19 | reverse complement strand
TGAAGATCTAAACCACTTGCCGGTTACAGGGTTAGTAGATCGCAATACGGGAAAGCTTTGGCCATGGGTTTTTTCCATGGACAGACAGTGGACGCCATCGATAACACGTTTTCGAAGTGCCGACGCCGAAGCTGAATTAATGGGTGTACAAGATGGACTGGGGTTTGCTCAAATTCCTGACTTTTTGGCCCAAGACTTAATACGCCAAGAGAAACTTGTGAGAGTGTTAGAAGAGGTCGAGCCAGTGCCTTGGGATTTATATATTTATCGCCCTCAACGTGGTCCAGTACCACAACGTATTCGATTGGTATTTGATCACTTGGTGTCAAGATTGAGTGTCCACTAATGGCACATAAGTAATATTCATAAAGTGCGAATACTACATTAAAGGTTCTTCGTCACTTCACGTGGATTTGGCCTGATCGAATAGGCGACCCACCGGGCTGCCAATCAGGTAGATCATGGCGATAAAGTTGGCCTCGTTCCGGTAGCCACGTGCCCGTGACCGAGCCGCTTGGAACAGACCATTCATTCCTTCCAGTCTTGCGTTCGTCAGTCCCGAGAGCCAGCGTCTGACCACCGCGTCGGCGTGCCGCTCAAGCGTCGCCAGGGCTTTCCCCATCGGCTTCAGCAGTGACTTTTCAGACACCGCCGCCTGCATGACCTTGAGGTAGTTCGTGATGCGCCACCGAGCCGCTCTGGGCGTTGGAGCCTTCTGGATCCAGCGTAGCTTCTCCTTGATCACCCAGGCATCGGCCGTGGCGCTCTGATCGGCCACCAACTCCTGGAGCGCCGAAAGCTGTTTGGGTGTCAGGTTCTTGTTATCCAGGTTCTTCAGCAGGGCCCAGCGCAGCGACTTGGGGTGCCCCTGCTCCCGGCGCTCTTTCTTGCGTACCTCGTCCAGCCGCTTGGTGAAGGTCTGTACGATATGGAACCAGTCGACCGTTACCTCGGCCTTGGGAAGGTGCTCGGTCACGCCGCTAAGGAAGGCTGGCGACATATCGCAGACGACCTCGACCACATTATTCGGGTCGCCGCCATGGGCCGCCAGGAAGGCGCTGAAAGCCTGGATGGCATCCTTGCCGCAGCCTGGGACGGCAAAGATAACCGGTTCCCGCTTGCGCTGCATGTCGAGGAACACCGTGACATAGCGATGACCGCGCCGGGAGGCGGTTTCGTCCACGCCGACCGTCACCACCTTGGACAGATCCAGTTCCCCCAACATGCGGCCAACGTAGTGGTGCACGATGCGCCATAGTCGTTTGTCGGAAATCTCCAACTGGCGGGAGACGGCCAGTACCGGCATCTCCTTGACCAGTGACATGGCCGCTTGCTCGAACAGCAGGGTAAAGTCGCTGCCCGGCCGGGCCCAGGGCACCTCTATGCGCTTGACGCCATGGTCAGGACACTTCGTGCGCGGCACGCGAGCATGCAGGTAACAGTGATGCTGAAAGAAGTTCAGATGCCGCCAGGTTTTGTCGGCAAAGTCATGAGCTTGGCAGGCCTTACCACATTCTGGGCAGGGATAGAGACTGCCTCGCTCCGCCTCGACATAGAGGTCCAGGCGGTGGGGCGACACGGCGGTATCCAGGTACTGGTTCTTGAGGATCCAGGGCGCTTCCAAGCCCAGGCCGAGTGTTAGAATCTGGGTGCCGTCCATGTCATACCTCCTGCCGCTGTGGAGGTCATATTCTGGCCCAGCTCAGGGGGCGAATTCCACACCCAACGTCGAAGAGCCACATTAAAACAAGGAAGTTTTTATCAAGTTTCTTCCCCAACCCCACTAACCCGGCTTATTCATGAGGCCGACCTGAAAACGAAGATGGCGAATGGTTTTCTCTTGTAGAATCAAACTGTTCCTGCCAGAACACGATTCAAGAGGACCACTCGCCATGGGTGAAAGCCTATCCATCTGGACGCCCTCGTGCAACGGCGCTGTGCGTGTCGAGTTGAGCGGCCTGCGCACCACCAGCGACAGCGGCGCTTCACTGCTGCGTGAAGCCCTCGACAACAGCGGCGTGAACATGGGCGAGGTGAAGTCGGCACTCGACGTGCACCTCTCGTCGACGGATCGTGGCGCCTCCACCGTCCAGGACGTGATGGCGCGCAACGAGGTGAGCCTGCTGCTGAGCCTCTACGCCTATCAGGTCTTGCATGGCCTGCGCTGCCTGTTGGAGCGGCAGACCCGGCAAGGCTGGAGTCTGAGCCGGCTTCGTGAGCAAGTGCTCAAGACCGCCGCCACCTTGTCGCTGCACGCTCGGCGCATCACGATTCACCTCGGCGCCGCCGCCGACAGGTGGTGGCCGACGCTGCTGAAGGGGTTGCCAAAGCTGACCGCGTTGAGTTGACGCTCCAACGAGACCACCACAGCACCAGAAGTCGAGCGGCCGTAGGGGCGGTCGGCGATCACGGCTGCTTTGAAGGTCGAGATTCATTCCTGGAGGTTATAAATCGGCGAAAGAAACGCAGTGTTCGGGCATTACGAAGCAGGCGCTCACGCCGGAAATACGGATCCTTACGAGCAATGCCGATGGCACGTAGCTTCAGACTGCCCAATTAGAGCCCTCGTGAATGAGGCGGGATAGAAGCACCGCACCTGATGGATCGCATGAGTACTTGGTCATTGAGATTGCCACTCCATGTTTAATATCACAATATGGATATTAAAAAAATAAAATGCATTTTAGAATAATTTTTCAAACCATTGATCATGAATGCTTTTATCTAAAGTGAAGCTATATTAAGAAATTAAATAATCAACTTAAACTATTTAAATTATACTAAAGTATGATGATTAACAACTGCTTTAGTAGCTAGGATTTCCATGTGGCTTTTTTTTTGAGTCACCGCAATCAGACCAGTCCACTAAAAAAACAGCATAAATAGGTATGTTATGAAAAGAAAACCAATAGTATGGATAGTAACTTCCTGGTTTGTACTTGTTAATGCTGGGCAGTTCTATCCTCCGCTAAATACTATCGAGCCATATGTGCTAGGAGTGCCTTTCAACCTCGCATGGATTTGGGGTTTTAACGGCTTGATTACCTTGTACCTGGTATATTGTGCAATTTATGGATTTAAATCGCATGATATTGACGAAAAAGCAGCGTACAACTTTGCTAAAGATCAAGGGGTTAGGGGGCTATCATGAATAATATGGCGATAATGGTTGTTATAGGCCTGATTCTTTCTAGCCTAGCCTATTTGGTGATATTTTATATCGGCTATAAACGAACGAACAGAAAATCCGTTGAAAGCTTCTATATGGGAGGGCGAGATTTTGGAGGAGTGATTCTATTCCTAACAATAGGTGCATCTTGGTTCAGTATGTGGTTCCTTTTAGGTGCCCCAGGTTCATTCTATACTCACGGGTCTGGGTTTAGTACATTTTTCATACTCAATATTTTGCTTGGGTTAATGTTTTTTGTTTATGGTAGAAGAATATGGGTTCTAGGCAAAATTTTTAATTACACCACTCCGGGCGATCTTTTAGAGCATTATTACCAAAGCAAAACAATAAAAACCGTTTCGGCTATTCTAAATATATATCTACTTTTTCCTTATATTGGGATTCAGCTATTAGGTGCGGGCCTTGCTTTTGAAGCAATTGGAAGTTCGTTTTGGTTAGGAGTTAGCACAATGATTGTGCTTGTAACTCTATACAGCGTGTTTGGAGGCATCAAGGCCGTTGCGATGAAAGACGCTCTTCAGGGGCTTCTTTATATGATTTTTACATGGGTTGTGGCGGTTTGGCTAGTCAAAAGTGGCGTCACTGGCTTTGACAGCTTAAAAGACCTATTCACTTCAGTTGATACTGCACACCCCAAATTTTTGAAATTTCCTGGTGAATCAGGGTACTTTACTCCTGCTAACTGGTTTGGGTTTTCTGCTATATATGTCTTTGCTGGTGTTTGCTTACCGCACCTTTGGACAAGGTTTTATATGGCAAAAAACATGGATGTATTTAAAACTGTGACCGTGGGTCATATTGCATTTGCAAGCTGGGGCTTTGTACCAATACTTATTGTCGCCCTTTTGGGGAAAATTGTACTCCCAGACATTGATCAAGTAGATCAAATTTTCCCATTATTGCTTCTTGAATACTCTTCTATTCTAGGGGTTGTGTTAATTGTATGTGCTTTCGCAGCAGCAATGAGCACTATTGACTCGCAAAACATTGCCATGGGCACTGTATTTACGAAAGACATTTGGTTGTCTTTGGTGAAGCAAGATAGTAACGAACGTCTGCAGATGTTAGTTGGCCGAATTTCCACAGTAGTCTTAATGGCAATATCTGTAGTCTGGACTTTTACATCTGAAGGCTCGATTCTGACATTGTCCATGATTGCTTTTACTTCTGCCGCCTTGCTTTTTATGCCTCTTTCAGGAGCGCTTTTTTACAAAAAAGCTGGCAAGCATTCTGCTGTGTATAGCATGTTGGCTGGAGCATTAGTTTTAGTCGTGTTTACCTATTTTGCTGATAGCCCTTATGGAGTTCATAGTGGTGTTTACGCGTTGCTGACTCAAGCAGTGGTATTCTTTGGGCTTGCACAGTTTGAACGATACGACAAAAACCCTCATTCAAAGGCATATCATTCATTGGTGAATGGAGCGATAAGCGGCAAGTTTGATAAAGAGGAATCTCGGACCCCTTCTTTTGATGGTCATGATAATAAGGAGTTTGTAAAATGAAATATAAAGTTGCATCTATAATAGCCTCACCAGCTGTTCTGGACATCTCAGGAACTGTTGATAAGTGTTGTTCACTAATTACTGAGGCTTCTGATGGTGGAGCTAAATTGGTAGTTTTTCCTGAGACATTTCTTCCCATGTACCCTTGGTGGGTATGGATGGGCATTGATAATGTAAGGAAACTCGAGTTATACAATAAACTCCTTGAAAACTCAGTTTCCATTCTCGATGAGCATATAAAGAGGATTTGCTATCAAGCCAAAGTAGATAATGTCCACGTGGTTGTGGGGATTAATGAAGTTGATGGTGGGACTCTGTATAATAGCCAAGTTTTTATTAACAATGAGGGGGCGGTTATAGGGGTTAGGAGAAAGCTTGTTCCGACTGGAGAAGAGAGAACAGTTTGGGGGCGTGGTGATGGAAGTGACTTGTTTGTGATGGAAAGCGATATTGGCAAATTGGGTGGGTTGATTTGCTATGAAAACTCTATGGCGCTGTCAAGGTATGCTCTATATAGCCAGGGCGTTCAGCTATATATAGCCAATTGGCCTGGATCTAACTTTAAGAGTCAGCCAAGAGATAGAACAAAGACAGTTGATACTGTCTGTAGATTTGTTGCTTTCGAAGGGCAAACTTTTGTTGTGGCGTCTTCATCTACTGTAAGCCAAGATGAAGTGGATTTTTATACTGAGATTTGCCCTGAGGTAGCTGGTAACTTTGCTGTAGGTGGTGGAATAGCTGCAATATACAATCCATTTGGAGAGCCTGTGTCAGACCCGATTACTGACCAGGAAGGTATCTGCTATGGTGAAGTAGATACTGACTTGATCTGTAAAGCTAAGCATATGATAGACAGTGTCGGCCACTATGCAAGGCCAGATGTTGCTCAGTTGCACCTTGATGCGGCTCGCAAACGACCGGTAGTTGGTGAAAGGGCAAAAAAACCAACGGAGGTTACGTTTGATTTTGAGCCTTGATGTAAAAGTTTAAATAAAATACTAATCTCGGGCGGCTACCCTCTTTTTGGCCGCCCCCTTTTTTTCAATTTAACTGAAAATTTCTGTGCTTTTCTTACTGCTGAAGCTTGGCTTATCCCTAGGGCTTTTGCTACTAGTTGAGAGGTTTTGTACCTTGAAAAAGCCTTTTCTATTATGGACTTTTCATGTTCTTCAAGCATAGATTTGAGTGTCATTTTTTTTGCGGCTTCCCTAGAATTTGATGCGTCGCCTTTGTGCGTAAAATTGTCTGATAGCCAGCCGTCATCAGCAAGGATGTATAGTCGCTCAATAGTGTTTTTTAGTTCCTTTACATTCCCTTCCCATGGCCTTTGTAAAAAATCATAAATTGTGCTTGATGGTATTCTTATATCTTTTCCATATTGCCTAATTAATCTGTCTAGAAAATGCTTTGTGAGCAGGGGGATGTCTTCTGGCCTTTCTTTTAAAGGAGGTATTTCGATGGTGAATACTGAATAACTAAGGAGGGGGTGTTTTGAGTTTGTGGAGCCATCAGCATCAGTTCTTTGTGATGTAGAAGAGATGATTCTTATGGAGTCTGCATTTTCCATATTGTCGAGTGTTGGTTTTTTGTTCAGCTTTTCGATAGTCTCTATGATCTCTGACTGCAAAGGCTTGGGGAGTTGGTCGGCGTTTTCTACATATAGTACTCCACCTTGGGCCGCCTCAATTAGACTGATGTTATTGTCTCTGCTCTGACCTTGGTTTCCATGTGCGTTATTGCCAAGGATATCCATAATTAGTAGTTCAGCAGGGAGGGTGCAATTAACCTTAACGAAAGGCCTTTGTGATCTTCCGCTATTTTCATGAATCAATCTAGCTATCATTTCTTTACCAGATCCTTTTTCGCCGCTTATAGTTATAGGGCTGTCATACCTTGAAAGCCTGGATGATGTGTGAAGTAAATTCTGCATCTTATGGCTAGCAGCGATTACTCCGTCGCTGCGAAATAGCTCCATTTTCAGCTCGTTTAACTCCTCTTTATATGCTGCTTGGGTAGCTTCAAGAAGCTCTATTTTATCCTTAAGGTTGTTTAGCTCAGTTATATCCCTAACGTTCGTGATGATTTTTTTTATTTTCCCATTATCCCCGAATATCGGAGAGGCCGTAACCATTGTGGTTACGCCAGTGTGTACTTTTTGAATTATTGTGACTACTTCTTTTTTTTCTATGGCTATCAGTGTGGCGCTTTTGTCAAAGACTCCCTGTTCCACCAAATCTTTCATATTTCTTCCTTCAACTTCTTTTTTTTTCAGCTTAGTTATTCTGGAGATGGAATTGTTGACAAATAAAGTTTCTCCCTCTCCATCAGTGATCCAAACCCCATCATATGAAAAGTTAATGGCTGAGATAAATTCTTGCATCGAAATTTCTGAGATCATTTCTGAGTATTTATTGTTCATGTTTGTTTTATATATCCTCGGGTGTGAATGCGAACTTTTATTATTCCGCCGATCCGCCTAGATCTTATATATCAATTTATTCGTACTTTGTTTTCAAGAGGTAGGCGTGAACATATTTTTCCATATCCTTACTACTCCTGCCCGTATTTGATCTATTGCTAGTTGACTCACAAGCCCTATTTAAAGTAGTTAGAGTCGACATGAAGAATGCTGACAAGTTTTTCAGCAGCCTGACCTCGCTGTATTTTTCAGGAGTCTTCACACTGAGCCACATCGACGAGCCAATAGAGCTTATTCTCGACTAACTACAGTTAGCGAGATACTCCGGCAAGTTTCTTATAACTTAGGTCTGAAGAAGTGATGTAGTAGCGGGTCATCTGGAACCCTACAGATATCCACGTACCTGGGCTCGTAGACCTTGAAGGCCTTGTGCCGAGGCTTCCCATCATCACCAACGTCCTGCCGAGCCAGTTCTGCCAGTGTCGGCACCTCGCGGCGCTGGAACATGCGGTGCAGGCCTGAGCGAGACTGTCGAGGGTTCAGGAACTCACGTGCCACGTCGAACAGGTTATCCAAGCCAAGCCGCAGGAATTTGCGAGCGGCGATCAGCACTTCCTCCTGATCGGACGGGAGGGTGGCCAGCAGGTTGTGACGCAAGTGCGGTCGGTCATGGAAATCATAACGGTACCGCCAGCGTCGGATCGTCACGGGGGAGATGCCATGCTGTTGGGCCTGCTCGCTATCAGTGATGCTAGAGGACGCCGCCTGAATTTCAGCACAGATTTTCGGTGTTGTCGTGGCTTGCTTATGCAGCTTGATGTCCATGAACCTGCTCCCGAATGAATTGCTGTAGAAGCTCTCTGGCTGCCAACAGAGGATAACTTTTATAACTCATTTAGAGCTTATCCCGGCTTATTCATGAGGCCGGCCTGAAAACGAAGATGGCGAGTGGTTTTCTCTTGTAGAATTAGTATGTTCCTGCCAGAACACGATTCAAGGGGACCACTCTCCATGGATGAAAGCATATCTCCCTGGATTCCGTCCTGCAACGGGTCCATCCGCGTTGAGCTAGACGGCCAGCGCACCACCAGCGACAGCGGCGCTTTGCTGCTGCGTGCAGCCATCGACAACAGCGGCGTGGTTGAGGCGCTGGAAGACAACCTAGTCGATCCGCGTCACCCGCTGCGTATCCGCCACTCGCTGGCCAGTCAGCTACGCACCCTGGTGCTGCAACGTGCGATGGGCTGGATCGACCTCAGCGATACCGACACGCTGCGTCGTGACCCGCTCTGGCAGTTGGCCTGCAGCGATGCGCGCGGGATGACGCCCCTGGCCCAAGACCGGCCGTCTCAAGCCACGTTGTCGCGGCTGCTGACCTGCCTTGGCCGCAACGACAACATCGATGTTGTGCACGAAGGCCTGCTGCGGCTGGTGGTCTGGCGGCTGACGTCGCTGAAGAACGGTGAACGGCCCAAGCAGCTGACGCTGGACATCGACGGTCTGCCGATCGAGGTCCATGGCCACCAGGGCGGGTCGGCCTATCATGGCCTTTACGGTACCCGCATCTACTCACCGCTGATCGCCTCGCTGGCCGAAACCGGCGACATGGTGGGCGGCCTGCTGCGCTAGGGCAACGCCGGTCCCGCCGAGAACGCCGATACGTGGATTCCGCATCTGGTGAAGCGGCTCAACGAGAGCACCGGCGCCCAGGTTCGAGTGCGCATCGACGCCGGATTCACCGACAACGACACGCTGGAGGCGCTGGAAGAGCGCAACATCGAGTACCTGGGCCGGCTACGCAGCCACAAGGGTCTGCAGAAACTGGCGGCACCGTACCTGAAGCGGCCACGCGGCCGGCCGCCCGAGCAGACACGGGAATGGAGCCACGACCTGGAGTACCAAGCCGGCTCCTGGCCGGCACCACGGCGCGTGGTGTTGGTGGTGCAGGAACGCCCCGATGACCTGCTGCTGAGCCTCTACGCCTATCAGGTCTTGCATGGCCTGCGCTGCCTGTTGGAGCGGCAGACTCGGCAAGGCTGGAGTCTGAGCCGGCTTCGTGAGCAAGTGCTCAAGACCGCCGCCACCTTGTCGCTGCACGCTCGGCGCATCACGGTTCACCTCGGTGCCGCCGCCGACAAGTGGTGGCCGGCGCTGCTGAAGGGGTTGCCAAAGCTGACCGCGTTGAGTTGACGCTCCAACGAGACCACCACAGCACCAGAAAGCGGGGCGGTCGGCGATCACGGCTGCTTTGAAGGTCGAGATTCATTCCTGGAGGTTATAAATCGGCGAAAGAAACGCAGTGTTCGGGCATTACGCAGCAGGCGCTCACGCCGGAAATACGGATCCTTACGAGCAATGCCGATGGCACGTAGCTTCAGACTGCCCGATCAGAGCCCTCGTGAATGAGGCGGGTTAAAGATTGATTTTGGCCGAAACCCGACACCACTATAATTAATGATGTCGGTTTCAATTAACCCCCAACCCCACTAACCCTAACCACCTCCCTCACCACCGCCTCATTCAACACCCCGCGCTTGGCTTCCACCACCGTGAGCCATTCGCGGGCGCGGGTGATGCCGGTGTACACCAGCTCGCGGGTCAGGATGGGGTTTAGCGTGGGCGGTAGCAGTAGCGCGGTGTGCAAAAACTCCGAGCCTTGGGATTTGTGAACCGTCATCGCAAACACGGTTTCTACCGAGTGCAGGCGGGAAGGCAGCACCCAGCGGATGGGCTTGTCGGTGTCGCTGGCGGCATTTGATGAAGGAAAGGCGACTCTTAATAACTTCTGCTGCGGATTGCGTGGGTCGGGCACGGCCAGGGTAATGCCGATATCGCCGTTCATCAGTTTCAGGCCGTAGTCGTTTTGGGTCACCAGTACCGGGCGGCCTTCATACCAGCCTTTCTCTAGAGTGTAGTCACTGCCGAACAGCAGCTTTTCGCGGCGCAATGTGCTGGCGATGCGCTGGTTCAAGCCTTCTACCCCCCAAGGGCCTTTGCGAAGCGCGCACAGCAGTTGGAAGTGGCTGTAGGCGCTGAGCACTTCGCTGGCCCAGGCGTCAAAAGCGGTTTGGTTTTCCTCGAACGACTCCCCCCGTGGGCGTTGGGCGTGCAGCACGTTTAAATAGTGGCGGTAGCCGGTGGGCGGGGCGATGGGCTGGCCTTCGTGGTCGGTGCGGCCTTCGCCGTTGCCCGCAAAGCCGTTGGGGCTGCCGTGAATCACCAGCTTATCCAGCGCGGCGTCGTCACTCATTACCAAATGGTGAATATCTGGGTAGCCGTGGCGCAGCACGGCGCTTACCGCCTGCTGCTTTTCCCGTTCGCTTTGCGTATGGCCCGGCTGGTTAATGGCTTTTGCCAGCTGGCCGATGCCGCTGTGTTCATTGAAGCGGTGGCTAACCCGCAGCATGGTAATGGCTTGGTCGAGCGGTTGGCCTTCGGGGTCGATGAACTGCCCAGGCAGCGGCTGGCCGGTGGCTTGGGCCAGCCATTCGGCGGTGGCCGGGGTGTAGTGGGCGGCTTCCGCGCGGCGGCATAGGTCGCCGAGCACCGAGCCTGCCTCTACCGAGGCGAGCTGGTCTTTATCCCCCAGCAGAATGCACTGGGCGTGGGCGGGCAGGGCGCTGAGAGTGGCGGCCATCATTTCGATATCCACCATCGAGGCTTCGTCGATCACCAGCACATCCAGCGCCAGCGGGTTGGCGGCGCTGTGGCGGAAGTGGCGGGTGTCGGGGCGTGCGCCGAGCAGGCGGTGGAGGGTGGTGACTTCCGTGGGGATGGTGGCTTTTAGCTGTTTTGTGGCTGAATCATCGCCCGCTAAAGCGGCCTCCCACAAAGCTTTCTCCTTCAGAGCACCTTCTGACAAAGCTTCATCCTGCATGGCTTTATCACCTTCAGCTTCTTCCCTCTTGGCTCCTTGCAACAAAGTGGTTAGGTCAGTGAAGGGGAGTTTTGCGACCTGCCCGGCGATGGATTCGTTCAAGCGGGCGGCGGCTTTGCCGGTGGGGGCGGCTAGGCGAATGCGCAGCGGCTGGCTAGGGTGCTGGGCCAGTTGCAGGGTTTGCAGCAGGGCTAGCAGGCGTACCACGGTGGTGGTTTTACCGGTGCCGGGGCCGCCGGTAATGATGCCGAAGCGGCTGCGTGCAGCCAGGGCGCAGGCGGTTTTTTGCCAGTCTAGGCCGCTGCTTTGCTTGAAAAGGATGTTCAGGGCTTGGGGGAGTAACCCAGGGTGACTGGCGTCACCCGTCGCCCAATGAATTGGCCTCCCACCTTGGTTTTCTGTGCCCGTGCTTTCTGAGCCTGTGCCGGTGGCTTCCAGGCGTGCGGCGATGTGTTGGTGCAGGCTTTGCTCGTACTGCCAGTAGCGGCGCAGGTAGAGCCGCGTGTTGGGGGTGCCGTTGGCTGAGTGAGTGGTTACTACTACCAGCGGCGTGTTGCCAGGGCCTTCGCTGGTGAGCAGCGGGTGGTGTAGGGCGGCTTGCCATTCGCTGAGCGTGAGCGTGGCCAGCACGTCGCTGGGTAGCGGCGGCGGGTCGGTGAGGTCGTCCCCTTCGGGGGGTAGCGAAAGGGCGAAATCTGG
>Ga0209128_1002571_pt1 | contig 11688 bp, 4 predicted proteins | sample ETNvirnome_6_100_FD_184072 | JGI IMG/M metagenome (GOLD analysis project Ga0209128, IMG submission 184072) | Marine viral communities from the Pacific Ocean - ETNP_6_100 (SPAdes) (version 2) | ecosystem: Environmental > Aquatic > Marine > Oceanic | place: Pacific Ocean | collected 2013-06-19 | reverse complement strand
TGATCGAGGAACAATAGGTGGAAAACAAGCAGAAGAGTATAAAGTATCGACTGAGACTGGTCAGTTTGGAAGAAGTCAGGTATCTGATTTAAAAGCAATAAATAGAGAACTTACAAAAGCAGATAAAGCTGATATTTGGAGAGATGTAGTTGATTTAGGAACAACAGCAATGACAGCTTGGACTATGGGTGGCGGTAGTTTTAAAGATCCAGGTAATTTTTCTTTGACTAAATTTGGTGGTAAGGATGCCGTTGAAGCAGGTGGATATGGAAAGGGAGTTTTTGGTAAAGCAGGTGGAGGTTATGGTCTTGGGGGAGATACTCTTTGGGGTCAGCTTGGATCAAAAACTGCAGCTACATCTACAGCTTCATATGTAAAACCAGATATACTTGAAGCAGATATTAGTGGTGTTCTTGACCAATCTAGAGGAAGACTTCAACTTCCAGGATTTACTAAATATGAGGGTCGTAGGAATCCCTATAAGCCATGGGGTAAATGGAGGAGTATGTAATGCCGCAAGATTGTACTGATTACGGACAAGGATGGTCAGGTGATTTTCCTAATTGTGTATATGAGGCACCTGAGTTTACAGGTACTCCTGGCAGTCTTGGTTTTCAAGATATATTACCTGCAGATGTTAAAGGAACTCCTTGGTCAGAATTTTTTGATGCTTATGATCCTACTAGGGCACAAATGGCTACAACAGATGCTGGAATTGATATTGGTCAATTACAGGATGTTTGGAGTCTGCAGTCAGGTCAATTAGGTGAAGCTTATGGATTAAAGACAGGACAATTAGAAGAAGCTTGGGGATTACAACAAGGACAATTAGGCGAAACCTGGGGATTACAGAAAGGACAATTAGGAGAGAATTGGCAACAGCGTAAAGGAAGCCTTGGTGCTGAAGCAGGTTTAGGTTACAGGCAAGCAATTGGACAGGGTAGTCAGGCAAAGAGAAAAAGTGGTATGGCATTTTCTGGGGGAGCTGAGGAAATGCAAAGAATGGGAATGCAAGATGTTCAAGAAGGATATCAAAGAGCTTTTGGATCAGGGCAAACAGCATACGAACAAGCTATGGAATCAGGTCAAATGGGTTATGAACAAGCTATAGCATCAGGTCAAATGGGCTATCAACAAGCTCTAGAAACAGCAGGATTAAGTTATAATCAAGCTTTAGCAACTGGGGAGTTAGGTTTAACTCAAGGTACAACTGATATTTATCAACAATTAGGACAAGATATATATGGTTATCAACAAGATTGGGAAAAAGACCAAAGAAGTACGTTAAATGTCATTCTTGGTATGGATATTTGGGGTGAAGATAATAATACTGCTTGTGATCCTCCATGCGGTGATGATCAGCAATGCGTAAATGGAATATGTACGTCTAATCCAGTAAATCCTGATGTGCCTAATGATCCAGGTGGAATTGGTAGTTGTTATCCTCAACAAACTTGTGATGATGGAAGTTGCGTAGATTTTGGTGAAGAATGTCCCTCTGGTTCTGGTAATAATTGTCTACCTGGAAGTTGTACAGAAGAAGGATGTGGTGTGACTTGTGACCCATTCGTTGAAACATGGGATAGTAGTTCCTGTACATGTGAGTTATGAAGAATAAAGGACTAGGAAATACTTAATGAGTAATAAAGGTTTAGGAGACATTGTAGAAGCTGCTATAAAAAGAGCAACATTTGGAAAAGTTCGCCCTAAAAAAGACTGTGGTTGTGAGAAGAGAAAGCAATGGCTCAATGAAAAGGGAAATAATGCTTTAAATGCAATTGATAAAATACAAAATAGGAAAACAGGATAATGGCTTGGACACCCAGACAACCTAGAATAGATTATTCAGCTGCTGATGCAGTGCGTGAATTGTCTGTATTTATTTTGGGGATGGTTGATAAGGATTTAGATAGGAAAGAAAAAGAGAAAGCTCATATGCTAAATATTCTTGCAGATGATTTAAGAACAGCTAGCAGTGATTTAAGGCAGGAAAAGAAATCACATTCTGAAACAAAGGTAATTCATGAAAGTCTTTTTGGAAAGACTAAAAATGATCCAAATTATACAAGTCAAGTTGCACCTGTATCTGATGATGTAATGGGAATGTATGAGTATAAGATAGCAAATAGACAGGCAGAGATTGATTCTCTTCAGGAACGAACTTTAGGATATTTGAAAGATATAAGTGAAATTAATAGGTTACAAGTTACACTTCCAACAGTAAGTAAATTGCTTGGGGCAAGCGAAACGAGATTAGATCCTGAAGATGTTACTCCAGCAGTTCTTGCTCCTCAATTTACAAAAGGTACTCCAGAGGAAATTGCAACAACAGAAAGGTTAATAGGCTCTTATTTTGAACAGCGTCCTGAAGTAGTATCTCCAGGAGCACTTGAAGCAATAAATCTTTTAGCTGCAAAAACTGAAGCTCAGGCAGCTGGGTATGATCATGCAGCTGCTGAGAGAGTTTATATACAAAATAAGCGTGAAGAGGACAAAACTAAAGCTATAGTAGCAAGCAATCTAGCATTCAGTCCATTTGTGAAAGCTGTGGATGTTATTGCTAAAGGGGATGATAGTGATTCAGAGCAGGTAGAAAAAATAATGGCTTTAGGAGCTCAATATGGGCAGAATATAGGAGATCTCTTACTTCCTGGAGAGAACGAAGAGGCTCAATATGATGCTACTGTAAGAGCTTATAGAGCTATGGCAAGCTTTGGGAAGGGCTCAACAGCTCCAAAGGATATTACAGGATTAGGTAGGCTTGTAGATAATTTGAAAGCACAGTATAAAGCATCACCTGGAAAAGTTGGTGATCTTAGTACCGAAAAAGGAATATTTGCAGATTGGGTTTCTAAAATGTTTAATATTAATATGGAAAATATTGATCATTTGTATTTTGAAGGATATGATCCTATAAAAAAGGAGAAGAAAGACTTTAAAATGAGTGAATTTTCTGGGATGTCTCCTGCAGAGGTATTAAGGATTGAATTTGCTAATTCAGGGGAAACTCAAGCTGTGTTTCTTAAGAGAACAGGTAAAGATTTTTATAAAGCATTTAGGCGGGTCTATCCAAATAAAAATCCTAATGAATTAAAACAGATGATACTAGAGTCTTTCAAAAAAAAAAGTGAAAAGGATATAGCAGTTATTCGCAAGAAGCTAGTTGATAGTGGTTTTCCTTTAGTTGATGTTACTGCAGATACTGGTTTTTTCAGCGTGTTAGCTGGAGGAGAAGCACGAATTAGATTAGCAAAACCAATGGCAGAGAAGTTTTTAAAAGCAAAAGAGATACTAGCAAACAAAGGAATAGATCTTCAGATTGGTGATTCTTTTGTTCATTTTGATGTTAAAAAGAAACAGTATGTAGACTGGGTAGCTGGTGGAAAGAAAGGCTCTATAGTGGCACCTCCAGATAGGTCATTTCATACAGTAGGATATGCTTTTGATTTAGAACAGACCAATGAAATGAAGAGACCAGAGGTAGCAGAAGTAATGGAGAGTCTGGGATTAGAACGAAGTGAAACAGAATGGTGGCATTGGTCACTAGAAGAGTTATAAATAGGAGTTAAAAATGGCAAATGGTAAAAATGATGAATATCCAGATGATTGGTTTTTCAGCCCTGAGAGTAATGCAGTAGAGGCTTTAGATGCTATTGGAGTTAATACAGGAGCAGTAGGTGCATTAAATTTAATAGGAGAAGGAGAAGGAACAGTCCCCCCTGCATATCAGAGAAGTTTTGGATTTGATGAACAAATGGGTCGGGGTATGGATTATGTTGCTGATGCAGCAGAGGATGTTAGTCAGGAAACTGTAGATAAAATAATTCCAGGAATTGCTATAGGAGCAGGTGAAGCAGTTAGAAAGGTAGCAAAGAGGGACTGGAGATGGCCAAAGGGAGTAGGTCCAAAGATCAGAGCGACAGGAAAAGCTGGTGTCGCCTATACTCTTGCATTAGATGCAAGTCAATTAGTTCAAGAGAAGGCAAGAGAATATGCATCTAAGTATAATTATGAGCCGAAGAAGATTCCTTCGCTTGTTGTTGGTGGAGGAGCAGCATATGGGGGGTATAAATTAGCTACAAAGTTTGCTTTTAATTTTTTAGATAAAACTAAAGTAGGCATGGCTGCTGAAGTTATGGAGAGTGTTATTGGTGATGCTTCATTGAAAGTATATAATAAGGTTTTGGGAGGGGTACCCATTACGAAAAGTACTGAACAGTTAGCTATTAAAGCACAAATGCTTGCTAAGGAAGCTGGGGAGAAGGCCAGTAATGAAGTTGTAGAAGTAGTTAAAGAGCGTATGGGAAAGCATGCAGCTAAAGAATGGGATGATATAACTAAGCAACTTCTTAAGCCAAGAATTGCTGGAAGAGTAGGTAAATATTTAGCAAAAATTGCTCCTAAAACAGCAACTAAGTTAGCTATAAGTGCAACAGCAACAGTTATTCCAGAAGGATTTTCTTCTTTTCTTGGTGTAGCAGGATTAGCATGGACTGCTTATGATATATTTAATCTTATGAAACATATGCCTGATGCTTCTACTTTAAGAAATTTATTGTTTGAAGAGATTCCAGAAAGGTCAGCTGAAGATATGCTTATAGATGAAATGGGAGCTTCAGACTCTCTCTTTGTACCACAAGAACAGAAAATGCAGCCATAGATGACTAATGGCATATCCATTGAGAAATACTTAGAATACCTAGATCAGCAAAACGCTAGGAATCTAAGTGCTACCTCTACAGCTGGTACTGTACCTTCAGTTTTAGGAGCTCCTTCTCCTGCAGTTGCTGATCCTTGGGCTGCACGTAGACAAAGACTTGGACTTGATGTAGTAGATGAAGTTAAGAGTGACAATGCTGCTCTTGACTTTTTGGGTTCTTTAGCTTGGGGTGGTGTTCATGGTATTACTTGGGGTGCTTCTGAGTTTGTAGAAAAAGCTAAATCCTGGGAAGAAATGAATGACTGGGAGAAGGCTGGCTGGGTTACTGGTGAAGGTCTTTCATTGTTTACACCTTTTGTAGGTCCATTTGCTTTAATAGGTAAAGGTGGACAGGTTGCTACTAAAGCCTTAAGGGGTAATAATTTTATAAGAAAGGCAGCAGCTAATCTAGTAAAGGAAGAGAAGATTGTTGCTGAAGGAATCTTAAGAGAAGCTACAGCTAGAGGAGTTGTCCCTGAGTCTGTATCTAGATCTCTTAAAAGACAATTTCAAAAACAAGTCCCCAAGGCTTTAAAAGATAAGCATTCAGTAGAGAATTTACGTAATCTTACTGCAGATGTAACAACTGCTAGAACTGCTCAAGTAGGGTTAAGATCTCAAAGTGAGGGAGTAATAAAAAGAGTACTTGAAGGCTCTGGAATTCCTGTAACTGATGTAGCTGCAAGAGATTTAGCTAAGAGATTTGTAGGTGAATTAGGCGAAGGAAGGTATGTAAATGATATAGGTGAGTGGGTTACCAGATCATTTGGTAGAGGTAATCCAGGAAGAATATCACAATATCTTGGTATGGCAGCTCAGGATTTTCTTTATCTTGGACTGCATGCTCTTGGTACAGAAAAGATAGACTCTTTAGCACATAAAAGATCTGCCGATTATGGTGATATACCTATGCATACTACCGTAATGTCATTAGGCTTTCCACTTATAAGAGGAATAGGAAAAGGTGGTCGTGAATCACTTTCACGTGGTATCAGTAGTTACTTCCAAAGATATAAAAAGATTAATTATAATAAGATAAGTAAAATGCCAAATGGTGAGAGTACTACAAGAGAATTATTGAAAAGTAATGTTAAAGGAGCTAATATAAATATAGTCAATTCTTCAGAGCATGGACAAAAGACTTGGACAGTTCTTGGTAAGTCTTATATGGGTAAGCAGGATATATTGCATCAAGCAGATACAATGCCTATAGAACATGTGGTTGCTCTTTTAAATAAGATGAGACTTTCAGTTTCACAAAATCTGGTACGTAGGTGGAATAGTAATTATTGGGGAGATCTTGTAGCATCTGTACCTCGTATGGGTACAGGTGTATTATTTATGAATTGGGAAGCTTTAAATATGGGTGCTTTTAAAGATATGAGTCCTCAGGAATTATCTTCTCATTTATTTATGGCAGCATTAATGACCAAAGGTAAGGGTGCGTGGGACCATGCTGGCAAGAGAGGTTATATATCAGATGAGTATGGGGAGATGCATCGAGCATTAAACTTTCTCCAGACAGATCATACAAAGATGGATGAGACTATTTCAGTCATGAAGATTAGAGAGATGATTGATAAATTTGGTATTATACATGGGAATAATCCAATTGCTGATGAAATTGTAGATACATTTGATAGTGTCTTTGAGGGTGAGCGTGTCGATTGGAGAAATAATGGAGAATCTATTTCGACTACTAAGTATAGCAAAGTTCAGGAATTACTCAGTTCATATAATGCAATAAAGAAAATGAAGGATAAAGACTTTACTTTTGTGACTATTGATGAGATGAATACTAATGCATTGGATATGATTAAGAGAGATCTGGGAACAGTAAAGATTGGAGATAGGTCAGTTGATGAAATGACCAAAGAAGATCTTCAGGTAGAGTTAATAGGAGAAACCAAAGCAGAGATTATTTCTGATCAGTATGATATACTTGGATTACTTAAGGAAAGATTTGAAATACCTTTCAGCATTGTCCCTGGTCCTGAAGGTGCACCTTTAAAAGGATCTGCAAGAATGATTAAGACTCCAGAAGGACAGAAGACTCCTAATATACATGAATATAATGATTTGATAGTAAACTATGGTTCTGTACTGAATATTGAAATAATTGATGATCCTGTACTAGCTACTGATCTAGTAAAAGGCAGAAAAATGTCAGTAAGAGATTATGATAATGCTTTGGGAGATGTAATACACGAAGCTATGGTTGATATGGAGGGAAGATTTCTTAACCATAATTTATACTTAAAATTTGATGACAATATTTTTCTTAAAGCAATCAAGGATATAAATGCTACCCAGGCAAAGGACGATATATTTAAGGTCGTTACTAATGTTGAGACTAAAAAGAAGAATGTTATTACATTAAGAGACGAGCTTGTATATCTTTTCGGACAGAAGGGTAAGTTTTCTAATAATATATATGATAATGAAGTTGATAAGAAGGTTGGAGAAGAACTTCTTGCTGATCAAAAGATATCTGAAAACTTATATATTATACAGCCAGTATATGATTTGATGAAGAACCTATCATTTGTAGGTAAAACTAGGTCACCAAAGTTGGGTATAAAATCAGGTGATGTTCAGGAAGTTGCTGAGAAAGTAACAGATATGGTAAAAAGACTTCCTTCTGACTGGAAAAATAATGTATATGCTAAAGGATTAGAAGAGTTTCAATCTAGAATATTTACTGGAGGTAATAAGTTATCTTATACTGCATTTCAGAGAGCTAAGGATGAAGGTCTTATTGATTTTGAGTTTGAAGGAGGAGTGAGAAAAATAATATTTCCTACTGAAAACTCTATTGAAAATGCACTTGCTGGTGTAGATGGAGCAACAGTAAGGACTGTTAAGGAAGCAGTTCAGGGGGTATATGATATGTTTACTCCTCAGCTGAGAGGTAGGTCTGATTTTGCTCCGAAAGAACATGTAGGAAGTAATGAATTACTTAAGTGGATTGACATTCATCAACAAGTTGCACATAGTAAGGTTAAGGATTTTGTAGAGAACATAAATGATACACTTGGTAACCTTGGTGAGAATAGCATGGTGGTAAAACAGATAGTGTCCTTGAGAGAGCTATCAGATGAAATCCAAAGTGAGATTGTTAGTCCCAAGAAAACACTTGAGCTTGATAAAGTAAGAAAAGCTCTTGCAGAAGCAAAGCTTATTCATGAGGCATTAAAGGCAGAGAAAAATATTGATGAAGATACCAGCAAGAAATTAGGAGGTCTTATTACTGCTCTTGAGCAGGGTATAGCAGAAGGAAAGGAGCAGCCTTCCAGGACTTTTAGTGAAGAAAACTATGGTAAAATGATTGAGTCTTTTGATGAGATGATTAAGTTTGAGATGGAGGCAGATCATGTTCAGAAAACAGAGCTTTCCAAACTTCTTATCAAACTTGAGAATCATCTTACACAAAAAGATCCAAACATAGGTTATAATGATGCAAAAATATTGCTTGAAAATTTAACTGGAGATTTTCATAAACTTTTGGGGAATAAGAAATCAGCTGAAACACCTCTTCAGGAATTGATTGATGAGTTTAATAATACTGGTAATTGGAAGGATGCACGTACTGTCATTGATGCAGTTGTCAAAGCTGCAGGTAGATTTAATACACACCAGGAAGTGTATAATGATATAGCAGCTAAGATGACAAATGACCTTCAAGCTGAGAAGTTAAATACTGAAAGACCTGTAAATTATCAAGAGCTATTGACTAAGTATCCGTCAATACAGGATCCTCTTGATCCTAATGCTGTAAATAATCAGTTTGTATCTGATATATCAGATGCATTTAATCCAGCTAAGCCGATAACTGCTAAAGAAGTATTTGAAGAGTATGTTTATAGTGATATAAGAAAGAAGTATTCTTCTGGTGAGCAGGCAATAAAAATAGAGCAATTTAACGACACTGAAGCACAGCCTTTACTCCAGAATATTTTTGGTAAGACTTTTAGAAAAATTATTACGCTAGACCATCATTTGTTAAAGTTTGAAGATAAGCCTACACGTCATTCTCTTTCAACTATTACTCTTGATAGGACATATACGTCAGATCCTCAATATAAGTATGACTATATGCTTTTAAATGGAAGTATAAAGATTGGTGATCGTGTTATTAATATGGATGATGCTTTTGAAATAGGTGGTGATTGGCTTATAATGCAGAATTATGTTGACAAAGCTATAACTGTTGACATGAGTGAGATGAAAGATTTGTATGAGCGGTTAAGAGATGTTGATTATGTAATGGATATTCCTAGCATAGAAAGTCTTAAGCCAGTAAAGGATAGTAATAAAGTATACATGCGTTTGAGTCCTATGATGCGTATTGTTTTTCCAAAGCATGAACAGAATATTAATTTACTTAATAGAGATTTTGATGATATATATGTACAGAAGAGAACTCAATATGGAGGACGTGGTCAGCAGAAACGTCTTGCTGCTTTTGAAAAAGGCTTTAAGCATTTATTTAATTCTACTGAGCAGGATAATGAAATCCTAAGATTGAAGATGATGTTTGTGAATTACAATAGAACTATGGGTCCTCAGTTTGATGAGATGATGGGTAAAATGGATCAGGATAGAGGCAAGATAGAGTTTAATAGTTTTAAGAGGGGAGCTTTAGCTGATGGTGGAACAACAACTCATCTAACGAGAGAAGCATTAGAATGGTCTAGAGATTATAATCCTAGTACTTCTGTAAGAGATAAAGCTAATGAGATATTGAGTAATGGAAATATAAAGCTCAGTGTTCTAAATGATGAGCCAGCAAATAAGGCAGATGATCATTTCTTTAGTAATAAAAAGATAATCATGAAACAGTTGGAAGAGAAAATTATTAGTTTGCAGAATATTTCTGGAGGAAAGGACACACAAGAAACAAAGATAGTGAATAGTTTTGTTAAAGATATTACTAAAGGAACATATACCAGTCTTGAGTCTTTCTTTTTAGATGGAGGAAAGTTTTCTGGCACTCCTTTTAGTAAGTTAGTAAGGTCAGTAAAAGGTGGAGGTGATTGGAATGGAGTTAAAACTATCATCATGGACAATGATATGCTTGGCAAGGGATTTACTGTTTATAATCCAGAGATAGCGTATGTATTAGATGGACTAAAGATTGATCTTTTAGTTGGTAAGACTGTTGCTAAAACATTAAATCTAGATAAGGTTCAAGCCTTTAATATTGATCCAACCAAAAGTTTGGAGAGAGGATGGGAAGTTGATCTTATTGATATGGATGCATCTAATTTTATAAATATTCCTTATAAGAATTTTGGTATATCATTTACTACGCATTCTGATGCTGGTGTTAATTATTCTTCATCCATGTTTGATTTTCAGAGTCCAAATCATCTTCTAAAAGCAAAGAAGTTATATAAAATAGATGAGATCATACAAAAGATGGGTACGATCAATAATAATAAAGACTTTGCTAATGGAGATTTATTAAGAGCTCTATATAAAATAAGACAGGAAGCATCAGGTCAGCAATTAACAACTGATAGTTATACATTAACTGAAGACTTGCTTGCATGGGGGGGTAGAGAATCAAATCCTTTGCTGCAGGCAACATTGCAGAGATTGCTTCAAAGTGATTTTTATAAGATTCTTACTAGCAGGCCAACACAGCATGGAGAAGAAGGAATATCTGCTGTTGATGTAGATAATACTCTCAGTAATCCTGTATATGCTCAGTTTGAGGGATTTCCAAATAATAAGACTTCTAATAGTGTTTATCAGTATGGTGGTGGATCTATTACTCAAGCCATGGCTAAGACATTAATTAGTAGAGATGTAGAGGGAGTAGCTGACATTCAGGATGTTCCTTTTATAGCTAGAGATAAGAAAACTGGTTTGGATATACACTTTTCTTATACCGATGAAGGTAAGTGGGAATATTATAGTCCATTTCTTAAGGCTCAAGAACAAGCAAAGGCTAGAAAAGGTTCACGTATTAGAGGGCTGGATCCAGATGAATGGATTGAGGTAAGTAAAAAAGATATCAATAAAATGCAGGAGACATTAGAACATTTACATAAACAAACTCTTGCTATGAAGAATGTTACTTATAGTGATTTAATAGATTTATTGAATGGAAAAGTTTGGGATGTGTCTAAGGATAAACGACATATTAAAGGAATTCCTATAGGACTTACCAAGACGTTCAGAGGTTTAGCTAAGAAATACAATATTCAATTGGGCATGAGTGTGAATGCCATTCCTAAGGTTATGAAGGATCAGCCTTTAATGCGTATTCAGAAGGTTCTTGGTTCTGATCTTAATGGGTTGGCTACTATAAATTCATTTGATTTACGTGTAACTATGCAAAGAGATTTTGATGGAGATCATGTATACAAATATCTAAAGATGCCTATGTCCATGCTCAAAGATTATACTGATGACATGGGAGATATAAGAGATTATACTCCTATTAAAGATGTTGAGTATACTCCAGGAATGAATATGTTTGGATTTAAGAATGGTGTTGCTGGAAAAGAGACTTCTTCTATAGGATTTGATAAGATAGCTCATGATATAGCTAAGAAAAATAGAATTGTTTCTAATGTAATTTCAAGAAAGGGTACTTTAAGTTATCTTTTAACTTCTGGGTTAAAGTATAAAGGGGAGTCTTTTGTATCTGAAAGTTTTAATAAAAAGAATGTAGAACTATCACTGTCAAAAGCATTAGATATATTCCAAAGAGGGGGAGAAATATTTCAGAGTACTTTAGATAAATGGGGAAAGACTCCTAAGATTGCTAGGTCTATTAAAGATGTTGAGGATTATTTTATTTATGGTTTGTATCCTTCAGATCTTGGAAAACCAAGCCCGCATCATAGTACAGAAAGTTTCTTGGGAAAAGGATTTGGCACAACAAGCGACTTTGAGAGAGAAATGTTTAGGATTATGCATAGGACTCTTAGCAAATCGAGAGCTATGGATAATGATATTCATGATACTGCAGGACA
>Ga0209128_1002566_pt1 | contig 11704 bp, 22 predicted proteins | sample ETNvirnome_6_100_FD_184072 | JGI IMG/M metagenome (GOLD analysis project Ga0209128, IMG submission 184072) | Marine viral communities from the Pacific Ocean - ETNP_6_100 (SPAdes) (version 2) | ecosystem: Environmental > Aquatic > Marine > Oceanic | place: Pacific Ocean | collected 2013-06-19 | reverse complement strand
AAGCGCGCGCTGATGGAGTTTCAGAGCGATAATGGGCTCCCGGAGACCGGGGCGCGGGACAGGGCCACGGAAACCGTGCTGTTCGCCTCTTCGCTTCCGCCAGGATAGGATGGTTGCGTCCCCCCCCGCCGCGAGTCGTCTCCGTGACCCAGCTCAGGTACCCTGGCTCCATGCGGCATTACCAAGAACCACTGGCGCAGGGGCAGGCGCGATGGAGGAGTTGACCCGACGCGTCAACGTCCTGGAGACCGACATGGCGACCGTGAAGGCCAACAACGAGCACATGACCGGTAGCCTGTCGAAGATCGAAGTCAACATGGACAAGGCCCAAGAGCGTGTCGAGACGCTGAGCAGGACTATGTACAAGATCGCAGGAGGACTCGCCGTCGTGGCGGCGATCGCGCCCTTCGTCGCCAAGTTCGTGCTCGGATGAGGCGCGGACAACTCGGATGAGGCGCGGACAAACTGACGAAGGTGTCTGGTGGGCTACGGTGACGTGCGACGGTGTCACTACACGCCAAATTACCGCAGTAGATGAGGGTGAACTAGACGCTTTCATCACGCGGCTCAACCGAGCTGCCCCTCTGGGGGATTGGTGCTTCTGGACGACGCAGGAGTTCGAAGAGCAGGTCCGTCGTCTCCGCGGAGGACCCCCCGGTATGAGCCACGTCACGAACGGCTGGCTGGTGGTCGGGGCCTTCGCCGGACTCTGGTACCTGATGCGCAGATGATCCCGCTACTCTAAAGGGTGCTCAGGCGGGTACCTCTGGCGGGGGCGCCGTCGTTGTCTCTTTGAATCAGGTCGAGGTGCCGATAAGATGGAGCGAGGAAGAGGGGCATCCTAGCACTGCTTCACGCCTGATTCGGAGGGACCAATGGACAAGTGGCTCGCGACCGGACACCGCCCATAGATCACCTCTCTGGTTTGATGTCCGCGCTACTCGGCGGACTGGTCTCTGAGTCGGTGCTTCGCGACTTGCGCGCGAAGCCGGGGCTGGCTCTCTGGGCCAGCCATGATCGTCCAGCACTCCGGGCACAAAGAGCACCCGTTCCAGCGCACCTTGGTTACCGTGCGCCCCTCCTGTCCGCAGAGCGACTTGTCGTCATCCCCGAGCGCGTGCGGCGTGGAGGTCTTCACTCCAGCAGCCACGCGAGCCCCATGACCACCAGGGTGATCGTCCCCGCCGCGACCCAGCTCGCATAGCTCGGCCCGCAGTCCACCAGCTCGCAGATCCCAATGGGCGCCGCAGCAGCCAAGGCGCCTGCGCCGGTCCACACCCATGCTCGATGGGGGGGAAGCACAGGCGCAGGCTCGGCGCAGGCATCCAGTTCGTCAGCAGCACGGCTACGGCACGACGCCAGAAGACCGCGCGCAGTGTCCCGCTGACGTTCGGCCTCTTCCACGTAGATCCGCGCAGTCTCGAAGTCCTCACGCAGCGACAGGATCATCGGCTCATTGTACAAGCGCCCCGTGTACGGCGCTGTACACCCGGCAGGCAGCTTCAAGCTCACGAACGAGCGCTCGGCCTCGTCGCCGTCAGCCTGGGTCGGGCACGCCGCGGCCTGCGCTACGCCCACCAGCAAGAAGAACCTCAGCACGCCCGAGACCCGTCACGCAGGTTCTGGTAGAGCAGCCACCCGTCCACGACCAACGTGCCCAACGCAAGACCCCGGACGAACAACCTCTGCCCGTCCGCCAACGCCGGGTTCCCACCCACACTCCAGAGCACGGGCACAAGGAGCAAAGCCAGGGTCTCGGTCGCGATGTGGACCCGGACCTGCTGCGCTGGGACGCAGCGATTCACAGATCCGGCTCGTCTGGGGGCTCGAAGTCCAGCTCCTGAAGGGCTGGTTTACTCGCCGCCTCGACGTCTGCCTTCGCGAACTGCAGCTTCACCACCGCACCCACGCTGATATCGCTCTTCTGCAGACCCGAGCGTTCGATCGCCCGGCTCGCCGCTTTGGACAACAAGCGCGCGAACCTGAGCAACCGGCGCCGGACATGCAACGGACACCCGGACATGAGCAGCACGTCCTCGCACGTCGCCGTCTCGCAGGACGAATAGGTCCCCAACAAGCCACTACCGAGTACCGCAGTCCACTGGTGATGGAGCTTGGCGTCCTCGGGGTGCTCGTCCCTCACTCGGTTGCTCTCCTCCCGCAGGAAGGTATGCACCCGATTCGCCTGATCGAAGTCCATGCTGGTCACCTCTCACGTCCACAGACAGGGGTCGCACGCCCGGTTCACCCAAGCAAGGGGTTCATCCCGTTGAAGCTAGCGTGCGAGCCCTGTCTCTAGCCGCCTCGGTCCTTTCGGTCGAGCCAGTCCTGGTTCAGGAGAGGATCATCGTTGTCAGGGACACGGGTCTCTCGCACCGTCTCCCGAACCCGCTCGATCCGCTCGGCCACCCGAGCTGCGTCTTCTTCGTCCTGGCTGAACTGGTCATCAGCGAGGTTCCGAAACCGGCTCGCCTCGCGCTTCGCTCGGTCACGGCGCCGCTTGTCGAGGGCCGCAGCGCTGGCAGCGACGCCCACCCCGATCCCGATCTTGTACGCAGTGACGCCGAGCAGGGTCGCGAGCAGCACAGCCACGGCAACGGCGATGAGGACGATCCACTCCCTAGTCGACGGCATCATCTTCCGTAGGAGCGACGGGAGGGAGAGGCTCCCTCACATTGCCCGTCGGGGCGGCTCGATTGCTCCACCGCTCTACCGCGTTTCCACCTACAAAGGCCCCATAGAGGATCGCGACGCTCGGGTAGGCCTCCTTCGGCAGTACCTTCAGGGCAACGAGCGCAGCCACGAGACCAATGAGCTTGCGCCCGCCGTCGCCGAGCCAGCTGAAGACCTTGGTGAGCGTAGCCTTCACTTCCACATCCTGGCCAGAACGAAACCGGCCAGGGCGCCCCCGAGCGCTGCTTTGATCACGAGGCTCTTGACCTCCGGCTCGACTTGGGCCCGGACCCAGTCTTCGACCGCACGCTCGACGCCGTTACCGACCGGCGTCAGGACCGGCTGAGCGAAGGTCTGGAGCCACGCCTTGCCACGAGGTGCATCAGGCGCCGACTTCGGTCGCCCTCCACCTCGGCCCTGAGCTGGGACGTAGTCCAGCGCGCGCTTCGTCGTGTCGAAGCCCCACTTCTCCAGCGCGGGCGCGTAGCGACCGATGGCGCCGTTGTAGACGGGCATCACGTACTGCAGACCGGTGTCGAAGAGGCTCATAGACGGCGAACGCCGCGCGCGAACTCGGCGCGGCGTCCCCGACGCTTCGCAGCGCGGCGCCCCTTCACGCGGTTGACCAGGGTCGTGCTCGGAGGTAGGTCGCGCAGCAGCCTGCGAATCCCGAGGTCCGTGCTCCAACGCCGCCGGATCGCTTCCCGGATCTTGTTGAACTTCTTGACCGAGCCCGGGTAGTCGAGCGTCACCCCACGCCCGGCCTTCATGTACTCGATCGCCTTCTGAGCGTGGTACCTGTTCCCGATAGGCCACGTCTTCGACTTCGGGAAGACGAAGCCGGTGCGCTTGGGACGCCGGGCCGGGTTGCGTCGCGTGCGAGATGGACGATTCGCTTCCGCCAGCTCGTCAGCCACCCGGTCGAGGTAGCGGGACGCCGACCGAAGGTGCGACCCACTCCGACGCAGCTCGTTGATCGCCAGTCGGAAGAGGTGCGCGTTGTAGCGGTCGTGTCCGCGGAACGGATCTCGTGCTGCCATCGTCGCGCCCTCCGTCAGGTCTTGGCCTCAGCGTAGAGTAGCGCACCCGCGATAGCAGCAACCACCAGGAGAGCCACCACGGGCACGACCGGGCTCGCCGCAGTAGAGCCGAGCCCTGGCCGGTCCCTGGCCGATCGCTGCCGTACCTTCGCGACCACGAGCTGCCGTGCTGCGACGATGAGCTGCCGCGCCGCCGAGAATTGCGGTCCGATGGTCCGGGTCTGCATCGTGATGCCCGGCAGCGTGACGCCCTGCGGCATCCGAGCGGTGGTCGGACCCGAGGGCATCTTCGGGACGCCAAACGCCGGACCGAGGGGGCCTGGGAGCTGGCCCACGCCGCACCCCAGGCATCCGAGCGACCCGCACCCCAGGCATCCAAGCACCCCGCACCCCAGGCATCCGAGCGCCCCGCACCCCAGGCATCCGAGCGCCCCGCACCCCAGGCAACCGAGCCCAGCGTAGGGACGCAGATACGAGCGTGCCTGCTGAATGAACTCGACCTCACGACCTCCCCCGGGAAGCTCTCTGAGGGCGGCTCTTAAGGCGGCGTCGGCCCTTTCGGCGAGCGGTCTGGGGTTCACGTTGGTGCCCAGTCGCATCCGAGCTGCCTGGGCGAGCGTGGACGCCGCCTCGTCGAGCCTGATCAGCGCGCTGTCGTAGCTCATCTGCTACCTCCTCCGCCTCCACCACACAGCACCGAGCAACGCAGCGGCGCCGAGCAAGAACATGTTGTTGTTGCCGGAGTCCGATGAGGTCTGGCTCGGGGGACCGCCCGGTTCCTTCCGTCGTTGCTGTGTCGGAGGGCGCGGTGGGCGAATCGCAGAAGCCATCGCAACCGTGTTGAACCGCATATCCGGCGTCAAGAAAGCGCGAGCCGACGACTGCACCATCCTCCACCAGTAAGGGAAAGCATTCGCAGCCAAAGGAGGCGCCGCGGCAGACGATGCAGACAAGATGAGCCGGCGCCAGGAGTGCGTCAGCAGCTGCTCGCAAGACCTCCTGTTGCTGCTGTAAGCCGCACGATGTGAACAAAGGTCCACCAAGTCGGACGGGAGCGGTGCCTCCACCGGACGAGCCCGAGTCGCTTGCTCTACGGCATCCGGCCAGCGGTTCAGAAGGAAGAGCACGAACTGGTCGGCATCCATTCCAAGGACATGGTCAGCCCGGTTCCGACGATAAGCTCCCTTGAGCTTTCGGAAAAAACTCGCGCCGCCGAACCTGTCCACAGATTGTCGGGACAGTATCTGAGTTGCCTCGAACATCGCCGTGTCGAGACCCGCAGCAGCACGACCCCGAGCGGTCCTCTCCCCCACGTCTGGGTCCCCGAATAAATACTCCGCGTACCCGTAGAGCTGCTTGAGTCTGTGCCAGAAGTAGCTCGTCACCGGGCCCATCGCCTCCGAGGCCCATGCCTCGCCACGACGAACAGCTTTGCTACGGTCACTCTCCGAACAGCCCGGCGGGCAGTAGACAGCCCACTCGCCGTCGCGGGTGAAGTACGGAACGCCGCAATCGCAGTTCGTCCGTAGCTCGTCAACGAGGTCGCGCGCCAGTTCAGCAGGGTTGGGCATTTCTAGAAATTCTCCCTATCTCTGGCTACGCTGGGTTCTCCCGATCGACGACGTAGCTCGGTTGACAATAGCTGGGGTCAGCTAGAGCTAGCTCAAAGTCAGTCAGGTCGTTCGGCATGTGGGCTTCTACCTCTGTCTACGCCACCAATAGAGGCCGCCAGCACCGATGAGCAACGCCCAGATCCACCAGCGGCTCCCAGATTGGACCGGAGTCGGTGCTAGTTGCGTTGTACCACCGCCACCGCCACCGCCACCGCCACCGCCACCGCCACCGCCACCGCCACCACCACCACCGTTCCCGTCACCTGGACGAGGCGGCGGCTGCAGGGTCACCGCGCCGGGGGGTAGCCACCCGTTGTCGGGACCGGGGACCGGGCCCGTCGCCGGGCCGATCGGGACCGGTTGAGGCAGCACGAGGCCAGGGACCACCCAAGGAGCGGCGGGCTGTGGGACCTGCTCATCGGGTCGAGTGGAGACCCGAATGCCGGTCGGAGGGGGGTCAGCAGCCCCGGGGTACCCCGGCAACCACGCTCCGTCGTCTGGGTAGGCCGCGTTCTGCGCATCGACGTAGGTCTGGACGTCAGATCCGGGCGCAGAGCTGAAGTCCCCTGGGTAGTTGATGTCCTGCGGCAGGGTCATCCGGTCCGGGGTCATCGACTCGACCGGCTCGCCGGTGTCCCGGTAGGACTGCTGATCGAGCATGCGGCCGGGCGAGCCCGGGACCATGTCGATGGGCTGTACGGTGTACCCTGTCTCGACGACGCCCGGAATGAAGCCGGCCTCTGACGCCTGACCGGTGTCCGTGGATTCAGGGGTGCGCAGCACGTTCCACGCAGGCCGCTCCTCGTCGTGGTAGACGACCGCATGCTCGATGGGCTGCTCGACTGGGTCGCCGGACTCGGGCTCGCAGCACACGAATCGTCCCCCCGAGACGCAGACGCCCGAAGGGCACTCGGCGTCCGCGCGCCGACGACGGCGGCGCGGGTTCGACAACGACACGATGCGCTTCTCCGCACGCGTCCGCTGGGCTCGGACCGTCTCAGCTGGATCCACCGCCACGAGCTTCGGCGCGAAGTGTGAGGCCTGCTCATCGGCCTTCTGCGCAGCGCTCTTGAACGCGTGCGCTTCGATGGCGTCCGCCTGCTCATCTCGCAGCAGGTGAGTCAGCTCTCCAAGGAAATTCAGCTGCGGGGCGTGGCGCGCCCACGGTCCTCTCCACTGGTTCATGCCGCGCTCCTTCCCGGGCCCTTGTTCTTGTACCACCACCACCCGCCGTACCCGGCTGCAGCCAAGAACAGCAACGTCCCGAATGAGATGCCAGACGACCCGCTCTTGACCTCTCTGACCACCTTCAGAAGCGGCTCACAATCCGCCTTTGGCTTCCCGCCTTCCAAGCAACGGACGAAGAGGTCCATCGCGTGGTTGTTGTTCTCGACCGTCCCGCGGGCCGCGGCGAGCTGAGACCAGACGTCGTTGGTGAGGTAGACGACGCTGATGATGGTCACTGTCGCGGCGATCGCCCCCCAGGCGAACCACACCAGCCCGACTTCGGGCTGAAGCGACTTCAGCTTACCGCCCTGCGCCTGTTGCACCTGAGGCCCGAGGGCCTCCAAGTTGGCAATGCCGACCACCTTGTCTTGCAGCACCTGCAGCTGCTGCAAGATGTGCAGGCTCTCCTGCTTGACGAGCAGAAGTCGCGTCTCATAAGGGAGGGAGAGCGCCGCCGAGCTGAGCAGCCGATCGGCGTTGGTGTTCATCGCCCGCAAACGCTGCATCATCACCGTCGTCTCCGACGTGATACGTGCTCTCCCAACCGGACCAGCAGCTCGAATCGACCGGTTGAGAGATGCGCCCGGCACGGACGAGTACGCCATCTCGCGAGCTTGGACGAGCGTCTGAGGTGTGGATTGAAGCTGGGGCGCCATCAAAGGCCTCCGTAAGGTCGCAGACCTGCCAGGGTAACAGGTGCAAGCGGCTCAGGCTCGGGAGCCGGTCTGGCGAACTTGCCCGCCATCACCTGCTGGTAGGTCCAGGAGAGCACGTAGGCCTCGATCATGGCCGAGCTGGCGAGCGAACCCCACAGCACATGACGACCGCGCAGTCCGGCCAATGAGAGCCCGACGCCGATGATCATCGCGCGCATTCCGATGCTAACACCTACCGCCGGCAGGGCGTGCTTCTCGCCGGTCCACAACCGGCGCGCCGCCATGACCGAAGGTAGCGTCGGATCAAGCGAGCCAGCCATGCTGGCCATGCCAGCGAGCCCGCGCATCATCTTCATGCTGGAGGTGGCGTTCACCGCCTACCGCGCCTTCTTCGCCGTCAGCGCTGCGCCCAGGACGACGCCCGCAGCGAGCACGATGATCACGTCCTTGCCGTCGTAGGCCTTGCGGGCGAACCACTCATCGCCCGCCGGGGCAGACTCCACCGAACCCCAAGGGGCGTAGACCGGCGGTTCGCGCACTGGGTTGACGCCGCTGAGAAAGACCATGTTGACCTCCTACATCCCGGACATCGTATACCGAAGCCGACGCGCACCGCGACCGACCTCAATCGTAGCGTCGCTGCTCGGCCTCAAGGAGCGCGTCGAGCGGATGGCGCTCGTCAAGAAGGTGGTCGATGGCGTCGAGAGCCAAGTTCACATCACCCGACTCAATGGCGACGTAGAGTTCCCGCAACTGCTCCACAACCGCTTCCGATGGGCCCCACGACTCATCGCCGTCGAGCGCGGTGATGTAAGCGCCCAGGACCGCGACGGGGACTTCCTGCCGGAGCCGGACGAGGTGCGCGCCGCGGGCGCCGCGTGCGCCGAAGACCCCGAGGTCGCCGAACTCCTCGGCGAAGACGTCCTCGTTGTCGACGACCTCAGCGACACGGGCGAGGTAGTTGTACAACTCCCCGCGCTTCGCCAACGCACCTGTCCGAGTAAAATTGGACATCAACTGTGCTCCGCTGCGAGGACCTCGCGGCCCTTCGCCGTGATCTGCCAAACGGCAACCGAGTAGGAGACCTTGCGACCGCGATCGTAGTAGCCCTCCGTGCCGCCCGACACCGTCGCGAGACCGAGCCGGACGAGGACGAGGCCCGTTCGGCGGTTGAGGATGGCGGCGCGCTTTTCGCCGAGAACCTTCAGGGCGTCGATCTGGGGCCTGGTCAGAAGTTCAGTAGTGCGGCCGGGATTCCTACGAAGCGGTGTCGCCCGGTCGAGCCCTATGAACGTCTTCACCTTGGACGCCGGCCACCTCGCCCCACGAGAACCGAACTCGAAGAGAGCCCGCTTCTCGGGGGGGAGCCTTCGCATGGTCGAGTACGGGACCTCGAAGGCCCACACCGTGGGGTAGCCCATCTTGTTCTTGCCGAAGGACTTACTCTTGGGGTTCTCGTCGACGAAACGGCGCCGCCGGCTCTCAGTCCCCCGAGACGGGTTGTGCAGCTCGAATACTACGTCGTGCTCGCGCGCGAAGGCGACCGCAATGTCCCGGGCGAGGTGGATGAGGTCCCTCGGCTTCGGCGAGGTCATCTCCACGGTAATCACACCCAGGTTGGCAAAACCCTGTCGGTCCGCCCGGACCGAGCCAACCTCGAAGGGGATGGTGGTGTTGACCTCGTAGGTGATACCCGCCGGTCCCATCCCCATGAAGATCGCGCTCATCGGGTCGTCGGAGACCTTCGTGCCGCGGATGGTGAAGTCCACCTCATCGGGGTCGTCTTCGTGAGTGGCGTGCAGGTCGTCGAGCACGTCTCGACGGGACGGCGCCGACCATCGCAGTAGATTCTCCCGATTCGACAGGATCTTGACCTGCTGCTGAGCGGGCTCTGAGCCGTGCATGGCCAGCCGCAGCAGCTCACGTGCCCGATCCGCAGTGGTCGCGCTGTCAACCTGGACCACGAACCAGCCCCGAGATCGGTACGTGGACACCGCGCCCGCAGTGACGTTCTTCGCCTTCCGAGCGAGCCGGTCGGCGAAGTAGCTCATGTCCTTCTTCGCCCAGCTCTTTGGCGGGCGACGGTCGTACTCGATGATACCGAGGTAGCGCATCAGGTCAGTCTGGGAACGGTGACGGCGTCTGACGAGCTGCTGGGAACGGTGACGGCTTCTGACGAGCTGCGCCCATAGCGAGGCCACCGAGCGCGAGGGCTAGGGTCATCCAGCCGGCCGTCGTGCCGTACCCGAGCTTGGCCGACTGCTTGAAGGTGAGCTTCTCCTTCACGAGACCGCTCACGCCCCAGAGCATCGTGCTGGTCAGCAGACCTCCCACACCGAACGCCAGAATCACGCTGAGTCCGGTCATCGCAGGCAGGCTGTTGCCGTCGACGTTGCCCAGGCCGGGAACGTACGCCATCAGCGCGTTGTCGACGGGCTCAGGCCACGCCTGATTGACCCGCCTCGGATCCCAAAGACCCGGGATGTCACCTCGGGTCACCCGCGCCAGGGGCGCACGAGAGGGGTGGTAAGCCCCGAGCCCCGGAATCTGACCGAGTTGAGCGAGCATCGTTGCCTCCTACTTCTTGAGCACCAATGCGAGGGCAGCGACGATCATCACGCCCCCGATGATGAGCTTGGGGTCGAGCTTGCTGCCGCCCAGACTATCCTTGAGCGCTTGGCGCTGCGCGGCGTTGAGGCCACACCACGACTCGCGACCGAGCGGGTAGCCGTGAGTCTCGTAGTGCGGCTTCATCAACGCGGACGGGATCACTTCGCCGTTCGCGCACACCGCAGCCGCACCCGTAACCTCCCAGGGAGCCGCGCCGAGCTGCCCCATCCCCACACCACAGCATCCCATACCGTTCATCGTATCCTCCATCCCGCTCAGGCCCTGGCACCGCTTGTTCAGCTCCAAGACCGCGTGCAGCTCGTTCAGACGGCCCCGTGTCGGCTCGCAGCCGAACTTGATCGCCTTCATCCGAACGCCCTCTCGGGCTTGACGGCAAGTCGCAGCGCTCGGCGCCGCCGACACCGGTTGTTGCAACCGCGTCATTTGACCTCGGCGCGACAACCGCGACGCCTGGGCGTATCGACCTTCGTGCTGCTGCTGGCGAGAAGCCCACCGAGCGGCTGAATCTTCGGCACCCATCATCGACCTCCGCTCGCCCAGTAGGTCTGGTGCCGTCTGACTTTACCGAGCATCTGGCCTACGTAGGGACCGGCGACCGGATCCAAGACGACCATCCTACCCGAGCGCGGGTCCCGCATCTGCAAGAAAACGTGCGTGTACTGACCGTTCTTCTTGAAGCCCACGGTCACGAACTGCATGTCGTTGCCGACGCTCGCGAGCGCCGCAGCGAGTAGAACCCCGAGGTCGTCACAGTCCCCGTGGCGATTTTCGAGCACGAGCGATGGGTGCTGCAGGTACTCGACGTTCGCCGGATCCCTGGTGTAGCGCACCTGCCGGCACGCCGCGTAGTACACCGCCGCAGCCTCGGAGAGATGGTCCTTAGGGGTGATCTGCTGCACGACCTGCTCAGCCCACCGGCGCACTTTCGGGTGAGCCTGCCCGTCGCTCGCGAGCTGGCGCATCACCTCGACAGTGCGTGCGACGCCCTGGTAGGGCTCCTGGCGAACCTTGAAGGACGCCGAGCCGCCATTGTGGTCGAGCCGTCTCACGCTCGCCTCCCCAGCCACCACAGCCCGGCTGCAGTCGCGCCAATCCAGACCCAAGGGTAGGTCTTCCGCTTCGGTCGGGCCACTGGACGACAAACGAAGGGCTGACTGGTCGCTCGATGCGCCTCACACCCCTCGGCGACTCGCTCGACGAGCGCCCGAGCCACCTCGGGCTGCGCCGCGACGAGACCGATGGCTTCGCCGAACTGAGCCCGAACGTCATTCCAAGCTCGCTGCGCACTCTGCAAACAGGGGGTCCCGCCTTTGGCGTAGTGGCAGGCCCGATTCCCGACTTCGACCACCAGCCGCTCGAAGTCGAGTTCGAGTACTTCACCTCGACAGCAGAAGCACCGACCGCTCTCTTCGATCTGCTGGTCGTACCCCGGGGGGCAACCCTCGTGGCACTCGATGACCTTGTCGGCACTCGAAGCGCAGGTGTAGACGCCGATACGGGCTGTGCCAGCGGGCACGGTCTACGCCTTGTTCTGAGTGTAGAAGTAGGCACCGACCAGGATCGCTGCACCGGCGAGCACGAGCCCCAGACCGGCCTGCTTCGGCCCGGGCTGCGGGTCTGGACGGGGACCCGGACGGGGACCCGGGCCGACGCCGCAGGGCGGACAGCCGAACTTGACCTTCTCGGCGCAGTTGATGTCCGCACAGCGCAGCGACGGGATCGGCTTGTGCCCCGCCGCGATGAGGCTCGGGTGCAAGGTGATGTTCCGGGTCCAGTCCGTGTTCCCGGCGATCACCTTGTTGGCGACCATCTGCTGGGTCTGCTGACCGTAGATGCCGTCCCGTCCATCGCAGTCAGTCGCGTG
>Ga0209128_1002560_pt1 | contig 11733 bp, 10 predicted proteins | sample ETNvirnome_6_100_FD_184072 | JGI IMG/M metagenome (GOLD analysis project Ga0209128, IMG submission 184072) | Marine viral communities from the Pacific Ocean - ETNP_6_100 (SPAdes) (version 2) | ecosystem: Environmental > Aquatic > Marine > Oceanic | place: Pacific Ocean | collected 2013-06-19 | reverse complement strand
GGATTTGCTTGAGGGACAAAGGCTTGTAGATAATAGCGATTGGGATAGTAAGGCTGAAACCGTATTTGGTAGCAACGCTCATATATGGGCTAATCATGGTACTGTTAGGTTTGGTGCGGGAAATGGCGCAACTAATCAGGCGATGTGGTATGATTATGTGGATCGGTATTTCTTTGAGAATGAGACTGCTGCGGATGATGAATTACAGTTAAACTACCGAAATCACCTTACACGCCTTTCGAGGCTTGACCCACCGAGTCACTCTACAATGACATTAACACCATCGGCAGCTAACACCAGTCCAACATTAATACAGAATGGGTACGAAACTTTTAAGGGGAAATTTGAAGGCTTAGACGAACAAGACTACCGGTTAATAAACTTTTTAGTGGCATTCTCTTTTGAGTATGATGGCTTTCAGGAGTCACAATTATTAAAGCAAACACAAAATAGTGTCTTTATTCTTGGAGGTAGAGGAAACCTTACAGACCTGCTTAAATTGGAGTTGGTCGCAACTGGTTGGAATTATACATCAGCCAATAGGTTAAACCCAAGAATCACCGCACTAAATGTATATATGGGCAACCCACAAGAGATACTGTTTGGTCAGGGACTTGATGCAGCTGGATGGGAAGAAGCAAAGGAAATGGCACAGTATTTTAAGGTCAAGCGTATTCAGATATCAGGTAGGAAGCCAACAGGGGAAGATGCTTTCTCTAATGACCCATTAAAGGGTACAGAAACATGGACAGACGTTGGTAATGGTATTTGGGGCTTAACGACTTATGTTGATTATAATATGTGGCAATCTGCCTTAGATGCGGTGCTACCTGTTAATGCAAGAAACAACTTAGGTAATGGACTGCCGATATATGTATCAACCGGCTCAGGAACAGAGGTTTACACTAAAGAGAGCTTCGTTCCTGAAGGTTACAAATATGGTATAGCAATAGGTAATCGTACTTACCTTGCTAATATGAGGATCAATGGTACGACACGGACTAACCGATTAATGGTGTCTGCGTTTGCTGGTTCGGGTGCAGTGACTCCCGACCACTTATCAGACTTCGGACTTGACGTAGTTGACCTTGATTATGATATTCAAGGGTTATCAAGGATTGGTGACGATATACTCGTAGTGGTTGGTACGCATGGCATAGAGGCGTTCAATGTATCATCAGGGTTGCCACGCAAGATTGAGGATGTGGTAGATGTTGGTACAGATGTACCTGACTCAATAGCAAATATAGTTGTCGGGGGCGTTGGTAATATTCTGAGAGGGGTACTATTCAAAGACCAGCAAGATCATGTTAGACTATTTGATGGGTTCTCTTCTAAGGTAATATCCGATCCAGTTAGGGATGACTTCATAACCAACTCGATACCAGGCATCATTAATGTCACACTGTCAATATCATCAGCACAGTATTTGTATCTCCCATCGCAACGGATAGCGATATTCGCATACGGTACGAAAATATTTGTACTTGATTTCAGGAATGATGGTAGTCCAAGTTGGCTGTATTGGGAATTTAATAATAGCGTGTCTGCAATGACTATGGGTGTTGATGGTGAAATGTTCTTCACTGATGGTAATGAAATATTTGTGTTTCCTCAGACAGGTTCAGTGGACACACCTAATTGTCAATGGGTTGGTGGTTCGACAAGGCTACCAGAGGATACTCGTGGAGTATTGAAGAAAGTTCATGTGGATTATCTGAGTACGGGAGCGGTGTTGCAACCAGGAGCATTCATAGATAGCGATGCAACGGTGTCCAATACTTCATCATCGATGGCAATATCATCAACTAAGACAAGGGCGAGAAAGTCATTCAGTTGGGGTAAGCGAGTAGCTCGTGAGGTAGCATTAGAACTACATGGTACAACGAGTACAACAGGACTTGAGATACATCGCATAGTACAGGAAATACAAATAGAGAAGAAGAAGCCATGAGTATCGATATAAGAAGGTTAATAGAGGTAATTTCAGACGAGCCAACAAGGCGTGCGCTTGAGAGGCTTTCGAGTAAATCGCTTAGTGCCGATGATGTTCGTGCTATTATTTCAAAGTCAGTTGTCTCTGTAAATGACAACACTGAAATACCCATCCCTGATAATGGGGACGATGACGATGACGATGAAGGTGGCGGAGGCGATGATAGACCAGCAGGAATAGGATTTCGTCCAAATAGAAGACGAACTCATAATATATAGGAGATAAGATGGGATTTTTACAAGACTTAGAGGCTTTTGGTCGTGACCCAGTTGGGACAACAATCAATACCCTTACAAGACCAAGAACTGATTTTGCTCAGGCTGATTTGGGTATAGAGGGATTCTTGGAGGGTGAGTTTAATCAGGGCAGTGACATTAACCCGTTTGCAAGACTTGCTCAAACGCTGGGGGGGAGACTTTCACGTCAGGCAGGCTTATTTGGTGACCAGCAACAGCAAGCACTCCTTAGTGGGGGTAGGTTTGACCCTGCACTGGCTGCCTCTGCACGACAGAGGTCATTTGGCTCAGCACAGACTGCGTTGACTGAGGGGCTTGCTAATCTTGCTGGTTTAGAGGGTCAATTCCAAGAGGGGCAACGTAGATTCAATGTAGGCGAGGAATCAAGGAGATTCTTAGGTGGGTCTTCGTTGGCACTTCAAGAGTTGGCGTTAAACGAGGAAATCAAGGCAGCGCAACCCACGCTACTCGACCTACTGTCATTTGGTGGCGAGATGGCGGGCAGTGGAGCTAAATTCTTTATATAGGGAGTAATCATGCCATCTAACAGATTTAGAAGTACATCATTCGCTGAGGCAGGTCAATCGCTTGGTAAAGGATTGTCAGGTTTAGGGGTAGCACTGGAGGCTATTAACGAGAGGAATGCTTTAGAGGCTCAGAATCAAGCATTTGGAGACTTTGCGAGTCTGTTGCAGAAAGTATCTCGTGGTGATAATCCTGAAGCATACGATGCACTGGTGTTTCAAGGATACAATGTATTTGGGTCTAATCCTAATATATTGGAGAGTCTTAATAGTTTAGTAGGGTTCTCTACACGACCACCTACTAAAGATCAGAAGGACAAGAATAAGAGACTTGAAGAGTTTGAACGTAAAGAAAGGGAAAGGGACTTGCTTAAAATTAAGGATGAGATTACTGATTTGAATAAGCCCGATCTCACTCCACAAGAGATAGAAGATAATTACATTATGTCACGCCGAGAAGACTACCCCGAAGAAGTTGTCCAAGCTATTATTGCTAAGCGTGGAGTAGTCTCAGGTGTAATAACACGAACACCTAAAAAAACCGAGAAGAGTCCTGAGGAATTAGAGGAAGAGGCTAAAGCAAAGATTATTTTCGACACAGAGACAAAGGCGTTATTCAGTACACAAATTACTCCCGAATCAAAGAGGGCTATTTTAGAAAAGCGTGGCGTTAAGGATATAGAGTTCATCGCAATCGCACCCAGGAAAGACCTTGTTGAGGGTCGTGAGGATATTCAGGTTGACTTGGGTATTATGCACAACTTGGCAGATCAAAGAGGAACAGTGGGATGGGCATCAAGGAATCAGATCATAGACAGGATAGAGGCTATTCAAGAGAGTATGCTTCCCGATAACTATGGTTCTATGAGGTTGACTCCGGGCGAGATAGAAACTGCTAAGAAAGATTTATCACACTTGGCATTGGCTATTGGTGAGCGGATTCCTGATACAAGCGAAGTTGTAACTCCTGTGCCGAGAGGCAATGCAGGGGCTAATGAGCAAGTAATAATTTCCGATGCAAGGGGTATGGTCACAGAGAATCCCACTTTCAGTATTAGCAGTGATCTTAAACATATTATAGACCTTGAGATGTCAAACATCATTCAAGGAGGCGTTTCCGAAGAAGAGGCAATTCGTGTATTATCTGACAAGTTACAGAAGGCAAGAGTCGCTGTTCCTTCAGCGTTATTTTCAATAGCATTGGAATCTGTTTTAGGAGATCCACACAACTTTGACGCTGGCAATATTAAACAACTGATTGAGGCTGTAAGGGCTGACGCATCTAATACTATTCCTGATGCCAATGTAGATGATTATTTTAATGGATTTGATTTACAGAGGGAGGATAGGTAATGCCTGCTCCTCCTACTTGGGATAAAATAAAGGTAAGTCCACAATGGAATAGCGATGACTTCACTCGTAGCGATCAGAATGCAATGCGTTTACACTATCTGACTGACGTATTGATTCCGCTTGCAAAGAGAACAGGCAGAGATCCGGTTAAGATTCAAAATAACTTCTTGAGGGCTACAGCAAGTGACATGAAACCTGAACGAATTAAAGGTACATCTGTTGACGTTAAGCAAGAATCGATTGAGCCAAGTGTAGGAGAGTCTGCTGTGAATAAACTCAGGGAACTTTTTGTTGATTATAAGTCGGACATGGAGGCAAATAAGCGAGCACGTGATGCACATTTTCAGGAACTTCGGGAGTCTGCTGGTCTTATTCCACAATCGTTGACACCCGAAAGACTAATAGAGCTTACTGAATCTTCGAGAACCGAAGATGTCACAAATCCCAGTCAATTTATCAATAACCTTGTACATGGAATGTCGATTGTAGCAATGTCAACACCAGCATTCTTCTCAAGCGTATTAATCGACCCCACAGGAACTGCAAAAGAATTAGCAAAGTGGGGCGTGGAAGCTACATCAACCACGTTTGACGCTCTTAACTACTTGGCAATTACTTATGCAGGTAGTGCTGAGGATGCTAAGGCATCAAGTCCTAAAGGATGGAAGAGGATGGAGGATGCTTGGGGTAGGGTGAAGGTTAGACCCGAAGAACCTCTTATGTTGTTCTTAGGTGCTAAGGGTGCTATCAAGGGTGGTGGATTAGTAGGTAAGAAGTTAGTCAATAAGATGTCTAAGGGTGGGTTCTCCGAGAGATTAAAGGATATTGGTGCTGAAAGGATTGACAATAGGGGCTTTGTGTCACCCGAAGATCAACCGTTTCCCGGTGAACGTGGTGTTTCGATGATTGATAAAAAGCAATTCAAGACATCCGACATTAAGCCAACCACTCCAAACGATACCCAACGTCTTGCATTTGCAGAGGGTAAGGAAATCAAACTCTCATTACTGCCCGAAGAAAAACTATTAGGGGAAGGGAAAACTGGAGTTTCCGTAGAGCGTCAATTAGGCGAAGGTCTTGGTGAGGGTATTCTTACGAGAGAAGCGTCTGATCGTGCTAAGTTTGTCGAGAGACAAAGGGAGTTAGGCAGGGGTGCTGACGCAGAGTTGTTCTTGCGTGAATTAGACCGAGTAGAACATGAATGGTTAGAGGTTCGTGATGCCACTGGGGATAGTAGATTTGTTGAAGAGGGTCTTGAGATAGTTGGCAAACATCGCACAAGAACTATAGAAGGCAACCTGACGTTTGATTTACCTGCTATACGCAGACCAAGTGACCCACTACCACAACCTCCACAGGGCAAGCGACCCTCTCATGGAAAGATAGTTGTGTTGGATAAACCACCTGCGACTCCAGCAGATTTACAACTTGCCAATCAAACATTGAATAAAGGCAAAGAGCCATCAATATATAGGCATGGTGAAACGATAATATATCGTGACCCTAATGCAGAAGTTAATCCTATTGAGTTAGGTAAGGCTTTCAAAGACAGACCTTTGCCTAAAGTAGAGAGGCAACCATACATATCTAAGAACCTTGTTGAAGTTCCTGAGATAACAAATGCACAAATTGATGCGATGTCTGTTAAGGACTTACGGATTCATGCAAAGCAACGGGGTATAAATATTCGACTAAACAAAGCTCCGTTAGCAAAGAAACTGAAAGAGCGAATTCAGATTATTGAGATTGCCAAGCGTGATGCAGGGGTTACAATAAGAGAGCCTTCACTGAGGGAGAGAAATCCCTTAGTTGCCGAAAAAGACTTAGGAACATTGACTCTTAAAGAGTTAAGGGTACAGGCAAAGATACACAACATCCCTACAAGCCAAAAGAGCCTCTACTTGCCCAAGAAGGTACTAATAAGGAAACTAAAAGAGAAGTTGAAACCCATAGACTTCCTAAAGAGCGATGAGGGTGCAATCAGACTTCCGTCTGCTAAAGAGATTAAAGCGAAACTTGACAAGATTGATCGTAATGTGTTGTTTGCTATGAGGGGTACTGAACCACTCAAAGAATCATATTCAGAGGGTACTATTAGGCGATCAGCAGAACGTCAAGGACTTAATCCTGATGCAGTATATGGTGAACTGATACGTGACAAGAGAACGTCAACCAAGATTATAAATGCAACACTTGACTCTCCCGAAGCAACCGCTACTTGGGATAGGTGGCTTGATCGCAAGATACAGCCGATGACTCGTGGCATTCATAAGTCAATGTTGGATTTTAGGGATAAGTTGCCACCAAGAGTTGCAAGACAACTCTCTAAAAGGTATGGTACGTTTGAGGATATTAGGTTGGGGGTTGATGCTGTAGATGCGAAAACAAGGGCAAAGAAATTAGTAGGTTTTGACATTGCACGTAGCGTTGAAATAGACTATAAGAACCCTGAGCAGAAATCAGCAGTAGATAGGGTTATGCGTGGAGAGCCACAAGACTTGAGCGATCCTGTTCTTAAAAATATTGATGCTACAGAAAAACTTAGGTGGCGTAATTTATCTAAACAACTCACTAATGAAATGAAAGCTCTTGGTCAACCCACAAATCCATTATGGGACGCAGCAGATAAGCATTACTATCCGGCAATCTATAGTCAATTTGAGACATCCACTATTGCGGGAATGCCAAAGAAACATCACGGAGGAGCAAAATTAACTAAGGCTGAGAAGAATGTGGGCAAACCAAGTATCACAAGGTCATACACCGTTCATGATAGCAAGGGAGTTGTCAAATATAATGTTAGTGGCAAGAACAGAAAGGGTGAGCAGATAACCCAACAGCGTCTTGCTGCATTCAAGACAAGAGCCGAAGCCGATGCTTTTCAAAGCGAGAGAAGTGGTCATAAGGTTCGTTATAGGGTCAAGGGTGAACGCAAGGTGATTGAGGAAACATTTGACTCGCAGAAAGAACGAGCTACGTTCATCAAAGAGATGGGTAGTGACATTAGCGTAGTAGAAGCACCTAAAGCAAAGAATATGTATGTTGCCGATCCAATGACTATTGAGGAAATGGTAGGCATTGGTTTAATAGAAGATGCACCACTTAATATAGCTCGTGCCACAAGGATTCAGACGGGATTAATTGGCAAATTGCAAATATATGAAGTTGTTGCTAAATCAAAACATGGACTTGCAAGAACGGATGGCGTACTTGACAAAGCTCCATCAAGAGATTATTCGAGGAAATACGAGGATTGGATGCCTGACGGACTACCCGAACACATGGTCAGAAACAATAAGCATTTGCAAGACCTTAAAGATGGCTACATCCATGACTCTGTTGGGCGTGATATGCAGGCTCAATTTAGCGAAAATGGGTTAAATGCGAAGCTATTTTGGATGGCAGAGAATCATTTAAGGGGATGGGTTACATATAGGTATCCATTTAGATATTTCAAGCAGATACCCGAAAACGAAATGTTCTTATACATGGCAGACACAAAAGCGTTCATGGATAGACAAGGACAGATCGAACACTTTGTCGAATCATATCAAGGATTCTTTAAGCGTAATCCCACTAAGGGATGGAATGAGTTTGTAGAAGAGGGCATTACAGAAACCACTTTTCTTGAGGAGTTAATACCAAGAGAAACTTTATCTGCATTTGATGAAGCGTCTGCAATAGAACATCCCGTTATGCCGATGTCACTCACATCAAAGGCAGGTCTATATTTAGAACAAAATCCTGTGGCTAAAAATGTTATGAAATTTGACAAGATGTTGCAATCTGTATATCAGTTTGAAGATTTGGCATATAAGTATCATTTATTCCAATCATTACGCAAGAGAGGAATATCCCAAAAAGAGGCAGGTCGTATTGTACGAGGCACTTTTCCCGACTTTTTGGACAAACCTGAGATTGTAAACACTCTGAAGTTCATACCATTTGTACCTTCATTGACTTATCAGTTTGCAAGAACTTATGGGTTTATGCTAAGAGAGAAACCTGCGACAACTACTGCTAAAATTGGCGTAGCGGTCATGGCAAATAACCTACTAAAGCAGTCGATAATGGATATGCGTGGGATGACTGAGGATGAGAATAGAAGAGCGGGTAGGCTTGGGATTAAGTGGCATCAAATACCATTACCAATGTCAGACAGAAAAGGCAATGACATGGTATTGGATCAGCGAGGGATAATCCCATTATTTGAGGTAATGAATATACCCTTCCATGATGAAGTTGAGCCAATAAAAACTAATGTTGCAAGATTGAGTCCTATGGTGGCAAAGCCATTTCTATCGGTGTTAAACATTGGTGCATTTGGTCAACCTATATATGACGATAACGACCCTGTGAGTGTTCAGGCTATGAAAATTGGCAAGAGTATTCAGATGGGATTAAGACCCGGAATGTTGGGGCATTATTGGGCGAGGATGGTAGCCAATGATGCAAGGGGTGAGGAGAATAAAAAGTCTTTATTTCAAATTGCCATTGCAGAACCCATGCTTGGTCGGATAGATAACTATACGATGTCAAAGAGGATAAGAATAGAGTCATCTATACAGATTAGTGAGCTTATCTCAATCAATACTAAAAGAGCAAAGATTGAGTCTAAGAGGAAAAAGGGACTTATCAGCGAGAAGAAGGCTGCTGAACTCCAAGCATTAGAGAAAAGAAAATTAGACATATTACAGAAACGACACGAAGCCACCATGCTGAGTGGATATGGCGAAAAACTAAAGGAAACAGAATGAAAAAAGTATTACTAATATTATTACTCATAACATCGGTAGCCTTTGCCAAGAAACCTATTGGCATGGCTTCAGGTGATAGAGTACCACCGACTAACGAACATAGCGTTGTGGAGGTGGAAAATGGGCGAGCTATGTCGCTGATATATTCGGGGGCATCAGCTTTAGGTGCAACAGGTGCATCTGTAACTACATCATGGATGCACACAGGTTGGACAGATGCAGATGGTGTGAAGGCAGAGGCTGTGTCGGGTCTTCTTGCATCACGATTTGACGCAACTACATTTACGTTATTGATAGAGTTATCTTCTGGTGGAGACAGCGTGGGGTTGGCTTCGGCAAGATTTGAAACAGCCATAGACACGAGTGCTAATGAGGTATGGAACGCAGACAAGACCAACCTTTTTCTTCAGGATGGAAATGCCGATAGTTCCTTCTATGGTCAGTGGTTGTTTGAAGAAATTACTGCTGACTCTATTTCTGTATCTCAGAGCGATACATTGACATTCTCTTACCCACTTAGGGTGTTGCATCCTGGATGGATAAGGGTTGTATATACTGCCCCCTCAGACTTTGAAGACACACAAACAGTCAATTGGTCATTGATCTGCAAGAATGGAGGCTAACATGAGAAAGTTAATACTAACATCACTACTGTTATTGTGCATATTCAATGATAGCTTTGCTCAATCATTCGGGCGTGGAGGACAGGCTAACTTTAAGGGTGGTGCAATCACTCTTGGTATCAAGTTCCCTGATGGCACTGTTGCCTTACCTTCGTTAGCATTCTCATCCGGAACGGATAATGGGTTCTATTGGATCGGCACTGACAACTTTGCAGCATCAACCAATGGTGTGAAGTTACTTGATTTCCTTACAACAGGGATTTCATTAATACCCACTACTGCACAGCTTATTTTGCCTATCAGTAATGATTCCTCAACCCCTACCTTAACTTTTGGTGATGGGAACACGGGATTTTACGAATCGACTGATAATGTTTTACGGGTTGCAATAAATGGTGGTGCATTTTGGGAGATTAGCAGTTCTGTAATAGGTAGTGCAAACAGTGCTGGTGCTGCTATTGGTCAATCATTAGCATCAGCAATTAACCCATCTCTGCTGCCAAATAAAGGCGATGTAAATACAGGGCTTGGTTGGACTTCTACTGATATAATGAACTTCATTGCAGGTGGGATTACGATTGTTTCTATTACTGAGGCAGCATCCGAGTATGTCACTCATTTATTTGGTACAGTTTACGATCCATCTTTAGAGGGAGTCAATACAGTCGCAGCTGATGCCACAATAGCGATTAACGCTACGATAGTGAGGGTTGTTGGTGATGGTGGTGCTGTATTACTTGACACTGACCCTGCAATAGCAGATGGTGCTGCTGATGGTCAGATGATAATTATACAGGGGACAGGGAATGTGGTCACTATTGCCGATGCGGTGAATACAGCACTTGCTGGATCAGTTAGTATGGCACTTGGTCAGGGTGATACGATTCAACTAATTTGGGACTCAGGCGACAGCGTTTGGTATGAAGTTTCAAGATCAGATAATTAAGGAGAACATAAAATGTCTATAGAAATAAGAGACGGCAAGGCGTATGAGCCTTCACAAGAGTTATCATTAGATGACCTAAACAGAATACTGGCTAATAAAGAAGCCGAGAAAATAGCCATTCAAGTGGCGATTGACGATATTGAGGCGGCAATTGCCATTATTAGTGGTTAGTGGTTAATGTTTAATTTACCACTATCAATCCTACTTGCACTATCACTTAGAACTGCTTACATCGAGGATAAGCCCTTTGACTATGAGTTATCCACAATGGCAGAATGGACTAACTTGGAGATCGGTGGTGCTTACGAGCGTGAAGGTGGTATTGAGTATCTCAACTATTCGATAGTTGGTGGTAATGACTTGTTTGGCGATTGGGATATTGAGTATGAAACTCGCATACATGACGCAGCTGGAATAGACCGTCAGGGTATCAGAATCCTGCGTAGAAGCGATGTCTTTGCTATAGGTGGTGGAATAGTCACCTCTGCATACGAAACACCCGTACAACCCGTTTATGAGCTGCGTATGGGCATTCCTTACGGTGGGGTTGCGTTCAGCACAGATTGGAATGATGTACATTTATGGAAGGCAACTCTTAAACACGAGTTTGGAGAGGACAAAGTGCGTCCTTTTATCAAGGGTGATTTGATCTCTGATAATGGGAATGGGTTTTATAAGTTGAAGTTTGGAGTGAGGTGGGTGCTATGAAGGATATAGAGGAATCATTAGAATTTATCGCAGTAGTCACCGTCCTTGCAGTGGTATCAGTTGTAGTTGGGGTTGTCACAACATTAGCAATTTATATTCAGATATGAGGTTAGCATGAACGAGTTTAGACGAGAGAGCGATCGAAGGCTTAAAAGAATAGATACGAGCCTGGATGCCATTCTTCAAGAGCAGAAGCTGTCGGGTGAGCGTCAAGTATCGATGGCTACAAAGATTGTCGGTATTTACGATCATCTTTCTACACTTAATGGAAGGATGACTTCGACAGAGGATAGAGTTACCGAAAATGTGATTGAGGTCACTAAAATCTGGACAGGTATTCGAGTAACATGGGCTATACTTGGGTTGTTATTAGTTACTGGAGGGGTTTTAGCGACAATAATAGCGGGGTAACCCCCTTAAACACTACCACTTTTCACCCACACTTGCATTTTCCGTATTTATGCCTTATATTGATTTTATATATAATTTGTTTGGAGGCAATATCGATGGATTAGACTTGCTCCCGCAGGAGGCATTGCAAGAGCAGTGCCGAATATTTACTGAAGGACTCGAAACACATGAGCGAGATG
>Ga0209128_1002559_pt1 | contig 11736 bp, 3 predicted proteins | sample ETNvirnome_6_100_FD_184072 | JGI IMG/M metagenome (GOLD analysis project Ga0209128, IMG submission 184072) | Marine viral communities from the Pacific Ocean - ETNP_6_100 (SPAdes) (version 2) | ecosystem: Environmental > Aquatic > Marine > Oceanic | place: Pacific Ocean | collected 2013-06-19 | reverse complement strand
GGGTTGTAGCTTATTAGTTTTCGGAGCATCAAATAAAATATCCTCCTGAGAAATGGATAAGGAACTTGTGCTTTCTATATAATCAAAAATTAAATCATCTTGAGAAAGAAAATAAGGTCTATAGTTTGCTTTATATTGAATATAGCTATTAATATCCCTTATTCCTTGTGTAGAACTTGAATCCATTAATTCATATTTAACGGCTGTACTCTTTAGTAAATTAGATCCTGCTAGAGAATAAGTAGTGTCAATTGAACTTAGGACAAGCTTCATTACATATACATTTTGTCTAGGGCTACTTAGGGAATAATTAAATTCGATAGGATTAGAGGTATTAGAGGATACAGATAAAGTTCGCTTTCCAGTACCTCCAAGCAACTTAATTGCCATTTGTCTAATCTTTTCAGGAACAAGATAAGCATGATCCTTCTCAGACTTACAGTACAGTCTAGTCTTTTTCCCATCTTTCGTAATAGTAATATACTCTCCATCCTGAATTGCCAAAGTAGTTCGGGATAATAAACTATCATTATCTTCGATGTAATATTTCTTAAGTTCTGATCCTACCTTAATTTCAAGATACTTACTCACATCCGTAGAAAGAACCTTCCAATTTTTTAGGATTTGAGAATCATACTCTGTGTGAACAGACGGATCTATGGAAACTAAGTTTTGATCTAGCAAAGATAATGCAGCAAGTTCATTTACCTCTGGATTTGTGCTTGGTTTTATAGTTATAGTTTCGTTTTTCTGCGTGTTAATTTTTAACCCAACATATTGACCATAATCAAACTCAGATATCGTACCATCAAGTAACTTACTAGAAACTAAAGAATAAATTTCAGATCTACTCATCTTAGTACCATCAATATTTGTAATTTTTTGTAAATTAGATACAAACTCTGGCTTTAAACTATCCATCAGATTGGTAGAAGTAATATTATAAATTTTAGTACTATCCCAATCTCTAAAAGAATTATTTCTATCTAAAATGTATTCTATACTTTTGTGAATTCTTTCTCCAAAAATAAGATCCCTTTTATTGGGATTTTCTACAAAATCTTTAGTAGGTAGGGTTGCCATAATTGCTATTTCAGGCTTCATAACTTCAGCAGAAGGAGTATTTCTCATATAATATTTCATTGCTGGGCTATTTAAATCAATAAAATTACTATTAAAAACAACTCTACCTAGATCCGTGAGAGGGGGAGGGGATTGATAACTATTTTCTATATTTCCTGCACCAGTGTAACTTTTTGAATCTGTAGTTCCTCCAGTAAAAAAGCCATTTCCTCCTCCATCAATGCCTCCTGCTCCTGTATCATCTCTTGAACCTGTAGTTCCTCCATCAAAGAAACCCCCACCATCATCAATTATTACTCCACCAGTATCATCTCTTGAACCTGTAGTTCCTCCATCAAAGAAACCCCCACCACCATCATCAATTCCTCCTGCGCCAGTATCATCTCTTATATGCGTAGTTTCTCCATCAAAGAAACCCCCACCACCATCATCTACACCATCTATATCAGTACCCTGGCCTGAATCAGTTTTATCCCACCCAGTCCAACCATCCCCATCAATTATTACTCCACCCTCCCCCCCAGGGTTGGGATTTTTGGTACAAACAATTGTAACTACAACATCACCACAATCTCCCTTACAGGCTCCATTCTTTTCGCAATCAGAACCATTCCCTCCTGTTTGGCTTTTCTTTTCACAAACCCAAGGATTGGAATGGGTCCAACCAGGCCCGCCAGGCCCACCCCAACCCGATTCGTTTTGCTTAATTACTTCTTCAACCTTCTCAGCAATCGTTCCTGCATCCTCAAAAGGAAAACCATTTTTACATTTTTGCTTCCAGGTTATGGTTATAGTTTTTTTATCTGGGCTATCGGTGCCGGGAGGACTTACAGTAGGAGATCCATCAAGGTGACAAGCACAGATACCATACCCTCCACCAGGAGGCTGCATGGGCGGTCCAGGGGGGGTCGTTGTAGGAGGTCCTGTAGTTCCCCCACCACCTCCACCACCCCCACCAGGAGGAGGAGTACTAGTATTATTCCAAGCACGAATTTCAAGATCAGGACACTTACCTCCCGGTCCAATACAGCCACCTCCAGGATCGGGAGGATCGGTGCTACGATCATACAGAGTTGTATCTGGGGGATATCCAGGATTACCAGGATCTCCTAGACTTATATCAATACATTGTTGTTTATAAATCCACAGATGACAATCTTCTTGCCAGGGTTCAGTGCAAGCATAATCACTCTCTTTAGGCTCACCTACTACTCTACATTGCCAATCTTCGTTCACAGGGGGGCCAGGATCAGTATCATCTACATCTCCATCAAATTTCTCCCAATTATTACCGCCCCCTCCTCCAGTAGGTACATCTCCCCCACCCCCGAAATCATTATCTCCAAAATCTCCAGGACCATCCCCAGGCATGAATTGCCCACATCCAAAGGTTATGTTCCCCATATCTTACTTTTCCTATTGCTTAATCTCTATAGTATTATCAGCACCTAAGTTAACATTGAAATAGAAAGGAGCATCCTGAGTAGAAATTCCCGTCATTTTCCACTGAATAGTTGGGTAAGTACACATTCCCATTTGAGGATTACCCTTGTATCCATAAGTTGCTCTAGGAGTACTCATATTTTTCGTCATCATAGATTCTACAGGCACCACAAAAGAACTAAAAGTACCTCCTTGCCGCTGCTGATGAGGAAGCCGGGCACCTTGTTTGTCTGGAACAAACTCCCAATTGTAGTATGCGTATACATCATTGGTGTGCGGTACGGTGTTTCTAGCCGTAAAAGCCAAATAAATTGTAAAATCCTCATCATGTTTTTCTACCCAATAACCCGTATATGCTCCAGGCTGATGAACCTCCGTATCTATGATTCCTTGAGGGCTGGCTTTTCCTGACCAACTTTGAGGAAGACAATTAATAAATTTTATATCTATATCATAATCGTATAACCAGGAAGGTCTTTTTCCTGAGAAGGATATTTTCTTTTTTATATAGTGAAATGATACCCTGTTAGCCGGGACCCACGGGTTCGGCAAGCCTATCGTCGTAGCATTATCAGCACTGTCATACGCACCTAATCTGGGCGCAGATATACCATCTGCCAGCGGATCCCCATTGGCATCAACACCTACTCTGAAACTTGATCCTATAATAGTTCTGTCGGTCGCAAGTCCAGCCGTAGCCTTTGAACCATTCGTACTGTTAGAAGAGATATAGGTATTAATATAATCATTAGGATATTGCCCTATACTTGTAGTCCCAAAATTTGTCCATTCCGCTACATCCCAATCAGGCTTGTCAGGTACGGCAAGATTGTTAATACTATTAGTCTTTGCATTAACGCCAAAATAGCTGTCACATACTGATTGCTTGGCATTTGCATCACCCCCAGCAAAATCCCACAAGGCTCCCTCAGGACCAAAGAAGAAGCCACCAAAGATATATCCAGCGGAGATAACTTCCATGTTGGCATCTACACCAAAGCCGCCTCCAGTTGATCCTCCAAGAGCGTTATCAACATAATCCATAGTCTCCTTAATTTCATTATCCAAATTAACTCTACTTACAACAGGATTAGCTAAAGAAATTTGAGGAAGCGCAGCAGCAATTCCTGCCCTCTCATTATAAGCAAGCTCTGCTGTTCTAAAGAGAGGTCTAATATCAATTATATCCGTCTTAGCAATTAAAGTATTTCCAGCAGTATCAGTACCCCCAGTCTTTTGTACCCAAATATAAGCTACAGGAAGTATGGATTGTCCCAAGAGTTCATAAGCATTAGATTCTAATTTTTCAGAAAGAAGAGGAGCAATATTTAAAATATCATCTGGGGCAGGGAAAGATCCTCTAACATCAAAAGCTATATCATTACCAGAGGTAGCAGTAAACCCCATATCAGTATTAAATTGATCTCCAGGAGAAGCTAATGATTCATGTCGGGACCCTGTTTCCCGACGATTCCAAAAATTATTCTGAGCGTCAGTAGGAGAACCCTCCCTATACGCAACTTTTATTCCCGCGCCCTGAACAATCCCTAATTGAGGTTTAGTTATAGTTCCTACGCTATTTTGATTCATTAAATTTACACTACTAGAATCAATAGGCTTACTATAGATAAAGACTAAATCAATCCTGCTTTCAACTCCAGGAATTAGAATATTGTTTCCTTCTTTGTCCATATACTGAAAATCCTCGTCATCCCAGGGCGGTACATCAACAGTAAGTTCGGTATCCACATCCACAATAGCTAGGCGAGTAACACCTCTCCACTTCTTAATAAAGTGGGATTCAGCCGCAGGAGCCACAACTGAACCGTTTCCTGCCTGACCTATATTCGTTATAGTAACAAACTCCTGTTGCCCTGGCATCCCCCTCGACCATGTAAGAGCCTCCGTAATTACAGTAGGAGAGACCCAACTACCTGCCCCAGGACTATTAAGAGGAGGCGTAGAGTCATCATATCGTAAGTAATACCAGTCGGGCTTCATTACTACTCCAGTAAGATTTACTGGATTATTCTCATCCACCATAGGCCAAGTAAAAGCTCTTTCTGCTAAACCATCCATACCTAATGCATCTGATGCTACTATACTTTTAAATTTATCAAGAGTATTTAAAAGGACGGGATTTCCTGCCATAGGAAGCTCTGATTGCCACACATCGGTCTCCCCGAATTGATCTCCTAGTATCTTTGTCAAATAAGCTAGAGGCTCTTTAGATACATCATTTATTCTTGCAGTAAATCTTCCTGGCTTAACTCTAATAGTTCTATCAAGTCCAGTAGTGTAGGGTCGTAATTCATCTATCTCTTTTCTGTTTATTCCACCCTCCTCATCAGAAGAATCTCTTTGCAGTTGATCTTTTAGCCAAAGACAGTTTTCTTGAAGCTGCTTGAGGGGAATATTATCTACTTCAAAATAGTAAGGATCGTTAGCTTTAAAAAAGCGAACAGGGTCTGTAAAGTGATAAGTACTATCTGTATATTTTATATGTGCCATTAATCATCTCTCTTTAAATCGAAAATATTAGAAGATTTATACCCTACGCTATAGTGATGATCTCCTTGATAAGCTTCTGCTCCTCTATTATTAAGGTGATTGCTTCTAGATCTGTATAGAGTTACCTTTCTTGGTCTAGACGAGGAACCTAAACTAGCATTCTTTGAGTTCGCAAATGTGTCAGATGCTGATTCATCTAACATACATTGTTGAGGGTTATCTTCTAGGAATTCACTACAGTAATAAAAACCAGAAGTCCAAAGTTTATCATATACATCAGGGTTATCTTTAGCTATGAGAACTGAAGATGCACTTAATTTTAATAATGATGGATAAATACTACTGGCATTAACTCCCCCCTCTAATAGCATAGCAGAAAGCGGGGCCGAACAATTATATCCTTGCGAAAAGATTTGATAGGCTGGGCCAACATTCCCTGAGAAACTTCCTGGGGCAGATGTTCCTGTATCATAACCACTTGCATCATTTTGTAAAAACTTCGCAGTAGATTTTGGAGACCAATAAATTCTGAAGAGACCTTGGTTATTGTAGGTATGGGCTGCCGATGCTCCGTACATATAAGTAGCAATTGAAGAAGTATTCATACCTGCCTGAGATAGACGGGAAGCAACTTCCCCAAGGTTGTCTATCGTACTGATGCCAACCCCTTTAAGTACAGGATAAAAATAAGCATTCTCTTGATTAACAGAAACCCCAGATGGCACCACCCACACAGAGCTTCCAGCACCAAACGAATCTAAAACACTTAATCTTCCCGTGTCTGGAGTGCCTTCTGGTGCCCCAGAAGCTATGACGGGTTCCCTATTGCCTCCCACATGACTACCTCCCACTCCTGAACTCCACAGCGCACTAGGACCATGATACCCAGCCTCAGAAGGATACATCCCACTTACAGAGCAGAAAGCTGCATTAAATCTAGATGTATCAGCTATGTTCCAAATCATTAGTCTATCGCAAGCAGTTCCACTAGCATTATAAATAATACCATCTAAAGGACTATTTTGGTTTCCATTGGGGAAGTGAACATTAGTAACATTGACTACACTATCTTCAACAGCACGAACACAAACTCCTCCTAGAGAGATTGCGGCTCGACTAGTAAAGTCTGGGGTGCCATTAATAATAGTATCATTTACCATAAAAGTATTCATACCATACTTTTCAGTAAATATAGGAAGGTTTGGAATACTTCCAACGGTTCCTGCTACTGTTCCAGGGACACTAGCAGCAGCAACATTATTCGGATTAGGATAAAATTGTAATGATCCAGAACCAATTAAGGAGCTAGTTCCAAATGAACTTACAGAATAATCTGTTCCGTCATTATAAATTCCATTCCCAACAGAAGTTCTAGGCCAATTAGAATTGTAAGTCCCTAAATCTAACATATTAAGAGTCGAATTTTTATTAACAACCAAACAAGCTCTAGTAGCATGTAATTCTACAGAAGTATGATTACCTTGTGAACTAAGATCAAATCCACTAGCATCGTAAGCCCAACTATCTTTTACTTTAGGGGGACAAATATTAATTGTAGATTGGTTTTCTGCTAATACATCAATACCAAACTGAGCTATGACCGTAGGACCATGTAAGTTAATTTCAGAATTATCACTTGCGTAAAGCCCAGCAGCCTTTTGTTGTATAACTGCTCCGTCTGGACCCCAAACATAGGAACATCCCGATCCTGTTCCAAACAATGTCAAGGAAGAATTTCTTACTGCTCTTGCCGCTAAACCGTAAGAAGGTAGAGCCGTAGAGTTACTTGCAACTATTTTAGTGTGGAGGAACTTTGCGTCAGAATTGTCTTCAATAGAAATTGCGGGTATATAGGTTGTGTACGCATCATACTTAATCGCTCCGTGAGAACCGCTAAAAGAAGTATGTCCATAGCGAATAGGCATATGATTCACTTTCTCAAAATCAAAAGTACTTTGATTTTTTAATACCAAGTGTTGTCCATTCTCATTAAAATCTGTAATTTTTCTTCCTGTTTCTCCCGCATTAGTAGGCGCGATACGCATAGGCTTTAGGAAGAATTCGGAATTCTTAGCCACTACTCCGTCATTAGTATGATCTTCTACACAAAAGTTAGTGAATTCTACTTGAGAAAGATTTGAGATAATTCCTTTATCATTTCCGTAGATATCAATAAGACCATCTAAATTAACTTGAGAGTTAGTTAGTTTAATTCCACAAGAAGTATTCACTTCAGAAGATAATATTCCTCCACTATCCTCATTGGTTGAAAAGAGTCTTGCAAAGCCCCCAACTAATCTGGAATTATCTAGCTGGAAGCCAATGGAGTTTCTAGAAGCGATCACCATTACATCGTCACCAGAAGCTTGGAAATCTCCTGCCATAAGATTGGCAGCCTCTTGTGCTGCGGTTCCAGAAAGGAAAGAGCTTACAGAAACATCACTGTTTATAGCATGGAATCCTATTCCTGGAGTATTAGATCTAGAAGTTACCGTATCTAATTTATAGTTTCTATAAGAGAAAGCAGATCGGGATAAGACCACTTTAGAGTTATTAAACTTAAATCCTGCCTCTCTACATCTAGCAGCCGCACAGTTTTCAAGTAACACATCAGAGTTTGTAACTTCAATACCTACATCTCTTCCTGTGTCAACCCCTGACTCACCATTTACACAGAAGTTTCTAATGAAGATAGGGCCATCACAATTTTTAACACTAATTTTCTTACAGGTGTTTAAATAAAGTGATCCTCCCATATCTTCACTGGCTGAAGTTAAATCTCTTCGTTTAACATCGGCTCCAGTGGCCTGAGAAGTGGCAGATACATCACTAGTAGGAAGTGTTGCGTCCACAGCAGCATCTACTTCTTCTTCGTATGGATATATTTGAAATACATTTGCTGTGCCTGTAAATAATGAATTATATGCTAAAGAAACCGATAACGGAGAGGTTCTCAAACTTAATTTAGGATAAAGAAAACTATTAACAGCGGTAACTCTAGGGTCATCTGTAGCACTTAATACAGAGGTTTCAATATTTAACGCAGAGGTACAAGTGTCTGATCCTATCGCATTAAATAAAGTTGCGCTTACATCTTGTGATGTAAATTGTCTAAGTAGGGGAGAGTATGCATTATATGCAGGAGTTATTACTTGAGTAGAAACAGAAGATGCGGTATAAACTTTGGAGTATCCTCTATTAATAATTTCAAGAGAGCCCCCCTCTTCCATTCGTAAATTATGTAGCTCTAAAGATCCTAGATCTCCGAAATTAGCGATCTCTATGAAAATAGGAAAGCGTATAATTTTAGGTAGTGCTGCCATGCAAGCACTAACACTAGTAAATATAGTGCTGTCTGCATTTAGGGTTGCCGTAGGTGTATCCGCAGAAACAGTTAGAGCAAATCCTGGTACAGAAGAGGTTGGAAATCCTGCTTGCTCCCATAGCTCATAAGTTCTCTCTTCAAGATCATATAAAGGCAAGTTGTCTTGCTCCCAATTATAAAAAGAACTCGTATCATACTTGGAAACATAGGAAGTCCAAGAGTTAAATAACTTAGTGCTTCCACTAGTTGTGTAAATATCACTTTTTGTAAACATTAGAAATTAATTGTCCATCTAAAAATTAAACTAAAATCACTAGTTTTTCGTACATTATTAAAAACTCTATATGCTGTTAATATAGACGCATTTGGAGAAGAATCCCCTCTAGGATTTTTCATAAATAATCCTATCTCATTAAGATTAAGATTAGTATCTAAATCATTACCTGTCTCCTCATCAACAACAAGAGTATACCTCACAGAAGAATCGGAAACCCTAGTAATTTTATTAGCAGGAATTAAAGCAAAAAATTGATTAAGTACATTTGTTGAATTTTTAATTTGAGTAGCATCTTCTATATACAAATTACTTCCTGTCCCATACTGAGATACACTTGAGAATGGTCCAGACAAACCATAAGTTGCACTAGTCTCTATACTGTTGTCTGGGGTAGTGCCGTCTTTACCCGAAACCCCAAGCTGGAATCTGTCGATCTGATAATCTAAAACAGTGTTAGAACCAGATCCATTGAACATATAGGAGAGACCCACACCCATACCTGACACAATTATGTTGTGATCATCAAAAATAGTCTCTTCCGTACCATCTTTAAATTTCTTAATGATGGTCAGATAACCATTAATTCCTAATTCTTCTGTAAAATTTCTCATAGGAAGTGCAATCTCCACTTAATAGTTAGGTCTGAATAGTTTAACGATCCTGCATTAGTACCGCTATCTTCTATGTAACCTAAGTTCTTTGTTAAATGTTTCGTAGCAAATAGTTTATATTTCCTAGGATTATTTAGGGGTCCAAACGAATAAGGGGGAGTATTTCCTGCCTTAATTGATTCGTCCATATCAATTGTCCATAACCCCATGTTATATATGCCCCCATACAGGTTAGAATATCCCACATCTCCTGAGCCTACTATCATTGAATATTCAACTGTTCCTGAATTAGTGGCATCTATTCCTCCTGATACATGGAGTCCTCCTGTACCGTTTTGTTCTGCGATTGTTGGAGTACCTTCCGCAACTTCGTGATAACTAGTGGCAGATAGATTATAAACTACAGGATGTTCTTCCATTTGAGGACCGTAGATATAAGCTGTTTTTTCATTAATATTCAGCCCATCAGCATCTCCATCAGCATCTCCTATCCGAACTTGAATATCAGCAGCATCACCAGCTATAGGTTTATTACTATCCCCATCATTCCCAGGAAGACCAGAGATAGATAAAATTAATCTATACCAATCATTTCCTGCATCTTCAATAGAATACCCAAGCCCAGATACATTCTCGGATGGTCTTAAATATTTAAAGGTTGGTACGCCTGGGGTGCTATTCCATTCAATCCCCATATAACCCGCATAATACCCTGGAGTAGCATTAATACCAAGCTCCATTGAAGAAGTATAGCTTGAATCAGGTCTTTTAACAAAAACACTTATTGTTATTCTGCTAGAAGTATTATATATTGCACTTGGAGTATAGTCACTATGACTATAAAACCCAGTCCTGGCGTATGTTCCACCAGCACCCGTCCCACTCATTATGGTAGAACTTGCTCCTCCCAAGGGGTTAGTGATTTCAACAGCAGATACGGAAGCAAGAACTAAGGCATTGTTAGAGGGAGTCCACGCTTTATTCGTTGGAAGCGCAGCCCCATCAGCAACCCCGTTTACCCCTGTGTACGATAATTTATTAGGATTAGGCACATTACCAACCACTTGTTTAGGATCATACACCTTCCCAACAAACCCAGAAGCATCCATAGAACTTGCTTCATTTACGATACTGTTGTAGGTTCCTGAGACAAAGTTTGGATCTGAGCTTGGAGCATAATTTATTGGGTAAGCAGCAGAGTTGTCTAAAGAACTCACAAGAGCCCAATTAGATCCACCTGTACTAGAGCCTTCTGGGTAACATCCAAGATAGTAAGCTTGAGGACCTAAAGAACCTATTCCACTCAGTTGGGCAGCAGTATAGTTATCATAAGCTGCAATCCAATCGTATTGATCCTGTCCATATGCCACATTGCTAGGCAAACACTCAAAGAATTTAGGCTCTTGATCTCCTTGTTCTCTATATGGAATAACATTTAAGTTCTGTCCCATATTAAATCCACTAAGAACAGAACACGAAGTATCAAATAAAGCAGTATTCCCATCCTCTACTCTAGTACTCTCAGGATTGGGAGGACTTGAAAGATAATTAGTAGGAGTATAAGAAGAAGTTAGTAAGTTATCTTCTGCGTAAGTTGGAACATTTGCTGCTACAGCCCTATATTTGGTAGGAAGATTTTTAGTTCCAATAGGCCACTGCTCTATTTGAGGAGAAGAGATCCAAAGTGATTGTCCTGAAGTTGCGGCATATGTACTGCCATAAGGCCCCGTTCCCATGTAAAAGTAAGCCTGAAAATCATCTCCCTCAACAGTCTCTCCACCCTCTTCCCCAAAACCAAGCCCACTTACTTCTACGCCACATCTGTACCAATCATTACCTGCATCTTCAATAGTAGCATTCAGATATGCAGCGGGGGTTCCCCGCACTGTTGGCACTGCGCTAGTTGATTCATGATATCCACCTTCGTACTCAAAATACACTGCGTTAGATTTATTAGATGGGTTTACTGGATCATAAACATTTATATAGAAGGCAGAAACGGCAAGATTTCTTGTAGGACGCTTCACATACCAACTAAGTGTTATGCTTTGCCCTTTGTGAAATTCTCTAGGTCTTCCAGGAGGGCAGCTTCCAGGTCCCCCTGCACAATTCGCAGATTCGATAGTAGTATTTCGATTTTGCGTAAGATAGGGCCAAAAGGTTGGCACTGTGCCATCCCCAATCACTGCACTAAGTTCAATACAAGATGGAGTGATTACATCCCCAAAAGGACCCGTTTCTACAATAGAAGAAAAAGTAGGAAGATAAGCAACATTTGCGTTCCAATAAGCTCCTGCCGTATCCCCACCAGGAAAATCTAATAAAGGCGAACTTCCAGGATCGTCAGTATAGAAAAGTAAGTTAGGATTGGGTATGGGTTCGTTTAATACTCTAACTGTTCCATTATCCTCTACGGCTCCTGGGCTATGATCTCGATTTAGTACGCTGCCTGACACATCCCAGTTATTAAATTGATAATTCTGATT
>Ga0209128_1002558_pt1 | contig 11737 bp, 11 predicted proteins | sample ETNvirnome_6_100_FD_184072 | JGI IMG/M metagenome (GOLD analysis project Ga0209128, IMG submission 184072) | Marine viral communities from the Pacific Ocean - ETNP_6_100 (SPAdes) (version 2) | ecosystem: Environmental > Aquatic > Marine > Oceanic | place: Pacific Ocean | collected 2013-06-19 | reverse complement strand
CAAGGTCAGAATGTGTGACATTCACTGTAACTTACACAGAAACTAAAGGCATATAACTGATTTGTTTTCGTAATGCATATGCATCCCTTGAGATTGTCTCTGTTTGCGCTGCTGTTTTTGGCAGTTTTTAGTGTTGAAGATGCAGAAGCGGAGACTCTTGTTGTAGATATCCATGGCAATGGCACTTTTGTTAGCATCCAAGACGCTTTAGATGCTTCAGTAATTGGCGATACGATAAGAGTTTGGAATGGAACTTACAATGAAAATGTAGAGATTAATCATACTTTGAATTTGATTGGGAATGGTTCTGCGTCACTCATTATTTATGAAGGTAACGCAGCAGAAACTGGAGTCGATGTAGTACGTATCAATGCTGAATGGGTGAACCTTAGTGGTTTCAAAATAAAAGGAGGGTATAACGGTATCAATTTGGGAGATTCTTCGTACGTTACCATTAGTGATAGCCTTGTGACAGATAATAATATTGGAATCCGTTGTAGTAAATGCAATTATACCATTATCAAAAATAGTACAATCACTGAAAACAAGCAGATTGGCATTGGACTGAGCCGTTCCTCCCAAAACAACATCAACAATAACACTGTATCTGGTAATGATTATGGCATTAAATTAGAATATGGTAACCATAGTAAAATTAGTGACAATATTATAATTGAAAATGACTACGGCATATACACCTCATATTCTAGTTCCAACAAAGTTATTGGTAATACTATACTAGAGAATGAGCGTGGGATTCTTATATCTCTCTCTAAATTCAATACCGTCTATAAAAACACCGTGACGGAGCACGTAGAATATGGGGTGTTTATGTTCGAAGAAGAATACTGCACAGTCTCAGACAATTTCATTAGTAATGGAGATAAGATTAGTATTGTACTAGGCTCTTCTCTTAACTGCAATGTAAGTAACAATACTCTAATGTTTAATCATATGAATGGTATCAATTTACACCTCTCTGATGATAATATCATTTACAATAATACTATTACTGAACACAAGTATGCTTTGGTAATAGATGAATCCGACCGTAATTCTTTTCGTGAAAACAATATTTCTCATAATCTAAAAAATGGTATCATGATTCAGAAATCTAATAATAATCTTATTAGTGACAACTACGTCTCAGATAATGACCAATGGGGTATGACGTCCGATAAGGAAATAATTGCACAACATAATTGGTGGGGCCATGAAACTGGGCCTTACCATCCCGAGCTTAATCCAAACGGCTTGGGCGATGAAGTCTCAGATAACATTGATTTCAGTAATTGGATTGGCTACGTTGATTCTGATAATGATGGCGTTCAAGACTATTATGATGATTGTCCGAATTCGGAAGAAGAGGTCAATGATTCTGGGTGTTCTCTTTCTCAGAGGGACAGTGATGGAGATGGAGTCACCGATGACAAAGACGAATGTCCGAATGTAACGGGCGCTGGAATAAATGAAGTGGGCTGTAGGGACAAAGAGGACATTCTTGAAGAAAACGTTTCAGATACAAAAGAGACTCCTTCTCCTACTGAAGGTGCCGACGAAGGATTACCAGGTTTTAGCGCAATCATGGCTATTAGTTCAATCGGATTGATTGCAAGATTCAGAAGAAGATAGACCCCCCCTTCCATGTAGAGGGGGCACCCCTTGGATCGAGAGTAAGGCTGTCTACAAATTTTAGGAATTTTGCTTACGCGAGGTCAAAGTCAGCGGTAATAGGAAGGTGGTCACTCAACCTATTATCGAAGATTTCTTTCCTGTCTCCTATTGAACAGGAGCCCAGATCCTGGAACAATTCATTACTAACAAAGATATAGTCCAATTGATGCCGTATGCTGCCCCTTGAATGCTTGAATGTTGGTGTCGGGTTGCCCTGATAGGTACTAAGACATTCGGTCATTCCTAGGTCCGTCAGTCTCTGTAAAAATTGGCGGTTACCGCGGTCTGAAGGAATATCAAATAGCACGGATGTGTTGAAATCTCCACCCACAATCCATGTTCCAGGATGTTTTGGCATAGTATCGCGTAGGCCACACCAGAGAGCCTCTGTACACCATACGTCAGGATTGCCATCCAGTTGTATTCCTGTGGTGTCTATTCCTTCTAAACTTTTTTTGTCCATGGGCCAAGCGGGACTGTAGGCAGATACAACATTGAACTGCTTACCATTCTTTGTTTTGATGACGGCACCAAGCAGATTACCCTCAAAATAATCAATTCCCTTATCCATCCAGTCAATCTCCGATCTCAGGGAGATCTCGGATAGTATCTCTCCTTTAACGGCAATAGCAGTCCCGAAAATCTGTTTTTCACCATTATCCTTTACTGCAAACTTATGGAAAGTAGAATATCTGGAAGTAAAAGAATCCGAAAAATCAATCGCTTCCTGCAACAGAATGATATCTGGATCCAATTGAAGGAGAAAGTTCCAAACTTCATCATCTGCGACTGCCTTCTGAACATTCCAGCTAACGATTCTCAAGGGAGATACATACTTCTTGACTTGATATAATTTTGCTTGCAGGGGGATAACGGAACACTACTGTTTTCAGGTTTTCAAATCAATGTAAATTAGAGATATCAGGTTCACACCAAACCAATACAGATTTAATCAGATTCACAAATAGGTCACAAATAGGTTACTAATAGAGAACAAGGAGGAAAGTTAGGGCAAACTATATATGTATTACAGGGATAGGTAGGCATGGAAATTTGTTACCATGAGAAATCTCGTTTAGAAGGTGGTGCGAAAATCGAAGAGCCCCACGAAAATAGTTTTTACAAGGATGAAGACGGTTTTACTTATTGTGGAATATGTGAAAAAAGTTTTGATAGTGGATGGCCTAGAGAATTTGCCAGATTAACAGAATCGAAACGTCATTATCTAAAAACTCGTATGCAATATCCTAGTGATAAGGCTGAACCACGAAGGCATAACCAGAAAATAACTGACGAACACCTGCTTCATGAATTTAAGGGAATTCAAGGAGAATACCTAAAAATGGAGGATCTTAAATTTGTCTGGGACGGTTTTATCGATGTAAATGATTCAGACAAGAGTACAACTGTGGTCAGTTCAAGCTATTTGAGAAGGTTAGGAAAAATCACTCAATTAAAGTGGACACAACAAAGAGCTAAGGGAGAAGGTGGTGAAAAATTAGTAATATTTCGTCAAACTAATGAACCATGGGTCGATCCAAAAGAAAAAGCAAAGAGAGAACAGCTAGAAAAATTAAAGCTACTGGACTTGGAAGAGAAATGGGAAATCAAATTATCCGAACTAGAATCTCAGCTCTTCTTAGCCAAAAGGGGATTTGATCCTGAAATTTACGTTGAATGGGAAAAAGATCCAGAAGCAGGTACTGATTTAGAATTTGAAAGCGAAAGAGTACAGAAAAAGCACATTCTGTATCTGGTTAGCAAAATTAATAAGATTTGTGATGCGCTTAATCTTCCCTCTCTTTCTCTTGATGACGAAAACACAGAGGAGAAGAAATAGTGCGTTCTGGATCTAAGAGGGCAGAACATCAGCATTGCTTTCATTGTGGAACACTATTATATGATATTTCAGTATTGTATGGAGAGAAATTCAACGGGGAATTGTATTGTACACAATGTAATATCTCTTTTCGAGAAAAGATTTTAGAGGTTGAGGATGCTTAAAAGTCAGGCTTCACCCTCTTTTCAAACGCATTTAGCACCAGCTGAAATCTCAGCAGCAAATATTAGTATAGAAGTCTTAAAGAGTAATAATAGATTAGACAAGATTCTGAAAGATGGAAAGGAATTGAAATTTATTTCTTATAGTACATCAATAGATTCTCTTCTTGATTTCTTTGGAATGGGTTACGAAAAAATTGATTTCATTTGTGGCCAGTATTTGATAGGTCCATTCAAGAAAATAATTAAAGAAGAAGGAATACCAAAAATAAAGAAATTAAATGATTACATCAGAGAAGGGCGCTTAACGGTTTATGTTCCGAAGACACTGAACTTCCATACGAAACTGTATATTATCAAAAGAGGCTCCCAAACCAGGACCGCGATTGGTTCTGCTAATGCAACCAGATCAGGCAGAAAGGGCCGAATGTTTGAAACAATGGTCTTTTCTGAATACAATTATCAACACCAGCTATTGAAGGAAACAGAAGAAGCGTTTCAACAGCATAAGGAACGATGTGAAGTACTTTTTGAAGATTTGAACAAAATACTTGATAATAAATCTGAGGAAGAGCATGAAAGGACTATTGAGAATTATTTGAGAAATGATTTGAAATTTGCAGGTGAAGAAGCCAAGGAGTTTCATGAAATTACAAAGAATGTCTTTGAGAACGATGGTGATGTAAACGAATCGAAAATCTTGTCTTTATCACTGGATAAGGTTAGCCGAACTTCACAGAGCTTGATGAAAGGTCTAAGAAAATTTGGAGCTATGAAAGAGGGAAATCAGATACTCATTCCAAGAAGGAAGTTTTTACAAGTTGAAAATCACGAATTGCCACTTATGCATTTTGATAAGAACAAGAATCAAATAAAGATGGCATTGGATGGAGAACATTGCTTAACTGCAAAGGATTTAGATCCAGAAAAGATTGCGGAGTCTTTGCATTTGGTCGAATCATATTTTGATACTGTAGACTTAGCAACGTGCGGAGATTCGGGCCCAGTGGCAGTTAAGATGAATATGGCTGAGGCGATGTTCTCAGTCTTTACTGCACCTTTTGCACATGAGTTGATGCGTATTAAGAGAAAATACGTTGGATTGTCAGTTGAACGAGGTTTACGTTTCTCTGTAATTTATGGCAATTCACACAATGGGAAAACTTTTTTCTCAAAGTTAATGCTCTTTTGGATTACTGGTAATATTATCAGACCTCAACCAGGTGGAGATTTTACCACGACTAAAGTCCATAGTTTGAATGATTGGGGCACTTGTTTTCCTTTGATATTTGATGATGTGCCTACAAGAAAGCTAAAAGAATCCGAGACAACCTTCAAAGAATATTATGAAAGATGGTGGACTGAAGACGTTCCTACTCCATATCTGATAATAACAACGAATGAGTACAAGTTGGAAGCATGGGCCGCTTCAAGATCTAAAAAATATGAATTCGACGTCTATTTCAAGAATAGTGTTGGAAATCAGAAATTGACAAACCAGTTACTTACTCAGAAAAATGACATATTTCTTTACTTTTCTAATCTATTTATTGAAGAATTAAATAATAAACAGAGTTATGATTCTGAGGATGAGAATCAGATTGCTAGGAAGGTCTGGAAAAGGTTGTATGGTTTGGCCAAAAGAGAGATGCCTTCTTACTTTCCAATGGAACCTTTAGACAAATTGTATGATCCTGGAATTGTACAATTCAGAAATATGATTTATCGAGATAAGATTGCGCACATTTCAAAAAAGGATGACGTTTTGAAGATAGTGTTTCCAGACTGTGAGACGTATGAAGTCAAGGCCTACGTGAAACTATTAAATCAAAATTGTGCACCTATAAGTCGAGGAAAGAGCATAACCATTCGAAATCCTGAGGCTTTCTGGAATTGGCTGAATCTTGGATATGAGAATATGGGTAGATTTGGGAAATGGTATAGGAGGAAATATGGATAATAGAGATAAAGAAATAGAATATTTAGAGGATAGAATCAAAGACCTTGAGAAGATCGTTGAGTATTTGAGTAAACCTAAGAGAAAGTGGTCATTTGGTGAAGATACTGGATCTAGAATGTTATTCAAAAGAGAATTGATTCAGGGTTCCTTAAATCCAAGATGTGCTAAGTGTGGTACTGAAAATGGAGTTGATTTCATGGAAGGCCTTGATGTCAATCTTTGTGATGCTTGCAAGAATAATTGGAACTGATGATTTCCCTGTCTACAGTTTCAAGCATCCAATATATCTTTTTTCATCTTCTTATATTCGTCCTTATCAATTAGGCCCTCATCAAACAAACCTTTTGCCTTAATCAATCGAAGCTGCACTTCAGTGTCATCTTTTTCAGAATGTTTTTTGACCTTCATTGCATGTTCCCATTCTCCCTCATCTAATTTTTCCAGTCTTTTCATTATATTCTCTGTATGTCTCCTAACCGAATTAGTGTATGCATTTTCCCGCAATAAATCGAGACGCCCGTGCCCGGGGCGGTATGGCCACTCCTTTCTTTGATCTCTAGCTACATTCTGTAAAGATTCTTGTAATGCATACCTATACAAGTTCCTATTTTCCAAATTTTGAAACTCTGGAATATCTGACAAATCGCTCTTGCGGGACAACGCATTAGCTGCGGCCTTACGTACTAGTCTGTTTTTATGGCTCAATTTTTTGATAATTAAATCCATTCGATCTAGTTTAAAATCATTAAGACCTACTACTAAACTAACCTTATCTGAGGAGTCACCAATACTGTCTAATCTACTTACAAGTTCACTTTTTCTTCCTTTAACAGGAAGGCCTTTTAATTTCAAAATCGCTTTTAATTCACCCACATACATACTTTTCCAGTCATAGATCCCTTGTTTCTCTTTCTTGGTTTGTATACGCCATTTTGCCTTTACCAATAATTCGATTATTTTCCCTTTTTTGACTTCGTCCCAAGATTTATATTCGGTCTTTTCGAATATTTCAGGTACTTTAAGTTTTAATTCATTAGCTTTACGTTCTAAGTAAGATAAAGGATGTTTATCAAAATAGCTGTAGATAAACTTATCTAACTTAGCCGTCCAAATAGTAAATCTCAATTTATCCAAGGCATCTCCTACCTCTTCTGAATTAGAACTATCTACCTTATCAACTATCTCATCATAATATTTTTGTGGCGTATACAGATCCCCCATCGCACACTCCGCGCTTCTTTCCCAATTCTTAGCTTGCTCTAATTGTTTAGCCTTTTTATTCGCTGTACGCTTCGCTGCACGCTTTTTTCCAGCTGCCATTCGCTTTTTGAATTCGGATTTTTGCGCATCTGTAAATCTTCTTCTTTTTCTATTAGAATCTGCCTTTAAGTGCATAATCCAAACTAGCAGAATTAATAACATTACAACAAAACAGACACCGCCGCCATCGTCCATAATTAACAAACATACTACCCTATTTAATTTTCTTTATGGACATTTCGGTCTAAAGATTAATTTAGGTCACAGCAGCATCAGAACCACTGAAATTTATCTTGGATTAGATCAAGATTTGACTAACGCACCTGGTGATTATCTAGATATTGCTGTCTAAATATATTCAACCATCCAATATATCTTTTTTCATTTTCTTATATTCGTCCTTATCAATTAGGCCCTCATCAAACAAACCCTTTGCCTTAACCAATTGAATCTGGATTTTAGTGTCATCATCTTCAAAACCTTTTTTTACCTTCATTGCACTTTCCCAATCTGCCTCATCTAATTTATCTAATCTTTCCATTATTCTCGGTGTCAGTTTGCTAATAATAACACTAGGACTTAACATCTTATGGTGGTAAGATTGGATAGCCCATGGCTCTGGATTAAGAAGGCCTGGATTGTCATGGCTTATATCTCTAACTAGATTCTGCAAAGAATCTTGTAATGCAAACTTATACAATTCCATATCTTCTAAATTTTGCAAAACAACATCACGGGGCAATGCAAAAGCTGCGGCCCTACGTACTCGTCTGTTTTTATGCCTCAATTTTTTGATAATCAGATCCGTTCGTTCAAGTTTAAAATCATCAAGACCTCCAACTAAATTAACTTTAACCTCACTGATTGACCCATGGGATACATCTTGTTTCTCTTCCTTGGTTTGTATACGCCATTCTGCCTTTGCCAATAATTCGATTATTTTGTCCTTTTTGACTTCGTTTCTAGATTTTCTTTTGTTTTTTTTGAATTTCTTAGGAACTTTAAGACCTAATTCATTTGCCTTATTTTCCAAGTAAAATAAGGGAAATTTATCAAAATAACTATAGGTAAACTTATCTAAGTTAGATGGAAATTTTCTTTCTAAAACACTGTCGTCGAAAATAAGCACAGTGTCAACTGCTATCCAAGGCGTTTCAAATGAAGTAAATCTCAAGTTATTCAAGACATCTTCTACCTCTTTTGAATTAGAACTATCTATCTTATCAACTACCTCATCATAATATTTTTGTGGAGTATACGAATCCCACTCTTTTGTTTCCTCTAATTGTTTCGCCTTTTTATTTGCAGCACGCTTCGCTGCACGCTCCTTTCCAGCGGTCATCTGTTCTACGGATCGGGTCTTTGCCTCACCTGTTTCAGTATTGATAGTTTGTCCTGTCGCAGGATCATACCTGAATCCATATTGCTGCCTTGGAATCTGAGGTTTCGTGGACCCTAACACCCAAAAAATAAAGGCACAAACTAGCAATAGAAAGAAAAACTCGACCATGAATACCAATCTTATAGTTATTATTTAATGATTTAGACTAGGTGTGATTCTTACGAAGATAATTGGAACTGATGGTGTCCCTGTCAAAAATGGTGTAGGGTTTTTTTAACGTAGCTAGGTTGGGAAATTATGAGTGAGATAACCTATAGTGGTAATGAAGAAGAAGATTTTATTGTAGATAAGTGTAAAGGTCAATGTACTAGAGAAGATATAACTCAGATATTAAATTCATACTATGAATCTGATGAGCGGGGAGACCCAGCAAACCATTACAAACGTATCGCTAAAGAAACAAACGTATCCTTAGAAATTATAGAACTCGTATTCGATTATCAATTTGAATTCCTGAAAGAAAAAGGCCTTGTAGACTGAGGGGTCCGTTTTACCCACCCCTTTTTGACCCCCTCCAAAATAGGGTCATATGTCCGCAAGTCGACGTGATACAGAATCAGCACGTCGTCAGGTAGGAGGATGGCGCCGAGGGCGAGATTTGAACTCGCGAGGGATTGCTCCCACGTTCTCCCCGAGCCCCGCGTATCCCAGGGTACTACCCGACGGCGACCTCAGCTACAAGAAAAATGTAGCTAAATACATACGAGTTTCAACCTCGTTACAGGACTTCCAAAGACAGGAAGACGGTCTAGGTCATTACATCACTAGATATCCCAATTGGAACTTATTCGGTAGTTTTGATGACATGGCCTCTGGAAAGAATGACCAAAGAATTGGATTCCAGAACATGTTGAAGGCTGCCCGTTGTCGAAGATTCCAGATTCTTGTTGTTTGGGATTTGGATAGATTGGGAAGGTCTTTAGTTGATTTAATCAGCAACTGTAATGAGTTGATGGAGCTTGGAATAGAGGTTCACTTCGTCAATGCCAACATGGTGCTCAATAACAGCCCAGAAACCCAGTTTACGTTCCATATACTGGGCGCTGCTGCTCAATTCGAACGTAACCTTATCTCAAGGAGAACGAGGGAAGGAATAGCCGCTGCGAAAAGCCGAGGAGTTAGGTTTGGATCCCCATTGAAAATCACTCCAAAGAAACATCCCAAGTTCATCAAGATGTGGGAGGAGGGTGTTCCAATACCCAAGATGGCCAAGGCGTTCAAGGTGTCAAGTTCGACCATCAAGCGATATCGTCATTCTCTCGGGCTGCCAGCCAGAGGTAAAGACCAACTACGGGATATCACCAAGAGGCCTGAATGGGCCTCAGTAGCCTTGGACAACAAGTCGAAGTATACTCACATCAATGGTATCGAGAACGCTATGACCTGGTCTCAGAAAAGGGCGGATGAATACTGGGCTAAGAGAGCTTAGAAAGTAACGACCACACCATATGGAAATGTACTTTGATGCTGTTCTTCACCTAACGTTACAACGTTAGCATTCCATACTGTACCTATTCTAACAGGTTCTTGATTCAGTGTAACATCTAGTTTAACTCCGTCACTACATCCAGAAGCGGTAAAACCGAGATACGACGAATAGTAAGTTGACGTATATATGATATTCATATTTACATCATAAACAACCAAATTTTGATATGCATAAAAGTTAAAACAACTACTAGTCAATGTGTTCCCTGACTTTTGAAACCACATGTCAGGTGTCACTTGGATAAAGGATTCTTCAGGAGGGTCATAAGGAGCTGAAGCAACCAGATTGTTATTAATTGAATTCAATGTAGCCTCAATTTCAGAAAGGTCTGGTGAAGTTACATTAGAATTTACAACAGGGTCTATCAGTTCATCATCCTTGGTATCGTCGGTGGTATCTGTACCATCCTGAGTTGTATCAGTATCTTCAGTTGTATCAGAGGTTGAATCGTCTGTCTTGTCATCAACAGGGGAATCCTCCTCATTCAGGCAGCCCGTAAGGGAAGCCATCGCTAGCAAAAACACCGCAAAGACGACTTGCTTCATGGCACGCAATCCGTTCTGCTACTAATCTGTTTTTCAGCTTAATTTCTACGGAACAGCCGCAAGTTTCTTATGTTAGAGACATATGGTGTATGTTAAATGAAAAAGGAGGAGGAAAAAGGACATATGACCTAGATACACTTGAAGACATGAAATTAGACATACCAAGTAAACGGAACTTATGCTATGATGTTGCCCGTTTCTTAGTTCTGGATGGAGGCTATCAATCTCAGTATGCAAAAATGCATGGTCTTGACAAGAAAATACCTCATCGTATCGTCAAAGAATTGATAAAAGAGGGAATAATCAGAAGGCTCTCAAGAAGTGCATATATCACATACGGTAAAGGACCTAATTGGCACTACTGTGATGATCGTTTAACCCCCTACCCCTTGTATTCAGGGAACTTCATATACACAGCCAATACGAGCATGAGATTGCATGCCCGTAACATGTCTACTGGAGTTACAATAAACAACCCTCCAGACCCCCTTGTTTTTTCAAAGAAACCAGGTTGGACATGCAAGGTAATGCGGTATTTCAGGAGTGATAAGGTCGGATATTCCCTGACGAATGAACATGAAAACGGAAAGCTCCTTTTGCAATCTTATCCAAATGGAAAAAGCACGTTACAATTCAGGCCAGTAAACGAGCGTACATTCCCTGTATCCAGTGTTAATCTGACTATAGGTCTGGAAAGGGTGAAACAGGATTATTATTGTCTTGCCGATTATGCTCTGAATTACTTAGGCATGGACATAGACCCACGTTTGATATTAGATGAGAAATACATAGAAGGGACAACCGATGTAGCCTTTGCTAATGTAAGTGATACTGTATTTACTGATATTAAGTCTAATGGTCGTGTAGAGCATTGTCTGGAGGGTATTGGTAGTGCATGGGGTGACAGTAGTAAGAACACAAGGACTGGTAAGATATTTTTTGAGAAGGGAGACTATCCAGAGATGACCTTTCCAGTAGCTGTGAAATATGTTAATGCATTGGAGAACGGAGAAGTGATATTAGGGCCATATACGCACCAAGATGTACATCTTTCCATCGGGCAGGCGACGCATCACGCACGCGTAGGAAACGATCCATGAAAGGACATATGCACCCAGAGGCATATCGTGGAATTCGTGAATTATTGAAGCGGAAGGTGCATATAGACTGCGGATGCAAGTTTGAATTGTTGTTCAGGGCGGATTTGAGGAAAGGCCCCTGGCAGATATCCAAGGTCAGAATGTGTGACATTCACTGTAACTTACACAGAAACTAAAGTCATATAACTGATTTGTTTTCGTAATGCATATGCATCCCTTGAGATTGTCTCTGTTTGCGCTGCTGTTTTTGGCAGTTTTTAGTGTTGAAGATGCAGAAGCGGAGACTCTTGTTGTAGATATCCATGG
>Ga0209128_1002557_pt1 | contig 11739 bp, 13 predicted proteins | sample ETNvirnome_6_100_FD_184072 | JGI IMG/M metagenome (GOLD analysis project Ga0209128, IMG submission 184072) | Marine viral communities from the Pacific Ocean - ETNP_6_100 (SPAdes) (version 2) | ecosystem: Environmental > Aquatic > Marine > Oceanic | place: Pacific Ocean | collected 2013-06-19 | reverse complement strand
TTGTTCGCAAGAAGTCGTTATTTATTAGGAAACGAATGGGCCAATAAATTAAGCCCCATATGTAAAGTAAAATGGAATAAAAATGGTAATAGATATGATATTGCAGGTGTTAGTTGTTTAGATTACGTAGCATTATATAAAAAATACACTTTTATACAACAACCATCATATAGATTAGATGCGATTGGTAAACACGAAGTTGGTCTTGGAAAGATAGAATATGAGGGAACTTTAGACGACTTATATAAAAATGATATTAATAAATTTATTCAATATAACTTAAATGATGTTGAGATAGTTAAACAATTAGAGGATAAGTTAAAGTTTATAGATTTAGCTGTTGGTATCAGTCACAAAGGTCATATTCCACATGAAAAGGCGATATTCTCATCTAGATTCCTAGAAGGTGCAATTTTGACATATACTAAACAATTAAATTTAATTACAAAAGATAAAGAGTATAAATCTAAAGATGAAGTTGGTGATGTAAAATATGCAGGAGCATATGTAAAGGAACCAAATCCAGGTTTATATAAATGGGTATATGATTTAGATTTAACAAGCTTATACCCTAGTATCATTATGAGCTTAAATATTTCATTTGAGACTAAAGTAGGGCGTGTTAAAAATTGGAATATAGGAAATAATGAATACGTAGATCAAGATGCAGACAAAGAGTATGAAGTCGTTTTAGGTAACTACTTAAAAAGAAATTTTTCAGCTGAAGGATTCTTAGATTATCTAAATAAGAAAAAAGATTCTGATAAAGTTTATGTTTTAGAAAATATAAATAAATTTGATTATAAGTATGAAAAAGTTAGTTCCGTAAAAGATAGAATTGCTGGATTCAAAAATAAATTAAAAACGTCTGTAGATAAAAAAGAAAAGAAAAAAATAAGCGAAAGTCTTAAAAATAATGTTTTGTTATTAGGAAGTTTTAAAATAGAAAAATTCACATCAAAAGAATTTTATAATTTTATAAAAGAAAAGAATTATTCTATCGCAGCAAACGGAGCCTTATACGATTTAAATAAAAAAGGCCTGATACCGGCCATATTAGAAAATTGGTTTAAAGAAAGAGTTGATTCAAAAAATCTAATGAAGAAATACGGTAAATTAATGAATGAAAATGAAAATCCAGACTATAAAAAATTATATCAATTTTATAAAGATAAACAATATATTCAAAAAGTACTTCTTAATTCAATGTACGGTGCACTAGGATTACCGACATTTAGATTCTTTGATATAGATAACGCAGAAGCTATAACATTATCAGGACAGCAATTAATTAAGAATACTTCAGCCCGCGGAAATGAGTTATATAGAAATATTACGAACGAAGAAAAAGATTACTGTATTTACGTTGATACAGACTCTAATTTCTTTTCGAGCGAACCATTAATTAAACATCAATTTAAAAATAAAGAGCTATCTGATGAAGAAATGGTAAACGCAACATTGAAGATAGCAGATTTTATACAATCTAATATTAATAATTGGTATACAGGTTACGCAAGAAAATTTCATAATATAGATTCTCATAAATTTGAGATTAAGCAGGAGATGGTAGCCAAAGCAGGGATATGGATTGCTAAAAAAAGATACGCGCAATGGATTATTAATGCAGAGGGTGTTGAGGTCGATAAGATAGATATTAAAGGATTAGATGTAATAAGATCTAACTATCCCGCAGTATTTAAGAATTTTATGAATCAAGTATTAACAGATATTTTATCAGGAAAAAATAACGCATATTTAGATAATAAAGTTTTAGATTTTAAAAAGAAACTGGAAACGTTCGATATTAATTCTATAGCTAAACCGACAGGGGTTAAAGGGTTAAGTAAATATACCATGAATTTAAAATCTAAACAATCTAAATTAGACTATAGCCAACTTACAGCAACTACAAAATCAGAATATGAATTAGGGGCACCAGTTCATGTAAAAGCCGCATTGTTTTATAACGATTTTTTAAGATTAAATAATTTACATAAACAGTATGAAGGTATTAGAAGTGGTGATAAAATTAAATGGGTTTATTTAAAAGATAATAAATATAAATCACATATTATAGCATTTAAAGGATATGATGACCCACCCGAAGTTTTAGATTTTATTAAGAAGCATATAGATTATAATAAAATCTTTGAAAGAGAGCTAAAGACTAAATTAAATGATTTTTACGAATCATTAAAATGGGGAAAGGTCCCAGAATCACATCTAACAGGTGTATTTTTTGAATTTTAAAAATTAAAAAATAAATGAAAAAGCAAGATTTGCAAAATTTTATTTCGAAGTTTCATTTAGGTGGAGCTGTAGATTCTGTAAAATTAAAAACAGAAAATGGTAAAGCGGTAACTGATATTGTTAATGATCAAAAAATCCTAATTGGGAAAGTTACTCATAAAGATATTGATATTGAACCCGGCGAATACGGACTTTACAATCTAACTCAATTTAATAGATTTGTTAGTATTATGGATGAAGACGTTAATATATCAGTCAATAAAAATAACGAAATCGCAACGTCTATAAATCTAAATGATAATGTAACCGATGTTAATTATATTTTAGCTGATTTAGCAGTTATACCTATGGTTCCTAAATTAAAAGCAATTCCTGATTTCGAAGTTACGTTAAATATAGATAAAGATTTCGTCGATAGATTTTTAAAGTCAAATAATATAATAGTAGATTCTGAATATTTTACGTTAGAAAGTAACGGTACTGGTTTAAATGTAATATTTGGGTACAACGCAAATATTAACACAAGTAGAATTAAGTTTAAAGTTGAAATAGATGCTCTTAGCGGTGATTTAGAGCCAACATCATTTTCGTCTAAAATATTTAGAGAACTTTTAGTAGCAAACAAGGATTTCAAAGAGGCTAAAATGAAGGTAACCAGCAAAGGTTTATTAACGATTACATTCAAAGATGATAATTATTTATCTGAATATTTTTTAATTGCATCAAATGCTAATAATTAATGATTACTAGACAAGCAAATACATTATGGGTAGAAGCACATAGGCCTAGTTCGATAGATAACTACATATGCACCACTCTAATGCACAATACAATACAGTCTTACATAGACAAACAAGACATACCACATCTGTTATTATACGGCGGTGCTGGTTGTGGGAAAACGACGTTAGCTAAACTGTTGATTAAGAATATAGAATGCGATTATATTTACATAAATGCATCTGATGAAAATAATGTAGATACCGTTAGAGAGAAGATTAAGAGCGCAGCATCATCTGTTGGATTTAATCCACTAAAAATTATAATATTAGACGAAGCAGAATATTTAACACCAAATGCTCAGGCGGCCTTACGGAATCTAATGGAAACGTTTTCAATGACAACAAGATTTATATTAACGTGCAATTACGTTGAAAAAATCATAGACCCAATACAGAGTAGATGTCAATTATTTAATATCAATCCACCAAGTAAAGCGGATGTAGCTAAACACTTAATTAAAATATTTAAAGAAGAATCGATTGTACACGACAATGCAGATATAGTTACTTTAGTTAATTCTAGTTATCCGGATATAAGAAGAATAATAAATTCAGCCCAGCGTTTATCTGACGGTGGTATATTAAAACTAGATGATATAAGTTTAATTGAAACAAACTACACATCAAAAATAATCGATCTTTTAAAATCGAAAATAAGTATAAAAGACCGGTTTAAAAGTATCAGAAAATATATTGCTGATAATCAAATAAAAGATTTTCAGTATTTATTTAGAGCATTATATGATGATGCGGATATCCTTTTCGAAGATTCAGAAGTATCTATTTTAGATATAGCAGAATATCAATATAAGGCATCGTTCGTAGTCGATCAAGAAATCAATATAATGGCATTAATAGTAAAATTATTAGTAAACATAAAAGAGTAAATAATTATGGCAAAGATTAAAAGTTTAGATGGAAGTGATTTAAGTCAAGATCAACCAGGGGCATCTCAGTTTGATTTAAGTAAGGCAACCGATTTTGAATGTTCAAATTGCAGCTGCAGATATTTTGAAACAGTATTTGCATTCAAGAAAATGTCGGCTTTAGTATCACCGACCGGGCAAGAATCAATGATACCAATACAAACATTTAGATGCACGGAATGTGGATTTATCGAAAAGGAATTTTTACCTAAATCATTTTAAGTGAAAAAACAAGCAACTTTATTTGATCATTTAAATAATATTTCATATTCTAAAAAAGACTGGAATACTTTATCTGAAATGGATAAAAAATCCTTTTCAGTGTATATGGTAAACAGATTTCTTTCTATGAATATGGATTATATAGATATTGTTAACGAAATACAGCAATATACAAATGGACAACTAAAAAATAAAGAAATCTACAATATATATAAAAATATATTACCTAAGAAAAAAGGATTTTTTGGATATATTAAAGGATCAAAAAAAGCAAAATACAGTCCAGATTTATTAGAACGACTTAAAATATATTTTGAAGTTAGTTATCGAGAATTAGAAGATTATTTAAGTATTCTTTCGAAAGATGATATAATTGCAATACTACAAAAATTTGGGCATTCGGATAAAGAAATAAAGAAGATGATATGAGTATAGATTTTTACGATTTACCAAAAAGAACAGTTATAGACGATCTTAAAGATAAACACCCTGAAATTGCAAAAAAGATTGAAGCTATATTACATACAAAATATTTGGAATTTGCAGAACGGGCATTAAAAGATCCTAATTTTGTAGATTTGATGAGTAAAACAAAACGTCCAGATGAAACAGAGTAAAACTTTCCTTGATTTTAACGTAAGAACTGAAAAACCCCCTGGCGTAAAAACAATCAGCTGGTCACAGTTTACGATATACAGTAAATGTCCTCACCATTGGAAATTAAATTATGCCTTAGGATTGCGAGAGTTCCATCATTCTATACATACGACATTCGGTACAGCATTTCACGAGACGCTTCAACATTACTTAACTGTTATGTTTAATGATAGCATTAAAGCAGCAAATGAAATCGATTTAAATAATATGATGGCCGATCAATTATCTAAAGAATATAAAAATAATGTTCAAGATATGGGTAAGCATTATTCGACACCGGAAGAGTTAGGTGAATTCTATGCAGATGGGGTTGCTATTTTAGATTGGTTCAAGAAAAAAAGAGGAGCTTACTTTTCAACAAAAGGATATAAATTATTAGGTATCGAAATGCCATTGATGACTCCAGCATCTGAAACGAATCCAAATATATATATGAATGGTTTTATTGATATCGTTATCATGGATACTGATTTAGATAAGATAATAGTATATGACATTAAAACATCAACTCGCGGGTGGAATAAATATGAAAAGAACGATAAACATAAAACAAATCAACTAGTTTTATATAAATCATATTTTGCAGAACAGTATGGATATCCGGAAGACAAAATTGACGTCAAATATTTTATATGTAAAAGGAAGTTAATTGAAAATTTTGCATACCCACAAAAACGCATACAAGAATTCATCCCAGCTAGCGGTAAACCAACAAGAAATAAACTAAGAAGTGAAATAAACCATTTTATTAGTAAGTGTTTTGATGATTCAGGTAATTATAATCTTAATTCGATATTTCCTGCAGTAGCTGGTAAAAAAGGTAATAATTGCAAATGGTGCGAATGGAAGAATGATTATGAAAAATGTCCACTGCAAAAAAGAATCCAAGAATGATTATAGCTATAACCGGGACCAGGACTTACGAAAATAGAAGAAAGATTAAAGACACTATATTTCAATTAAAAGAAAAGTTTGGTGAGGGTTTAGTTATTGTATCTGGTGGCTCTAAAGATGGCACAGATAGATACGTTAAAAAGTTTACTTTAGATTTAGGATTACAATACATTGAATATAACCCAGCATATACAAATCATAATTTATATTCAGCCTTAGGTCCAGGGTATTATGGAAAAGAATATCATGTTACTCAATTACATAGACGAAATGAGATGATGGTTAAGAACTCTGACATGTTAATATGCTTTATGGATTCTCGAGAAAAGACCTCAGGTATCAATAGCGCAATCAAGGCAGCGAGACGTCATGATAAAAAACGTATAATTATAACATAAAAGTATAGAATTCTATAGTTTTCTATAGTTTTCTATATATTTATTAATAGCTATGAATGATAAGACAACAGTACAGGTTGATAAAAAAATAAAAGAAATTTTTAAAGTATATTGTGCTCGAAATGGTTACAAAATTTCGGGTAAAATAGAGCAGCTGATGATAATGTGTGTCTCTGGTAGTGCCATCGATAATTATTAATTTTAAAAAAACTTCACATGAACGAAATTAAGTTACCAAAACTTAAAAAAGTAGAAAAAATAGAACATAAGTTTCCTATCGGATCAATACGAAACGGATTTCCGGTGCTACCTAAAAATGAAAGAAAGACTATTCTTTTACTAGGTGATGACCTGAGAATGCATTCGGGTATCGCAACAATGTCAAGAGAATTCATTATAGAAACTTGTCATTATTTTAACTGGATTAATCTTGGCGGTGCAATCAAACACCCAGACGAAGGAAAAATATTTGATATCTCAGCTGACATTGAAAAGGAAGAAGGAATTCCAGAACCTTACGTTAAAATATATCCCATAAATGGATACGGAAATCCTGATATAGTTAGAGAGTTATTACATATAGAAAAACCTAACGGCATAATGCATTTTACAGATCCAAGATTTTGGTTATGGTTATATCAAATGGCACCTGAATTTAATACGAGTGATAATGCGATTCCGTTAATGTATTACAATATTTGGGATGACGCTCCACCTCCGATGTGGAATAAACCATTTTATGAATCATGTGACGCTCTTTACTGTATATCTAAACAAACAATGGGTTTGGTCAGATCTGTATTAGGAGAAAATAATTATCAGTTAAACGATGAAGATAGAGGTTTGCGTGATGTTGCTTACATACCTCACGGAGTTAATCATAGATATCGACCGTTAACATCAAAAGAAGATATCACAAGGATAGAAGCTCGTAAAAAAGATGTATTCGGTGGAAAAGATATAGATTTTGTAGTATTTTGGAATAACAGGAATATCAGAAGAAAACAACCAGGTGATGTGATCTTAGGATTTAAATATTTTTGCGATCAATTAACACCAGAACAGAAATCTAAATGTTTACTGCTAATGCATACCCAACCGGTAGATGAAAATGGAACAGACTTACCAGCTGTAGTAAAAATGGTAGCTCCCGACTGTAACGTTATGTTTTCTAGTCACAACGCATCTACAGATGATATGAATTTATTTTATAATATGGCTGACGTCACGGTTAATATTGCATCTAATGAAGGATTTGGTTTAGGAACATGCGAATCTTTAAGATCGGGAACTCCTATAATAGTTAATGTTACCGGCGGATTACAAGACCAATGTGGGTTTAAAAAAGATGTTGTAAAAGGAACTATAATTGATGAAGAGTATGTTTCAGCTAAAGAATATGGTACAGATGGATGGTATTCTAACCACGACGGTAGATATAAAAATCACGGAGAATGGTGCACCCCAATATTTCCATCGAACAGAAGCTTACAAGGTTCAGTACCAACTCCATATATCTTTGACGACAGAGCTAAGTTTGAAGATTTAGGTGACGCGTTATATAAATGGTATAAAAAACCAAAAGACGAACGAACAGCCGCTGGAATCGCAGGGCATAAATTTGTGAGCAATCCGAAAATAGCAATGACAGGAGAAATGATGGGGAGATTATTTTTAGAAAATATGACAAATACTTTTAAAAAATTTAAACCAAGAAAACGATTTAAAATTTACCAATAATTTATAATATATTTAACGTATGATTGACAGTAATAAAACACTTTGTTTAATACAAGGCCCAGCCAGTTCAAGATCCGGTTATGGGGATAGAATTAGGGATGTAATTCGATCTTTAGTGAAACTCAAAGGAGATGAATGGGATATTAGAATATTTGATTTACCGTGGGGTGCATGTCCAAAAAATGCATTGAATGAACGCGACCCTAATGATGCGTTAATAATATCAAGATTGTTAGTGGGTAATGCATTACCCAAACAACCAGATGTATTTATACAAGTATCAGTACCAAACGAGTTTCAACCAGTCGGTAAATTTAATATAGGTATGACAGCAGGAATAGAAACAACTATATGCGACCCTGCTTGGATCGAAGGATGTAACAGAATGAATTTAATTTTAACATCATCACACCATTCGAAGAAAGTGTTTGAAAATTCTGTTTACGATAAGATGGATGAAAATGCAAAACAAAAAGTAGGCGAATTAAGATTAGAAAAACCTATAGATGTTTTATTTGAAGGAATTGATTTAAATATCTTTAAAAAGATTGAACGATTTCCAAAAACGTTTGTTGAAGAAATGCATTTAGTAAAAGAAAACTTTTGTTTTTTATTTGTAGGTCATTGGCTACAAGGACATTTCGGGCACGACAGAAAAGATGTTGGTACTTTAATTAAAGTCTTTTGTGAAACATTTAAAGGTCACCGAAAACAACCTGCTTTAATATTAAAATCATCTGGCGCAGGATTTAGTATTATGGATAGAGATGATATGTTAAATAAAATTCGATCGATAAGCCAAGCAGATCCTTCATATCCCAATGTATATTTACTTCACGGAGATCTAACTCCTGAAGAAATGAATGCTCTTTACAATCACCCTAAAGTTAAAGCTCATGTTAGTTTTACTAAAGGCGAAGGTTACGGTAGACCACTAGCAGAAGCAGCAATATCAGGTAAACCAGTTATAACAACAAATTGGTCCGGCCATACGGATTTTTTACACCCAGATTATTCTATATTATTACCAGGACAATTAATGCCCGTTCATAAATCTGCAATTATGAAGGGTCTCGTAAACGAAGGAAGTCGTTGGTTCTACGTTAATCCAGATTATGCAGGAAAGGTTTTAAAAGATGTTTACAAAAATTACAAAAAATATAAAGAAAGATGTAGAAAGCTAAGCCATCATATTAAATCAAATTTTTCATTAGAAAAGATGGCAGAATTATTAAATACGTATATAAAAGAAAAAGTAAATACAGGCCCTGAACGAGTCGCTTTAAACTTACCTAAATTAAAGAAGGTAGACAATGGAGTATCGGAAGTTCCTAAAATTAAATTACCTAAATTAAATAAGGTATGAATCAAGAAAAGAAAATAAAATGTCCTAGATGTAATTCTAAAAATTGTTTTGAACAGGAATTGCAAGATTTAGCAAATTACTTATGTTCTTCTTGTGGATTTACAAGCAACAGTAATTTTAAACCGGATAACGAATTTACAAAAAAAGCAGAATCAAAAAATCCACAAATTGTTAATGAATTAAAATTTTACGATACCGAAAGAAGTATAAACTGGTATCCATCGGTAATCAGTACAGATAAAGGAATGATATACCCAGAGGGGACAGTTAAAGCTTGGGCTTGGAAATTTGCACCTATTGTAAAGTTAAGCGAAGACGAGAAATCAAATTATCCAATTCCAGGCCTGGATGGAGAATATTATGAAACTCGATTGGGTGTTGACTTAGCACAAGCATTCCATCAGCATGATTTTATTAATGCATTAAACGAATTAGGGGCAGTTAAATTAGATTAACGTGGGATATTTAGCCGCATATAAAACATCATATTTCGACACCAAAATGAATATTAATAAAACTAATATTGAGCGTGGGATGTTCATCGAGCTCAGATATAAAAAAACTAGAAAACATATCCCTGATAATGTTAAATTATTCGATACTTATTATGTTTTAGTTTTAGATATAAGAAAAGAACCGGGAGATAATAAAACATTTTTGCATGCGCTTGATTTAAACGAAATTAACCCAACTGTATTAAAAACAATTATTAAACCATTCCCGATAACGAGGCGCAAATTCGCAGAAAAAGGTTTTAACGGTATACGCTTCGACACTAGTGCCAAATCGATATATGAAACCAAAATAAGTAAATACATAACAACATCAGCAAAGAATAGTTACAGGACATTTAATTTTAAAGGAGGGATTATGAGTACTAAAATACTTAATTATAAAATAAAGGATAATCAATGAGCAAAATAAAAATAAGTTATGCAATACTAGCATGTGTCGAGTTAGTAGAATTACAAAAATTATTACCTTTTTTAAAGGAAAATAAAAATAAGGAAGATGAGATAGTAATACTATTAGATGATAGTTGTTATACTGCTGGTGTGGAAGAATTAGCTGGAAAATATGCTGATACGGTAGGACATAAATCTCTCAATAATGATTTTGCCGGCCAAAAAAATAAATTGATTAGTATGTGTGAAGGAGATTATATTTTTAATATTGATGCAGATGAAATGCCACATAAAAATTTAATGGGAAACTTACATAGTTTACTAGAAGAAAATTCTAATGTCGACGTTTTTTACGTCTCTCGCGTAAATACAGTTGAGGGTCTTACTGACGAACATATACATGAATGGCATTGGAGAATAAATGAAAAAGGATGGGTTAATTGGCCAGACCCTCAAATGAGAATTATGAAAAACACTCCTTCAATAAGATGGAAAAACCCGGTCCACGAAATCTTAAGCGGCTATGGTACTTTTGTAACATTACCAGAACAAGAAGAATGGTCAATATATCACCATAAAAGTATCCAAAGACAGGAAAAGCAAAATGCATTTTATGCTACTATATGATAAAGATTAAGTTAACGAATTGGAATAAAGGTCGCAATAATCATACGTTTCGTCCTTTTTTATTATACGGCCAATATTTTAACGAAATTGGTATACAATTTATTGAAGACGGTAGCTACGATTTTGAATTTGTAGGCATGGAAGATTTTTTAGATAAAAATAAACCATTAAATCAAAGTATTGAAGATGGTTTAGAATCTTTATCTAAAATAACAGGAGATTATTTTTTATTTGATGGTTCTGATTCTACATCATTAATGGCATCATACGAAGTCTTTGAACAATCAAATGCAAAATTTTTATTTAAAAGTGCAAAAACAACACAAGAACAATACAAAATACCATCAGCATTTAATAAATGGTTCTTTGGCTCCGGTAGTGATTTAGATTTATCTTATACTATATCAGACGATATATATGACCGCATCAAACTAACAGGTTGGAATTTTGGATATTATAATCCCGGTTATTTAAATTTCGACAATGCAAATTTACAGCGGGACATAGATGTGTGCGCTATATATCAAGGATTTCATAAAGAATCTTACGATCATAATACACGTAACGATTTAATGTATACCAAACATAGAACAGGTGCATGGAAAGTATTAGAAGAATCCTCTAATATATCATATGAAAAAGATAAAAGACCATTTCCAGAATTTGCAAATATAATGAGACGTTCTAAAGCAACATTAAGTCCATTTGGAATGGGGGAACCGTGTTTTAGAGATTTTGAAATATTTCAATTTGGTAGTGTTATGATTAAACCTGATATGAGTCGAGTTATAACACACCCTAATGTTTACATACCATACGAAACATATGTGCCATGCGCATTAGATTGGTCGGATTTAACAGAAAAGATAAAATGGGTTAAAGATAATCCTAAACGATGTAAAGATATTACAGAAAATGCAAGACATATTATGAAAGAGTCTTACACAATTGAAAATTTATTAATACATT